>MPMB02043312.1_pt1 | contig 227181 bp, 197 predicted proteins | sample 1617371 | NCBI WGS metagenome assembly MPMB02 (sample SAMN05944808, study PRJNA350692) | marine metagenome | biome: marine; feature: ODZ; material: water; isolation source: 300 m water sample filtered on 0.2 um supor filter | place: Pacific Ocean | collected 2012-04-08 | depth 300m m
GCCATCGCCTGAACCTTCACCGTGATGCATGCCCGCCATATCGCCATCGCCTGAACCTTCACCGTGATGCATGCCCGCCATGGCCCCACCGCCCCCGACGTCCATCTTCTTCATCGTGTGCATCGCGTGGGAGTTGGCACGCACGGTCATCATGCCGTGCTTGAGGTGCCACGTGACGAGCCACCAGTTCATCGGGTAGGCACAAATGAAACCGACCAGCAACGCAATTGACATGATGAACCAGAACGCCGCAGCGAGCGGATCGTCCGCACCGTCGACCACCGGCATCCAGAATTTCGAAACGAGGAGCATGCCCGCCATCAGGAGGTTCATCGAATAGAACTCGGGGATGAATGTCATCTTGAGCGACTTGCCGTAATCACCACCCGCCATGTCGCGCATGGCGTACGCCTGGAAGAACGTCCAACCGAAGCCAAAGCCCAGGACGTATTCGAGGGTGACGTCGAGTAGCGGATCGAGTTCCAGCAGACAACCGATCGCAGCGCCGGTGATGATGCCGAGGCCATCGCCCGCGGCACAGTGCATCGTCGAGCCGAGCACCTGCCGCCACGTGGCGGACACGTACTGTTCGTGTGTACCCGGTAGCGGCTCCCTGCACCCCAGCACGTAGAAGAACGCGCCGAACGGTCCCGTGAAGAGCGTCAGGATCACGAAACCCCACTTCAGAACGGTTGCTTCAGGCGTCCTCCGAATGTCGATTGCCACGCAGAGAACCGACATCCCGGTCAAGATAAACCAGAGCAGCATGACGCCTTCGAGCATGTGCAGCCTCCCCGGACATTCTACTACGTGGACATGCGATTCATCTTCGGATTCGACGCATCGACACCTGCGGGCTCCTCGAGAAGGACAAAGACTCGATGAAATGCATGACCGGGGACCCGCGACGAAGTCCCGGGAGACCGGCTTTCGAGTGTATGATCGGCTGCGTGACTCCGGGCCCGACCGACCGGCCGACGGCTCTTCGGCGCAAGCCGTGGACCACGCGACACCGGGTCGGGATCGCGCTCATAGGGATCGCGTGCGCCGCAGTCCTTCTGCATGCGGCCAATCTCGCGTTTCTGGCCAGTGCCTACGGGTGTCAGCTTTCGAACTTCGCGTGCGATGCAGGCCGGGATCCCTTCGCGACACCGGATACAGCCGGGTACCTGCGCGTTATGCAGGAGCTGCGCGAGCACGGGATCTTCGAGACTTCGAGCCTCAAGCGGCCTCCGGGCTACCCCGCGCTGCTGCTGGTGGCGGAACGTTTCACCGGCAGCCCGCGAAACGTCTTGTGGCTGACGCCACTCTTTGCCGGACTCGCGGCGCTGGCGATCGGTTGGTTGACTCTCCGCGAAACGGCTCGTCCGCTCGACATGGTCTTCGCCGCTCTCACCTTCTGTTGGTGGCCCAACGCGTTGCAACTCTCCCCGCTCCTCGCAACCGACGGCCTCCACGGTTTCGCGGCAGTCGGAGCGATCGCCGCCACGCTGTATTGGCGCCAGTCGGAATCCGGACCGGCGGCGGCGCTGGCGGGTGCCCTGTGGCTGCTGGTGCAATCGCTGCGCCTCACCTTCTTCTGGCTTCCCGCGGTGCTCCCGCTCCTGCTCGTGAAGCGGGATGCGTCGTCTTTCTACCGTCGCGGCTCTCTGGACACTGGGCTTTCTCGTGCCGGGTTTCATTCTGACCTCGAATTGGCTCCACCACGACGCCGCCGTGCTCTCGGAGATCCCGGCGCGAAACCTGGCCTGCTACAGCGTGCCGCGGCTGCAGGCGGAACTCGGCCAGGGCAGCTTCAAGACGCTGCGGAAGGCCTGCACCCGGCGCTACCGCGACTTCGAACCCGCGGCCCGCATCGCCGCCGAGGAGCGCGACGCCATGCGCTTCCTCCTCGCGCACCCGGGTCCCGCCCTCTCCAGCTTCACGGGCGAACTGGCAACACAACTCACGCTTCCGATGCGCCCCTACTACCACCTGGAATTGGTATCGCTCTACCGGGACTGGCCCTCGCCGGGCACGTGGTTTCTCGCGGTCTTCTGGACCGCGGCAGCGGGTGGGCTCGCGATGCGGGCTCGCGTCGCACCGCTCGAGGCGGCGTTCCTCGCGCTCGCGTTCCTGGGCGTGATGCTTCCGGCCGCAACCAGTCACCTGGTCGAGGGCCGGCTGCGATTTCCGCTGGACCTGATGTTTCTGCCCATCGTGGCGGCCATTGCGGGGCATGCTCCGCGCACTCTGCGACGACTCGCCAGCAGCGCCCGATGAACCGGCTTCTCCCACTGCTTCGCTCCGGATTTTCGATCGCTACGTAAACCGTGCGGGCTCGACCAGCGCGATGCAGCGGCGTCCTGACCGCCTCAGCCAGCGCTGGTCTAACGGGGATCCATCCGAAAGAAGACGAGCTTCGGACGTTCGGCCTCGGACTTTTCAGCGAGGCCCTTCCAGAAGGCGAACTTTCCGCTGAAGGCGGACAACACGGCATTCCATTCAGCGGAGTCCTCGACGAGCACCGCTTCACGCTCAAAAACTTGCTCACCGATCTTGAGCCGGACTCGGGAGTCTCGAACCACGTTTCGATTCCAGAAACGGGCGTCCGGAAACTCCCCTCCCTCCAGGTATACGGAAGGTACATAGAGTGCCCCGTCGTGCACGGCGCAAACGGTCGTCACGGAATGGGGAATGCCGTACCAGGTACGCGTCTCGACGAAGATCTCCGGAATTTTGTCGGTGAACGACCAGTCCGTGACCGGAGTCTGCTCGACCTCCCCGGACAGCCAGAAACCCGGGCGGTAATCCTGCGGCTCACAGGAGACGAGCGCGAATACGATCCCTGCGAGAATGAGCGCTCGGATCTGCCGTTCGGGATGCAGCATCAAAATTTCGCCCTCCTTCTCTGCTCGACGCCCATCCGGAAGCAGGTCAATAGAGCCCGGGGAGGAGCCGTGCAATTCGCCCCCGGTAGGCTTCGTACTCACTTCCCAACGAGGCGGCCAACATGACCTCTTCGGCGCGGATGCGCCAGGCATGACCGAATCCGAAAACGGGAAACCCATCGGAACCCACGGCTTCCGAGAGCGCGAACGGGGGCCTGTGGGATCAGCGGAAGAAGAGATCCTGGGCCACACTCTTGGCGCCATAGGAATAGCGCCAGTAGCCGCGGTTCAAGGTTTCCCGCGCGATCACCGGCAGTCGCGCCAGGAGCCCTTCCGGCATGCGGTCGCGTGTCCTCGAGTGCGCGGCCTTGCCGCGCACCAGATCGAGCGCCGCCTCCGAGGCGCGTCGAGTCGATGCGTTCGTGTCCTCGAGCCGTGCTTCGACCGCAGCGTAGAGACGCTCCCCGTGCGAGAAGATGCCCTCCGAAACCTGCCAGCGCGCCAACGCGATCTGCTCGCGGAGATTGAAGCGATGACTTCCGAACTGGTTCTCCCCATGGAGCCGATAGCGAATCAGCTCCCGGTCCAGAATATGAAAGTCCGCGACCGCCGCGATCAACGTGGCGGTCCAGGCTTCGGCGCAGTCGTGGAGATCTGGGAACGGCAGCACCAGATCGCGGAAGGTCGCCCGGAACGCCAGCGTATTGGCCGATGCCACCACGTGCTTGACGAAGACATCGATGGCCCTCCCCTCGCGAACGAGCCGCTGTTCCGAAGCTCTGAACCACAGGGCCTCCCAAAGGGAATGACCGAGCGACTCGAGGTCTGGACCGCAAACCGACCCGTTGCAGACAAGCCCGCCCGCTTCCGGATGGGCCTCGAAGTGCCCCGCCATCTCGTCGAGCTTCTCGGGCAGCCACACGTCGTCCTGGTCGGACAGGAAGATCAGGTCGCCCCGGCAGAGCGAAATGGCCTTCTCGAAGTTCGGTGTAGTGGTCAGGGTCCGCGGGTTCCGCTCGAGACGCACCTCGAAGGGCGCCCCCTTGGCGAAGCACTCCACCTGCTCCGCGGTGCCGTCCGTCGATGCGTCATCGCATACGACCAGTTCGTCCGGCAACCGGCGTTGAGCCGCAAAGCTGTCGAGCTGTTCCCGCACATAGCGCGCACCGTTGTATGCGGCGAGCGCGATGGAGATCGTCGGTTCCGACATGGTGCATGCGTCCCAAAAATTCGTCGTCCGGCCCGAATTCGCCAGCTATCGCCCGCAAGCCTCTGCGTTCTCGCACGCCGTCCGAACCCGATCCGCTGCGTCTTCCGAAAACGGGCTGCCGTGATTGTAGTAGCGCCGGAAGAGTTCGTCCGCGATCTCGGCCGCCAGCGCTCCGAGAAAGATTGCGAGCACCGCCGCGGTCGCCTCGCTATGAGAACCGAGCAGAGCGGCGAGATACTTCTGCCAGGCCACCTCGTACACGAGGCCGGAGAAGCCGGTCAGCACTGTCAGCGCAAGGGCAAGTGCTCGAACCACACCAATTTCTTCCCGTCCGAGGGACAGAACAAACGGAGGATACAGACCCCTGGAGCTACTGCTCCAGGCCGTTCGCCGCCCTCATGACGAACCCGGACGGGCGTCGCGTGTTCCTTGATCAGGAACCCGTGGGCACGTACCAGATCGGTGAAGTCCAGGCACGCTCCTGGATCACCTTCGGCAGCGCCGGATCATCGCAAGCAGCGGGCCGTTCGTCCTCGGCAAACTCGAGGCACTGCCAGGTGTTCCAGCGGCAGCTCGGGTTCTCGACGATGCGCGCGTAATAGACGGCGTGCTTCGACGAGTCGAAGTCCGGGTCGGTCCACACGGCACAGAGCGAATCGGCGCCCGGGCCGGTCGGCTTACAGGAATCCAGCTCGACGCCCGCGCCGTTGTCCGCCGAGCCCGCCACGTCGTGGACGGCCTGGTGAAAGACCCCGTCCTCTCCGGCCCAGCCCTTCACGATCTGCATGCGCTGGAGTTGGCCGCCCGGACGCTCTGGTGTCCCGGGGTCGCGCAAGGCCGAGACCGCAAAGACCGGCGCTGCCGTTCCCGCAGGCTGCGGCGGCAGGTCACCGCCCATGGGAACTCCCTGCGCGTAGCCCTGCGCGACGAAGTCCTTCGCGTCGCAGAGATCGGTGACATAGCCCCAGCCGCCGAAGAACCGCGGCTTCATCCGCGGGCCGCTGGTCCCGAACGTCTCCCGGCGCTTCATGGCGTCGAAGAGGCTGTCCCGAGAGTTTTCCTCCGCCCAGACCCCCGCCAGGCCGCCGGGGTTCGAAACCAGCCCAAACCGCTGCCCCACCGGCGCATCGGCGAGAGCCTCGTCTCCCAGGCGCTTTGCCCTGGAGGAGTCCTGAATGCCGCTCCACCCCGGGAAGCTCCACTCCTCGGTGTCCCCCGGGTTCGAATCGTGGGTGTCGGTAGCGGCGATGGCGCCCACCTTGATCGGGTTGACGCCGATGCGCTCGGCCTCGACGAGCCCCTCGATGAGCGCGTAGCGCACGAAGTCGAGGCGCGACTGGCAGCCCTGGTTCACGAGAGCCCCCATGCCGGTGCCGTCTTCACAGTCCTCAGGTGCACCCCACATCTGCCGAATCTTTTCGTACTCGCAGAGGTCGTCCGTACCTCCGGCGATCTTCCACATGCCGTTGCGGCACTCCGAATCGCCCTTGATCTGGCTGATTTCCGCCAGCGGCTCGAGTGCTGCCCGACGCCGGGCATGCACGAGTTGCTCCTCCATCGGCAGGTCCCGGTAGCCGAGCGTGAAGATGCGACCGTTCGAGAGGTTTGAGTTGTGGGGAAGCGTCAATACGTCGCACCCGGTTCCGGCGTCGATGCACTGAAGCTCGAGCTGACGCCACAGACCCTGCACGTCGCGCTCGTCCATCCAGGAAATCGGGAGTCCCGGTACGACGGCATTGCGAAAGATCACGTTGCGGTGGACCTTCGAAAGCTGGGGTGTCGCGGTGTATTCGTAGGCCTTGAACGCGGTGAAGCGACAATCGGGGGACGTGTCGTTCCAGCGCTCGGCGGCCGCCTGGATCTCTTCCCAAACCGAGGCGCGCTCTTCTCGACAACGTGCGCCGTCTTCACCGCAAATCGACGCCGAGAACGACGTCGGATCGAGTATCGAGGTCAACGGAAGCTCGCCGTCGGGAATGTCGAAGAACCCGACGATCCGTGCGCCGAGGTCACCGCGAACCGACTCGGGGAGCCCTGAACCGCGGAAGACCCGGCAGCCGGAGACATCGTAGACCGGTGAGCCTTCCCGGGTACAGGCCTCGACCGGGCCCAGATAGGCGGCGTGGTCCGTCACCGCAGCGAAGTCGAGCGGACGTTCGATCTGGATCGTGCGCGTCTGCTTTCCGTCCGCGTCGAGCGGCGGCAGGGCGATGGTCTCACCCTTCGCAAAACGGTAGGCGTCGTCGGGGGTGGCACGCACGTCCCACGAGTACGCGTCCATCGAGTAGCGGGTATGCACGTGGAGTTCACCGAAGAATGCCTGTCGCAGGGTTTCGTTCTGGCGACAGCCCGCCGCCACCGATTCCTCTTGCTCGGCCCCCGCGGCTGCCTCGGCCTCCCCGGCCGGCGCCTCCAATCGCGGCTCCGCCGGCTCGCTGCAGCCGGCTAGTGCCGCCGCGATCGCCAACCCCCCCAGTTGCCTTCTCATTCGATCTCTCCCTGCTACTGAGCGGGCACCAGCACCGGGATGGGGCCGAGCACGGTCAGTTCCTCTAGACCCTCGCGCAGCACACGGGCCCAGCGGCGGAAAAGCCGCCGGCTGTTCATCCATTGCGCCTCTGCGCTTTGGATCGCAGCAGTTTTCTTGCCGCTGCGCAAGCTGACGAGGGTTGGCATCAGTTGTCGGCCCCACCCTCCTGAATCGGGCATGAGTTCGGCCATGCTCATCGTCTCAGTGGATCCCAGCCGCCTGCGATCCACCAAACGCGCGATTGGCACTCCGCTCTCCGAGTCGGAGACGTCGAGCAGTGCGGTCATCTCACTGTCTCCGAAGCTGTGGATCTTCCTCTTGCCCTCGACCGAGAGCACCTTGACCACCAGGTCCACGACGTGGACCCTCACACGAAGCGCGTCCGGCGCGGGCTCCTCGACGATCTCGAACGACGGGCTGGCACCGAGTTCCTCTTCCAGCCCCTCCTGAAAAAGCTGGCGCAAGCGATCTTCCGCAGCTTCTGACAGAACCACCCTCCGCCCGGAACTCTCGGACCGCTTCTCGCTCTCGTAGAAGAACTCCACCGGCTCAATCAAGATCTTGCGATAGCCGACGAAGCTCGCCCCCGGTCGCACGTACGCCGCCGCGACCCGGCGGGACTTCAGCCGGTGGAGACCATCGGCCGTCGCGGCCGCGCGCCTTCCCGTCTCGTATGCGATCGGCGGACCGCCCACGCCACCGGCGCAGCCGGCCACCCAGAAACCGGCTGCAATTGCGACGAACCACTTGACGCCCATCGAGTTCAGCTCTCCGGGTCGGGCGATTTCTCCGCCGCGGCGCCGGAGACCGCTTGACTACGGAGTTTCCGGATCGAAGCGATGCTCCGCCTGGGTCCACCGCCGACCAGAATCGCGTCGAGGATCGGCACGGCCTCCTCCTTTCTGCCCGAGACCATCCGCCAACGGGCCCGCAGCCGGTTGGCCTCGACAAAGAGCGGATCCCCCCGCGGAATCCGGGCGAGTTCGTCATCGATCTGCGCGACCCCCTCCCAGTCGTATTCGAACCCGAGAATACGCGCCTCGGCGAGCAAGCGTGCCGAACCCTCGAGCTCGTCCGGGACCCGATCTCGGGTAACGAGCGCAAGACCCGACTGAGCCTCGTGCGGCTCTCCCCCCGCCTCGAGACCCGCGAGAAAGTGCTCTCGCGCCACCGTGTGTTTGCCGTCCGCGAAGGCGATCCAGCCCAGCGCGACCTCGCGATCGCCGTCGGACAGCGTTTCGGCGATTCTCTCGGCGCGCAGCTTGCGCCCGCCTGCGAGGACCCGGACGAGACGTTGGGGGCGGAGCTCCGCCGAGATCCCGATCAACGCATCGTTTCCGCCCACGATATTGACGAGCCTCCGAATATTCATCGATTGTCCCCTCGAGAGCCGGGAGGACCGGGCTGCGAGCAGGTTGTGATCGTCGGTGTTGAGGGGAGCGCCCGCCCCGAAAGCCACTGCGCCCTCCTCGTCGAGCAGGAGCATCGCAGCCAGATCCTCGACGGCGTAGAGCCCGAAGCGCTCCAGCGCTTCGGGCTGCTCTTCGAACCCGCGCCGCACGCCCGGAAGCAACGAAAGGGGCTCATCCGATCCTGCAAAGATGAGACCGCCTGCGTCGGGATGGAAAACCACGACGTACGGGAATACCGAGGACATGGTCGCAACCAGTGTGCGCAGCAGCGGTTCATCTACGAATGGCAGCCCCATCCACTGGCTGAAGACACCGCCGGGCACCAGGCGTTCCCGCACCAACTCGAAGAACTCGCGGGTGTAGAGATGAGCCGCACCAGCCGTCCAGGGATGAGATGCCTGGGCCACAATGCCGTCGTATTTCGTCTCGGAGAGTATCAGCGCGCCTCGGGCATCGTTGATGAAGGTGTGGAGCCGGGGATCCTCGAGCGGGTCGTTGCGCCGAACCTCCGAGGCCTGACGGTTCGCCTCGACCACCTCCTCCTCGATCTCGATGACGTCGATCCTTCGAATCGAGGGCGGAATCGCCTCGAGAACCGACCCGCCACCCATCCCGACGACGAGTAGCCGCTCGGCCCCCGGCCGCAGCAGAGTTGTCACGAGCCCCATCACATCCGTCAGTCGATGACTCTGCGGCGGCTGCGTCCGCGATTCGATGTGCGACTCGGGTAGGCCGTTCGTGAAAAGCTGGTAACCGCCCTTCACCCGCTCCAGCCGCACCGTCGCCCCGCGCCCCACGGCGAAATACACGGTATTCCTGGACCCATCCCTGCCCGACAGCGCAGACTTTTTCACCAGCTTCCACGGAACCGGGGGAGCGAAGATCAGACACGCGGCGAGCGTCGCGGCGCAAACGACGGCAAAGACGCGACGGCCGGTTGCGACGGCCGCAACCGCTGCGAGAGCGAAATTGGTCCCCGCCGCGAGCTGCACCGTTCCCGCGAATCCCAGGCCCGGCAGGAAGAACAGGGCCGCACCGAGCGATCCCAAGATCGACCCCAGCGTGTTCCAGGCAGTGACGCGTGCGCTCGCCGCCGCCGCGTCGGCGGCATCTCGCGCCGCGATCCGCACCGCAAAGGGGAATGTCGCTCCGACCGCAGTGGCGAGAGGCACCAGGACGGCGGCGGCGACCAGGGCGCTGCGCGCCAGATCTTGGGGGCCGGAGACGCCGAGCACCGCGGCTAAATCCGGCAGCCGGTCGGCGGCCAGGAAGGTCACCAGGCCCAACACCCCGACCGCTACCTCCGCCACCAAGAACCCCACTGCGGCGCGCTCTCTGCGCCGGGCGATCGGAGCCGCAATGGCCCCGCCCAGGGCGATGCCGGTGAGGAAGCTCCCGAGCATCGTCGCGAAGGCATAGACGCTGCCCCCGAGTTGGTGCACCAGGAGACGAATCCACAGCACCTCGTACACGAACGAGGCAGCGCCCGAGAGCGCAATGACCGGGAGGACCCAAGAGAACCCGACGCGACGTCGAATCGGCTCGGGGGCAAGGCCGCCGGGCGTGCGACCGATGAAGGCGGCCACGACGAAGACCAGTACGTTCACCGCCACGCCGACCCACACGGTCTTGCGCAGTCCGATCTCGGGCAGGAGCAGGAAACCCGCCACGAGCACTCCGCCAATGGCGCCCGCTGTGTTGATCGCATACAAGGCGCCGATGCGCGGACCAATCTGCGAGTCGCGGTCGACGCTCTGCCTCGCTAGGAGCGGCAGCGTTGCACCCATGCAGCTGGTCGGGATCATCAGCAACAGGAATGCGGAGGCGAGCTGGAACGCCGTCGCCACGGCGGCACCCTCAGGCGGCGGCGCCGGCGCACCGCCGAAGGCGCTCGCGTAGATCCAGTTGACCGCATCGAGCCCGAAGGGCATCCCGAGCGCAGCCAACGCAATCACGAGTTCGAGCACGGCGTAGACCAGGATTGGACGCGTCACACGCGGCGTGATCCGCCCCGCGATAGCGGCACCGAGGGCGAGGCCGGCCATATAAGCACCCAGTACGGCCGCCATGGCGATCTCGGAGGTACCGAAGAGAAAGGCGAACTCCCGGGTCCACGCCGTCTCGTACAGGAGCGCTGCGAAACCGGAAAGGAAGAAGCACGCCAGAACCAGCAAAAAACGGACTCGGATGGCGTGTCCTCCCCATAGAGAGTGGGCAGTACCGAAGTATACGAAACCCGACGGGGCGGCCGTCAGTCTCGGCGCGCGGGGTTCCGCTGGACCTGCTGCCCGGGAAGCCGACCCACCCGATGCGCGCCGTCCCGGTCGCACGACTGGAATCCGCGCGCCATCGAACTAGGCCCGGCAGCGCTCCACGACGGTGCCACGGTGCAGGAGTTCGGCGCTCCAGTCCACCGCAACCTCTCCGCTATTGCGCACGGCACCTTCGATCTGCGCACAGGTCCCGTTGGGCTGCGCAGCGGGGACCTCCACGCGGAAGGTGAGGGACCCGTCCACCAGCTCCATGGTCCACGAACGCCAGTAGCCCTCTGCGCTGCGCTCCATGGCCGCGTCGATCGCATCGAGCTGACCCACGTCGAAACCCCTGGCGAGCGACACGCTCCCTACGGGGCCACACGCCACTACCAGGGCAGCACACAACGCGGCACAAAGGCTGTGGGCTTTCGAGCGCATTCCGCTCTCCTGTTCCCGGGATTCGACGCGGTTGACGGGGGGGAAATTCCGCTGCCTTTTGCGGCGGGGGGTCATACCGTAGTCGCACCCCGCCCACCTGCAACCCCGCGGGGACTCATCCCTGACTCGACAACCTGCTGGCCCGCGCTGGGTGGGATCTCTACGCTCGGGGCAAGGCGCTTCGGGAAACAGGCCGTCGGCCATCGCGACGAACTCGCCGGGCGGAAAGATACGACCCAAGGCCCGGGGAAACCGGAAGGAGTCGCTCCGTTCCCGCTCGAGCCCGTGCGCCTCGAGGAGCCGGTGGAGCCGGGTGAAGTCCATGTACTCGAAGTGAGTGAAATCCGAGCAATAACCGGCTTCCCGGGGCGCAATCGACCCCACCCGGAAGCCCGAACGCACGCAGCGCAGCTGCGCGAAGACGAGCTCGACAACCTCCACCCAACACCCGTGCTCGACGATGGGCACGCCCAGGAGCGAACGAAAGCGCGGGACGCGCGCTTCTTCGAAGACCTCGAACGCCTCCGGCCCTTCGGCGGCGAGCCTTCGCCTGCTGGCCGCTGCCGCCGCGCTCCGCTTCGGATCGAAGCCGACACCGCTTTGCTCAAGGTTCCGCCCGATCCCACAGCCCCGGTTCAGCGTGAAACCGGAACCGAGCCGCTCGGCGTCGGCACCGTCGCGGGGACCTTCCACACGTTCCGAAGCCGACGCCGCCTCCCTTCCACGCCGTGTGCCACTTGATGGGCGAGACGGGGCGGCTGCTGCTGCGTCTCGGGGTTGCAGCCGTATTGCTGGTGATGGCTTTCCGCCTCGCGATCCCGGCCACCGATCACAGTATTCCCGAAGCGCTCGCGTCGGCCTGGACCGCGTCGCTGCCCGCCGCACTGGCCTGGTTCGGTACGGCTCTGGCGCTCTTCGGCCTGAGCTTCGTCGCCGTGGCGCGGCGCTTCCAGGTGCTGCTCACAGCGGCGGGGCTCGCCGTGCGCTTCTCGGCGTTGCTGCGTGCCTACGTCGTGGCAAGCTTCCTCGGCCTGGTGCTGCCGAGCGCACTCCTGACCGACGTCTACCGAGCAGTCGACGCAAAGCACGACACGGGAAGCAGCGCGGAGCCCCTGGCCATGGCGGCGGCAGAGCGAGTCCTGAGCCTGGCTGCTCTCGGCTGCGTGGTGCTCGCGGCGGCGCCCTTTGCTCCTCTCGGCGACGACCTGCGCGCCCGGCTATTCATCGCGCTCGCCGCCGCCGCCGCCCTGGTGGTCGCGAGCCTGGCGATCCTGCACCCGCGGGCCCACGGCCTGCTGCGGCGGCTGCTCTCGCCGTTGGCGAGGATCTCGCACGCGCTCGCCCGGGGCATCGAGGGTGCGCTCGCCGCAACCGCCCAACTCTCGCAGCGGCCCAGCGCCCTGCTGCGCGCCTTCGGCTGGAGTCTCGTCGCCCAGGTACTCCCCGTATGCGCAGTCGCCGCCCTCGCCCAGCCCCTCGACACTCAACTGGAGTTCCACTGGTACGCGGTGATCGTTCCGCTCGTCATCCTGATCACGCTGATCCCGATCAGCGTGGGCGGCGCTGGGGTGCGAGAGTGGCTCTTCGTCGAGTTCTTCGGCGCACTCGGCATGCGGTCCGAGGTCGCGCTCTCCCTCTCGCTCTCCGTCTTCGCGGCGACCCTGGTATGGGGCCTTTTCGGCCTCGCTCTCTTCGCCTGGGGCCGCCGACACAGGGCGCAGGCACCCCCCGGGGCCCCCCAGCATGAGTGAAAAGCTCACGATCGCGATTCCCTTCTACCAGCGGCGCGACTACCTGGAGCTGGCGATCGCGAGCGTATTGGGCCAGGACCTCGCCGACTGGCGGCTCCTGGTCGTCGACGACAGCGGCGCGGACCAGGGGGTCGAGGGCTGGCTCCGCGAGTTGAACGACAACCGGATCGCGTACCACCGAAACCCGCGCAACCTGGGCATGGTGCACACCTGGAACCTATGCCTCGATCGCGCGACCGGAGAACTGGTGACGCTGCTCCACGGCGACGACCTGCTGCTGCCCGACTACGCGTCGCTCGTTCTCGAGCTCGCCGCGGCCCATCCCGGTGCCGCGGCCTTCTGCTGCGACGCGTCGATCATCGACGCCGACGGCGCGCCCACGTTCTCGCTCGCCGACACCGTGAAGCCGCTCTACCGGCCGCGGGGACCCGACCCGCTCCTGGTCTCGGGCGAGGCGGGCCTGCGCGCGATCATGCGTGGGAACTTCATCATGTGTCCGACGCTCTGCTACCGCCGGGCGGCGCTCGGGCAACGGCGCTTCGCCCCGCAGTGGAAGCAGGTGCAGGACCTCGACTTCACGAGCCGCCTGCTGCTCGATGGCGACGCCATCGTCTGCTCTCGAAAGAAGGCGTACGCCTACCGCCGCCATTCCGGGGGGGCGACGGCGCTGCAGTCCGAGAGCCGCCTGCGCTTCGATGAGGAGTTCGTCCTCTTCGATCGCGTCGCCGAGCGCGCCCGGGAGCTCGGCTGGGAACGCGCCGCTCGGGTGGCGGGCCGGAAGTGTACGGTCCGGCTCCATCTGCTCTACCGCGCGCTGCGCGAGATCCAACACCTGCGCCTGGGAACGGCCCTGGGATGGCTCCGGTACCTGGTCCGGCAGCGCTGAGGGTGCCGCGGACCGACTGAGCCCCTTCCACCGGCAGCCGGGATCCCCCATTCAATTCGAGAAGCTCAGACCCTGTGGTAGGGACGGCAACACACAACGTCCGGAACGCCAACAATGCGGTCCACACCACCCTCGGCGCAAACCATCGAGACTCCACGCGGCGCGAACCGTCGCGACGGCCGGGACACCCGAGAGCTTTGCGAGCAGCACGAGGCCCTAGATCAGCCCTGGATCAACGGAGGTCGATACCGCCCGCCCGAGAGGAGGCGGGTCGCTGATCCGGTTCGCGCCGAAGTCGGAAACGATGCTCATGACCCGCGCGCGTTGTCGACGCGCATTGCCGTCGGCAGCAGCGCGAGCAATATGAAGCCGGTCATCCAGGGGAGGCCCACCGCCTCACGGCAGGCCGGGTGACGTGCTATTCAGGCTTGGGGGCCAGAACGCGCGTGACGCAGACCGGCGACGACCGATGGGGACCGCGCTTCGCCTGGCTCTGGTGCGCTGTCGGCGGCCTGATCTGCGCAGCTGCCGGCAAGCTCGAGCCCAACCTGCTCGAAGAAGGGCTGCTGGTGCACGTCGCCGAGCGGATGCTCGAGGGCGAACACCTCTACAGCGATATCGTGCTGGTGACCGGCCCGGTTCCCTACGCCATGGTTGCCGGAATTTTCGAGGTCTTCGGTTCGACGATTTCCGCGGCCCGGATCGGAGTCGCGGTACTGCACGGGCTAGCGTGCGGCTCGGTCTACACGCTGGCGCGGCGCAGCAACGCTGGCCCCTGGGCCCACGCTTCCGCCGCCACACTCGCGTCCGCACCGGTGTTGCTCTTTCCTTTGCTCGTCACCGCGTTCTACACGACGATCGCGACCAGCCTCGCCTTCATCGCCGCCTGGATGGCGCTGCGCGGAGTCCGATCGAGTGCCTGGGCGTTCGCAGCGGGCGTGGTCATCGCGTTGACAGCGCTGTCCAAACAAACGGTCGGCACGATCCTGGCGATCACTTTGGTCGCGACTGTCGCCGCCTGCGCGCCCCGCGGCCAGCGCCTGCGCCGGAGCGCGGCGCTCTGTGCCGGTGGTGCCGCTGTGACCCTTGTCAGCCTCGCAACCTTCATGGCTCTCGGCGACCTCGAAGCCTTCGTGAGTTCGCTGCTCATCCGCCCCGAGAGCCGTGCCTTCGACTCGCCGATGATCAACCTGTGGCCACCCGGAAGCCTCTCACCCGAGATCGTGAAGCAGAAGCTCGAGTTCTACTACGTGCCCGAGGTCGTCTTCACACTGCGCGAGGGGAAGTTCGGATCGCCGGCCCTGGTGCTTTTCCTGACCCAGGTCGTCTTTGGCCTCCCCGTGCTCGTACTTGCACTCACGGCGGTCCGACGGGTGTTCGGTCCGCTCCCGGCAGCACTCTGGAGCTTCGCTGCCGTAACGCTCGCCTGCGCCTCCAACCTCTTCCCACGCCCGGATTCGGGTCACGTGGTATTCGCGGCACCGGCCGCCGTGGCCTACGCCTTCTGCTTAGCCGGCAACTGGCTGCCGGCCCGCGGATCCGCGACGCGCAGGATCGGCGTGGCCTGTGCGGCGGCGCTCGTCTTGCTCCTGGGGGGGTCGACGCTGTGGGTGGGCGAACGGCTGCTCTCACTCGCGGGACCGCCGAGCTTCGGTCCCCGCGTCCCGATGCCGCCAGTCAACCCAGTGCAGAAGAGCGGCACCGTGCCGCGTGCCATCCAATACGTACGCGAACGAATCCAACCCGGTGAACCCATCTACGTCGCCCGCGCCGAGCCTCTCGTCTACTTCGCGACCGGCGGACGCAACCCCACACCTTTCACCGGTGCTCTCCAGGTGTGGGGCGTGCGGGACGAGCAGCAAGACGAGATTCTGGACGCCCTGGAAGAGGTCCGCTTCGTCGTGATGTCGGACCTGGACGATCCGCTCCACACCACCTTTCGCGAAGAGATGCCGCGGGTGCAAGAAGCCCTGGAGCGCAGTTTCCATGTTCCGGAACACTTCACGGGCCGGCGGCGGAGCGAAGACTGGATGATCGTGCTCGAGCGCGGTCGAGACCGTGGCCCCACCCTCATCGACCTCGCCGATCCGGGTCTGGAGCCGCGTGCCTGGATCCGCAAGTCGGACGGCACGAGGGTCGGGGCGCCCCAATCGTGGCGGGAGAAACCGACGCGGCAGAACCGACGTCCCCTCGCCATGGCGCTCGGCGACCGCGGCGGCGGCGTCGACTGGCGGCTCGAGGTTCCCGCGAACGCGCGCTTACAGGTGTCGTCCGGCTTCAAGAAGGTCCACGGATCCAAGCAACCCAACCGAGTGCGCTTCGAAGTGAAGATCTCGGACGGCGGCCCGTTCCGAACGCTCGCTTCCCGTCGGGCCGTATTCGACTCCCGCCGCGGCAGCGGCCGGAGCTGGACCGATCTAGACGTCGATCTCTCCGAGTACGCCGGACGGACCATCACCTTGCGTCTCGAGGCAGTTGCTGCAAAGCGACCGAAGCGGGGACGCGTGGCGTTCTGGGGCAGCCCGCGCGTCGCCGGTCCAGCGGCGGAAAACTGAAGCGCCTAGAGCCGGCCGTGGAGCGGCACCCGCGGCGCACTCGACATGTCGTGGGCCAGGAAGGCGAGAAGGAGTTGGGTGCCCACGATAATAGGCAGGCTCGCGAGAGTCACCTGGCCGCTGCTCGCAAACTGTCCCTGCTCCATGCCACGCACCCAGGCATAAGCTCCCCAGGAGATACCCGCCATTACCAGGAAGCCGCCGAATACGAGATTGACCGACGCGATGCTGAAGCTGCGCAGGAAGTAGTTGTAGAAGATCCGCTTCACGAAGTTGACCGAGTGCCTCGCAAAGAACATCGGCAACACGCCGAGGGGTGAGAGGCTGCTGGGCTCGTCGGTGTACCGCGCCTCGATCGGCACCTCGACCACCACGGCGCGAATCGTGTTGAGCCGGAACAGCATGTCCGACTCGAAGAAGTAACCCTCGCTGATCTTGTCGAAAGGGAGCAGCGCGGCCACGCGGGCGTGGATGGCCGTAAAGCCGTTGTTCGGGTCGAAGACGTCCCAGTAGCCGCTCGCGAGCTTCGAAATGAAGGAGAGCACGGCGTTGCCGGCGAAGCGAAGCCAGGGCATCTGGCGGACGTCCTCGATGTTGAAGAAGCGGTTGCCCTTGGTGTAGTCCGCATCTCCCGCGAGTATGGGGCGCACGAAGCGGGTCACCAGGGCCGGATTCATCTGGCCGTCTCCGTCGATCTTCACGAGCACCTCGGCCCCGTCCGCCAGGGCCTGGCGATAACCCGTCAGGACCGCCGCACCCACCCCACGGTTGCCCTCGTGGCGCAGCACCGTGACCCGCGGGTCACGGCAGTTCTCCTCCACGAACAGCCCTGTCTTCTGCGGGCAGGCATCGTCCACGACGTAGATGCGGTCGACCTCTGGACCGATCGCCTCGAGCACTCCGAGTACCTGATCGCGCACGGCAAAGCACGGCACGACCGCCGCGATTCTGCAGCCGGCGAACTCGACCTCGCGATGGGGATGCTCCGACACCCCGAAAGGGTACCTCAGTCCGGCCGCCTGCCGACCTAGCGTGGGTGACGTGGCCTCACTCTAGTTTGAGGCTCATCCCCTGGGTTGCAATACTGAACTTGACGCCCTGCTGCGACGCGCTGAGCTTGATGAAGACACCGTTCTGGTTGCGCATGGCGATGCCTGCAATGCCCCCGCCGACGGCCACTCCAACGTCCGTTCCGTAGTAGGTGCCGTCGAACTGGGACAGATCGGCGAGGCCCCAGACCTCGCCGCTGGCGCTCACCTTCGACGCCCCCACGTCCGCAACCGAGAGACCCGAGACTTTGAAGCGGTGCTCGGCGCCGTCCAGAGTCAGAACGCCGCTTCCCCAGCTCACGCCAATCCCGACGGCGACCGAAGTGCTCTCGAGCACCAGGGTCGCCGAGGGCGGGCCGAGAGAGTCCTGAGCCGCCGCGTCGGAACCCAGCAGGCCCGCACCGAGACAGAATGCCAATACCCGTAGCACCGGGTCCGCCCCTCTCACTCAGTTCGGCCGATGCCGGGCCAGGGTGTAGAAACCGTCGTGCAACTCCCCGAAGATCTCACTCACCATAGGATGGCGGCAGGGCGAACCCGTCTCGTCCGGGAGCAGGTTCTGCTCCGAGACGTAGGCCACGTACGTGGTCTCGGCATTTTCCGCCAGCAAGTGATAGTAGGGCTGTTCCCTCCGAGGCCGAACGTCCTCAGGAATCGCGAGCCACCACTGCTCGGTATTCGAAAATGTGGGGTCCACGTCGAACACGACGCCGCGAAACGGATGGAGCCGGTGCTTCACCACCTGGCCGATTCGGAACTTCCCGGAGCCGTTCACTTCTTCCACAACCGGGAGAATGCGGGAATCACGGCGCCACGCCAAGCGCCTAGTCGACGTAGCCGAGCTGGCGCAGTCGATCCTCCAGGGCCGGGGGGAGATCGACCGGGGCCGGGGCCTCGGAGATCGGGAGGCCCGTATCCTGGTGGATTGGCGGCCGGGGGGAAAGCCCCTCCTCCCAGTCGGCGATCGCCGCGTCGAACGCAGCCACCTCGTCGGGCCGCGCCTCCCGGAGATTGCGCCGCTCCCCGGGGTCTCGGGCCAGGTCGAATAGGAAACCTTCCTCATCGCCATAGGCGGCGTGCCCCTCGATGCGCTTGCGGCGCCCCCGCACCGCGACCCGGCGCAGTGGACGCTGGTCTTTGTGGGCGGGACGCAGAATCGCAGGGTAGACGCCGCGGCCCTGCGGAAGCGTCGCCTGCCCCGAGAGCACCGGAGACAGGTCGAGACCGCGCAAGCCTTCCGGTGCCGCGACGTTCGCCAGGGAGAGCAGCGTCGGCAGCAGGTCGAGGTGCCACGCCGGACCGTCGATGACCATCCCACCCCGCTCGCGGAAGAAACGCGGCCACGAGATCACCAGCGGAACGCGCAGCACCTCTTCGAAGGGCACGTATTCGTGTTTTGGCAAACCGTGTTCGCAAAAGCTCTCACCATGGTCTGCCGTCACCACGAAGAGCGTGTCGTCCCACTGGCCGAGCCCCTCGAGCGTGGCGCGGATACGCGCCACCGCTTCATCGACCTGACCGATGCGCGCGTCGTAGCTCCTCACGATCGCCGCCAGGTCCCGCTCGGCTTCGGGCGAGGCGCGAAACGCTTCGTCCAGGACGTCGTCGCCACACGGCAGGAGCACCCCGTGCGCCTCTGCGAGTTGGTTGTAGAGGCTGCAGAGGTACTGCTCTCCGGCGGGAATCTCGCGACGCCGCTCGGGGCCGTAGAGCCGGCTGCCCGGGTAGCGCCGCCGCAGGGCGTCGATCTCCACATCGCTCGGAAGTCCCCGATCGGGATTCTCGCTCCGGTAGCGCGCGAAACCGCCGTACGGAAAATGGGCCGCATAGGTGTGCAGGAAGAGGAACCAGCGCTCGTCCCGATTCTTGCGGATCCAATCGAGCACGCTGGGAAGCGCGCGCTGCACCACCTCAACGGGGGGATGCCGGCGGTAGACCTCGAATCCCCGCGCAAAGCCGAAACGCGACTCCAGGTAGGCGCCCTCGTGGAACGCCCGGGTGCGGTAGCCGGAAGCAGCCAGCAGTTCGGCCAGGGTCGGCACCGCGGGCGCAAGGCGGGCCGCGTCCACGCTGACACCGTGCTCTCCGGGGTCGAGACCCGTGAAGATCGACATGTGCGCCGGGAGCGTGTAGTTCGATGCCGCGTAGAATCGCTCGATGCGCGCTCCTTGCGCGGCGAGGCGCTCGATGGCGGGCGTCTTGGCCGCATCGAACCGATCGTCGCGCGCCGTGTCCACACTGAGCAACACGATGCGGGCCGGGACGAGCGGCGCGTTCGGTGCGGGCTCCGCCGCCGTCGCGCCACCCAGCTCCCAGATCCGAGCAGCCCGGGGCCCGAAGCGCACCGCGCCTAGCACGACGAAGAGGCCGAGCGCCGTGGCAGCAACCGCGAGGCTGCGCCGCGAGCAACCAGCCCGCAGCCCGCGCATACCGGCGGTGCAGGCAAACCCGGCGTAGGCGAGGAGCAGGGGTTCGAAGGGCAGTCGGTACTTGGGAAACGCGTTTGCCGCCACGTGAACCGCCAGCAACGGCACCATGGCGAAAAGCGGCAACGTGCGCCGGGCCAGGCCCGGAGCCGCGGCGGCCCCCAGCACGGCCGCCGAGACGGCAAAGAGCGTGAAGACCCAGGTGAAGACGAGCACCCCGCGCACTGCCGCATCCGAAACGGACCCGTAGGCCCCCTGTCGAAGCTTCGCGAGCACGTCGTCGACTGGACTCGAGAGCTCGCCCAGATTGAGGACGAGCTTTCGCAGCAACCACGCCGGCTGTGCCTCGCGGATCAACTCGAGCGCCTCGCGGCGCGAAACGTCCAGGCGCTCGCGCTCGTCGGGGATCGACACATAGCGCCGGCGAAAATCGCGCACCTCGGGCCAGTCGCGCTCGAACCACTCGACGTCCGAAAGCGTGTTGCCCTCGCGCAGACCCATCCAGCCCACCGTGGAGACCGGAACCACACGGTCCAGCTCGGCGTGGTTGCGAACACTCCAGGGCACGATCGTGAGCGCCGCCACCAGCCCGAGAAGCACCGCGTGAGCTGCGGCCGTGCGCCGCGCATCAGACGTGACCACCCACCAGAGGCCGATGGCCGCCGCAACCGGCAGGGCGATCTCGCGCGTGAGCCCGGCGAGACCGAATACGACCCCCGCGGCGACGGCAATCCCCGCTCGGGGATGCCGCGTCCACACCACCCCGAGCGCCAGACCGCCAGAGAGAAGCACACTGAAAAGTGTCTCGGACCACAGATAGTGGCTCGCGGCGACCAGTCCGGGATGAACCGCGGCCAGCAACGCGGCGACGAAAGCCGCACGACCACCGAAGAGCGTCCACGCCAGCACAGCGGTCACGGCGACCACCAGGATCCCGGCCGCAACCGCGACGGCCACGAGGGGTGCGAGGAACGCGCGGTGGCCCGCGTCCATCTCCACCGGCTGACGCTGCGCAAGCTCGACTAGCAGGTCGGGGCGCTGCGCGATCACCTCCACGTCCACGAAGGGTGCCAGCAGCGCCGCCTGACCTGGCGGCCAACGAGCGCGCATACCGTGTGGACCGAAGATGTGACCCTCTCCCCGTGCGATGCGAACAGCGGTCTCCGTGTAATAGAGTTCATCGCCCATCGGAGTCACCGGGAAGACCCAGACCGCGACAGCCGCACGCAATAGACCGGCCAGCAGGATCACCGCCACGACGCGCGGCCCCCACCCGCGCGTCGCCGCCCGTTCGGGCCCCGGCGACCTGGCTTCTGTAATCATTCGGCGCGCTTTCCACTCGGGAGCATACCGACTAAGCTCAAGTGACGTGCACGCCCTCCGATTTGACGGTAGCGGCGTCCAACTCGAGGACGTCGCGGAGCCGCGGCCTTGTGATGAGACTGTCATCGTCCGCGTGCGCCTGGCCGGTATCTGCAAGACGGACCTCGAGATCGTGCGTGGCTACATGGGCTTTCGCGGCACGCTCGGGCACGAGTTCGTGGGGGTCGTGGAAGAGGGCCCCGAAGAGTTGCGCGGGCAGCGCGTGGTCGGTGAGATCAACTTCGCCTGCCAGAGCTGTCCGACCTGTGCCCAGGGACTCCAGCGCCACTGCCCGCACCGACAGGTGATGGGTATCCTCGATGCAGACGGCGCATTCGCCGACTTCGTTCGGATTCCAGCGGCAAACCTCCACCCGGTGCCCGACCGCGTCTCGGACGAGCAAGCGGTCTTCACCGAGCCTCTCGCAGCCGCCTTCGAGATCTTGGAGCAGGTCCACATCGAACCCGGACGCGATTGCGTCGTATTCGGGGACGGCAAGCTCGGCCTGCTCGTGGCCCAGGTGCTTCATCAAGCGGGCGCCCGGGTGGTCAGCGTCGGACGGCACCCGGAGAAGCTTGCACTCGTCGCGAAGCGCGACATCGAGACGGTACTCCTCGACGATTGGTGCGGCGACCAGGTCTCCCTGGTCGTCGAGGCGACGGGAAGCGCCGAGGGCTTCGAGCGGGCCGTCTCCGCGCTTCGCCCGCGCGGGACCCTCGTCCTGAAGACCACCGTCTCCGAGCGACCGAGCCTTGATCTCGCTCCGCTGGTGATCAATGAAATCCGGGTCGTGGGTTCGCGGTGCGGACCCTTTCCACCCGCGCTCCGCGCCCTCGAAACCGGCTCCGTCGACGTAGGATCGATGATCACCGAACGCCTGCCGCTGTCCGACGGCGTCGAAGCACTGCGTCGCGCGGACTCGCGCGGAACCCTCAAGGTACTGATCGAGAACTCGTAGCGGGCTGCTCGACGACGGTGCGGGGAGCGCCGTTCAGTCCTCGATCCGAGCGCCGAGAACTCGTTCCAGGCGCGCCTCGGCGCGGCGCAAGTGCACCGTGCGTCCGCCGTGCACGGTCACGAGACCGGGCTTGGCCCCCTTGGGCTTCCTCACGTTTCGGATCGGAACCACGTGCACGTCTGCACGGCTCGCGTTCTTCGCCTTCGAGTAGTGCACGGCGAGTTCGCAGGCATCGAGCACGGCGTCCGAGGGCGGATCGTCGCGGCCTTCCGTGCGAAGGACGACGTGGCTCCCCGGAGCTCCGTCGAGGTGGAAGAAGAGGTCCTTGCCCCGCGCCAGCCGCGTCGTCAGGAAATCGTTGGCCGCGTCGCTGCGCCCCACCCAGACCTCGAGCCCTCCCGCCGTCACGTAGCGACGGGGGACGAGACGCCGCGGAACGCGGTGCTTGCCGAGTTGGACCTCCGCCGGCGGACCCGCGCGAGCCCCTCGCGGCCCCGGAACAACGGGCGTGTGGCGCGCCAGGAGAGAGCGCACCTCTTCGGTCCCGGCGAAGACGCGAAGTGCCTCGTCGTCCGCTGCCGCGGCGAAACGCGCGCTCAACGCTTCCAACTCTCGCTGCGCTTTGCTCACCGAATCGTGCTGCGCTCCTCCCTTCGCGAGCCGGCGCAGCGCTTTCTTGTAGCGCCGGAAGAGACCGTCGAGATTCTCGGAAGGAGACAGGGCCGGATCGAGCGCGATCGTCACATCTTCGCCGCTGACGTCGTCGCGCACGGTCACCGCAGTCGTGCCACGCCGCACCCGGGACAGGGCGCCCTTCAGCAGCTCGCCGTGGCGCGCGAGTTCTTCGGCCTGCCGCGATTTCGCGAGCTCGGCCGCGAGCTTGTCGAGCTTGCGGGCCACGCGCCTTCGTTCGCGCGAAAGGGACCGGTCGATGCGGCGACGCAGTTCCGCCTGCGAGTCGGCCACCTCCTGCGCCCCGTAGTGCTCCTCGATCGCCGCGAGCAGCTCCGCGTCACCGACCGCTTCGAAGCGGTCCGCGCCGCGACGCGGAGGGCCCGTTTCCGGCGCCTTCCACGGCGCCCCGAGCGCCAACTCCGGACGCGTCCCAGCGAGCGGACGCAGCGCAGCCACGAGGCAGCCTTGGGCGTCGAAGGCGTAGAGGTTGCTTCGCCGCGCAAGCAGCTGGAGCACGAGACGCACGTCCCCGGTGGGCGCGGTCAGATCCAGGGCCACCACGCGGTCTTCGCCGGGCAACCGCAGGCCTTCGATCCGGGCGCCCGAGACGTGCGCCTTCAGCCACTGGGCGAAACGCGGGGGGCTCGGGGGACGCCGGGGCGGGCGCGAAAGGAGCGAGAGACGCCCCGCATCCGGGTTGCTGCTGAGCAACAGGTGGACGCGACCGGCGCCTTCGGCATCCGAGCCGTAAGCCGTCAGCACCACTCGCTGGCCATCCGGCTGGGCAATCTCCTGGATTCGGCGCCCGACGACTCGGGGCTCCACAACCCGCACCGCACGCTCGAGTTCGGTGAGGCTCAGCAACGAGCTACCGCTGACACCGGGGGCAGTAGTGGGTTCCACGCTGTCCCACGACGATGCGACGCACCGGTGCGTCACAAACGAGACAGGGCTCGCCCTGGCGGGCGTAGACACGGCGCTCGTCCTGAAAACCGCCGTCGGAACCGTCGGGGGTCACGTAGTCGCGGATGCTCGTTCCCCCCGTCTCGATCGCGCGCTCGAGCACGTTCCGGACCTCCACTGCGATCCGATCCGACTCTGCGCGGGTCACGCGCGCAGCCCGCCGCGTCGGACGCACACGCGCGCGGTGGAGCGCCTCGTCGGCGTAGATGTTCCCAATTCCCGTCACCACGGTCTGGTCGAGGAGAAAGCTCTTGATCGCCACCCGCCTCCCTCGGGTCGCCGCAAAGAGCAGCTCTCCCGTCACGTCGAGCGCGTCGGCGCCCAGGCGCTCGAGACGCGGGTGACTCTCGCCGCTCGCAAGCAGCAATATCTTTCCAAACTTGCGAACGTCGCGGAAGTAGACATCGGGAGCACCGTCCTCGAATCGGAAGTGCAGGTGCGTATGCGCATCGGGCCGAAAGCCGCGTTGCTCTTCCGGCACAAGTGAGGCACGGGCCGTGGCCGAAAGCAACCGAACGCTGCTGGCACCCGCCCCGAAGAGCTGGCCCGTCATCCCGAGATGAACGATCAGCCGGCTTCCACCTTCCAGATTGGAGACCAGGTACTTGCCTCGGCGTCCCAGGAACTCGACCCGGCGGCCACGGAGCCCGCGCCTCAGCTGCACCGGTGAGGTCAAGAAGAGATAGCTGTCGCCCGTAGTCTCGAGCTGTCGAATGCGCCGGCCGACCAGCAGGGGCTCGATGCGGCGCCGCGTGACCTCGACCTCAGGGAGTTCCGGCATGCGCAATGCTTAGCCGCTGACCCCTCGTCCCGCATGAACCGAATTCCACCGCGCCCAGGAGGGGCCGCGACCCCTCCCCCCGCACACGGGGACGCGGCCTCCGGGCAGCTGCGACGAGGCGGAGCAGCCAGCGCCAGATCTCCTGCACCGGGGCGCTTCGACTCCGCAGAAGTACTCCGGGAAAGAGCCTACAGGTATTCGGGAAAGAGCAATCCCAGCATCACTTCGCACACGGGCCAGAAGATCACGGGAATCGCGATCCAAGCGGCCAGAATTCCCAAGAGCGCGAAGGCGGGACGCGCCATCCACTGCTTCATGCGGCGCGCCGTGTCCTCGGAAACCAGCAGGGAGAGGGCACCGCTCCCGTCGAGGGGAGGCACCGGGATCAGATTGAAGACCAACAACAGCAGATTCATCATGAAGAGCAGGCTGAGAAACATCCCTGTCGCTTCTGCAACACCGGATCCGGTCCCGACGACGAGCGCGGTGAAGCTCGGGTGCCCCGGCTCCACGACGTCAGCCAGCATGGCAAGGCGAATGCCCACACCGGCGAGCACCACGAGCGCGAGGTTCGCCGCCGGTCCCGCCAGCGACATCCAGCCGGCGCGCCGCGGGTGTGCGTACGCCCAGCGCGGATCGTAGGGTGTGCTGGCCCACCCGATCATCCACCCCGACATCGCGAACGAGAAGAGGGGAACCAGTACGGTTCCGAAGAGCTCCCGGCGCATGTGCGGCCTCGGATCCAGCGAAACCTGCCCGCCCAGATAGGCCGTGAGATCGCCGCCCCGCGCCGCGGCCCAGGCGTGCCCCGCCTCGTGCACCGTCAAGGAGAAGAGCAATACGACGTACCAGATCAGTCCGACCGCAATCTGCCCCGGTTCCACTCGTGGAACATAGCCCCGCGCTGGGCAAACGGGCGCACCCGGACACGTCCGCTGGGGTAACCTCGCACCGTGGCGCGGAAGGATTCCAACGCTTCAGCGGAGCGACCGGTCGTCGTCGCAAGCAACCGGCTGCCGTTCACCTTCAAGCACACAGCCAAAGGGCTCGTGCGCGAGCCTTCAGCCGGCGGGCTGGTGTCGGCGCTCGAGCCCGTGCTCCGCAAGCGGGGCGGCACCTGGGTGGGCTGGCCGGGCATCGACGTCTGGGAGGGGGAGAGCATCGCGGCCCGCGGCGAGGCCTACCGCATCCGCCCCGTCGCACTGAGCGAGACCGAGGTCCAGCGCTACTACCACGGCTTCTCGAATCGAACCCTCTGGCCACTCATGCACTCGCTCGCTCCGCAGGCACGCTTCGACGCACGCGACTTCGTGCACTACGAGGAAGTGAACAAACGTTTCGGCGCGGCGGCGGCCGAAGAGGGTGAAGACGCGGGTCTCGTCTGGATCCACGACTACCAGCTCCTGCTTGCACCGGCCGAGGTGCGCAAGCACCTGCCCGACACGCGTCTCGCCTTCTTCCTTCACATCCCCTTCCCGCCCTACGACATCTTCCGGCTTCTCCCATGGGACCGTGAACTCCTGCGCGGGCTTCTGGCCTGCGACCTCATCGCCTTCCACGTCCGCAGTTACGCGCAGAACTTCCTCGACTGCGTCGAGCGCACGCTGGGCGCCCGCGTGGACAAGGCTGAGATGCTCGTCGAGTACGGCGATCGATCCACGCGCATCCGCGCACTTCCGCTCGGGATCGAATTCGAGAGATACGAAGCGCTGGCCCGCGCCGCGCCGCCGCCGCAGAGCGCGCGCGAGCGGGTCGTACTGGGTATCGATCGTCTGGACTACACCAAGGGGATCCCAGAGCGGATGCTGGCCTTCGAACGGCTCCTCGAGCTTCACCCCGAGCACCGCGAAGAAGTAATCCTGCTCCAGATCGCCGTGCCCAGCCGCTCGCAGGTCGCCGAGTACCGCAAGCTCAAGCGCGAACTCGACGAGATCGTCGGCCGCATCAACGGGCGCTTCGCGACGGCCGGGTGGTCCCCCATCCGCTACCTCTACCGCACGGTCGACCAGCAGAGGCTCTGCGGTATCTACCGCGATGCCGACGTCGCCCTGGTGACGCCACTGCGCGACGGCATGAATCTGGTCGCCAAGGAGTTCGTCGCTTGCCAGGTGGAGGCGCCCGGCGTGCTCGTGCTCTCGCGTCTCGCCGGGGCGGCCGACACCATGCGCGAGGCGTTGATGGTCAATCCCTACGACATCGACGGCAGCGCAGAGACACTCCACCGCGCACTCACGATGGAGGAGGAGGAGCGTGCATCGCGCGCCACGGCGTTGCGGCGGCGCGAACGGCGCGACGACCTCGGTGCATGGGTCACCTCCTTCCTGGAGGAGGCGGGAGTCGAACGCCCAACTCTCGCACCGCTCCAGGGCGCCGACTTCAGCGCATGGCTGGACAATTTCCTGAAGAGCTACCGGCTCGCGCTCTTCTTGGACTACGACGGCACGCTATCCCCGCTCCGGGAGCACCCCTCCAAGGCGCGACTTCCGCCACGTGTGCGCAAGGCGCTGATAGCTTGCGCCGAACGCAATGATGTGGACGTCTCGATCGTGAGCGGGCGCTCGCTCGCCGACGTGCAGAAGATGGTGGGTGTGCCCGAACTCACCTTCGCGGGTAACCATGGCCTGGAGATCGACGGGGGAGACATTCCCCATTTTTCCCACGAGGACTTGGTGCACTACCGGCAGCGTGCCGAGGCGCTGGCCTCGGACCTGGAGCGCTGCGAAGTCGACGGCGCTTGGACCGAGCACAAGGGACCCACGCTCACCTACCATTACCGCGCCGTCCCCGAAAACCGGCGTGAACAACTCGTGGAAGACGTGCGGAGCAACATCGTGCTGCACGGCTATCAGTCGCGCGACGCCCACTGCGCGATCGAGGCGCGTCCCCCGATCGGCTGGGACAAGGGCCGCGCCGTGCTCCACATCCTGCGCACCCGCTACGGCCCGGCCTGGTCGGAAGAAGTACGGGTCATCTACGTCGGCGACGACCAGACGGACGAGGATGCCTTCCGCTTCCTCGCCGGTCTCTCCACTACGTTCCGCGTCGGAAGCGCCGACACGCCCACCGCGGCGACTCGGCGCCTGCCAGACGTGGACGCGGTGAGAGCGCTGCTCGAATGGCTCGCGGCCCGCCAATCGAAGCAAAGCTGAGCTTGGATCCCTTCCAACTCGCCGTCCTGACGGTCACCGCATTCCTCACCTCGATCCTGTCCGCGATCATCGGGATGGCTGGGGGCATCACCCTGCTTTCGGTGATGCTGCTCTTCTACGACCCGCTCGTCGCCATTCCCGTCCACGGCGTGGTGCAGCTCGTATCGAACGGCTCGCGCACCTGGTTCCAGCGCAAGTACGTCGACCGCGGAATCCTGCTCCGCTACGCGGCCCTGCTCGCGCCGGGCGGTGTGCTCGGCATCGCGCTGCTGCGCGAGGCCCCTCCAGACTTGATCCGGGCGTTGATCGGGATCTTCGTGCTGCTGGCGACCTGGGCGCGGCAATGGCTCCTGCTCGGGACCCGCCCGGAACGGACCGACCGCAACCGACGCTTCCTGGCTCTCGGCGCGGTCGTCGGTGTGCTCAACACGACGATCGGTGCCACCGGTCCCCTGATCGCGCCCTTCTTCCTGGAGATCGGCCTGACCCGTCAGGCGCTCGTCGGAACCAAGGCCGCCTGCCAGGCTGCCGGCCATTTGGTGAAGATCGCCCTATTCGGCCTGGTGGGATTCGCCTTCGCGGCGTGGCTCGCCCCCCTGGCCCTCCTGTGTGCCGCGGTGATTGCGGGCACCTGGTTAGGCACTCGAATGCTCGACCGGGTGAGCGAGCGTCTCTTCGTGCTGCTCTACCGCGTCGTGCTCACGGCGATCGCGCTGCGCCTGGTGATCCACGACGGGGGCGCGTGGCTCGGGCTCCACTGATCTCGCGCGGGCAAAGTGTTAACTTCCGTGTCGAATGCGCCCGCTGCGCCGGTCTGACCGGCGTCCACTCCGGAGTTCCTCCGTGTCTTCTCCCGTCCGGTCTGCCATTGGGTGGCTTCTCCCGTTCGCATGGCTCCTCGCTTGCGGCGCGGTGGATGAGACCGCGGAGATACCGACCGCGTCGGCGAAAATGGAGCGCATCGAGCGCATCGTCGTGGCGACCGGGACGATCGAGCCCGAGCGCGAAGTCGAGGTGCGTTCGCGCATTGCCGGCATCGTGGAGAAGATTCACGTCGAAGACGGCGACCGGGTCGAGCCCGGGCAGCCACTCGTCGAAATCGAGCGGGAACTCCTCGAAGCGCAAGTGCGCGAAGCCGCGGCCGCACTCGAGGCCGTGCGCGTGGAGCTTCGCTTCGCGAAGATCGCACTCGAACGCAGCCTCGAGCTCGAGCGCAGCGGCGCAGCCTCGCAACAAAAACGCGACGACGCACGCTCCCGCCAGCAGGGCGCGCGCGCCGAGGTGGCGCGCGCCCAGGCCCGGCTGGACAACCTGAATACACAACTCTCCTACGCGACGGTGCGCTCGCCGCTTGCGGGGCGCGTCCTCCAGATCCACACAGAGGAGGGCAACGCGGTTTCGCCCGTCACCGCCGTGACCGGGGGAATCGTGCTGCTTTCGCTCGCGGGCACCGAGGCGCTGTATCTCGAAGGGCTCGTCGACGAGAACGAGATCGCGCGCGTCGCGGTCGGCCAGCGGGCGCGGGTGCAGACCGAGGCCTTCCCCGAGCGATCCTTCGAGGGCTCGGTGCGCACGATCGCACCCATGGGCCAGCGAATCCAGAACGTCACGTACTTCGAGGTGAAGATCGAGATCGTCGACCCGGATGCCGAACTGCTGCTGCCGCGCATGTCCGGCGACGCCGACATCATCACCGAGACCGTCGAGAGCGCACTCGTCATCCCGGAAACGGCGCTGCGCTACCGGGGAGCGAATCTCTACGTCGAAATCGACGGTCCGGCACCCGAGGAACGCCGTATCGAGATCGGCATCGTCGACGGGAGCCGGGTCCAGGTGCTCTCGGGCCTCGCCGAGGGCGAGACGGTTCGACTCAAGTGACCGGTGCGGCCGCCGGAACGTCGGCTCCGGTGATCGAACTCACGGGGCTGCACAAGTACTACGACACGGGCGGCGCACAGGTCCAAGCACTGCGGGGGATCGACCTGCAGATCGACCGCGGCGAACTCGTCTCGGTCATGGGTCCTTCCGGGTCGGGCAAGACCACGCTGATGGAGATCATCGGCTGCCTCTCCGAGCCCACGCAGGGGCGCTTTCGACTGAACGGGCACGACGTCCAGGGCCTCGCCGCCGACGCGCTGGCGGCCGTGCGCGGCGAGGCAATCGGCTTCGTCTTCCAGAGCTTCAACCTCCTGCCCCGGCTCTCGGTGGTCGAAAACGTCGAACTGCCCCTTTCGTACCGGGGCGTATCGCGGCGCGTGCGGCGCGAGCGGGCACTCAAGGCGCTCGAGCGCGTCGGGCTCGCTCACCGGGCGCGGCACCGGCCGAGCGAGATCTCCGGCGGCGAACGCCAGCGCGCGGCGGTGGCGCGCGCACTGGTGAACGAGCCGTCGCTGCTGCTCGCCGACGAGCCGACGGGAAACCTCGACACCGCCACCGGCGACGAGATCCTGGCGCTGCTCTTCGCCGCCCACGCCGAAGGGAACACGGTGGTGATCGTCACCCACGACCCCCGCATCGGAGAGCGCGCACCGCGCCGCCTCACGCTCCGGGACGGTCTGCTCGACACGGACGGCTCCCGGTGATCGGCGAGGCCGTGATCCAGGCCCTGCGGCTCCTGTGGGCGCACCGGCTGCGGTCGCTCCTCACCATGTTCGGCCTGGTCTGGGGCACGGCGTCCGTGATCTTCCTGGTGGGTTATGGCGAAGGCTCGCGCCGCACGCTCGAAGACGGCTTCTTCCGGGCCGGCCGCAACATGGGCGAGGTGCACGCCGGAAAGGTCGGTGAGAACTTCAGCCCGGCGGCGGACCGGCGCTTCCTCTGGTTCCGGATGCAGGAGGTCGAAGTACTGCGTCAGCGCGCGCAGGTGCCCGACCTGGTCGGCGCCGAGAGCTGGGAGATGCTCCCCGCCACGTTTGGACAGCGCGCTCTCACGCTGGATGTGCGCGGCATGGACCCGGAGGCCGTTGCCATTCGCGGTGTCGGAGTCGCCGCCGGCCGAACGCTCAGCGCCGCGGACGTCGAGCGCCGCGCGCGCGTGGCACTCCTCGGGGTAAAAACCCGACAACGGCTACTGGGACCCGAGGGACGACTCGGGGACCACATCCGCATCGCGGGCAAGCCCTTCGAGGTAGTTGGCTTCCTCGAGCCCGTCGGAACACAGCTCTCGCGCGACCGCATGGAGATCGACGAGCAGGTCTGGGTACCGATTACGACCGTTCAGCTCAACTGGCCGAGCTGGTGGACGGACGATGCCGTCGTCACCAAGGTGATCTACCGGATTCCGGACCCCCGCCTTCTCGACGCATCGAAGGACGAGGTTCGCGCCATCCTCGCCGAACAGATCGGCGTGGGCACCGACGACACCGAGGCCGTCAGAATCTGGAGCGCCCTCGACCAACTGAACCGGATGCCGATGCAGGAGACCCGCTGGATGCTCCTCATCCTCGCCGCGACCACCCTGCTGGTCGGCGGCGTCGGCGTGCTCAACATGATGCTCGACGCGGTTCACGAGCGGCGCCCGGAGATCGGCGTGCGGCTGGCCGTGGGAGCGCGCCGCCGCGACATCGTGGCGCAGTTCTTCGTCGAGACCGCGACGATCTGCGGCCTCGGCGGAATCGCCGGCGCGATTCTCGGCGTGGGCGCGTGTCTGCTGCTGAAACACCTGCCCCTGCCCGACCTGGTGCCGGTTCCGGTGCTCCAGCCCGGGATCGTCGGTACCGCGCTGGTCGTGCTGGCGGTGGTGGGCGTCGCTTCCGGCGTGGTGCCGGCGTGGCGCGCCGCCCGCGTGGATCCCGCTCTCACCCTGCGGATGGACTGAAGCGGTGGACCTGCTGCAAGCCACACTTCGGAGCCTGCGCGCCCACGCGCTGCGCTTCGGTCTCACCTCACTCGGGATCGTCTGGGGCGCCTTCCTGCTGACCTTCCTCAGCGCCAGCATCGAAGGCCTCGACACCCACTACACCCGCGAACTCGAGAAGGCCGGGCCGAAGTTCGTCATCGCCTGGCCCGGTGCGCTGATCAAGAACCGGGTGGGCGAGCGCGGCGCCCGTGCGGTCGTGCTCGAGAACGAGGACATGAGCCGCGTCGGGGCCCTGCACTCGATCGAGGACGCCGCCCCGAACCTGGCCCTGTGGAACCAGGTGGTCCGCGCCAACGGGCGCACCAAGCTCTTCCAGGTACAGGGCGTCGCCCCGCGCTCCGCGGCTCTCCGAAACCTGGTTCCCCGGGAAGGGCGGTTCTTGTCGCCTCTCGACCTCGAGCGCGGCGAGCGCGTCGCCTACCTGGGACCCGAGGCCGCCAAGCGCCTCTACGGCGAGACCTCGTCCATCGGACAGACACTCCAGATCGAGTCGCTCCGCTTCCGGGTGATCGGCGTGGGCGAACCGAAGGGCGACCAGATGATCAGCATCAACGGGTGGGACGACTGGACGGTGTTCATCCCCTACACCGTGGCGCAGCGCTGGCTCCTCCAACACGACCGCATCGACATGGCGATCTTCGCTCCCGTGACCCGCGAGCGGTCGTGGGAGGCGATCGGCCACTTCCGCGAGATCGTGGGCCTCCACCACGACTTCGCGCCCGACCTCGACGCGGCGCTCAGCTTCTTCAACGTGCACGAAGCCCTCGAAATCGTGCACACACTCTTCCTGGGCTTCCGGATCTTCCTCGTGACGGCGGGGGCGGTGACGCTGCTCATCGGGGCCATTGGCGTGATGAACATCATGCTCGTCGTCGTGGGCGAGCGGACCCACGAGATCGGGCTGCGCAAGGCGGTGGGTGCCACCGACCGGTCGATCTTCCTCCAGTTCCTCGCCGAGGCCGCGAGTGTCTGCGGGCTCTCGGGCATCCTCGGCGCCGCGCTCGGCGTGGGCTTCACGCGCCTCATCGCGGCGGTCGCCCCGGCGGGCAGCCACTTCACCTCGCCGCCGGAGCTCTCCGCTGCCACGGTGACGCTCATCGCCACCTCGCTCGCCGTCGTCGGCATCGTCGCCGGCGTGCTCCCGGCGCTGCGCGCCGCCCGGGTCCCCCCGGCAGAAGCCCTTCGCGCCACCTGACCCCGCCTCGGGTCCGCTCGATCTCAGGAATAGAGGATCACGCTCCGGATCACCTCGCCTTCGTGCATGAGATCGAAGGCGCGGTTGATGTCCTCGAGGGGCAGCGTCTTCGTCACCATCTCGTCGAGCTTGATGTGGCCGTCCATATAACGATCGACGTAGCCCGGCAACTCGGTGCGGCCCTTCACGCTTCCGAAGGCCGTGCCGCGCCAGGAGCGGCCGGTCACCAGCAGGAAGGGCCGGGCGTGGATCTCCTCGCCGGCGCCCGCGACGCCGATGACGATCGCCTCGCCCCAGCCCCGGGCCGTGCAGGCCAGGGCCTGCCCCATCAGATCCACGTTGCCCACGCACTCGAACGAGTAATCGACGCCTCCGTCGGTCAGCTCGACGATCGCCTCGGCGACGTCGCCAATCTCCCCCGGGTTCACAAAGTCTGTGGCGCCGAACTGGCCGGCGAGTTCGAACTTCTCGGCGTTCACGTCGACCGCGATGATGCGCTCGGCGCCGGCCATCACCGCACCCTGGATCACGGAAAGCCCGACACCGCCCAGACCGAAGACGGCAACCGAAGACCCGGCCTCGACCTTCGCTCGGTTGCGCACCGCGCCGATCCCGGTCGTGACGGCGCAGCCCAGCAGGCACACCTTGTCGAAGGGCGCGTCATCGCGGATCCGTGCGAGTGCAATTTCAGGCAGCACCGTGCGTTCGGCGAAGGTCGAGGTCCCCATGTAGTGGTGGATCACCTTCCCACCGCGCGAGAACCGGCTCGTCCCGTCCGGCATCACGCCCTGGCCCTGGGTGGCGCGCAGCGTGATGCAGAGATTCGTCTTGCCCGACTGGCAGTAGCGACACGTCCCGCACTCCGGGATGTAGAGCGGGATCACGTGGTCGCCGGGCTTCACCGAAGTGACACCGCTACCGACATCCTCGACGACGCCCGCCCCTTCGTGCCCCAGCACGGCGGGGAAAAGCCCTTCCGGGTCCCGGCCGGAGAGGGTGTAGGCGTCCGTATGGCAGACCCCCGTGGCCTCGAGCCGAACGAGCACCTCTCCCGCCTTCGGACCCTCCAGGTCGATCTCCTCGATCTCGAGCGGTTTTGCCGGCTCCCAGGCGACGGCCGCCTTGACCTTCAATCTTCTTCCTCCCACTCTTCTTCCCACTCTGGCGCAACGCGCGCGCTCCCCCCGCTGGAGGCGCCCAGTATAGAGTGGGGGCCTGTGATACGGTGCCGCCGATGAACGGCGCCGAGGCCCTGGTTCGGACCCTGGTGCAGTCCGGCGTCGAGATCTGTCTCACCAACCCGGGCACGTCGGAGCTGCACTTCGTCGCTGCGCTCGACCGGGTACCTGGCATGCGACCCGTGCTGGGGCTCTTCGAGGGCGTGGCGGCGGGCGCCGCTGACGGCTACTCGCGCATGGCCGGCAAGCCCGCCACGACCCTGCTCCACCTGGGTCCCGGGCTCGGCAACGCGCTCGCGAACCTCCACAACGCACGGAAGGCTCGCTCGCCGGTGGTGAACCTGGTCGGCGACCACGCGCTGAGCCACGCGGCATACGATGCGCCGCTCTCTTCCGACGTGGCCGCGATCGCCGCGCCGGTTTCCAGCTGGGTGCGCCGCTGCGAAGACCGTGCGGAGCTTGCCGCGGACGGCGCCGAGGCAGTGGCGGCTGCCCACGGACCCCCCGGGCAGGTCGCCACACTGATCGTGCCGGCGGATGTCGCCTGGAGCGAGGGGCCGGGACCCGCAGCGCCGCGCCCGCCGCGGCTGCCCCCCGCACCCGATCCGGAAGCCGTGCGCGCCTGCGCCGCCGCGCTGCGAGAAGAACCGGCTGCGCTGCTGCTGAGCGGACCGGCCCTGAGGCGCGAGGGCCTCGCGCGGGCAAACGCCGCGGCCTCCGCCACCGGCGCGAAACTCTTCTGCGACACCTTCAACGCGCGTCTCGAGCGCGGAGCAGGCGTCCCGCCCATCACCCCCCTTCCTTATTTTCCCGAGCCTGCTCTCGAAGCGCTCGCGGGCCTGCGTCACCTGGTGCTGGTCGGTACCCAGTCGCCGGTCGCGTTCTTCGCCTACCCGGAGCGCCCGAGCGAACTCGCGCCGCCGGGCTGCGTCGTGCACGTGCTGGCAGAGCCCGGCGCGGATGCGAACGCGGCGCTCGAGGCCCTCTGCGACGAACTGGGCGCCGGCCCGCCGCCGCCCGCGGTAGCGGAGGAGGCCCGCCCAGCGCGGCCCAGCGGCAAGCTCGGCCCCCGGTCTATCGGTGCATCGCTGGGCGCGCTGCTTCCCGAGGGCGCGATCGTCTCGGACGAGTGCATCACTGCCGCGGCTGGCATTTTTCCGCAGACCCGCGGCGCAGCGCCCCACGACTGGCTCTTTCTCACCGGGGGCTCCATCGGCCAGGGCATGCCGCTCGCAACGGGCGCCGCCCTCGCCTGCCCCGACCGCAAGGTGGTGTGCCTCGAAGGAGACGGCTCGGGCATGTACACGCTCCAGTCCCTGTGGACTCAGGCCCGGGAAGGCCTCGACGTCACGAGCATCGTCTTCGCCAATCGCAGCTACGCGATCCTCGCGGTCGAACTCGCGCGCCTCGGCGTCACCGAGCCGGGCCCCCGCGCCCGCAGCGTCCTGTCCGTCGAAGACCCGGAACTGGACTGGGTCGCCCTTTCCCGCGGCATGGGCGTGCCCGCGCGACGCGCCTCGACCGCCGAGGAGTTCCACGCGGCACTCGAGACCGCCCTCGCCGAACCCGGTCCCCAACTCGTCGAAGCCGTCTACTGAAGCCCACAGGCGTCTCTACTGAAGCCCACGGGCCCCTCGAAGCCTCCAACCGCAAGGGGGGGAGCACAAATCCCCGGGCCATACCGCTCCAAGAACTGGGGAAGGCATGTTCCTCGCAGACGGAAGAGTTTTTCCGTTACTGCCCGCCACCCCCAGGGGGACAAATAGGTAACTAATGGATTTCAAAGGAGTTCACTTGTATAATCAATGAGGCATGGAACTTGCGTCTCCAGTTGCTACCCACTAGGTCCGATGAGTTCTCACAGTGGTTGTGAGTGCCCAGGATCGGACGCAAAATCAGAAGAGAAAGAGAGACAGGATGTTTCAAAAGTTATCCCTCTACTTAGTGGTTTCACTCGCAGTTCTTGGAATCGCGGGAAGCGCATCAGCCGCGGTCATGAACTGGGAGGGCACGACGATCGTCAGGCTGGGCGACTTCGCCAATGCGAAGCCCACCGGCGGCGGCGTCGCCACCATCAACGGCGTGAGCGGCGGATTGGGTCACCTCGCCACTCTGCGCCTCGCCCCCAGCCGAGGTGTGGTCACGGCGAACTTCACCAAGTTCGTCACCGACCCCGACACCCAAGGCAACAACATCGCGTCGGTTCAGTTCATCGGCGTCGTGGGCGGCACGGGAACCCTCAAGCCCATCTCGGGAGCCCTGAATGATCCGCTCGCTCCTCCGTTCGAAGGCACGATGCCGCTTCGGGGCCTCGTCCGGCTGTGCCTGTTCAGCACCGCGTGTGCTGCTAGTGCCCCGATGGCCCTGACGGAACACACCGCGGGTAGTTCGACGATTGGTATCGGCATCGGCGGGCTGCTCACGATCAACATCCTGAACGGTATGTATCGGATTTCCGTCCAGGCCAACCCCTGGTCGCTCAAGACGGTGACGGTCTACGACGAGCAGACCACCGCGGTTAACTACGCGAAAATCACCCTTCCGCTTAAGTTCCAAGGCTGGGCACACGGTCCGGCTTCGGCAACCACCAGCACAGCTGCTGTCGGCGGAGTGGTGCAGTTGATCTCGGCGAGCCAGATCACGAGTAACTTGACCCTAGGGTCGAGCGCCAAGGTGGCCTCGGCGCAGACGATGCTCATCGAGTTCGTTCCGGAGCCCGGAATGCTGCTGATGCTCGGTTCGGGCATTGCGGGCCTGGTGCTGATCGGCCGCAAGCGCATGCGCAAGTAGCCACGGCATCGAGCCTGTTCGCAGGCTGAGCCTCTGGGGCGGTCTCCCTGATGGGAGACCGCCCCTTCGCATTTTGGGAGCGCATCACCGCTCGGAGGCGTTGTCCCGAAGCAGGGCCCGCTCGGCCAGGTATTCGGCGAAGACCTTCGAGACCTCTGGACTCGGGTGGAAAACGTCGCCACGACTCTCCTGGAACGGCACACCTCGTTCCAGCGCTTTGCGCAGGGGGGGCAACAGATCGAAGTGGCGGATCCCTTCGCGATTGAGGAACTTGAGCACGCGCAAGCGCGCGTTGCGCTCCTGCGGGCGCCACTTCCCGGGCCGCTGCATCAGCGGAAGTACGAGAACGGTGAGACGGATACCCTCCTCGCGCAGCACGTCCCGTAACTGGCGCAGGCTCTCGTGAACCTCCTGTGCGACGGCTGCAAAGTCCCCCGCGCGCATGCGCACGCGACCCAGCCAGAAGCGATACAGCCAGGAGTGCTCGAAGAGCCAGGGCTGGATGCGCCGGGCCGGCTGGTTGAGCGCAAAGACGACGACGCGGCCCTCGTCGTCGAGAAAGGCAATCGGTGTGGTCTCGTAGTCGTTGAGATGGAACGTCAGGACCACATGGTCGGGTGCAATCGCAGCGTTGTATTCCAGGTAGAACGCGACCTCCTGCACGGTGTTGAACGATTCGACCCCGGCGTTCCAGTACTCGAAGCGCTCGTCTCCGTAGATGTCGGAAATCGCATCCACCAGGGTGCGACGCGCCGTCACCGAATCGCCCATGAAGAGGACACGCGTGCGCCCGGCGGGTTTCTCCAGACCATATTCGTTGCGCTGAGTGCCATACTCGTCGTAGATCTCGCCGTCGAGCCTCGGGCGGAAGCCGAAACGCGGATCCACGGTGAAGGTCCGTTCGCGGTCTGGGGAGGTGCGGATCCAGGGAAGTTCCTGGGCGGCTCCGAAAGCTTCGAAGTCCGAAGAGCGCCAGCGCAGGAAGCCCTCGGCCGCGGCCAGAACCATACCCACCGCGACCGCGGCGAGTAGAAGCCGTGCTGCGACGAGCTTCAATGGGTGGTCCAAATCCCACCATCGACGGGAACCACGGCCCCTGTCACGTACGCGCCGGCCCTCGAAGCGAGATAGATCGCAACGCCGGCCATATCGTCCGGACGGCCGATGCGCTGCATCGGACAGCCAGCGGCAATGGAATCCCCGAAGCGCTCGAGAGTCTCCGCCATCATCTTGCTCTCGAAGGGACCCGGGGCAATGGCGTTCACCGTGACCCGAGGCGCCAGCCGCTTCGCCAGCACCCGCGTCAGCTGATGCACCGCCGCCTTGCTGCTGGAGTAGGCGTAGGTTTCGAGCACAGGCACCTGGAGACCATCGATCGATCCGATGTTCATTACACGAGCCGGATCATCGGAGGTCGATGCATTCTCGAGCTGCGGCAACAGAAAGCGCGTCAGGTGAAAGATCGATTTGACGTTGAGGGCGAGCACCTTGTCCCACGCCGCATCCGGATATTCGTCTAGCGGTGCACCCCAGTTCGCACCGGCGTTGTTCACCAGTACGTGCAGCGCATCTTCACGCTCCGCCACCTCAGACGCGAGCCGCCTACAATCGGCCTCAGTCGAAAGATCGGCAGAAAGCGCGATGCACGTGCCCACAGCCGACAACTCTTCCGCCACCTGCTCACAGACATCGGCCCTGCGCGACGCGATGTAGACCTTCGCCCCGTGTTCGACGAAACCGCGTGCGATCATCTGGCCTATCCCCCGCGACCCCCCCGTGATCAACGCCACCTTCCCCGACACGTCAAAGAGTCCGCTCATTGCTCCAAACCTCCTCGACCGGTGAGCCCCATCGCGGCACCTCGGCTGGTCCCACGCTCCCCATCGTATATTTCCGGGCCGACTGCAACGCATCGCCGCAACCGACGGTCACGAAGACAGCTCCCTCCCGATCTCGGAGCCGATTCTAACCCTCTGAGTATGGTCGGTGCGTCAGATGTCCGAGCGCAGCGGATGGGGCTTGCCGAAGAGCCAACCCTGGCCGTAGGGAATCCCGAGCCGACCCAGCGTCTCGAGTTCTTCGAGGGTGTCGAGTCCCTCGGCGATGATCTGGGCGTTGATCTGGTCGGAAACCGAGAGCAGGGCGCGCAGCAGCTCCTGGCGCGCCGGATCCTCGTCGATCCCGGAGACAAAGGCGCGGTCGACCTTGATGAAGTCCGGTGAGAGCTCCATCACCGCCTCGAGGCTCGCGTAGCCGGCCCCGGTGTCGTCCAAGGCGATTCGGAAGCCGAGCTTCCGGTAGTAGTCGCGCACCTCACGAAAGATGTCGAAGTTTCCGATCGATTCCTGCTCGGAGATCTCGAAGACGACATCGCTGGGCCGTAGCCTGCACGCCTCGAGCGTCCGGCAAAGCGCCTCGGCGCGAAAGCTCGGATCGTGAATCGTCGTCGGGCGCACGTTCAGGAAGAGCATCGCTCCCCCGGGCAGGTCCCGGGCACCCGCCAGACCGCTCTGGCGGCAAAGGCAGTCGAGCTGGAAGAGGAGATCCTGCTCGCTGGCGGTGGCAAAGAGGGCGGCGGGCGAGTGGAGGTCGGTCCCCTCGGGCCCGCGAGCCAGGGCCTCGTAGCCGAATACGGTGCGTGTCGTGACTTCCACGATTGGCTCGTAAACCGAGTGAACCTTCCCGTCCAGCACGAGTTCGAAAATCTGGTGACGGCGGCGGCGAGCGGCGATCCGAGCGGCGAGATGCGCCTCGTCGCGGGCCTCTCGCAGCGCAGCGCTCACCTGGGAGTCCACCCCGATCGTCGGGTTGCGCAGCGCTGCACCCGAGCCAATCTGAAGCGGCGGCGCCTGTTTCAGGTAGGGGTAACCCACGCGGCCGCCACGCCGACCGAGACCCTCCACCAGCGCACGCTGGAGTTCCGGGAGCTCACGCTTGTAGAAAGCGGCCTCGTCGGGCTCCCGGAAGACCAGCACGAGGATCTCGTTGCGCCCGGTCTCTCCGGCCACCACGAAGTCGTTGACCGACAGCCGAGAACCGATCAGGTCCCGGACCAGGGCGATCAGGTCTGACATCGCCCGCTGGTGGGCCTCGACTCCGTACTGCTGTTCGATGACAGCCAGCCGCGCCGCATCGACGACCACCACCCCCAGCGCTCCCTCCAGGGTGAAATGCTCCGTGATCCGAGGCAATGCCTCGCCGAAGCTCGGGGTCGCACGCGCTCGTCCACCCCGAGGGCGCAGCCGCTCTCGTGACCCTTTCGGCATGTCTCGCCCATCGGCAGGATGGCACGCCGCCGTGAGCCGGTCCCCGCAGGGGCTGTCAACTACCGTCCGCGATCGAAATGACGCTGTTGGGGCAGCGACGGACAGCTGCCTCCAGCCCCTCACGCAGCTCTTCTGAAAGCTCGGCCTGGATCAGCTCTACTCTCGCACGGGGTCCCGGGCCGTCCGCGACGCGGAATACCCGGGGATACCGCGAGAAACAGTCAATGAACTCCGCGGCCGGCGATCAGTGTCGAGGGATCGATCTTCATGCTCCGCAGCACGTGCTCCCACATCACCGATGGGTTCACGTCGAAGACGACTTCGCGGGTCAGCGGAGCCACCAGCCAGGCCCCTTCGACGAGTTCCGACTCCAGCTGTCCGGGTCCCCAACCCGCGTAGCCCAGCAGGAGCCGCAGGTCGGTTGGCGGCTTCTCGACCACCTGGCGCAACACATCCAGCGAACCGGCGAATCGAATGCCCTGGCCCACCTGCTTCACGTCCCGGCCGACACCCGTCGGGAGTTCCGCGTCGAACACGAGCCAGCCTGTCTGCGGCTGGACGGGTCCTCCCCAACCAATCGGCTTCGCCGACTCCCCGCCCCAGTCGAGATCGAGCGACGCGCAGAGCCCCACGGCGCTGAGTTCCGTTCCGCGGTTGAGCACGACGCCGAACGTCCCCTCGTCATCGTGTTGAATGAGCATCACGACCGTGCGCCGGAAATTGGGATCCCGAAGCTGGGGCATGGCGATCAGTAGGGACGATGCGAGGGAGGAGATCGCCACAAATAAGAGGGTAGCAGGCTGTGAAGCCTCGGCGACGAGCCGTATGCTGGCGTGCACGATGCTTCCCCGGCGCTTGGTTCGCTGGGCCCGGATTGCGGCGCCCCGGCACGTTTTTTCGTCGGTCGCTCTAGCCTCCCTGGCCGGAACCATCGGATTCGCGACGTGCGCCACGGCGACGAACGGCGACGAGAGCCTGCATCGGATCTGCCTGAACTCACTGGGCCTCGAGACGTTCCTCGGCCTGGTGGCGGTCGCCGGAGCGATGCTTTCTCAACGACCCGTCACCGAGCGGCTCGGGCTCGAACCCGCGCGGCTCCGCGGCGGAAGCATCGCGTTGCTCGTTCTCGGAACGCTCGCTCTGTCGTTCGCACTCGACGGCGTGCTCGAAGTCATGGGCTGGAGCGAGGGAACTCCGCTGGCCGAGTTCGAAGCGCACCTCTCGCAAGCGCGCGGCACAGATCTGATGCTGGCACTCGTGGCCATAGGAATCGCGCCCGGGATTGCCGAAGAGCTCCTGTGCCGCGGCCTGGTCCAGAGAGGCCTCGAACCGGTGATCGGCCGGGGCGGGGCCGTGATTCTCGGCGCTGCACTCTTCGGTGCACTCCACATCGACCCGGTGCATGCGGTACTCGCCGGCTTGCTCGGTCTCTACCTCGGCGCAGCGGCTCTGATCGCCGGCAGCGTGCGCACGGCGATCCTGTGCCACACTGCGAACAACCTGGTGGCCGTGAGCCTCGGCGCCGGCTGGCCCGAGAGCCCAGCGCCCGGCGCCGCGGGCATCGCCCTCGGCCTGACACTGGCGGCGGCATGCATCTGGGGGGCCCACCGGGGACGCCTCAGAGGGGCTCCGGGCCCGGCGCTACAGGTTCCGCGCAGTTCGGACGACCGGTAAGGGTGCCACCCAGCGCGGGGTGCGGAGCGTCCATGACCGGGTCTCCCGAGGTTCTGCTGCTCGACGACGGTGAACTCGAAGACGTCCAGGAGATCCTGGCCGAGTTCGGGACTTCGTACGGCCGCATTCGGGGTGGCGCCATCGCCCAGGGTACGCCGCCGCCGCGCAAGCTCCTGGTGACGACCCCGCGACGCATCGAAGCCATCGACCTCGGCGACACCAAAGCGATGGTTCGCATGGTCGTCGTGGACGAAGACTCACCCACGTTGCGCGCGCATCTTCGCGCAGTGGGTTTCGACTACCTGGTGCGACGTCCCGTACACCCGCAGGCGCTGCGGCTGATGCTGATGCGCTGCCTCTACAACGGTGACGAGCGGCGACACGAGCCGCGCGTTCCCATGGGGCTCCGGGTTTCCTTCCGCTCGGGAATGCTGTCGCGCCGCGCAATCCTGGCCGACCTCTCGACCAGCGGCTGTCGGCTCCTCTCGCGGTGGGCCATCTCGATCGGCAGCCACATCCGCGTGACCCTTCCGCCACGCAAAGACACCCGTGACGCAGTGAGCGTCACGGGAGCGGTGGTGCGGATTGGACTCGACGAGCACCTCGGACCCGACGGGCCGTACAGCGCCGCCGTCGCCTTCGATACCTCGATTCCGGTCGAGGCGCGTGAGGCGCTGGAGCAGACCCTCGACGACCGCGCCCGCGGACCGGCAACGCTCGGCGCTGGGGGCCGAACACTGCCCGACGATGAATGGCTCCCCACCCCGCAGGCGCAGCGGGGCGCACCGGAGCCCTCGGCCACCGAGCCGAGCCTCGACCCACCCGAGACTCGCGCGGGAGTCTTTGCGCGCGACGTGGGATTAGAAGTCGACGTGCAACTCGAGACTGAAAAACACCCGGGTGCCGCGCAACGGGCTGAAGAAGATCCCCTCGCCAAGGAAGCCACCGAAAGGGCGCTCGCGCCCGGCTTCGACGAAACGCTCGAGCGGCGCAGCGGCCATCGAGGGGCCTATCCGCTCCGGGTGCCCGCGTTCGGTGACCGCGCGATCCGCGTGTTGCTGGCGCGCGACCTCTCCATGGGTGGAATGCGAGTCGAGCGCGATTCGGGTCTCGAACTCGGCGACCGCCTGCACCTGGCGATCTACGGCTCGGCCCACAAGGAGCCGTTTCTGGTGTGGGCGACCGCCGACCGCGACGACGGCGATAACGGCCTGCTGCTGCGCTTCGACGAAATGCATCCGGAGTTCGCAAAGCAGCTGGACAAGCTGGTGGCCAGCCTGCCAGCCGTCGAGTCACTCCACGACGACGAAGCCCGCGCCATGGGCAGCGTCGTCACCGAGATCCTCTAGCCGGCCAGACGCTCGCGCTTCTTGCGTTCGAGGCGGCGACGGCGGCGGAGCTTGAGCTGGTGACGCCGACGCTTCTGCTTGTTCTTGCTGCGTGCCATCGATCCTTCCAGAAAGGGCACTCAGCGTAGCATGCACCACGCTCGATCTGAAGGGCAATCGGCCTAGCACGCGCTGCGCTCGATCCGAACCTCTCCGAGCGCGGTCCCGACCAGTTCGGCCAGCTGCCGCACCGCGGCGGGGTCAGTCGCACCCCCGAAGAGCACACGCATGACGATGGGGCCCCCGGCGAGCGAGGCGGCGAGGTCGAGATCCGCAGTGGGCGGAATCTCACCGCGCGCTACAGCGCGCTGCATGGCCTCGACCAAGGGGCGCCTGCGCTCCCGGACGAAGGAATCGAGGCTTCGAGCCAGACTAGGGTCGCGGCATCGCTCGATGGCGAGCGCCGCCAGGAGCCCGGCAACGGGAGTGGAATCGAAGATCGCGAGGAACTGGTTCAGGAGCGCCTCCAGATCTTCCCGGAGACTCCCGGTGTCCACCGGCTCGAGCGGCGGCGTGCTGCGAAGCGCCGCCACGACGAGCCACGCCTTGCTCGGCCAGCGCCGGTACAGCGTCGCCTTGCTGACCCCGGCACGCCGGGCCAGTTGCGCGACGCGCACACCGTCGTAGCCCTCCTCGGTGAGCAGTTCGAGCGTGGCACCGATAATCGCCCGACCGGCCCCCGGGTCCCGAGGCCGTCCGCGGCCGGGAGACGTGGAACCCATCGTTTACTCCGTAAAATACGAAACCCTTAGTACCGTTTCTTGCGATAGCGTCAAGCCGTGGAGGGCGGGGAACGAACCCATGGCGCCCGTCCGATTGGCCGGGGCCATCGCCGCACAGGAGCGGGGGCGACCCGGAGACGCTGGAGTCACGAGTTGCTCTCAGGGCCTTGAACTGAATCCAGGCCCGGTGGCGTCGCCGACTGCACCCGGCCGCAGACGCCCGACACCCGTTCCTTCAAATGAGCGGGATCCGGACCGCGGAGGTCCGGCGTTTCCAACCAACCGGGGGCTCCACACCCGCAAATTTACGGTACCAATAGTTCCGAATTTAGGGACTGCCGAAACGCGGAGACGATCAGCCCTCAGGAGGTTCCCGGGGCACCCGGACGGCCGTCGCCGAAGCAGTGGAACGGATCCAGCGCACGGCATTTTCGGCGCGACAGCGTCCTTGGGAGCAGAAGGCCCGGCGCAGCACGTCGGCGGCGAGTTGAGAGCCGCCCCGCCAGTAGAGATCACCGTGGACGATGACGGTCGCGACGGCCAGAAGCGGTGCATCCGCCGGCGCCACACCCACGAACCACTCGTACCTGCCCGCCGGATCCCGACCCGTGAGGCTCCCGGTCTTTCCCGCCACCTTCACCCCACCCAGCATTGGGCGGCCATTGCGGCGCCGGAAGGCACTGCGCGCGGTTCCCCGTGTGGTCGTGTCAACGAGCATCTCCCGCAGCTGGGCCGCAATCGCGGAATCCATCGCGCGCCGCGGAGCATGCAACGCCGGAAGCGGCAGCTCGCGGCCGTTCGCATCGACGACGCGCTCGACCCAACGCGGCGCCACGATCTCCCCGTGCGCAAGGGCCGCTGCGAGCTGAACAGCGTGCAACGGCGTAATCTCGGCACCGGCGAGACCGGCTCCCAGGCGTCCCAGGTCGTAGCGGTCCTTGCCCGGGTCCACACTGCCCACCGCGTGGGCTGGTGCCGGCGCCGAGAGCCAGCCGAAGCGCCCAATCATTTCCATGAGTGGATCTCCGCCGACTGCGTGCACCGCAAGCTGGGCAAAGCATTGGTTGTTCGACAAAGCCAGCGCTCGACGCAGCGAAACGGTGCGACCCGTTTGCGGAGGATCGATGCGTGCGGGGGTCAACCGGTACGCGCTCCCCCGGTAGCGACACGGGAGTGCCGCCTTATCCGGTGCCGCGGCAAGCGCTGCTGCAGCGGTGACGATCTTCACGAGCGACGCCGCCGGGTAGGCCCGCGTCGGTGGAAATGCGTGCAGGTCCGTAGAAGCGTAGGCGAGCAGCCGTCCCGTATTCGGGTCCATCACGACCACGTGGCCCATGGACACGCGCCCGTTGTCGAGGGCCCGATGCACCTCACGCGTCAGCGCCGCGTCCAGCGTGTACTCGACCCGCAGCGGCCCGTCGATCCCGGCACTCCCCAACGGAACGCTCTCGAATACCCGACCGTGGACACCCGTGTCGCCCACACGGCCGGCGTCGACACCCGGCGGCTGAAAGGCTCCGAGTTCGAGAACAGCGCGCGTTACGGGGGGCCGCTCGAAGAGCTCCGGCGGCGCGTAGGGCGCGGGGGCCGATACCGGCTCGAGATCCGGCGGTCGATCACTTCCGTCACCGCCCCCGCCTGCGACCAGCCCCACCACGGCCAGACCACACGCGAAGATTCCTCCGATCAGCGCAGCCAGCGTCGCGCGGCCTCGCCCAGAGAGCCGGCCACGCAGACGCCGGCCCTGGGCGCGACGCCAATTCCGTCCACCCCGACCGAGATCCCCCTTCGGCGTACGCGCCAGCCGATTCCCCTTCCGTCCGACGAGACAGACCGCGCGACGAACGGCAACCACAACGAGGGGTGTCAGACGAGGCGAGAGTAAGACGTCGCCTATCGGGCGACAACCCCTCGAACCTCGGGGACCAGCTCCCGGAGCCGCGCTTCGATTCCGCTCTCGAGTGTCGCCGACGATCTGGGGCAACCGCTGCACGAACCCCTGAACCTGACCTCGACCACACCTTCCCGAAAACCGACGAAGACGACGTCACCACCGTCCATCGCGACAGCGGGACGCACTTCTTCATCGATCACGCGTCGGATACGCGCTGCGAGCACCTCTTCGTCCACGACGACCGGTGGCTCGAACGCGGAGCCGAGCGGAGTGCCCACAGCGGCGCGAATAGCCGCGGCCACGGGCTCGGCCAGGTCGATCCAGTCGATTTCGGTTCGCTTGGTCACGGTCACGAAGTTTGCCGCGAGGAATACCCCGACCACTCCGTCGATCGCGAAGAGCCGCTCGGCGAGCGGCGACACCTCCACGCCCGGGGGCGTGTCGAAGTGCACCGTTGCACCGCCCTGCATCACCGACCGGCCCACGACCCACTTGATGCTGTCTGGATTCGGAGTTCGTTCGGCGTGCATGCGAAGAGCGGCATCCATGGCAGAAGAATAGCCGACGGCACCGCGCTCACGGGTTTCGTCCGGATCAAACTGGTCGGCGACGCGCCAGGGACTCCTCGTCTCGCTCCACACCGCCCCGCTTGGCCGAGCCTCATCTCGGGAAGGACGCAGCGGGTCTCACCGTCGTGGATCGAGCGCTGGGGCGCAGCCCATCAGGTAGTGCCGTAGAGGCGCGCCTCGACGTCATCGAGCGTGAGCACGAGATGACCCAGCTCCCGGGCGCGCGCAGACTCGCGCTCGCCGTTATAACCCCATCCGGCCAGGGCGCAGCGCACGCCGAGCGGCGCCACGGCCTCCAGGTGGCTCACCTTGTCGTCGACGAAGGTCATCTCGGAGGGCGCGAAACCGAAGCGGGTGCGGAGCTGCTCCAGGTGTGTGCGCTTCTTCACTCCCGTGTCTTTGTCGAGCACGCTGCCATCGGGGAAGAGATCCCCGATGCCATAGGCTCGTAGCAACCTGCCCACAGCGCCCCGGTCCTTCGCCGTCGCGATCGCAAGAACGGCGTCACCCGCACGGCGCCGGAGCAGATCCAGAATGCCGGGGTAGGCGCCCATCAGGCGGTGCCAGGCCTTCGGCTCCGCGTCCGCCAGCGCAGTGCGGATTTCGTAAAAGCACCGGCGGAACGAGTTCAGCTCGGTCGAATCGAGACCGGCCTTGTAGGTGTCGTAAGCACCTTGGTTCTCGCACACCCGACCCGACTCGAGCGCCGTGAGCACGACAGCATAATCTTCGGCCCGATTTCCGAGCGGCATCATGTCGAGGAAGGGCGCATACAATGGACTCGCCGCCACGACTCCGGGCGGTGGCAGTGCTGCTTCCGCCAACAGCGGTACTGCATCCCGCAAAATCCGTGCCCCGGGGTGCAAGGCATAGAAGGTGCGGAGCGCCACCACGAAGGCCTCCGGCGCGCTGTCCGAGATCACACCGTCGAAGTCCAGCGCCAGCAGCTTCACACGGGAGCAGCGTAGCGAAGCATCCGTGTAAGATGGGGCGTCATGTCCTGGAAACCCGAAATCGACGAAATCGAACGCCGCCGCCGGCTCGCCCAGCGCATGGGCGGCAGAGAACGGGTCGACCGGGCACGCCGCGCCGGGCGACTACCGGTTCGCGAGCGCGTCGACAGAATTCTCGACACCGGCTCCTTTCACGAGACTGGTGTCCTGGCCGGACGCGCACAGTACGACGACGAAGGGCATCTCGTCGACCTCACGCCCTCGAACTTCGTCTGCGGCCGAGGACGCATCGACGGACGTGCCGTCGTAATCGGTGCCGACGACTTCACCGTGCGGGGCGGCGCCGCCGACGGCGCCATCGGCAACAAAATGGGCTGGTCCGAGAAGGCGGCCCACGACCTGCGTCTTCCGATGGTGCGTCTGGTCGACGGGACCGGGGGCGGCGGCTCGGTGAAGATGAACACGGCCTTGCGGCGCTCCTACGTGCCCTTCAATCCCGACTGGGAGATCTCGGTAGCGCTGCTCTCGCGCGTTCCAGTCGTCGCGGCGGCGCTCGGCCCCGTCGCCGGGCTCGGCGCCGCCCGGGTCGCAGCGTCGCACTTCTCCGTGATGGTTCGCGGCACGAGTCAGCTCTTCGTGGCTGGGCCGCCCGTGGTCCGCCGCGCCTTCGGCCGCGAAGTCGAGAAGGAAACGCTCGGGGGCTCGCACATCCACACCCGGGGCAGCGGTGCCGTCGACAACGAGGTCGCCAACGAGGAAGAGGCATTCGCGCAGCTGCGCCGTTTCCTCTCCTACCTGCCGAGCTCCGTCTTCGAGCCACCGCCTCGCATACGGTGCGACGACGACCCGGAGCGGCGCGAAGAGACGCTGCTCTCGATCGTGCCACGCGACCGGCGCAAGCCATACGACGTGCGCGAGCTACTCGGCCTCGTGCTCGATTTGGGCTCGTTCTTCGAGATGGGACGTTATTTCGGACGTTCGCTGGTGACGGGTCTGGCGCGGCTCGACGGGGTGCCCGTCGGCGTGATGGCGAACGACCCGCGTCAGCTCGCGGGCTCGATCGACTCGGCCGCGGCCGAGAAGATGACCCGCTTCGTCGACCTCTGCGACACCTTCCGCCTGCCCGTGGTGAACTTCGTGGACAACCCGGGCTTCCTGATCGGCGTGCAGGCGGAGCGGAGCGGTACCATCCGACGCGGTGTCCGCGCACTGGCCGCCGTGTACCAGGCCGATGTTCCGTGGGTCTCAGTGATCGTGCGCAAAGTGTTTGGTGTTGCGGGCGCGGGCCACGGTGCGCACCACCGGCTGAACCTCCGCTATGCGTGGCCTTCGGGCGAGTGGGGCTCACTCCCCATCGAAGGCGGCGTCGAGGCGGCCTACCGCCGGCAAATCGAGGCGGCGAGCGACCCCGATGCGCTGCGTGCGGAACTCGAGGAGAAACTCTCGAGCCTGCGCTCGCCCTTTCTGACCGCTGAGGCCTTCGGCATCGAAGAAATCATCGACCCGCGCGAGACACGACCGCTGCTAGTCGACTGGGTACGACGGTCGTTCGAGATCGTCTCCGTGGAATCCGGTCCCAAGGCACGCGGCCTGCGCCCGTAGCCCTCTAGGGAGAAACCTCGAGCACCGCGGCACCACGGACCCGGTCGTTCTTCAGCTCCACGAGCGCTTCGTTCGCCGCTTCGAGCGGGTAGGTCGTCGTGTGCGGGCGAAGCGGGATCTCGGAGGCGAGCGCCAGCAGCTCCCGGCCGTCCTCACGTGTGTTGGCCGTGACGCTGCGAAGCGAGCGTTCATGAAAGAGGTGTGCCTCGTAGCCGAGCGGCGGCACATCCGAGAGATGGATACCGGCGATCGCGAGGCCGGCGCCACGGTCGAGGGCCGCAAGGGCCGGCGGCACGAGCTCGCCCGCCGGCGCGAAGAGGATCGCTCCGTCGAGCGGATACGGGGGCGTGTCGAAGCTTGCACCCACCCAGGCGGCGCCGAGCTCCTCGGCGAGTTCGCGGTGCTCATCGCCGCGGCTGAAGACATAGACCTCGCACCCGAAGTGACGTGCGACCTGGATCGTGATGTGCGCCGAGCCCCCGAACCCCCACAGACCGATCCTGCCCCCGGACGGCACCGCAGCGGACTTCCAGGCGCGGTAGCCGATGATCCCGGCACACAGCAGCGGCGCGGCCTCGTGCGGGACCAGGGCCTCCGGCAGGGGGTAGGCGAAGTCCTCGGGAACGACTGCGAACTCCGCGTAGCCACCATCCGCGTCCCAGCCCGTGAACTGGGGCGTCAGGCACAGGTTCTCGTCACCGCGCGCGCAGAAACGGCAGTTCCCGCAAGCGCGCCGCAGCCAGGCGATGCCGACCCGTTCGCCGAGCCGGAAGCGACCGGCCGCGTCGCCCCGCGCGTCGACCCGCCCAATCACCTGGTGCCCGGGAATCACGGCGGAGCGACGCACCTCGAGATCGCCTTCGACCACGTGCAGGTCGGTCCGGCACACGCCGCACACCTCCACACGCACCCGCACCTCGTCCGGCATCGGAACCGGCACCTCGCAGTCAACCGCCCGCAGCGGGCGCGTCTCCACGGGTGCCGCCCGCGAAAGCTCCATCGCGCGCATCGCTACACGAGGCCGGCGCGCTGGTACATGCCGAGCAGGACCAGGCACGCGGTGAGCAAGCCCGCAACCGCCGTGCCGACAGCCATCCAACCGGCAAGGCGATGACCCCGCGCTCGCTCGGGTGCCGCCGGCGGGTCCGAAGGGTCGAGTGTCGCGTTGCCCGTCCGTGCCAGGGCCAGACCGCGGCGCAGAGCCAGGAAACCAAAAAGGAGCATGAGCAGTACGAACACCTCGTGAAAACGCAGAACCCAGACGGCCCCACTGCTCCAGACATCCATGTTCTCCCGCCCGAGGAAGTGCAGCTTCGCGAAGTAGGAGGGCAGGAAGAGGATCACAAGCACGCTGCCGGCCTGCATGAGTCGGCGGTGGCGAGAAATCTGGTTCCTGCGACGCATCCGAACCCCGGCCGCTGCGAGCACAACGACCATACCCATATTCGAGAGTGCGGCGGTCCAGAACAAGAGATTGGAATCCATCGCCGCAGTCTCACACAGTTCGACGGAAACAGAAGCCCTCACACATGCTGTTGCCGCACCCTCACCCGCGATCCCTCGCGCGGGTGGCGAGGGCCGCAGCAAACTCGTCGCGGCTCGCCAGGACCACCGCCAGGTCATCGAGACAAGCCCGCAGTACTGCCTCCACGCTCGTGTTTCCGGGCCGCCAGGCCACCCGCCGACTGCGCTCAGAGCTGCTGTGCAACTCCTCCCAGGCCTCGTCGCCTGGGGCGGCCGAGACGCGAAGCGACACGCCGACGCGCGCGACCACGTCCCAGATCGCACCGTCCCGGGGCGCGTCAACGCGAAACTCCAAGAGCCGAAGCGCCACGTGTACCTCAGCCCCGTCCGGAACCACCCGGTGCCCGGAACTCGAGAGTGTCTCCTCCACCAGCCGGCGCACCGCGCGGGCCGGCGCCTCCGTGAGGTAGATTGGCCCCCCGGGCTGGAGAAATGCGCCCCCCCGCTCCCCTACCGCTTCGCGAGGGTCCGGAGCGCCCTCCACCGGGCCGATCGAAATCGTGAGCGGCGCGAGGTCCGCCAGCGGCGAGGGGCGCGGCGCCACCACCGTGTCCGGTGCTCGCACCACGAGATCCGAGGCACAGCCGGTGAGCACTGTGACGACGAGAACGAGGAGGGGACCGGCCAGGGCGCGGGGACTCACTGGCTGGCTAGCGCACCACCTCGACGTCCCAGACGCCGAGTTCGACACGCAGGCGCTCGAAGAACGCGTGCACGTCTTCGTGCAGCTCGTTGGCCCGGGTCGCACGAGCCACCCGGCTGGCCGGGATTTTCATGCCGAGAACCCGCGCAACCGGTCCCGCCGGGGCCAGCAAACGCTTCGCATCCAGCTCACCCCAGGCAGCGGAGTCGCTCTCGTCCGGCAGGTGCTCGCGCAGCGCAAGATCGATGCGAGCGTCGGACTCTGGCAGGCGCAGGGAGCGGCGAATTGCATCGGGTACCAGCAGATAGCTCTCGATATGCCGGCGCCCCCAGGTGAAAAAATCGAGGCCCGGCTCTTCGACCTCAGCGCCCAGCGCACTCCGACCATCGTCCCGATCGAGCACGCACAGACCTCGGAGACCCTCCGAAGCCCCCCCGAGCGAGCGAAAGTGCTCGACGGCACGCGCGGGCCGCTTCCCACCCAGGATGACCGCCGAGCGAGCGAGCGAGCCCGCTTGTGCAGGCAGAAGCCGCCGGCACCAGCCGTTCACGATGCCCCGATCGCCGGGACCCTCCAGGTAGAGGACAAAGGCGCCGCGCGGTTGGACGGGACCGGCCGGCCGAGCTGAGTCGTTACGCAGCATCGTTGTCTCCGAAGCTTTGTCGACGGCAACGCCATGCGGGACGCGGCTGGGCCTATTCTAGCCGACTCGGGTCACGATCTGCGTGCTGGCGCGAGCTTCTCCAGCCGTACCGGCACGGTCTGCTCCGGATTCCTCAGCCACCGAAAGGCCCGCTCTAGCCGCCCGTATCTGCGCAGCATGGCGAGATTCACCGCACGCCGCACCTCCGGGTCGCTGCTGGGAAATGCGAGGACGCTGACGAGTCCCTCGTCGCGGGAAAGGTGTGCGGTGGGATTGAGCCGCAGCCGCAACAGCCAGCTTGCATCCAGCTTCGGTGCGCGTACCCAGGTCTCGCCGTCGAGGTCGACGATCCAAAGGCGCGTCTCGATCCCATGACCCTTGCGATCGAACGTGACGAGCTCAGCCACCTCGCCTTCGGGAATTCGGCCGACGGCGACGACGAGCACCACCACAACGAATGCCATGAGCGTGATGAGCGTTCGCAAACACCCCCCAGAGCAGCCTTCTCGCGTCGCCCGCACCGCGCTGTGCGAGACCCTGTGTTTCCGCAAAGGCTGCGGTACCGTCGATTGACTTTACTCCGCAGCGGCGAGGGTATCACCAGCCGACTCCGCTCCGCTGCGCCCGCGTGCTATGAAGCCCGCGGATCCCCGACGGGGAAGACTGCATGTCGGTGCACGCGTCGATCGCTGGAATACTGCTCCTGGTCGCCCCGGGGCCCGGGGCTGTCGCTGCCGAACTCGTCGCTGCAGGGGCGGTGAGCCTGCGCGAGCCCCTTACTGAGATTGCCCGGGAGTTCGAGTCGCGACACCCCTCGACACGTGTACTCCTCACTTTTGGGGCTTCGAGCACGCTCGCCGCACAGGCACGCGCCGGCGCGCCGGTCGACGTCTTCGTGTCCGCCGACCCGGCGCTCGTGGACCGGCTCGAGGCCCAGGGGCTCATCTCCGCAGAAGCTCGGCACGACATCGCCCGCAACCGGCTTGTCGTGGTAACGGCACCTGGGCTTCGCACGCCACTGAGGGGAGCCGATGACCTGCTCGTCCCCAGCATCCGCCGCATCGCAATGCCCGCGAGCGCCGTGCCGGTGGGACGCTACGCCCGGGAGTGGCTCACATCGCTCGGGCTGCTCGCGACACTCGAGGACCGCCTCGTGCAGACCGAGCACGCGCGCGCCACGCTGGCAGCGGTAGACGCTGGCAACGCCGACGCCGCGGTGGTCTACGCCACGGACGCGCGCGCCGCGCGAGCGGCCCACGTGGCGTTTCGCGTGCCGAGGGCCGAGCAGCCTTCCATCGTCTACACCGCGGCGCGCCTGATCCGAGCCGATCCCTCTGCCGACGCGTTGCTCACCTTTCTTGCCGGAGAGGAGGCGCGCCGGATCCTGGTGGCCGCCGGGTTCGAGACGCCGTGAACGCCGAAGACATCCTGGGCATCGCCCGGCTCACACTCTGGATCGGAGCCGCTGCGACCGTCGCAGTGGTCCCGGTTGCGGTGCTGGTGGCCTGGTGTCTCGTGCGCCGCAAGTTCCGGGGCAAGTCGCTCGTGAGGGCACTGGTCACGCTGCCGATGGTGCTCCCGCCAGTCGCCGTGGGTCTCGGTCTGCTCTGGCTCCTGGGCCGCCGCGGCCCGCTCGCGGCTCTCTGGGAGGCGACGGGGGTGGATTTCGTCTTCACCGCCTGGGCCGCTGCGCTGGCGGCGGCCGTCGTGGGCTTCCCCCTCGCGACGCGCGCCTGCGAGCAGGCATTCGCCGCCGTCGACACGCGCTACGAGCAGTTGGCACGTTCCCTCGGCCTCTCCCCGGTGGCGAGCTTCTTTCGCGTGACGCTACCGCTGGCGAAACGCGGAGTGCTCTACGGAGCACTCCTCTGCTTTACCCGCGCCATCGGAGAATTCGGCGCCACGGCCGTCGTCGCCGGAATCATCCCGGGCCGCACGGAGACGCTCGCCCTCGGCATCTGGTCCCGGGTGCAACTCGGCGAGGACTCGGCGGCGGCGGCGCTCTGCGCCGTGTCCTTCGCGCTCGGCCTCGCCGCCATGTGGGCGGGCGAGCGCTGGCTGCGGGGCGACACCCCGTGAGCACCCCTCCCCACCTTCTCTCCGTGGCGCTGACGCGCGGGCACTTCGAACTCGACCTCGAGATCTCCTGGCAGGAGCGCGTGTCCGTCTTCTTCGGTCCGAGCGGCGCCGGCAAGAGCACCCTCTTCGAGGCCCTGCTGGGCCTGCACCCCACAGCGCGGGCGCGCGTGTGCATCGGCGGGGAGTGGCTCGAAGACTCGGAGACCGGCCTGCGGCGCCCGACCTGGCAGCGCGGCCTCGGTTGGGTGCCACAGGACCCCACCCTTTTTCCCCACCTCGACGTCGAGGCGAACCTCCGCTTCGCGGGCCCCGATGCGCAGACCCTCGAGCGCGCCGTGGAGGTGTTGGAGCTGCGTCCACTTCTCACACGCGACGTGCGCGACCTCTCGGGTGGTGAGCGTCAGCGGGTGGCGATCGGCCGCGCGCTGGGCTCCGGGCCTCGCGCTCTGTTGCTCGACGAGCCGCTCGCCTCCCTCGACGTGACGCGGCGCGCCAACGTGCTGCGAGACCTGATCCGCGTGCGCGACGCCCTCGAGCTCCCGATGCTCGTCATCACGCACGACCCGGACGAGGCGCAGCTGCTCGGGGAGCGCGTCGCCGTCATCGAGGCGGGTCGGATCGTCGCAAGCGGGGCGCCGGCGGAGGTGCTCTGGAGCCGGGCGGTGCTGCCGCTCTCCGAGGCGCTCGGACTCGAAAACGTGCTGGAGGGAAACTCCGTGGCGGGCGTCGAGCGGTGCCTGGTGACCGACGGCGGTCTGCGCCTCGCCCTGCCCGTCGCCACCACGGCGGGTGTGCGCATGAGCGTGGGTGTGCGCGCGGAGGACGTCGTCCTGGCGGTCGACCCCCCCGGGCGCATCTCGGCCCGCAACGTCCTGCCCGCCCGGGTGACGCATTGCGAGCCCACCGGCGACGACGCCTTCGTCCACCTCGCGCTCGATCCGGGAGGCGAACGTCTCGTCGCCAAGCTCACCGCCGCCGCCGTTCGCAAGCTCGAACTCCACGCCGACACCCGCGTCCACGCCCTCATCAAGGCCCAGGCCATTCGCCGTCTCGCTTAGACGGCACGGACTTCAGCGGAAATGCCCAGCGCGAGCTTCGCGGCGACCGCACCAAGGGCAAAAGCGGAAATAACCGTGGTGGGTGCCCCAGCGGCACTTCGGGCAGCGGTCCGGGAGCCCCGGAGTACTCCAGGGGCGCCGCGGCTTCCATTTGCACAGCGGGCAGTAACTCATGAAGCGACGCAGCTGCCCTTCGCAGCCTCGGCGACCACACCGGCGCACGGCCCGGGCATCGTGGGGCGGCCGGCGGCCATTGCCCTGGAAGCGACCTCGGTAGCACCAGGGGCAGTAGCCCCACTCCGGACGCACCCCTTTCTCGCACTCGGGGCAGACGAGCGGGAAGCGCGAGAGTTCCCGGAACGAGTTGTCCTTCGATCCGCACCACGGACAGCAGCGCATGGCCTCGCTGACCGGCCCGTCGCAGCGCCGGCAGGAAAAGCTCATGCCGAGTTCCTTGCCCTGAGTGCGCCGGAACGCGGCCGCTTGCACCGCCAGGGGAGACGGAGCCAGCGCCTTCTTTCGCGGTCGCCGCCGAGCGCGCCGCTTTGCCGGCGTCTCGGCGGCGCGCTGGAGAGCCCTCTCGAACGCCTTGTAGAAGACCTGCGCGTCCGGGTAGCGCTTGCGCGGGTCGAACTGGGCGGCCTTGCGCAGCACGGGGCGCACGGGCTCGGGCACCTTCACTTCGAAGCGTTCGTGCCCGGGGAAAGGCCACTCGAAGGGCCACGTGGGAAGCTTCCCGGTGAGCAACTCGTGAGCGATGAGCCCCAGCGAAAAGACGTCGGACGCGAGCCGCGCACGCCCGTAGGCCTGCTCCGGTGCCATATAACCCAGGGTTCCGGCGTCCGTGTAGGTCCGGGTCATATCAGCGGCAAATCGGGACGCACCGAAGTCCGCCAGTGCGGCGCGACCGTCTTCGAAGATCAGGATGTTGTCGGGCTTCACGTCGCGGTGCATCACCCGGCGCTCGTGAGCGTGCGCGAGCCCCGCCGCAATCTGGCGCACGACCTCGAGCGCCACCTGGCCCGAACGCTTCGCCCCGACGTAGCGGCTCAGCTGCGTCCGCGCGAGTTCGATCGCCATCACGAAGCGGCCATCGATCCAGTCGGCGTTGCGCACGGCCACGATGCCCGGGTGGTGCAGGCGGCCCGCGATGCGAGCCTCCAGCTCGATCACCTTGCGGCCCCATTCCTCGACGGCGGAGGGGTAGGCGACCTTGAGGGCGACACCGACGTCCTCGACGGTGTCGCGGGCCTTCCACACCTCGGCGTAGCCGCCCCGACCGATGCGACGGTCGAGCCGGTACTTGCCGAGTCTGGATCCTCTGCGCAATACGACGGCCACGCGCTGCACACCATACCCCGGGATCCGCCCGGCGGAAGCGTCCGAATCAGCCGCGCGGGGTGAAACCGAGCGCCTCGAGCCGTCGCCTCACCGCACTGCCCTTCTCGAGCGCGCGGCGCAGCGAGACGACAGCGGGCCGTTGCCAGCGGTCGACGGGAATGGCGAAATCGTATTGCTCGGCGCGCAGCGGACGGAAGCGGAGACCCCTCTCGTTCGCGACGGTCTCGATGGTGACCCCCCAATCGGCCCGACCCTGGAGCACCGCCGCACCCACCGCGAAGTGGGAGCGCGGCTCGTACGCGTAGCCGGGCGGCCGCCGATCGCCGAGTAGTTGGTCGATCAGGATTCGCGTGCCGCTCCCCCGGTTGCGGTTCACCATGCGAACGGACGGGTCGTCGAGCAGCGCCTCGGTCTCCCGCGTCTCGTCGGGGCGGGTCACCACTCCCTGGAGACGCTCGTAGCCCGGCAGGAGCCGCAGCGAGGCATCGAGGAAAGGCTCGTTGTAGCAGTCGGTCTCCGGATCGAGCAGATGCAGCGGAGCTGCGTCGCACTCCTCGCGGCGCGCGGCCACGAGCCCGCCCTGGCTGCCGACCGCCAGGACCTTGACTCGAACGCCCTCACCGGCGAGGGCCGCCGCAATGACGTCCAGGCCAACGCAATGACTCCCCATTACCACCAGGTCCGCGGACTCGAGATCCCGGCCGATGAGTGTCACCTCCACCGGCGTGTCGGCGTCCACGATCTCGGTATTGCGGGCGACCCGCACGAAGCCATCCGCACGACTGAAAGCGGTGACGCTGCCGCTCCCCTTTCCCATGGGCCAGGCCGAGAACGCACCGGCGGCATCGCGCACCAGGCCGACCAATAGGTACTCGAGTCGGCCGCGCTCCGAGACGACCTTCTGCGCCAGCCGGGCACCCACCTGCTGGCGCTCGTGTCTCGGTAGACCCGCCATCTCGCGCAGCACCGGGGCCACGAACTCGTGGAAGGTGAAGACCGCCGACGTCGGGAAGCCGGGAAGGATCACCACCGGCTGCCGCCCACTGGCGGCCAGACAGATCGGCTTGCCCGGCTTGAGCGCAACACCATGCACCACGATCCCCGGATCGAGAGCAGCCACCACCCGGGCATTCAGATCCCCCTCGCCCTTGGACGTGCCTCCGGAGAGCAAGACCAGGTCTGCCGCCGCTAGCCCCCGGTCCAGCGCCTCGCGCAGCTGGGCTTCGTCGTCGCGAAAGGCACCGAAAAAACGCGGCTCACCGCCAATTTCGGTGACCGCGTCGGCCAGAATGCGTCCGTTGCTGTCATAGACGAGCCCGGGCCGCATGGCCTCGCCGGGCTGCACGATCTCGTCACCCGTCGAGAGAATGGCGACCACCGGCCGCCGCACGACGTCGATCCGCTTGCGCCCAACCGCCGCTAGTACCCCTGTGTCGCGCGACGAGAGCCGGGTTCCTGCAAAGAGAACCGTCTCGCCGCACCCAATATCGGTGCCGGCAAAGGAAACTGCAGCTCCCGGCACCCGCGCCCGGCGAACCTCCACCTCACCATCCTCGATGTCCGTTAACTCCACCGGCACCACGCAGTCCGCACCGCGCGGCAACATGCCGCCGGTCGCGATCGATGTGGCGGTCCCGGCCCGGACCTCGACCCGGGGTGCCACACCGGTGGGAATCGACTCCGGGTTGAGACGCAGGCGGACAGGCGTCTCCTCCTCGGCGCCGAACGTATCGGAGGCCCGCACCGCAAACCCATCCATGTTCGAACGGTCGAAGCCGGGGACGTCCACCTCCGCGCGGACGTCCTCTGCCAACACACGCCCGAGCGCAGCGTCGAGCGCCACCTCCTCCGCTCGGCGGGGCATCGCGTCGATGGCCCGCCGCCAGCGCGCCTCAGCCTCGTCGCGATCGAGGATGTCGAGAAATTGCTCCTGCTTCACACCGGAGCTTCCAGATCCGGAATCTCGGCGTACGACGCATCCGCGTCGTACAGAAACACCCCGACCTCGGCGCCCTCGGGCATGCCCTCGAGTTCCCGGGGCACGATCACGCAGCCGGAAGCGCGCACCGTTGAGGAGAGAATCGAGGCACCTGAGGTCGCGATGGGCGCCACGTGTCCGGCTTCGAGAATCACGCGCACGTAATCGGTGCGCCCGACTTCGGAGGTGATCTTGCGTGCCAGTGGCAGCCGCACACGGCGGTGGGGCCACTCGCGCGAGCGCCCGCCCAGTGCGCGAAGCGTCGGCCCTGCGAAGAACTCGTACGCGCACAGACAACTCACCGGATTTCCGGGCAGCAGGAAGACGAGTGCGTCGGGGAGTTCTCCGCCGCGTGGAATAGTCCCGACGCCGGCCGGGCTCGACGGGCGCATCGAAACCCCGTGGAAGTGGAGCGTGCCGAGTTCTTCCAGAAGACGCGGAGCGTGGTCCTCGGTGCCGACCGAACTTCCGCCCGAGACGAGAATCACGTCCGCATCGCCTGTCGAAAGCGCTTCGCGGACCCGAGCCGGCACGTCGGGAAGAATCTCGAACGGGCGCACCTCGGCTCCATCCCGCTCGAGCAGCCCGCGCAGCACCACCGAGTTGCTGTCGACGATCTTTACCCCTTCGGGCCGACTGCCCGCGGGCAACAATTCGTCTCCCGTCACGACGAGGCGGACGGTGGGCCTTCGAATGCAGTGCGGCTCGGCGACTCCGATCGAGGCCAACACCCCCGCGTCCTGCGGTCGCAGCCTGCGCCCGCGCTCGAGCACCGACGAGCCGCTCTGAATGTCCTCGCCCACCGTCCCCACGTTGCGCCCCGGGGCAACCGGCTCCGAGATCCCGACGCGCGCTCCGCGCTCCTCGCAGACCTCGGCCTTCACCACGGCGTCCGCGCCCTCCGGCAGCGGCGCTCCAGTCATCACCCGCACCGCCTCGCCTGCGCCAACGCGCCCGCGGAAGAGACGTCCCGGCAACGTCTCACCGAGAAGCGCGAACTCGATGGGCGCGTAGGACGAAGCGCCAAAGGTCTCCTCACCGCGCACGGCGTAACCATCCATGGCGGCCCGCGCGAAACCCGGAACCGAGCACTCGGCCTTCACGAGCTCGGCCAGAACGCGCCCGACGCAGTCGAGAATCCCCACGGGTTCGGACTCCAGCGGCCCGGAGCTGTCCTCGAGGAAGCGCTCGACCTCTTCCACGTCGGCTCGCTGGGCGAAGCCTCTCATCCGGACATCGCGCAACCGGTCTTCCTCCTGGCCGTAACGGCCGATAGCGCGAGAGATCGCCGAACTCAGCCTGCCGCCTTGGTGGTAAAGAGTTCTTCGCGCGCGTCGAAGCGCTCGTAGGCACGACGCACGACGTCGTCGGACACGTCCCAGACGAGATTCGCCGGACCGATCGCATCTTGCTTCATGCAGTCGGGCATCACGTCGTCCTTTGCCCCGAAGCCCGCACGACGATTGAACTCCCACTCGTCCCGCATGCACTGCCAGCCCAGATCCGCAATCTGCTCGCGACTGACCTCTTCTCCATACAACAGGCCGTAGAACTTTCGGATATCGTCGAGCGTGGGCTGGATGAACTGACAGAATCCGGACGAGTCGGTGACCGCATTCACGAGTTGCACCTCCTGGGAAGCCCGCGCCCACTCCTCTTCCGGCAAGCCCGGGTTCACGATCAGTCCGGCCGTGTGGTCGGCCCCCATCGCGCTGGTGAGATAGGTGATGCCGGTAGCCTTGAGGGGCCGCGGGTCCCAGGCCGGAACGGCCTGCCCTTTCACCACCGGCACCCGGTGGTGCTTCTGGCGCTTGCCCGTGGCGACCGCTCCGTCACCGATGGCTTTCCCGAGATCAGTGCCCTCGGCAATCTCCCGAAGAACTCGTTTTGCGCCGTCGGTGTCTCCCCATTCGAGCCCGCCCGAGTCCATGTAGACGGCCAGGGCCGCGCCCGCCTCGATCGTGTCGACACCCAACTCGTCACACAGCCGGTCGAGGTCGGCGACATCGTCCCAGCTCGCGATGGCACAGTTGGAGCCGAGCAACGTAAGCGTTTCGAATTCGAGGGCGGACGTCTTGTAGTTCCCGTCCGTATCGTGCACGACGTTGCTGCACTGCACGATGCACCCGGTCATGCAATTGTGCATTCCCCCGCCGCGCTCCTCGAAGCTCTCGACGATCCGGGCCCCGTCGAGACTCTCGGCGTCGGGCGACTGGCCCTCGACACGGTTCTTGTAGGGAAAAGTATTCAACATGTTGGCCACCGGGACCACCGAGCTGGTTCCGGTCGCAAACATCTGCGGACCCTCGCGATACGCCTTCGTCCACTGCTTGCAGGCCGCCATGAACTCCTTGCGCTCCGCGGGCTGGCGCGTTGGTGCCTTGCCGGCATCAACGGAAACGTACTTGAGGCCTTTGCTTCCCATCACCGCACCCAAGCCCCCGCGCGCAGCATGCCGCGCCGGGTGCCGCGCCTTCTCCTGGTCGGTACAGGCAATGGACGCACCGGAGAGACGCAGCTCGCCGGCCGGGCCGATCGAAATGAACGAAGCGGTCTCGGAGTAGACCTTCGCCAACTCGTCGATCAACGCGTAGTTCCACATTCCCCTGTAGGCATCGGCTTCGACCACCTGGGCGCCTTCGGAAGTGACGTCCACCGCGTAGCGCTTGTCGGCGTCGGCGGGCTGCCCCGTCACGATGATGCAGCGGTAGCCGAGCTTCATCAGGTCCTGTCCGGGATTCCCACCCGCGTTCGCCTCCTTGATCCCGTTCGTGAGCGGACTCTTGCCACCCATGGAGATCCGGCCCGACGTGGGCGCCGAAGTTCCCGAGACGACGCCGGGCGCCATCACGAGCACGTTATCAGGCCCGAGCGGATCGCAGCTCGCGTCGCACTCTTCGAGCAGGATCTTCGCGGACAGCGCGCGCCCTCCGAGAAGCTTCCACTCGGCGGGAAAGGAAACGATTTCAGTAGTCTGCCGGGTCATATCGACCCGAATCATGCGATCACCAGCCGGTCCGCTCACGGGGTTCTCCTCATCGAATTCTGCAGGCTATCAGCCGCCCGAATTCTGCAGGCTATCAGCCGCCGGCGACGGCGGCGAGAACCTCGATACAGTCTTCGGCCGCCACGCCGCTATCGACGTCCTCGCGGTCGATCTCCTCACCGTTGACGAAGACGTCGACGAACTTGTGAACCTTGCCACCGCCGTCGAAGATCTGTTCGATGAATCCCGGATAGCGTCGGCCGACGTCTTCGAAGCACTCGCGCAACGTCGACCCGTCGGCCGGAATTCGTGCCTCGCCCAGGGTCGAACCCCGGTAAGGAGGCGGAACGACGACCTGCGGCATAGGCACTCCCAGAGTCCTGTTCGTCGGGGGCCCGCATTGTAGCTATTGCACGCGGGGACGGTACGGCTGCGGAATTGCCACCTTGAGCAACTGCCCCTCACGGAGCTGGGCGTTTTCCGGGATGCCGTTCAGAACCGCAGTCCGCTCGGGATCCCAGGCGTTTCCAGCGCGACGTCCAAAGTCGGCGAGGCTCTCCCCAGCCCGCACCGTCCGCAGGCGCAGGCGCGTCTCCTGTATGCCCGCGCGACGGACAGAACCGAGCGGCACAAAGCTCCGCGCGACGGCCGCGAAGGTGGCGCGGTGCACGTCGCTGTAGCCACCCGCCACGGTGCCCGAAAGCAGGTAAACGAAACCTCCGTGGGGGATCCAGGTCAGATCGAGGATGACGTCACCGCGGGGTGCCCGAGCCACCAGAAGCGCATGCACCGCGATTCGCCCGTTCAACTCGACCGCATCCATGCGTGCCACATCCATCTGGACGTGCTTTCTGGTCTCGGCGAGGAAACCGTTGGCCGCCTCCCGCGCGTCGTTGCCCTTCTCCTGCTGACGGAGCACCACCTGCGCACTGCCGCCCGCTTCGATCGCGCCGACGGCCCTGCGTGTATTGCTCACCTTCCAACCTTCGGGAACCACGATCGTGAAGTCCAGGTCCGGGTGCAGGAAGCGCCGGCCATCGAAGACGCCCTCGGCGGGATCATCCCCGACGAGCAATCCATCGAACCGCTGCAGAAAAGCTTCGCGATCTGCGGCCGGCCCCACGCCGTCGGCCGGCAGCAACTGAGCGCGCTTGGCGGCCTCGGAGGCGCGCCGCGGTGTCGATGGATGGGAGTCGAACCAGCTCGGCTCACGGGCCTCCTCGGCCCCGAGCCGGCGCTCGCGTTCGAGAGTGGCGAGAAACGTCGCGAGTGCGCCGGGATCGTAGCCTGCCGAAGCCGAGAGACGTTGACCGTAGTCGTCGGCCTCGAACTCCTGGCTGCGGCTGTGACTCGCGATGACCCCGGCGCCCGCCACCTCAAACGGTGCAATCACTGCTTGGCCCAGCCGCCCGCCGATTGCGCTACCCACGAGAAGTCCGGGCAGCGCAAACAGGCCAACACCCGCGGTGCGGGCCTGGCGTTGCGCGTGGTGTCGAGCAGCGACGTGGATCACCTCGTGGGCGAGCACATTGGCGAGCTCGTCTTCGCTGTCGACCAGGGCGAGCAGGCCCCGCGACACGTAGACGTGACCTCCCGGCAGGGCGAAGGCGTTGGGTGGGGCCAGGTCCACGATTTCGAACGAGTAGTCGTAGCTTCGTTCGGGTGCCGAAGCGGCGACCCGGCGGCCCACCCGGGCAACGGTGGCCGTGAGGCGCGGATCGGAAACGATGCCCACCTCCTCTGCAACCTTCGCGGCGGCCTCGTTGCCCAGGCGCACCTCGTCGGCTTCACGGACAAAAACGACATCGGTCTGCTGGGTGACGGGATTCGTCACGCAACCGACGGCTGCGCTGGCGAGCACCAGCGCCAGACCGAGCCGCGGGCGCGCGGTGCCCGCGAAGCCGGAAGACAAGGAACGGCCGTGCGAGTCACGTGGCATGGGCGCAGTCGAGAGTAGCCGAGGCGGCGGGTCCTTCCCGGGCCTCCGACGGGCCCGGTGTCCGAGACTGGCGGAGCGACGCAGACGCGATGAACGCGCCGACAAAACGTCTTTGGCAGGAAACGACCGCACACCCGCGCACCGGCTGCGCCAGAATACGCTCGCGATTCCCCGCCTCGAGCTCCGGCCTCTTTGTTGGAAGGCTCCCGGGTCCGGGAAGGCTTCCCGCGCCATGGCCCGCGAGTCGAAGTTCCCACGCGGGAATTGATCCCGACGGGCCGTTTCGCTCGCCCCCTTCGACGCCACGTGCTGCACAGAACTCGATCGACGATTCGTTTGGCCGACGGGAGCGAGACCTCGGTCTCCTGCGCCGCGAGCCCTGTACAAGCTCAAGCGTAGGCCGACTTGGACAAAGGATCAATCGGAAATCTCACCGGACTCGAAAGAATCTCGGTGCACGTAGTACGCGCGACGCGCCTGAACACGCCAGAACGCCTCGTCGTGTGGGGCAAAGGGCTCTTCCCCATTGGGATCTGGCACCCAGGCAGTCAGAACACCGTCACGGCCGCGACCGTGGTGCACGCAGCCCGTGTCGAGACCGCGCAGGCCGCGCGCGACATGCAATCCCTGGAGAGCCCAATGACCGTAAACGACACCGTAGCCGTGCCCGCGCTCGGACCACTCCTCGTGCCAGGCGCGGTACCCCGAGGGCGCAAGAGCCGGGGCCTCGGCCGCCCAGGAACCTTCACCATTCGCGCTTCGACAACGGGTGAAACGCAACAATGCGTCGAGAACCTCGTCCTCGGCCGGGTCTCCGGCCAGAAACTCCCGGGCTTCGCACCACGACTCGGCGCCCAGGCGCTCGGTGACGCGCGACGCACGACACGCGATCTCGTCGATTCCCCAATCCGGATGCACCGCTGCGTGCACCAGCGCAAAGCGCTGCGACCCGAGCGCGCCCGCGATGGCCACCGGACGCCGGCGCAGCCACTCGATCCAATCGTCCGCATCCGGCGCTTCGAGAAGGTCCGAAATGGTGTCCAGGGGCGAGGGCTCACACAGCCCAGCGGCGATTCGGAGCAGGTTCAGCTCGTGGTTCCCGAGCACGTAGTGACCACGTCCCGCCGCAACCAGCTCTCGCACCCGGCGCAACGCGCGCAGGTTGTCCGGTCCCCGGTTCACCACATCGCCCACGATCCAGAGTTCGAAGGCGGTTCCAAACGTCGCCTCGACGCGGCCGAGCAGCGTCTCCAACTCGTCGGCACAACCCTGCACGTCCCCGACGAAAATGGGCTGAAGCACGGGCGGTGGATAGCAGCCCGCCCGATACCCCGCGGGGCTCAATGGACGTTGGACGGGATTCCCAGGCGGCTACACTGCCCCGATCGCCCGCGGGCCGCCCACCCGGACGGGCCCAGCCATCACGTTGGGGGGCGCTTGGCACGCCGCATCATCCTCTGCGACGGGGCGGACTCGGCCCGAATGTGGGCCCGCATCGGCGCCGGAGACGACGAAGAGCTGACCTGGGTTCCCCGGGACAAGGACGGGCGAGCCCGGCCGCCTGGCTTCCACTCCCTACCCGGCGGACTCGGCGCCGAGGGCATCGGCAAGCTCAGCGCAGGGCCCGGCGACGAGTTTGCCGTGGTGAGCGAGGACGGACCGTTCATTCGCAACGCCGTGGGATTGATCGAGGCGGCGAGTCCAGGGATCCCCATCCTCGTGCTCTCCGACCGTGTCGACGCCGAGGAACTGCCCGACCACCCCTGCCTGCTGCGCGCCGGGCTGCGCACCCTGATCCGGGACGACGTCGACCAGGAGTTTTCACATCTCGCGAACCTGCGCCGCGTCGTGGAACTGCGCGCGTTGATCGCGCCCCGGGAGAAGCTCGGGATCCTCCTCCAGCCCAACCCGGACCCGGACGGCATCGCCTGCGGCTACGCCCTGCGGGCGCTGCTCGGACGCAAGAGCCCAACCGCGCCGCTGATTTCGTTCGGGGAGGTCAAACGACCGGAAAACCGCGCCATGATGGAGGTCCTGGGTCTCGAGGTGCGCACCATCACGCCCGAGGAGTTCGACGAGTTCGACGGCCTGGCGCTCGTCGACGTGCAACCGACGGTCTTCGGCGAGAGCCCACCCGCGCGGGTGCGCTCCGTGGATGTCGTCATCGACCACCACCCGGAGCGCAGCGGTTACGACGCAGTCATCCGCGACATCCGACCGAGCTACGGCGCCACCGCGACGATCCTGACCGAGTACATCCGGGCCTGCGACCTCGACCTCCGCCCCAGGCTCGCGACGGCGCTCGTCTATGGCATCAAGAGCGACACCCAGTTGCTCGGTCGCGAGACGAGCCCCGGAGACATGTCCGCCTTTGCCTACCTGCACGCGTTTCACAGTCCGGCACTGCTGCGCCGCATCGAACGCCCCGCACTTCCAGGCGACGGTCTCAAGGCCCTCGGCCGCGCGCTCGCCAGTACGAGTGTCAAGGACGGCATCCACCTGCTAGTGCTCGGACGAGTGCGCGAGGACGTAATCCCGCAGGTGGCCGACATGGGCCTCCAGGCCGAGGGAGCGGAATGGGCCATCGCGGCAGGGATCGTGGGCCCCGACCTCGTTTTCTCCGTGCGCAACGTCGGTTACGTTCGAGCGGCTGGAGAGGTGGTACGCGCCGTGGTCGAGGACTTGGGCGCGGGGGGCGGACACCGCTCCATGGCCAAGGGCATCATTCCCGTGAAAGCCTTCCGCAAAGTCTACGGAAGTGCAACGCGCGAGACGATCCGCGATGCGCTGCACACGGCCTTCGTGCAGGCAATTCACGGCGATGAAGAATGAGCGGGACTTGCGCCGCGATTTCCTCATCGGCTGCCTGCTCGCCGCTGCAACGGGGGCCGTCTGCAGGATGACCCACGCGTCCACAAGGGCCTGGGCAACGCGCTGCGCGACCTCGAACGTTTCGAGGAAGCCGAGTAACACTACCGGAAAGCAATCGCACCGTCGCCGGGCTACGGCCTAGCCCACACGAATCTCGCGAACACACTGCGAGACCGGGGTGACCTGCCCGGCGCAATCGTTCACTACCGCCGAGCGATCGCCATCGATCCGGAGAACGAAACGGCCCGCCGCCGGCTCGCTGCTGTGCTCGAAGACCGGGCGAAGCGCGATGTGGACAGTGCAGACCCAGCGACTAACGCCGCTTCGTCAGGTTGGTGACCGAGAGATCGCGCTTCAAGGCAGCGTCCTTCGGCGGGATGCAGATCATCTCCCAGGACTCACGGCGCCAGCCCCCGTCGACCGAAAGGTTTGCGAAGGCAGCGCCGGTCGTGTCGATGCCTCGCACCTCGCGCTTCTCGTCATCGGGCCAGCGCGGATAGTCCTCGCGATCCTCACTCCAGCGGCCCACGAACATACCGACGTCGATGGGCTCGTCATTGTAGTCCCAGGAGGCGTAGTAGAGAGGCACAAGGTTCTGCGCGTCCACGTGCTGGATGAATCGCACCATCTGGTCCCCACTGCGGCTCGCCTTCGCCCGGCCCTCCAGAACGACCGCACGGCGCAGGTCCCAGCGGTCCGACGCAAAGGACAGGCCCCAGGGACCGAACTCGCGGTTTTCATCGACAGGATAGGCGGGGGTACGCGCGTTGATCGGCGTCAACACGTCCTGAACCCCCAGCACGCGCATCTCGTAGAGCAGCGGCCGCAGCTCGACGCCTTCGAAACCGCTGCGCTTGGTGGTGATCGTGGCGGCCATCGCCCCACCCACGCTGCCAGCTCCACCGACGAGCCCCGAGATGCTCGAGGGTTTGATCACCCCCACGCTGAACGAAGGCATGTAGACGCCCTCGATGCCGGACGCGGGCACACGCCGGACCCGGCGGTAATCCGGCAGGTAGGCATGCAGGTCGTCGCTGCGATCGGGATCGGTCATGTGATCGACGTCGCGATACTGGCGCCACGAATAGTGGCGCGCGTCGAAGGGTTCCTTGAGCATTCCCCCGACCACCCAGTGCTTGCCGCGCGCTCCGGGAACCTTGTAGTCCTTGGACTTGCGGTCCGAACGGAAGGCCGTCTGCGCGCGAAAGATCTCGCCTACGAACGGCTCCACGCGTCCGTCGCGGCCTACCATGTCCGACGTCCGGAAATCACCCCAGAATCCGGCGCACTGGTAGCGCAATTCGAAATTCCAGGCCCACTTGGCGCCGGCCTCGGGATCCTCGGGACCGAAGCGGTCGGGTGGAAAGGGAAGACCCGCTGTGTAGTCGACGAGGCCCCCGTCTTCGGCGAGCTTCGGCTCGCCAACGTGGGCGGCTGTAGCAGCGCGGTAAAACGACGGTGGCGAGTAATCGGCAAAGCAACGGCCGATCTCGAGCTGCATGCCCTCGTAGAAGAACCGGTCCCGCTGCTCCCAAACGTAGGGCGGCAGGAAGTCCTTCAGCGCATCGAGCTCCTCCATGCTGAAGGTATCACCGGTGTGGAACGGAAAGGCCGGTGCGTCGGTGCCCGGAGGCCAACCGCGCAGGCTCTCGCCGGGCTGACAGGAATCGATCGGGGGAAAGGTCCAGGGCACGGGATGAACGGCCGCATCCTCGTGGCGCTTTCCCTTCGGCGCCTCCTGGGCCAACGCGGCGCCCACCCCGAGGGCGAGCGAGGCGGCTGCGAGCCAGCGGAGGCGGAGCCTAGCCAATCGTGAGCAAGTCGTGGGCACGTACCATGCGCTCCTGAATTGGAATGCCGTAGGGGCACGACCCGGTGCAAGGGGCCGAACACGTAGCACAGGCCGCCGCATTCCTGGGCAGCTTCGAGTACTGGGAAAGTCCCTCTTTCTCCCAGCCGTAATCCTCGAAGTACATTCGTTGACGCAATACGTCGTGTATCGGGAGACCTTCTGGGCAGGCACCGAGACACTGGCCGCAGTGCGGACCGCAGTAGCTGCCGGCGATCCGCGCGTCGTAAGCGTCGAGTGCCGCCCGGTCCTTCGGCGTGAAGGGAAGCCCAGAAGCCGCGATGTACTCGTCGACGTGCTGGTCCTCGAAGAAGGAGATGACGGCGCACGAGATATCCGGATTCGAGAGTGCCCATTTCAGTGCGGCTTGCGCGTAGCTATCGGCGTACGGCTCGAAGTCGGTGAGACCGCGGTGCTTCGCACCCTTCAGCGTCTTCATCGCGACGACGCCCATGTCCTGCTCCGCTCGAGCGCGGCGAATAATGTCATCGATCGGAGCCCAGATTCCCGGGTGATACGCGAGCATCATCACGTCGAAGCGGCCGTCGGCGACTGCTGCATTCGCGACGTTGATGAGATTCGGCGTGTGGGTCGAGAAGCCCAGGAAGCGCGCCTTCCCCTCCTGCTTCAGCTGCGCGAAGGCCGCGTGTACGTTCGGATCGAGCAATCGATCGAGCTCGTCGCAGGAGTGGATGTGCACCAGATCCACGTAGTCGGTACCGAGCCGCCCAAGACTGTCCTCGACAGCCGCCTTGTAGACTTCGACCGGTGTGCCGGGCGGCAGGTGGCCGATCGGCGTGCAGAATTTCGTGGCGATGAAGAGCTGGTCGCGCACGCCGCGGATCGCGCGCCCCATCGCCTGTTCGCTCCCCGCGCCCGAGTAATCCGGTGAGGTATCGAAGTAATTGATGCCCCGGTCGATGGCCTCGCGCGCAATGCGCTCGCCGTTCTCATCGCGGATGCGGCCCGTTCCGAGCACGATGTCCGAGACCTGCCAATTGGTCCGCCCGAAGCGGCGATACTCGCGAATACGGCTGCCCTCCCAGGCCGGATCGGGCTCCGGGTGGGTAAAGACCACGTCGCGATCCTGGATCTTTCCAATACCGATCCAGCCCTCGTTGTCGTGGCCCACCCCCAGCACCGCGCGGCTGGCCGCAACTCCCGCACCGACAACGAGTGACGAGAGCGCCGCTCCCGCCCCTGCACCCGCACCGGTCAAGAAACGACGGCGTTCGGGATCGATCGCGGCCACGCGCGCCCGCACCGTCGCGCGAACAATGAAGAAGCCAAATGCCGCGATCGCGAGCAGCGTTACGACGAGCCACACGACCCCGCCCACCGCATTCTTCAGCTCCGGGGCACTCGCCACCACCAACCGCTGGATACCCCTACCCGCGATCCACGCCGAAGCGTCCAGGCCGATGAAGGAGCGATAGAGGAGCGAACCCGCGAGGAACCACCCCACGACGAGCGCGACGAGGAGCGCTGCAAACCAAGCGTTGCGGGTCCTGCGGAACATGGTCATGACCCCCCGGGCGCAATGCGCCCCGGCATTATACGATCCCCGGTGTGAGTGTTCCCAAGATCTCGATCCCGAGCCTCGAAGCCTTGAAAGACTACGTGGGACAACCACTTGGCCCCAGCGAGTGGACCACGATCGACCAGGATCGCATCGCCGGCTTCGCGGACGTCACGGGGGACCACCAGTGGATCCACGTCGATGTGGAACGGGCGAGCCGCGAATCGCCCTGGAAGGCGACCATCGCCCACGGCTACCTCACGCTGGCGATGACACCCGATCTGCTGGGGCAGATTCTCAGCATCGAAGGCTGGAAGACGGCCGTGAACACCGGCCTCGACAGGCTGCGCTTCTCGACACCGGTACCCGCCGGCTCGCGCGTGCGCATGAAGGCAGAAATCAAGGACACTCGAGACCTCCCCGCGGGTGGTGTGCGCGTCACGTTCGCCGTGCGTTTCGAGGTCGAGGGGGCACCGAAGCCGGCGCTCCTCGCCAACGTCAACTACGTCTACTTTCCCTAGGTCCCCGAACGTGCGCGTCGCGATTGCCCAGGTAAACCCCAGCGTCGGCGACCTGCGTGAAAACCGCAGACTCGTGGAGCAAGCGGTCGACCGCGCGGCATCGGCAGGAGCCGATCTGGTGGCCCTGCCCGAGATGGTTCTCACCGGCTACCCGCCCATGGACCTGCTCGAGCGCCATGGCTTCGTTCGCGACCAACTGCGCGAACTCGACGCACTCGCCCCCCTCTCCCGCGAACTCCCCATCGTGCTCGGCGCGGTCGTCCCCGTCGACGACACCCATCCGCAACAGCTGATGAACGCGGCGGTGCTCCTCGCCGACGGCCGTCGGGCGGCCGTGCGTCCGAAGTCGCACCTCCCGAGCTACGACGTCTTCGACGAGAAACGCTTCTTTCGCGGCGCCAAAACGCGAGAGACGGTATCGATCGGCAGCCACCGTGTCGGACTCACGGTATGCGAGGACGCCTGGGTCGAAACGCTCGGCTACGCCGTCGACCCGACCGGAGAACTCGCCGGCGCCGGCGCGGAACTCGTGCTGAATCTCTCGGCGTCCCCTTGGCACGTGGACAAGGGCGCGGACCGTCGCAACATGCTCGCCGACCTGGCCCGACGTCACCAGGTGCCGCTCGTCTTCGTCAACCAGGTCGGAGGCAACGACGAGCTGATCTTCGACGGTGCATCCCTGGCGTGCGACGCTCGGGGACAGGTTCTCGCGCAGCTCGCCCATTTCCAAGAGGACTTCCGGGTCGTCGATATCGAAGCGAACCCGGCCCTGTCCGCCACGAGCATCGAGGATCTTCCGCACGTCGAGCAGCTCGAAGCCGGCCTCGTGCTCGGAATCCGCGACTACTTCCGAAAGCAGGGACTGCCGCCGGGGGCCGTTGTGGGGCTTTCGGGAGGCATCGACTCGGCCGTGACGGCCCACCTGGCAGCGCGGGCCCTGGGACCCGAACGCGTACTCGGCATCCTGATGCCCGGCCCCTTCTCCTCAGAACACAGCGTGAGCGACGCCGAGGAACTGGGCCGGCTGCTCGGCATCGAGGTGCGCCAGGCTCCGATCGGACCCATCTACCAGTCGTTCCAGGTGCTCTTCGCAGCGCTCTTCGGCGAACGCGAAGACTACGGATTGGCCCAGCAGAACATCCAAGCGCGAATCCGGGGTGCAATCCTGATGGCAGTTTCCAACGCCGAGAACCGGCTCGTCCTGGCCACGGGGAACAAGAGCGAGCTCTCGGTGGGCTACTGCACGCTCTACGGCGACATGGTGGGTGGACTCGCTGTGTTGGGCGACGCCTACAAGCGCGACGTGTACGCACTGGCCCGAAACGCCAATGCCGATGGGCCGCGTATCCCGGCCGGCAGCATCGAAAAGCCTCCTTCCGCGGAACTCGCCGCGGGACAGGTCGACTCCGATGACCTTCCGCCCTATGAGGTGCTCGACGCGATCCTCGAACAGGCGGTGGAGGGCAGACTCTCGGCGGCCGAAATCACTCCGCCAGCCGGCGTCTCGTCCAAGGTCGTGCGCGACATCGTCGCCCGCGTCGACCGCAACGAGTACAAGCGCAGACAGGCACCGCTCGTGCTGCGAACCTCACCCAAAGCATTCGGAATGGGCAGGCGGCTGCCCATCGTACACCGCTATCAGCCGGGCTGAGGAGTGGCGACAGCGGCTTCGGCTGCTGCAACTGAGCGCACGTTCTCGGCCCGGGCGCCGCGGGGGCCCTCTTGCACCACGTACTCGACGACGTCCCCCTCGGACAGGCTGTCGTAATCGGTCGCGCCGAGACCCGAGCGGTGAAAGAAGACCTCTTTGCCATCGTCTCCGCGCACGAAGCCGAAGCCGCGCTCGCGCACCATCTTCTTGATGCGGCCCTTGACACGCGGCCCGCTCGGCGTGGGCGCAGCGTTTCGCGCTCCGCGCCCGCGGCGGCGCCCCCGACCCCTGGAGCGCTTGGCGCTGAACCGGTCGGTCAGCACGAACTCTTCGCGGAAGAGCTTCATGGCGACCTCGAGGTCCTGAAGCCCCTCGGTCTCCGGTGACAGCAAGACCTCGTCGTCGCCAACCTCGACGATCGAGTAGCGCAGGCCCGTGTTCTTGTGGGTCACGCGGGCGCCCGACTCGACGTCTTCAAGGTGCAGCATGACTGAAACCTCTCGAAACCAAGGCGCAACGGGCAGGTTCTAGGGATGCTCGCCGAAAAGGCGAGAAGCGAAGCGAACACCGGAGGTTAGAGAATCGCCGCCGGGCGGTCAAACCGCTGCTATCCTTTAGTCCCCCATGGTATTGGCGGGCTTCCTGGCCAGTGTGCTGCTGGCCGCCGTGGCGCAGGCGGCCGACGCGCCCGCCCCGCTTCGCGTCGGAACGAGCGGCGACTATCCGCCGTTCAGCAGCGCGGGTCCGGGATCCGGCGCAGCCGGCGCTTTCCGCGGGTTCGATATCGACGTCGCCAACGCCTACGCCGAAGAGCGCGGTCGGGCGATCGAATTCGTACCGTTCGCCTGGCCCGAACTGCTCGACCTGCTGGCGGCCCACCGCTTCGACGTGGCGATGTCCGGCATCACCGTGCGTCCCGAACGCAGCGCCGCTGGACGCTTCTCGGTGCCGGTCACCGAGAGCGGCGCCGTCGTCCTGGTGCGCGAGCCGACGCTCGTGTCTTCCCTCGACGAGGTGGACCGCCGCGGGCTGCGGCTCGGCGTCAACGCTGGCGGGCACCTCGAGCGCGTGGCCCTGGCGCACTTCCCGAAAGCGACCCTCGTGGTCATCCGCGGCAACGCCGAGGTACTGCGGGCGCTCCAGTCCGGAGGCGTCGATGCGGCGCTGACGGACACGCGGGAGGCACCGGGCTGGGAGCGCGAGGTGGGAGACGTGCGCCGTTTCGGCCCGTTTACCCGGGATCGGAAAGCCTTCCTGGTCAGCGCCGATGCCAGTGCCCTCGGGGCTGATCTCGACGCCTGGCTGCTGGAGCGCGAGACCGACGGAAGCCTGGCGGAGCTGCGCCGCCGCCACTTCGGTCTCGCGCCCGGGCCGGCCACCGCACTTCCCCTCGAGGCCCTCATCGCCGCCCTGGATGAACGCCTGGCCCTGATGCCGGCGGTGGCCGCGGCGAAACGCGCCTCGGTGCTCCCGATCGCCGCACCCCAGCGGGAGCGGGTGGTCATCGCCGCCGGCGAAGCTGCCGTCCTGAAGGCGGCCGAGCGCGCGGGTCGGCCCGCACCCACGGCGGAAGCAGTGCGCGCCTTCTACGCTGCCCAGATCGCGGCGGCCCGGGACGTCCAGATGGCGGCCGTGCGCGACCCAGATTTCACGCCCGAACAGCCCCTGCTCGACCTCGACACAGCTCTCCGCCCGGCACTGCTGCGCATCGGCGAACGCATCGCAGCCCTGGTGGTGGCCCTTCCGGCAGATCTCGACTCCGCGAACGTTTCCCGTGCGTGCAACGAAGGGCTGCGTGCGGCCTGGTTAACCCCCCCCACCCGCAACGAGCTCTGCCGCGCGCTGCAGCACCTGGCGGCCGCCCCGAGGACGGCTTCAGCGCAGGAAGACCCGGGCCAGAACGCCCGCGACCAGAGGCAGCACGAGACTCGAGCTCCCTCGCATCAGTAGAAAGAACTCCGGGTCCGGTGCCTCGGCCGGGCCTTCATCTCAGGACGCTGCCCGCGACTCCAGAGCACGCTGTCGAGGTGGCGGGCAGTCGCCTCGGCGCCGAGGCGCCAGCACTGTTCGACGCAACGCTCCACCGCGTGCACGGCCAGCCCACGGATCTCGACCTCCTCCGGCGAGCCGTGCGGAAGCAACTCGCCGGCGTCCACTCTCTCTGCGAGCTCCGTTGCATAGACGAGCACACCTTCGCAGCGAAGGACATGGGGAACGAGATTGTCGGCGAATATCGTCAGGTGTCGAAGGTCGTCGAAGCGCCCGTAACCACGAGCCCCGAACGCAGTCGCGAGGTCAGATGCCGTGATCTGGGCGCGCTTGAAGAACGGAACCTCGAAGCCCTGGTAACGGGATACGTCGCGATACAGGGGCATCTCGGCCAACGCCTCCACCAGCCGCGCGGCTGAGCCTCCGGCGGCCTCGACCGGTCCCTCGAAGCGCCCGGCATACCGCGCCAGCAGCCAGGCCCCCAGCTCGCGAAGCGCCCGGGCGAAAAGTTCCATCAACTCCGCAGCACCCTCCCCGGCACCGCGCTGCCCGAACATCTCCGCGCAGTCCTCCGAGTTCGTGTCCACCAGTGCCGCCGCGGGCAGCGGCCCAGCCGCCTCGAAACGCTCGCGCAATCCGGTCGCGATGCTGAAGTACCCGGAGCGGCCCGGCCGCTTCCGCAGCTCCGGGAACCACCCGGAACCGAAATTCACCGCATCGAGAGTCAGGACGAACGCCAGTGTCGTCGCCTCGTCTCCGAACGGCCGGTGAACCGGGTCGGGGAACGGCTCGTCCGCCGACGCCAGGTCTGCAGCCAGTTTCACCAGGGCGTCGTCGTCGATCCGCACCCAACGAGCACATTCGGCCACCCGAGCGCAACCCCGGCGAACTCGTTCGAATACGTCCTCCGCATTCCCTGCAGCGGCCCTCATTCGGAGGGAGCCCGAGCGCAACCCCGGCGAACTCGTTCGAATACGTCCTCCGCATTCCCTGCAGCGGCCCTCATTCGGAGGGAGCCAGGAGCGTGAGCGCCCCCGGAAGCACCTCGACCCGTGCGGGCAGGGCTCCCACGGGTTCCCCATCCGCCTCCGCCGCGACGCTCCCCGGCGCCGCGTCCAGTTCGATGCTGCGCCCGCGGCAAATGCGAACGACCGGGTCATCGGCGTGCGCACCCCGGTAGAGCTTGGGCAGCTTCCCGAGCAGACGCAATCTCGAACAACCGCTGACAATCACCACGTCGAGCAGCCCATCGTCCGCAAGGGCACCAGGTGCCACCGGGATGCCGCCGCCGAAATAACCTCCATTGGCGACGACCGCTAGCACCAGGGGACCTTCGTGAACGCACTCGCCGTCCACACGCAGCGTCGCCGGTGCCGACCGCAGACCGACCACCGTGCGCAAGATGGCCAGGAAGAATGCGGCTGAACCGCCGAAGGCACCGAAGCGCCCGAGACGACGCGCGTAGGCATCGGCGAGCGCCACCACACGCCCGCTGGCGCCCACGCTCACCTCGTTGGCGAACCATGACGTCGTCTCCCGGCCGTGAGAATCCCGGCAGCGGATACACCCGGCGTCCAGCGTCCGGGGCTTCGCAGCGGCAAGCACATCGATGGCCTCTTCTGCATCGAGCGGCAAACCGAGCCAGCGGACCAGATCCCCGCCGGTACCGAAGGGCAGCAGCCCGATCTGCACGCTGCTGCCGAGTCCCGCCGACAGCAGCCCGGTCACCACTTCGGAGACGGTTCCATCCCCTCCAGCTACGACGATGCGCTCCACGCCGGCGCGCACTGCCTCGCGCGCGATCCGCACCGCGTCCCCGGACCCCCGCGTCCGCTCCACCTCGAGCGGACCGAGCGCCTGCCGCAACCTCTTTTCGAGACTCGCCCAGCGCCGGCGTCGTCGTCCACCGCGGCTTCGGGGGTTGAGAACCACCAGGGTCTTCGCAGGCACGGGCAGAGAGTACCCGAGGGTCGACAACCCGCGTGCGGGAGCGAGAACCGGCCGACGCGCCGCGAGCCCCTGTTCCGCGTGGCTGGTGCCGTGCGACCGGTCAGTTCCGGGCGCGAAGCAGATTGAGCGCCGACCCCGCCTTGAACCATTCGATCTGCTCTTCCGACATCGAATGGCTCACTTCGGCCTCGTCGCGGCTGCCATCTTCGTGATGGAAGACCGCAACCAGGTTGCGCCCGCGAGCGAGGTCTGCGAGTCCGGTCACACTCACCCGATCCGTCTCATGCACCTTCTCGTAGTCGGCCAGATTCACGAACACGAGCGGAAGGACGCCCTGCTTCTTCAGATTGGATTCGTGAATGCGGGCAAATCCGCGGGCGATGACCGCTGCCGTACCGAGCAGCCGCGGCGACAGGGCCGCGTGTTCTCGGCTCGAGCCCTCGCCATAATTCTCGTCTCCCACCACGACCCAGCGCTTTCCCGCGGCCTTGTAGCGTTTCGCAATCTCCGAGAACTCCACACCGCGGTCACCGGATAGCTGGTCGAGCCCGTGGCCCGTCTCATCGGTGAAGGCGTTTACGGCACCCGTGAACATGTTGTCACTGATATTCGTCAGGTGGCCGCGGAAACGGAGCCACTTGCCACCCGGCGAGATGTGGTCGGTGGTGCACTTGCCCTTCGCCTTGAGCAGCAGTTGAACCTCCAAAAAATCCTCACCATCCCAGGGCGCGAATGGCTCGAGCCTCTCGAGGCGTTCGCTCCCCGGAGCAACCACCACCGTCTCGCTCTTTTGCAGCGCTGGCGGTGGTGGCGCCAGATAACCCTCGAAGCTCTCCACAAAGCCCCGGCTCGGCACTTCGGGCGCAGGTGCCGGCGGCTCGAGCCGGTAGCGCTCGCCGCCCTCTCCCACGAGTTCGTCGGCGAGCGGATTCACCCCCAGGTTCCCGGTGAGCGCAAACGCCACCACCACCTCGGGACTCGCGATGAACGAAAGCGTTCCGGAATTGCCGTCGTTGCGGCGCCGGAAGTTGCGGTTGTAGGAGTCGATGATCGAATTGGCCTGGCCCTCGGCAACGTCGTCGCGCTTCCATTGACCGATGCACGGGCCACAGGCATTCGCCAACACGACGGCACCGATCGCCTCGAACGCCTGCATCTGGCCGTCGCGTTTTATCGTGCGCTGAATCTGCTCAGAGCCCGGGGTCACCCAGAGCTTCGTCTTCGCCCTGGCACCGTGGTCAGCAGCCTGGCGCGCCACGTCCGCCGCACGCTCGAGGTCTTCGTAGGAGGAGTTCGTGCAGCTCCCGATCAGAGCCGACGAAAGCGCCTCCGGGTAGTCGTTCTCGCGCACATCGGACGCCATGCGCGACACGGGCCGGGCCAGGTCGGGCGTGTGCGGTCCCACGATGTGGGGCTCGAGCTCAGAAAGGTCGATTTCGACCACCTCGTCGAAGAAGCGCTCCGGGTCGTCCTGTACCTCCGGGTCGGCCCGAAGCAGCTCTGCGTGGCGCTCGGCCAATCCGGCGATCTCGTCGCGGGAGGTAGCCCGGAGATACGTCGCCATGCGCTCGTCGAAGGGGAAGATCGACGTGGTCGCACCGAGTTCCGCGCCCATGTTCGTGATCGTGCCCTTGCCGGTGCAGCTGACCGACGCTGTGCCGGGACCGAAGTACTCGATCACGCGGTTCGTGCCACCCTTCACCGTAAGCAGCTCACAGACTTTGAGGATCACGTCCTTGGGCGCAGTCCAGCCCGAGAGGGATCCGGTCAAGTGGACCCCCACGAGATTCGGCTGCAGTACTTCCCACGCAAAGCCCGCCATCACGTCGACCGCATCGGCACCGCCCACGCCACAGGCGAACATGCCGAGGCCCCCGGCGTTCGGCGTGTGCGAGTCGGTACCGATCATCATGCCGCCGGGAAAGGCGTACTTTTCCAGCACCACCTGGTGAATGATGCCGGCACCGGGCCCCCAGAAGCCGAGGCCGTAGCGCGCGGACGCTGTGCGCAGGAAGTCGTAGACCTCGCCGTTCACGTCCTGGGCAACGCGAAGATCGTCGCCTGCGCCGACATGCGCCTGGATCAGGTGATCGCAGTGCACCGTCGTCGGTACGGCCGACTCTTCGCACCCGGCAAGCATGAATTGGAGCAGCGCCATCTGCGCCGTCGCATCTTGCATGGCAATGCGGTCGGGGCTCGTTTCGACGTAGCTCCGCCCCGGTGCGAGCACCGTCCCGGCAGGGTCGGCCAGGTGTCCGAGGAAGATCTTCTCTGCGTAGGTCAGCGGGCGCTCGAGACGCTCTCGCAAGGTAGCAACGTTGCGCTCCAGGACTTCGTAGACGGAGCGAACCAGCTCCGGCGTGGTTTCGATCGCAGCCATGAGCTCCTCCCCGAGCCACGTTAGCGCAACGCCACTCCCAGCTCGGAGAGAAGGTGTGCAGACGCGTGCGCCGCCTTGCGGAAATCGTCGAGATCGAGGCTCTCGTTTTCTCCGTGGGCATTGCAGGGAGGATCCTCGAGGCCGAGCAGGAGTTGCGGCACTCCCCCCATTACCTCGCCGAAGGGCCCGACGAACGGAATGGTGCCGCCACATCCGATTGTCACCGCATCGCGACCGAAGCCGGCGGTTAGCGCCCGGCGCGCTGCGTCGAAAGCGGGCCCGTCGGGCTGCGTGCGCCAGCCCGCCACCTTGGCGACAGCGCGCGCCTCCACGCGGGCACCGACCGGCGGCACCCGTGTGAGAAACCGAATCACGCAGTCCGCGACGCGCTCCGGATCCTGACCGGGAGCAATTCGGACACCGACCCGGGCGCGCGCCTCGTCGACGAGCTGGTTCGCCGCCGTCGCGAAAGGCACCGCCTCGAGTGCCGTCACCGCAACGGCGGGGCGGTGCCACAATCGCTCGTACACCGAAACGTCGTCCGGTCCCACCAGCGATACGCCCGAGACCAGACCGGCAGCACCTCGAAACGATGCCTCGTCGAAGGACAGCTCCGCGATGCGGGCCCGCTCCTCCGGATCGAGTTCGGGAACGTCGGCATCGAGGCCCGGCACCGCCGGAACACCGGCGTCGTCGATGAGCCGGCCCAACAGGCGCGACAGCGCAGTTGCGGCGTCGGGCACCGGCCCGCCCCACATGCCGCTGTGAACATTGTGTTCGAGGACCCGAAGCGAAACGTCGATCTGCACGATGCCCCGCAGGCTCGTGGTGAGCGACGGCACGCCCGTATCGAGATTCTGGGTGTCGGACACCACCAGCACGTCTGCAGCGAGCCGCTCGCGGTGCTGGCGCAGAAAGTCGGTCAGGTGCCCAGATCCGATCTCCTCCTCGCCTTCGACGACGAGCTTCACGTGCAGCGGTAACGCGCCCTCCGTTTCGAGCCACGCGCGCAACGCTGCGGCGTGCAGGCACAGGCCCGCCTTGTCGTCCACCACTCCGCGCCCGTAGAGGCGCCCGTCCTCACGCACCGTCGGCTCGAAGGCCGGCGTCTCCCAGCGATCGAGGCGCCCGGGTGGCTGCACGTCGTGGTGGGCGTAGACGAGTGCCGTCGGCGCGTCGGGATCGGCAGCGCGTTTTTCTGCCACCACATAAGGGTGGGCACCGGGCACGCGCAAGACTTCGACGCTGTCGAGCCCCACGTCACCCAACAGTCCAGCCACGGCCTCTGCCGAACGCTCGAGCTCCGCTGGCTCGAAACTCTCCGCACTGACGCCCGGGATCCGGGCCAGCTCGACCAACTCCGCCACGCTCGCGTCGAAGCGGCGATCGATCGCATCGAGAACCCGCGTCGGTGCGCCCATGGAACCAGTGGTAGCATGCGTGCAGCATGGAGCCGACGTCTCGACGTGTCCCGGGATCGACCGGATTCGACCTGCACCTGCTCGAATGGAGCACGGAGGGAGTTCCCCTCCTGCTCCTTCACGGCTTCGGCAACGAGGCGCATATCTGGGACGACTTCGCACCAGCCGTCGCCCCCTACTACCGCACCCTCGCCCTGGACCACCGCGGGCATGGCGATTCGGGCTGGGATCCGGAGGGCCGCTACGCCATCGACTGCTACGTCGACGACGTGGAGGCCGTGACGGCTGAACTCGACATCGAGCGTCTGGTTCTGGTCGGCCACTCCCTCGGCGGCCGGGTATCGACCGTCTTCGCCGGTCGCCACCCCGAGCGTGTCGCCGGCCTCGTCCTCGTCGACATCGGCCCCGAACTCGACGCGCGCGGCATCCTGCGAATCAGCCAAGAGACCACGTCGAGCGTGAGTCCGGTCTTCGACACGCCCGAAGAGTACGCCCGGCTGCTCTCGCTTCACTATCCGGCCGCCACCGCCCAAGCGATCCAACGCATGGCCCGCCACGGCCTGCGCCAGCGCGATGACGGCCGCTACGAGCTGAAGCAGGACCCGGTGCTGCGCGGCGCCATGTCCAGTGCGGAGACGGAGGCCGCGGTACGGGAGGAGAGCCTCGTCGAGGAGCAATGGGAGGCGCTCCGCAAGATCCCGGCCCCCACGCTCGTGGTGCGCGGTGCCGCCTCGGACGTCTTCGCCCCCGATGTCGCAGACCGCATGGCGGACGATGTGCTCCAGAACGGACACCTAGCGGTCGTCGCCCAGGCCGGACACTCCGTAATGACGGACAACCCCGACGGGTTTCGAAGCGCGGTCACGGCGTTCGTGCTGGCCGACGAAGAAGCGCAGCCTGCGCCCGGGCAGCCCCGCTAACATGAGACCTGCCCCGCCGGAGCTGACCCTGTCCTGGCGCATACGGGCAATCCTGGCGGCACTGCTCACGGCCGTCCTCGGCGCGGGCGTCGCCCCGGCCCAGGACCCCAGCGCACCGGGCAAGCAGCCGACGCAAGTCGTCGACGCATTGGACGACACCCTGACCAGCGTCATGAAGGATGCGAAGACGCTCGGCTATTCGGGCCGCTTCGACCGGCTATCTCCCGTGATCCACCAGCTCTTCAATCTCGACTTCATGGCGCAGAAGATCGCGGGGCGCCACTGGAAGTCCATGTCTCCCGAGGATCGGGAACGGCTCGTGGACGCCTTCAGTCGCTACACGATCGCCAACTACGCCGGCCGCTTTTCCAGCTGGTCGGGCCAGGAGTTCCAGGGTCTCGGGGAGGAGCCGTCCGCGCGCGGAACCGTGCTGGTACACACGAAGCTCCTGGATCCGGAAGGCGAAGACGTGAAGCTCGACTACCGCTTGCGCCACACCGACGCGGGCGGCTGGCAGATCATCGATATCTACTTCAACGGAACGGTGAGCGAACTCGCGCTGAGGCGGGCGGAATATTCTTCGTTGATCAAGCGCGAGGGGCTGGAGGCCCTGCTCACGGCGCTCGACGAGCGCATCGCGGAACTCGCCTCGACGCCGCAGGACCCGGCTTGATCCGAGGGGAACGGGAAGAGCGCTAGGGGGACCCCGGAAACTCGTCGGGGTGCGCACGCGCCTGCTCGATCTCTTTCTCTCTCGCCTGGGCGTAAGCGCTGCGGAGCACTGCGTAGGAGTCGATGGAGGATTCCTCCAGCGCCTTCATATGGTCTTGGACCTCGTCATGTCGCACGACGCCGATGCCGCCGTAGCCGACGAGTTGGACCGGAACGGCCAGAATGTACGTGAGCGGATGGAAGGCGCGGTCTACCACGAAGCCGAACCCATCGCGCAGGGTCGTCGGGCCGAGCAGCGGCATAATGATGTAGGGGCCGGCCCCAACACCAACGCCCGCGAGCGTCTGGCCGAAATCCGCCGGCTCGAGCGAGAGCCCGGCACCGCTGGACGCATCGACCAGGCCGCCCAGGCCAAACGACAGATTCATTGCGAAGGCGCCGAACGTTTTGAGCGCCGCGACCAGTCGCAGCTGGAGCAGGTTGTTGACGATGAAAATCGGCCCGTTCAGGTTGTGAAAGGCGCGCTGGAGCGCCCGCCGAGCCACGCCGGGCACCACGATGCGGTACCCCTGGGTCAGCGGTTCGAAGATCCAGTTCGAGACTCCCCGGTTGAAGCGGTAGATGACCCGGTTGCTGGGTTCGAGGGGGTCGTAGACCTCATCCTCTTCCCCCTCTTCGTCGAAGAGGGGGTCGTACTCGAGGTCGGCGGTGGGAACGACCACCAACTGCTGCGGGCCATCTCCCCCCACTGCAGCAACATCAACCGGACCGGAAGGCGACTGCTCACCCCCTGAGGAGCCCTCCCCCACGGGGGATTCGGTCGAGCTTATCGGTTCTTCCGCACCACCCGCCGACCGATCGTCGGCAAATCCCCCCGAACTCAGCAGCAGACCCGCCGCAACACCTGCCACCGCCGCCCGCTGCCAATGGATCACAAGCATGCCGGGCTCCCGGAAGCATAAGAATAAGAACAGGCGACGCCCGGGTCGGAGCCCCGAGGGGAAGAGGACAGGGCGACCACGGAACAGACAGCATGGGAATGTACTCTCACTCGTAGCTGCGAGCCAGAGGATTCCCGGATAGGCTACGCTGCCCGCGTCGCTGGTAAATCCGGGCTCGGTGCCCAAGTTTCCCCCTGAATGTCCCGACAAGGTTGCTCGCGGAGGGCGATAGCGTGGACGTGTTCAGGAAGTGCCTCGAGTTTGCGAAGCGGGTTGACCCGATGCACAGCGCCGGTGTCTATCCGTATTTCCGGGTCATCTCGTCTCCCCAGGACCCCATCGTCGTGCACCAGGGCCAGGACCTGGTGATGCTCGGCTCCAACAACTATCTCGGGCTCACCAACCACCCGGCGGTGAAGGAGGCGGCGGCCGCCGCGCTCGCCCGCTACGGAACCGGTTGCGCGGGCTCGCGCCTGCTGAACGGGACACTCGACATCCACGTCGAACTCGAGGAACGGCTCGCCGCCTTCCTGGGGCGCGAGGCGGCAATTACCTTCTCGACCGGATACCAGGTGAACCTGGGAGTTCTCTCCTGCCTGCTCGACCGCTCGGATATCGCTTTCCTCGACGCCCTGGACCACGCCTGCATCATCGACGGCGCCCGACTGGGCTTCGGCCGCAGTCACAAGTTCCGCCACAACGACGTTGCAGACCTGGAGAAGAAGCTCGCCGCTACACCGAAAGACAAGGGCAAGCTCATCGTCGTGGATGGAGTTTTCTCGATGGAGGGCGACCTGGCGCCGCTGCCCGCGATCGCGGAGTTGAAGAAGCGCTACGGAGCCCGTCTCATGGTCGACGATGCCCACGGTCTGGGCGTCTTCGGGGCCCACGGCCGCGGCACGCCCGAGTACTTCGACGTCGAGGCAGACGTGGACCTGGTCATGGGAACGTTTTCCAAGTCCCTTGCGGCGGTCGGCGGCTTCGTCGCCGGCGATCGCTACGTAATCGATCACGTAAAGCACCACGCGCGCTCGGAGATCTTCTCCGCCGCCCCCCCGCCGTCCTCCATGGCTGCGGCGCTCAAGGCGCTCGAGATCGTCGAACTCGAGCCCGATCGGCGGAAGCAGTTGTGGGAAAACACCGAATACATGCAGCGCGCGCTCGATTCGCTCGGGTTCGATACGGGAAACGCCGCCTCACCCGTGATTCCGATCGTGATCGGGGGGGACATGGACGCCTACGCGGCGGCCATGGAACTCCAGGAGGAGGGCGTCTTCGTGAACCCCGTGGTGACGCCCGCAGTTCCCCCGGGCCGCTCGATGATCCGCACCTCCTACATGGCTACCCACACCCGCGAGCACTTGGACACGGCGCTCGCTGCCCTCGAGAAGATCGGCCGACGCCGGGGCTTGCTCCGCTAGCCCGAGTTCTCAGGCAACGAGCGTGGCATGACCTTCCCGCCGGGGGTCTGCCGCCGCATCGGTGGGTGGGGCGATGGCGTGAACGCCGCCGAAGTAGAGGTTGCGCGCGCCCCAGGCGTTGACAGGCCAGCGCTCCCGGAGGGCTTCGAGGACTCCGTCGGAGACACCGGGCTCCACCTGGAACTGCTCACCGTCCCAGTGCTGGCGGGGGGCCTCCACGGCCTCTCGCACCGGGAGTCCGGCATCGAGCACGCCCGCCACCACCTGGACGATTGCGCCGCAGATGCGCGTGCTGCCGCCGCTGCCGACGACGAGACGAACCCCGCCCGCTTCGAGCACAACGGTCGGTGCCATCAGTGAACCGACGCGATCGCCGGGGGGTAGAGCGCGGACGCCCTCCGGGTACAAGTCGTCCTCACCGAGCATGTTGTTCAGCATGATCCCGGTGCCCGGAACCAGGTAACCCGAGCCCTCCCCATTCGACAGCGACAGGCTCGCGGCATTGCCGGCCCGGTCGACGACGCTGATGTGCGTGGTGCCTCCCGCCGCCGGAAGCACTCGCTCCCGCTCGACCGCCTCCATCAACTCGGCGAGCGCAACGCGGCGGCCGGCCGAGTCCCAGGCCAGCGCCGGCCGAGCAGCCCAGGAGCCGAAGGTCCGGGCGATGAGACCGCCGCCGACGGCCGGCGGCGGATTCGTCAGCACCCGGTGACCCCGGTAGACGAAATCCAGCGGGGTGCGGCGCTCGACCCGGTAGGCAGAGAGATCCTCGGCCCCGAGAAGCCCCTGCCCCTCCCGCATGTCGCGGACAATGACCTCGGCGAGCGCGCCGGTATAGAGGTCGTCCGCTGCACCCGGCAGACTCTCGAGGAAGGCGGCCAGGTCGGCGTTCACCACCCGCTCGCCCTCCCGGCGCGGCCGCCCTCCGGGTGCGTAGATCGCGCGGCCGGGCGCCGACAGGGTCACGATGGGCGTCAACAGCTCTTGCACGTAGGCTTGGTGCGCGTTGAGCACCACGACCTCGCGCGCGAGAGCCGTGGCGGGCTCGACGAGCACTCGCAACGGCAGGACACCGAGCACCCGGTGCACCTCGAGCAGGCCGCACAGGGCTCCGGGGACCGCGACCGATCCGAGCCCGATGTTGAAAACCTGATCCGACGCGGGGAAGTGGACGGTCATGGGCTCGAAGTGGGGCTCGAGAGCCGCCGCATCGATCCCCCGGCCAGGCGCGTCGACGAAGAAGTCGAACAACGCCTCCTCGCCGTCGGCACCGCGCACCAGCAGAAAACCCCCACCGCCGAGGCTCGCGAACATGGGCTCGGCCACACAGGCGGCGAAACCCGCCGCCACGGCGGCATCGAAGGCATTGCCCCCCTCGCGCAGCGCCACCGCAGCCGCCTCGGAGACCTCGCGGTGGCCCGATGCCACCGCGCCGAGGGCTGCGGGCGGCACTACTCGCCCCCGGCCCGGGTGGGCTCATCGTGCTCGTCCTCGATCTCGCCCACGATCTCCTCGAGGACGTCTTCCAACGTGCACACGCCGAGCATCGGCCCCGCGGACTCCCGCACGATCGCCAGATGCTTGCGGCCCCTCCGGAAGCGGCGCAGCGCATCGACCACCGGCAGATCGGGACGCAACTCGACGGCCGGACGCACCGCGTCCTCCAGGATCACGACCCCGTCCGAGGCCCTCAGATGGAAGAGATCTTTTGCGTGCAGTATGCCGATGATGTCGTCCGGGTCGTTCCCGTAAACCGGCAACCGGGTGAAACCCTCTTCGCGCAACACGTCGAGGAGTTCATCCTGGGTCGCGCGGCGGTGCACGGAGAAGACCTTCTCCCGCGGCACCATCACGTCGCGCACCCGCGTCTGGGAGAGCCGAAAGACGTTGCCGAGGATGCGTCCTGCGTACGGGCGGATCCGGCCCGCCTCGCGCGCCTCGTCCACCAGGAGAGAGAGCTCTTCGGGAGAGTGTACGGGCTCGCGCCGGCTCGCCGCGTCCACACCGAGCGTCCGCACCAGCGCGTTTCCAGCGCCGTTCATCAGCGCGATGATCGGTCGGAAGACGCGTCCGAACACCAGCAGCGGCCGGGCGCAGACCAGCGCCACACGTCCCGGCCGATCGAGCGCCAGCGCCTTCGGCGCCAGCTCCCCGACGACGACGTGCAGGAAGGTGACGATCGAGAAGGCGACGATCAGCGAAAAAACCGTATGTAGCCCCACGGCCGAGGCCAGACCCAGCGCGGCAAAGACCGGCTGCAGGAGCCGCGCGACCGCGGGCTCGCCCACGAAGCCGAGCCCAATGCTCGCTATGGTGATCCCGAGCTGCGTCGCGGCGATCGCGTCGTCCAGATCTCGGATCGCGGCGGCGGCAGCTACGGCGCCGCGCCGACCCTCCTCGACCCAGAGCTGTACCTGCGTGCGGCGCACCGCCACCAGCGCGAACTCGGTGGCAACGAAGTAGGCGTTTGTCAGGAGAAGGGCCACGACGACCAGCAGCCCGACGAGGGAAACGCCTATCCCTGGACTTTCCAAATTTGCCCTCCGGAGCGGTCATGTGGAGTATGCGGGATGGCCTAGGCGCGTGCGAGGCCCTCTCGGCCCGCGAAGTCGTCGACGAATTGCCGGGCGGTCCGGCCCGAACGGCTCGAGCGACGCAGCGCCCAGCGCAGCGCCTCGGCGCGGAGTTCCCCGGGCTCGGCCCGCACGCCGAGCTTTCGCGCATAGCGCTCGACGATCGCGAGATAGGTGTCCTGGTCGAAGCCGTAGAAGCCGAGCACCAGACCGAAGCGGTCGGAGAGCGCGAGCTTCTCCTCCACCGCCTCGCCCACGTGGAGCTCGCCGGCGTCGTCCAGGGTCGCCGTGCGATTGTCGGCCGCGCTCTCGGGCAGCAGGTGGCGGCGGTTGCTGGTGGCGTAGATGCGCACGTTTTCCGGGGGCGCTACCAGACTTCCCTCGAGCGCCGCCTTCAGCTCGCGAACGTTGGACTCGCCGGCGTCGAACGAGAGGTCATCGCAGAAGAGCACGAACCGGTAGGACGCGCCGCGCAGCGCCTCGAGCACGCGTGGCAGGTGCAACAGGTCTCCCTTGTGCACCTCGACCATGCGAAGACCGCGCGCGGCATAGGGCGCCAGCAGGCCGCGAACGGCCGACGACTTTCCGGTGCCCCGCTCTCCGTAGAGGAGCACGTGATTCGAGGGCAGGCCCCCGACGAATTGCTCGGTATTCGAGAGGAGCGCCGCCACCGCGTGCTCGACTCCGACCAGGTCCTGGAGGTCGAAGAGCGCGGGATCCTCTACGGCGGCGAGCCGGCCGGGACCTCGCCCGGCTTCCCACCGGAACGCCAAGTGGCTCGCGAAGGCCGCCGGCGGGGGCGGCTCGCCGGTGAGATCCTCGAGCACGCGCTCGGCGAGCTGGAGGATGCGGGCGAAGCGCCCGCGCAGTGTCTTCCCGCGGCCCATGACAACGCCCGGTAGACTGACAGCATGCCCGGGGATCGCCAAGCCGTGGGTCTTTGCGCGCACCGCAGCCACGCCGTGGTCCAGCGCGGCAGCGCCTTCTGGCGCTGTCGCCGGGTAGACACCGGGTCCACGATTGCGCGCCATCCGCCCCTTCCCGCCACTCGCTGTCCGGGGTATGAAGAAGGCGACCCCACCACGAAAGGCCCTCGATGAGGCATTGGTTCACCCTTTCCGCCATGGGCGGCGACCGTCCCGGGCTCGTCGCCGAACTCGCCCAGCTGATCTACGACTGCGGTGCGAATCTCGAGGACTCGCGCATGACCATCCTCGGCACCGACTTCGCCGTGATCCTGCTGTGCTCCTCGTCCGACGCGGAAGTCGGAGACCGGATCGCAGCGGGCGCCAAACAGCTCGAGCGCGACCACGGCCTGACGATCCTCCAGCGCTCGCTCGAGGGAGGCGAGCGGCCCCCGATCCCGGCGCCGGGGACTCGCCTGTACCGCGTCGAGGCAGTGGGCGAGGATCGCGCGGGAATCGTCGCCTCCTTGTGCCGCGTGCTCGCCGATCGGGGTGTGAACATCACAGAGCTCAGCACGCACAGCCGACCCGGTCCGGGCGGCGCTCCGAGCTACGAGTTTCGGGTCATCGCCGAGGTTCCAGACACCGCCGACGTCCCCGCGCTGCGCGCCTCCCTCGAGCGCGAGGGAGACCGCCTCGTCATCGACGTAGCGCTTCTCCCCAGCACCGCCTGACTGGCTGCGGCCGGGCAGGGGCCCGGGCACAGTGGGCCGGACAGGGGCCCGGGCACAGTGGGCCGGACAGGGGCCCGGGCACAGTGGAGACGGCCCGCGCGCAGCACTACGGCGCAAACCCTTGCAGAGCGCCCCAGCGATCCGGGAGCGGCTGCCCGACGGCAGCAAAGAACACCTCCAGAAAACGGTAGGTCAGCCCCCACACCACGTGCGGCTCGGCCTCCCCGACCCGGATCCCCGGAAACGCAAGCTCGCCCGGGACAGGCAGCACGTACGAAACGCGACGCACCCTCTCGTGGAGAGCTTCGAGCGGAAACCAGAACGCTGCGTTCACCTCGTGGTTGGGGCGCAGCGGCGAAACTTCGGCCAGGTGGTAGACGAAGCCCGAGATCACGAGCGCGGAAACGCCTGCGGTCCTCCGACCTTGCAGATCGCCGAGCCGTCCCAGGAACTCGGCACCGGACAGGTCGAGTCCCACCTCCTCGAACGTCTCGCGCTCTGCAACGCCGCGCGGGTCGCGTTCGTCCGGTTCCTGCCGTCCTCCGGGAAACGCCATGTGTCCGGACCACGGATCCCCGGAGTGCTCGGCGCGCTCGATGAAGAGTACTTCGAGGCCGGACGACGCACTGTGCAGCACCGTCGCGACCGCTGCGCGGGCGCAGCCGGCCGGATCGACGGTTTCGGGAACTCGCGTCGCGAGCGCCCTGCGAATCTCCTCGAGAGTCGGCACGGCGAAAGACGATACCATCCGGCCGATGGCCGAACTCCACGAGCCGGACCCGGACCCCGCCGGCGTACTGCGCCTCGTCAGGCGTGACCGTGCCGCCGCCCAGAAGCAGGTGGGTTCCCTCACGCTCGAACAGCAGGTCGCGCTCGTCTGCTCGGCCCCCGTCCGGCAGCGCCAGGAGCTGCTCGAGTTGCTTCCGGAACCGGAGCGGGCAATCGAACTCCTCCCGGAGGCCGAATTCTGCTTCACCGTGAAGGCGCTCGGACTCGAAAGTGCGCCCTGGATCCTCGAGCACGCCACGCCCAATCAGGTCGCGGCCGCAATCGACCTCGACGCGTGGAGCGAGCACGCTCTCGTTGGCGCAAAGCTGGGCGCCTGGCTCGACGCGCTTGCCGAATCGGAAGACGAAGCGTTGCTGCGCTCGCTGAGCAACATCGATTCGGAGTTGCTCGTACTCTGGCTGCGCGATCGGATCGCGGTCTTCATCAAGCCGTCGGACGATGAGGGGTGGACGCCGCCCGACGGCAGCCAGACCCTCGAGGGCCAGTTCTACTTCGTCTCGCTGCGCACGGGCGACGATGTAGCGACGATCCAGCGCTTGCTGCAAGCACTCTTCCGCGCCGACTACTGGACCTACTTCCGCCTCATGCAGGGCGTCATCCACGAGCTTCCGACCGAGGTGGAAGAGTGGGCGCTGCGCTGGCGCAACGCGCGACTCCAGGACCTGGGCTTCCCGAGCTGGGAGAACGCCATGCGGCTCTACCAGTACCTGAGCCCGAAAGAACGCGCGACACTTCCTCCGGGCGAGAACCCCCTAGACGTCGCCGCCTGGGACCTACCCGTCTGGATGCCGAGCCTTCCGGAGGCCGGTGCGGAGGGCCGCACCGTCTTCCGCGCAATTGCGCGCCTGGAGGAAACCGAGCGCCGCGCGGCCTTCTTCTCCTTCGCCGCCATCGCGAACGCCGTCGCCGTCGCCGACCACATGGAGCTGTCGGATTCGGAAACCACGCCGCGCGCCATCGAAAAAGCCGCCCGTTGGATCGACCGTGGCCTGGCACACCTGGCCGCCGAGCACGGGCTCACAGACGAAGAAGTCCTGCGCCGCGTGTCCTTCCAACACCTCTTCCGCCTGGGTGCAAATCTCGACCCGGAGCGCGCGCGCCCCCGCCGCACGCCGGAAGCACCCGGGGCCTGAACTTGCGAAAGGCCCGCCGGCAGAGCCGGCGGGCCTCCGCTAACTCTCTCGCGCCAGGCTAAAGGTCGACGGCCTTCAGCGTCTTGCGCTTGTTGCCAACGGCGCGCGCTTCGGCGCCCTTGATCAGTGCACGTACCGCCACATCGAGCGCACCATAGAACTCGCCACCGACGTTGCACTTCTTGACCGCGGCCTTCGTCCGGGCCTTCGAAATAATCAAATCTCCACCACCGCGCTTTGCGGCCTTCTTTCGTCGCGCTGCCATGTTTCCTCCCATCTACACCGCGTCATCGATACCGGTCGTCGCCGGAACGACCCGGCTAGAACCTCAACTCGCTCGAATCGGACGTCATCGCCCGCCGTCGCGAGGGCCGGATCATAAGCACTTTCAGGACAGGTTCCAACGAAAAACTACTCGAATTTCGCCCTCCGGTGCCCGTTTCCGGACAATCGGGGTCAGAGGACCCCGACCACCTGCCGCAGCGCGGGCAACATCGTCTCGACTGGCTCGGCGAGGCGAAAGTCGGCCACCGCATCGTAGGGGGTCTCAGAGGCAGCGAGGATCGCGGTGCGGGCGCCTGCGCTCCGGGCCCTGTCGAACATTCCATTGACCGGACCCACCACCAGAGAGGTTCCGGCCGCGACAAAAAGATCGCAGGCGGCGGCAGCATCCATGGCACGCTTCAGATCGGCTGCGACGAGCTCCTGACCAAACGAGATGGTCGCGGGCTTCCAGGCTCCACCGCACCCACAGCACGGGACCGCGACTCCCGACTCCCAGATCTTCTGCGCGAAGCGACGCGGCTCCCGGACCCCGCAACCCACGCACACGACGGCGGAATCGGTCCCGTGGATGTTGACGAGCCGATCGACGGGAAATCCGCTGCGCTCGTGGAGCCCGTCCACGTTCTGGCTGACGAGCAACTCGATCTGACCCAATTCCGCGAAATCCGCAAGCGCGCGGTGGGCCGGGTTCGGCTCCGCATTGCTGATGAGCTGCCACGTCTCGCCCTTGTAGCGCCAGTACTCCTCGCGCGCCGTCTCGCTCGCCAGGAATTCCTGGATCGGTATCGGCTGGTAGTGCTCCCAACGCCCCCCAGGAGAACGAAAATCCGGGATCCCGGAAGCCGTGGAAAGTCCGGCCCCGGTCAGCACGACCACGGTGCGCGCCTCCGCCCAGCACCCGGCGAGTTCGTGAACGTCCGACACGGCCGAAATGTACACTGCGTGTGTGGCACCCATCGACCTGCGCAGCGACACGGTCACTCGCCCCACCGCGGCAATGCGCCGGGCCATGGCCGCGGCCGACGTCGGAGACGACGTCTACGGCGAGGACCCGACCGTGAACCGTCTCCAGGAGACGGCCGCACGGCTCCTCGGCAAGCAGGCGGGGCTTTTCGTCCCATCGGGCACGATGGGCAACCAGGCCTCGATTCATCCCTTCGTGCGTCCCGGCGAAGAAATACTCGCCGGCCACGGCGCCCACGTACTGCGCTACGAGTCCGGGGCGGCGGCGGCCCTGTCGAGCGTCCAGGTGGTGTCGATCGGTGAAGGCGGGACCTTCGACGGAGCCGACGTGCGGGCGGCCGTGCACCCGGACGAGGCCCACTACGCGCCGACCCGGGTCGTCGCGGTGGAGAACACCCACAACGCGGCCGGCGGTCGCATCTTCTCGCTCGAGCGCGTGAAGGACGTCGCGGCGGCAGCGCGGGAACACGGACTGCACCTCCACCTCGACGGCGCGCGGATCTGGAACGCGGTAGTCGCGACCGGAACACCCGCTGATGTCTGGGCCGCTCCCTTCGACACGGCAACCTTCTGTCTCTCGAAGGGACTCGGCTCCCCGGTCGGCTCCGTGATCTGCGGCTCGGAGCCGACCCTCCGGCGCGTGCACCGCGCCCGCAAGATGCTGGGCGGCGGAATGCGCCAGGCCGGCATCCTGGCAGCAGCCGGCCTGCACGCTCTCGAGCACCACGTCGAGCGGCTCGCCGACGACCACGCGAACGCGCGGCGTCTCGCCGAAGGTCTCGCCGAGCTGGGCTTCCGGGTGGACCCAATGCCCGAGACGAACATCGTGCTCTTCGACGTCGAGGACACCGGGGCCTTCGCCCGGGCCACCCGGGCGCGCGAGGTCTGGATCAACCCGATGGGAACGGGCCGCTTCCGGGCAGTGACCCATCTCGACGTCTCGGCGGACGACATCGAGGACGCCTTGGCGCGAATCGGTGCGGCCTCACGGGAGGGGGTGCGGTGAGCGATCCCCAGGCCGAGATCCAAGACGCCGGACACGTGCCGCCGGCGCGCGCGGGCTCGTACCCGATCCGGACCGGCAACCGCGTGCGACCCCTGGTCGACGGCAGGCCGGCCTTTCGCCGCATTTGCGAGGCGGTCGAGGCAGCGCGGCACAGCGTTTTCGTGACCGTCGCCTTCCTGGAGCGGGACGTGCCCATGCCCGACGGGCGGGGGAGCTTCTTCGACGTACTCGAAGGCGCCGCGGGGCGCGGCGTCGAAGTGCGGGCACTCTTCTGGCGCGAGCCCCGCCTGCACGAACTCGAGCCCGACTCGACACACTTTCCGGGCGACGCCGAGGACCGCGCCTTCCTCCGGGCACGGAGTTCGAGCTTCCTCGCCCGCTGGGACCGCCACCCGAAGAGCTACTGCCATCACCAGAAGAGCTGGCTCATCGACGCCGGCGATGCGGGCGAGGTGGCCTTCGTCGGCGGCATCAACCTGCTGCGCTCGTCCTCGCTGGCGAGCCCAGAGCATCCGGCACTCGAGATCGGCCAGGACCACGACGTCTACGTCGAGGTGCGGGGGCCCGCCGCCACGGACGTACACCACAACTTCGTGCAGCGCTGGAATGGTGCCAGCGAGGCGTCGCGTCCCGACGGCGTCTGGCCCAACGCCGAAACCGCCCGCGACCTCGAATTCCCCGCGTTGCTCTCTCCCGCGGCCGGCGACGTCGCTGTACAGATGACACGCACCGTGATGGCCGGTCTCTACCGCGACGAGACGGCGGCACCGGGCGCCAAACCGTTCCCCATCGGAGAAGGCGAGAAGAGCTGTCTCGAGCAGTACCTCGCCGCCATCGCCGCCGCCCGCGAGGCTATCTACCTGGAGGACCAGGCGATCGGGTCACCGGCAATCGTCGATGCTCTCGCAGCGGCACTGGATCGCGGCGTGGACGTGCTCTTCCTGGTGCCGGGGAACGCCCATCCGGCCTTCGTCGAAGCGAGGCGCGATCCCCGGGCGGCGTTCTTCTTCGAAAAGCTCGCAGAGCTCGCCCGCTTCGAGCGCTTCACCCTCGCGGCGATCGCGGGGAGCCGCGGCGATGGGCACTACGACGAGATCTACGTCCACGCGAAGATCATGCTCGTCGATGACGCCTGGGCGACGATCGGCTCGACCAACGTGGCGGAGCGCTCCTTCCACAACGACACCGAGCTCAACGCTTCGTTCTGGCACGCAGAGACGGTGCGAAACTTCCGCGTCGAGCTGCTGCGCGAACACCTCGCACGCGACACCACCACGCTCGACGCCCGCGGCGCCCTGCGACTCTTCCACGAGCTGGCCCGGGGGAATCGCAAACGCCGGGCTCTTGGGCAAAGGCTCGAGGGCCTGGCGTACGCGGTAGACCCGAACGAGTACGGGACCTAGCGGGCTACTCGTCTGTAACGCAGCCTTCCGAGGCGGACTTCACCGTTCGGATGTACTTGTAGAGCGTGCCCCGGCTGGCCTTGAGGGGCGGCGCCCGGAACGCTGCTCGGCGGCGCGCGAGTTCGTCCCCGTTCACCTCGAGTTCGAGCACCCGATCCTTCGCGTCGATGTGGATGCGATCCCCGTCGCGAACCAGAGCGATCGGCCCGCCCTCCTGGGCCTCGGGTGTCACGTGGCCGACGATGAAGCCGTGAGAGCCGCCCGAAAAACGCCCGTCCGTGATCAGCGCAACGTGCTCGGCGAGTCCAGCACCCGCGATCGCCGAAGTGGGCGTCAGCATCTCCGGCATCCCCGGGCCCCCCTTCGGACCCTCGTAACGGATCACGACGACCTGACCGCGCGCGATACGCCCCTGCTCCAAGGCGTGCAGCATCTCCTCCTCGCTGTCGAATACCGCGGCCGGACCCGTGAACTCGAGGCCCTCTTTCCCGGTGATCTTCGCCACGGCGCCTTCGGGCGCCAACGAGCCGCGCAGGATCTGGATGTGCCCCGTCTCCTTGATCGGGTCGCCCCACGGGCGAATCACCCGCTGATCCGCCGCGAGCGGCGGCAGCTCTGCCACGTTCTCCGCGAGTGTCCGGCCCGTCACGGTCAGGCAATCGCCCTCGAGCGCCCCGCGCTCGAGGAGCATGCGCTGGAGTCCCGGAATGCCGCCGACTTCGAAGAGGTCCTCCATCACGTACTGGCCGCTCGGCTTCAGGTCCGCCAGGTAAGGCACCCGGTCGCTCACGACCTGGAAGTCGTCGAGCGTGAGCTGAATTCCCACCGACCGCGCCATGGCGATCAGGTGGAGCACGGCGTTGGTGGAGCCGCCCAGCGCCGTGACGACCACCATCGCGTTCTCGAAAGCGGCGCGCGTCATGACCTGGCTCGGGCGCAGATCGCGCTCGAGAAGATTCCGTATCGCGGCGCCGGCGCGCCGGCACTCCTCGCGCTTGCCGGGGTGTTCGGCGGGCGTCGAGCTACTGCCCGGCAAACTCATGCCGAGGGTCTCGATCGCGGACGCCATCGTGTTGGCGGTGTACATACCCCCGCAGGCTCCCGCACCGGGGCACGAATTCCGCACGATGTCGCTGCGGGCCTCCTCGTCGATCGACCCGGCGATGAACTCCCCGTAGGACTGGAAGGCCGACACCACGTCGAGCTTGTCGCCGCTCCGGCTCGTGCCGGGCCGGATCGTTCCGCCGTAGACCATGAGCGCCGGCCGGTCGAGCCGGCCCATCGCCATCACCGTGCCCGGCATGTTCTTGTCGCAGCCGGGCAGGGCGACGAGCGCGTCGTACCACTGCCCGCCCATCACGGTCTCGATCGAGTCGGCGATGAGATCGCGAGACTGCAGCGAGTAGCTCATGCCCTCGGTGCCCATCGAGATGCCGTCGGAGACGCCGATCGTATTGAAACGGAATCCCACGAGACCGGCTTCGACGACACCCTGTTTCACTTCTCCCGCCAAGTCGAGCAGGTGCATGTTGCACGGATTGCCCTCGAACCAGCACGAGGCGACGCCGACCTGGGCCTTGTCCAGGTCGGCCTCGGCGAGGCCGGTGGCGTGGAGCATCGCCTGAGAAGCGCCCTGGCTCTTGGGTTGGGTGATCTTCTCGCTGGTCCGGTTGAGCTTTTTCGCCATGGCGTCGCGACGATAGCCCAGCAGCTGGGGCGGCCGAGATGCGCTGGGACTGCCCGCACTCAGCCCCGGGGTGCAAGCCCCGCCGCCCGGTAGATCGCGTCGATGACTCGCATGTTGGCAACACCGTGCGCCGCGTCGGTGGGCATGGGCACGCCTTCTCGCACCCAGCGCACGAAGGCGCGGAGTTGTCCGGTGTAGGTCGAGTCGCCGGAAACCCGCTCGCGACGGTCGCCGTTGGGCGACTTCACGCGGAGGCGATGGAAGAAGTGAGGCGCCACCGGGTTGAAGGCGCGCAGCTCCCCATGTTCACCGCGCGCGATGGCCCGCAGCTCGAACAGACGGGCGGACCACAGCGAGCAGCGCACGCGGCCCGTAACGCCCCCCGGAAAGCGCAACTCCGCCTCGGTGAAGCGATCGACGCCGGGCCGGAGCTGCTTCGAACGGGCGCTCACCACCTCCGGTTCCGACCCGGCGAGGAAGCGCACGATGCTCACCGGGTAGCAGCCCGCATCCATGAGGGTGCCGCCCGCCAGCGCGAGCTGGTAGCGGATGTCGTTGAAGAACGGCAGCGGGAAGCACATGCCGGCTTCGACGTGGCGAATTGCTCCGAGCTCCCCGCTGTCGACGATCTCGCGCATACGCGCGGCGAGCGGGTGGTAGCGCCAGTGAAACGCTTCGGCGACCACGAGCCCGGTTCGGTCCGCGGCGTCGGCCATGCGCGTCGCCTCCTGTTCGTTGGAGGCAAGGGGCTTCTCGCAGAGCACGTGCTTCCCGGCGTCGAGTGCGCGCAGCGTCCACTCGCAGTGCAGGCCGTTCGGAAGCGGGTTGTAGATCGCCTCGATCTCCGGATCGGCGAGGAGCGCGTCGTAGCTGGCATGCACCCGGGGAATTCCGTGCTTTGCGGCGAATGCCCGGGCGCGCTCCGGATCGCGGGCGGCCACCGCCACGACTTCCGCCCCGGCGAGTTCGCGCGCCGGACGCACCAACGCCGGGGGGGTGATCCTCGCAGCGCCCAGGGTTCCGATGCGAAGCGGCTCCAGCACGACCCTGCCTATCACGAATCGCGGCCCATGCCTACCGCGAATCACTGCCCATGCCTACTGCGAATGACGGGACTTGACATCCATGGTGAGACCCCGCGTGATGGCGCAGGCGAAGGGAGTGGCCGTGGAATTCACGAGCAAAGCAGAGTTCGAAGACCTGTGAAGCTCGGCATCGTCGTGCGAACGATGGGGCCCCAGTCGACGCGGGAAACCGTGCTCGCCTGTGCCCAGGCCGCCGAGGGCGCGGGACTCGACGATCTGTGGGTGCCCGATCACATCGCAATCCCGCCCGACGACGCCGCGGGCTCCGGGGGGCGCTACCTCGACCCGCTCGCGACCCTCGCCTACCTGGCGGCGGCGACCACGCGCATCGGCCTGGGAACCGGCGTCCTGGTGCTTCCCTACCGGCCAGCCCTGGCCACGGCGAAGTGGGTCGCAACGATTCAGGAGCTCTCGGGCGGCCGCCTCCTTCTGGGAGTCGGTACCGGCTGGATGCAGGCCGAGTTCCGCGCGGTGGGCGTCGCGCGCGAAGAGCGCGGCCGTCGCACCGATGCGACCCTCGACCTGCTGCGGCGCTGCTTCGACGCGGACGAAGTGGAGGAGAACGGCCAGCCCTTTCTCTTCCTGCCGCGCCCTGCACGCCCGCCCATCTTCGTCGGCGGAGCTGCCCCGCACGCCCTGGAACGCGCCGTGCGTTTCGGCGACGGCTGGATGCCCATGGGGGGGCCGCCCGAGCAGCTCGCCGGACCCGTGTCCGAGCTCCGCTCACTCGCCCGCGCGGCGGGTCGACCCGAGCCCGAGGTGGTAGTGCTGACGGGACTGTCCCTCGACGACCCGCCCCGGGCAGCCGAACGCGCCGCCGCCTATCGCGAGGCCGGCGTGACCCGACTGGTATTCGGCAGCCGCTACGCGGACTCCGACACTTTTAGCCGCGAAGCCGAGGCGCTGGCGGCGCTGCGGCTCTGACCGGAGCCTCGCGTGACGGGCGCCGGAGCGGCACCCCGGCGCCCGTCACGCGGGAGACCCGCCAAACGGGACGCAATAGACCTCGCAGTACTCCGCGAAGCACGCGCGGGCGCGCTCCCGCTCGATGCCGAAGGGGGCGAGATGGTACTCGTGACGTCCGTGCCGCCCCCTGGGATTCTCTTCGATCCACTTCGCCATTCTCGTGCGTGTCTCTGGAGACATCGAGATGCCGGCCGCCCCGTAGATGCGCTCCACCTCCCGCAGCGGATCGGCAATGAAGTCCGTGTAGGCAACGTCGATCCACGGCCGCGCCCCGGGTGCGCGCCGGAAGCGAAGCAACGCCTCGACGTAGTCGCAGAGCAGGCGCAGGATGCTCTCGCCGATTTCGTGGGGATCCACCGCTTCGCTTCGCATCCGGCGCAGGAATAGCGCGAGGCTGCAATTCGAAGCCAGGATTTCCAGCGGGTCGCGGTGAAACTGCACGAAGTGCGCGTCCGGGTAGACGGCCGCGAGATCCTCGAGAAACAGCAGGTGGGGCGAGTTCTTGAGCACCCACCGCGCGGGCGGCAGGCGCCACTGCAGGAGCTGGAGTTGGAGCCGGTGATAGACATACGCAGACCGCATGGCGGCCGCCCGCGCCCACGCGTAGTGGCTCGGCACACGCATGGCGTAGATCTGGTGGGGTGTCCGGCAGGCGTTGCTCAGCAGCCAGTGACACTCGTCGGGCTCTTCGGCGCCGGTGAGGTGCATGGCGCGCAGCTCTGCCGGAGTGGCTGCGGCCGCAGCGCGCGCTTTCACGATTCTCGGGTCGTCGGCCGCGACCCCGAGACCCGGCGGGGGGCACGGGCGTTTCGCCTGCCAACTGATCAGAGAGCGGTTCCCCGGATCCCGGTGCATCAACCAGCCCGCCGCCGTCTGCCCGGTGCGCGGCAGCGTGGCGATGACGAGCGGCGCCGCGATCACCTCGTTGCGAATCTCTGGATGACGCTCCACCCAGTGCTGGATCTCGAGGCGATTGACCAGGTGGCCCACCATCTCGCCGTGGACGAGGCGGCGGCCCGCGTCGGTGAGCTCCGCCTCCGTCTCGATCGCACCGAGGAGCACGCCGAGCGCCTCGCGCCAGTCGTCGCCTCCGAAGTCCTCCAGGCCCGTCAATTTCGCCGCTGCTCGTTCGATCACTGCCGGGTCCAGCAGAGCGTCGCCCAACTCAGGCGACCTCGTCTTCTTCCCGGTGGGGAACCCAGCCGGCGTCGCGAAGCGCCGCGTGTGCGGCGTCCCGGTCGTCCACGTGCACGGCCACGGAGACGACGTCGCCCTCCTGCAGTGCGAGCGTTTCACGCATCGGGAAGGTCTTCCCCCCGCGTCGCACCGCGAGGAACACGTGCCGATCTCCTCTGCTATTTTCCGGCCCGGTCTCCGCATCCGTGCCGTTCGCATCGCGCGGTGCGTCAGCCACCCGCCAGCACTCGACTTCGATTTCCCCGTGACGTTCGCGCACGTCCCAGCGCTCGACGTCCAGCGGGCCGCCGAAGAGGACCTCCGCGGCCTCTTCCCTCACGAGTTCCGGCGCGAGACCCTCCTCGGGCCGCGCCACCGCCACGTACCCAGTCGGCACGCCGAAGCGCTCACGGGCACGGCTCACGAAAACCCCGTTCAACATCTGGTTCGGCGTGAGCCCCACGACGGTCCCCACGGTCTCGATCCGCGCCCGTTGCAGCGTTCTCTCCTGGAGTGCATTTCCGTAGACGACGGGGAACCCCAGCTCTTCGGCGCGTCGGCAGCTCTGGGGGTTCGAGTCGAGAAATACCACGGGCACATCCCCGCCGCGAAGCACCTCGCCTAGCAACAACCCCAGACCCTGGGCGCCCAGGATTGCGATGCCGTCGCGCCCGGGCAACCGCTGGCCGAGAAGCCGCGCCACCAGACCGGCGGTGAGGCCGGCCAGCAAAACGGTGCACGCGATCACGAGGAAGACGAGTGCTAGCAGCTCGGGGCCGCCCGCGATCTGCGCGCGCTCGAGCCCGACCGCCGTCACCGAGGCGACCGCGGCGGCGACGATGCCGCGCGGCGCCACCCAGGCAATCAACGTGCGCTCGCGCCAGTCGAGTTCGGAATGTTGCGTGGAAAGCCAGACCGCAAGCGGTCGCACCAGCAGCACGAGCACTCCCACCACGACAAACCCGCCGCGGCCGAGACTCTTCACATCGTCGATGCGCACGGCTGCCGCGAGCAGCACGAAGAGCATCCCGATCAACATCACCGTGAGCTGGTCCTTGAACTCGCGGAGGTCGCGGTCGACCGGCGAGCGCAGGTTCCCCACCACCACGCCGGCGAGCGTCACGGCCAACAGCCCGCTCTGCTCGAACACCACGTTGCAGCCTTCGAAGAGCACGAGCACCACGGCGAGGACCACGATGTTCTGCTGCCCCTCGGGCACGAGCCTTTTCACCCGCAGTAGCCAGGCGAGGGCAAAGCCGGTGGTGATGCCCAGTGCCGCACCAAAACCCACCTGGTAGACGAGCACCGTCGCCCCGCTCGCCAGCGAGTCCACACCCGGTGCCAGAGCCACCTCGAGCAGCAGCACCGCAAGAATCGCCCCGACGGGATCGATCAATACCCCCTCGGCCTCGAGCACCGTGGCGACGCGCGGCCGCAGGCGCAGCTCTTCGACGAGCGGCCCCACCACGGTGGGGCCTGTCACCACCACCAGACTCCCGAAGACGAGCGCGATCATCCACGACCAGTCGAGGGCGAAGTGTGCGGCAAGAGCGCCGCCCAGGAGCGTGACCAGCGCACCGCCCAGCACCAGACGCCGGATCGGCGCCTGCTCGCGCCGCAGCCGCGAGATCTCGAGGTTGAGGCCCCCCTCGAAGAGAATGACCGCCACCGAGAGCTCGACGATGGTAAAAAGCCCCTCGCCAAGCGCCTCGGGCGCAACCCACCCGAGGCCGTCGGGTCCCAGACCGGCGCCCACGACGAGCAGGAGAACGATGCCGGGCAGATGCAGATGCCGCGCGGCCGCCTGGGCCAGCACCCCGGCAGCCAACGCAAGCACGAGCGTCCATGCCGCGTGCGCTTCCGCCATTGCGGACGGAGGCTACCCAATCTGACCCCCCGGGCCGCGTCCCGGCCGGGGCCCGGCCGCGCCGCATCCCCTAGAATGGACGAGGGGCACCGTGACCGAGGGCAACCGCCGCGCCATCCTCGCCGCACTCTTCGCCAACATCGGTATCGCCCTTGCGAAGCTCGCGGCGTGGCTGGCGACCGGAGCAGCGTCGCTGCTCGCTGAAGCGGTGCACTCGTTCGCAGACGTCACCAACCAGGCATTGTTGCTGCTGGGCGGAGCACGCGCCGGGCGCGAAGCGACGCCGGAACACCCCTTCGGCTACGGACGCGAGCGGTACTTCTGGGCCTTCGTCGTGGCGATCGTGCTCTTCCTGCTCGGCGGCCTCTTCGCCATCGCCGGAGGTGTCGAAAAGCTCCGGCATCCCCACGAGTTGGTGGAACCGGGCTGGGCGATCGGTGTGCTGCTGGTCGGCCTCGTGTTCGAGGGCTTCTCATTCCGGACGGCAATTGTCGAGTCGAACAAGTTGCGTGGCTCGGCGAGCTGGTGGTCGTTCGTGCGGCGTACCAAGAACCCCGAACTGCCCGTCGTTCTGCTCGAAGATGCGGGTGCTCTGCTCGGGTTGGTCATCGCCCTGGGCGGTGTGCTCCTGGCCGACCTGACCGGAAATTCGAGCTGGGACGCGCTCGGAAGCATCGGGATCGGCGTGTTGCTCACCGCGATCTCCATGGTCCTCGCCGTCGAGATGAAGAGCCTGCTCATCGGGGAGTCCGCGCGGGCAAGGGACCAGTCCGCGATTCGGGACGCGCTTCGAGCGCACCCGCGCGTCACCCGACTGCTCCACATGCGAACGCTCCACCTGGGCCCGGAGGAGCTGCTCGTGGCGGCCAAGCTCGAACTCGAGCCGAGCCTCGACTTTGGCGGCGTGGCGCGCGTCCTGAACGAGCTCGAGAGCGCCGTTCGGGCGCGGCTGCCCAGCGTGGGGATCATGTATCTCGAACCCGACCTCCACGACCCCGGACGGGCACCCCCCTCAGGCCTGGGGCCCATCCCCACCGGGGGAGATCCACCCAGCGATGGCTCGGTTGACAGCTCCCAGGCCGGGGGCGACCCTTGAGGCTCCACTAAAAGTGACCCCGAGTCAGACCTGTGGGTCGTCCCCCTGAACTACACCGTGCCGAGAGGCGCGGTTCGTGTGATTGTCTGGCGAGCGCGGACGCATCTGGTGCAGGCGGAGGAAAAACGTTGAGCGACCGAGTCTTCCAGGGCACATGGGGAGTAATCCTCGGTGGCTCGAGCGGCTTTGGCCTCGCAACGGCCCATGCACTGGCCGAGCGCGGCATGAACCTATGCCTCGTGCACCGCGACCGCCGCGCGGCGTTGCGTCGCGTGGAGCCCGACTTCGAAAAGATCCGCGCTTCCGGCGTCCAGCTACTCACCTTCAACGCCGACGCGCTATCGGCCGAAAAGCGCGCCGAGATCCTCGACGTGCTGACCGGGGAGATCGGCGACGAACGCGTCCGCTTTCTCCTCCACTCCATCGCGTTCGGCAATCTCAAACTGATCGCGCCGGAGCAGACCCGACCGAACGCCGGAGGCAAGGGCCGAGCGCAACTCGCCCAGCGTCTCGGCGTCGACGCCGATGAGCTGGGCGCCGCCATCGACGCGGTCTTCGCGGAAGGTCACTCGGAGCTTCACACCCTCGCCACGCCGCCGGAGTACCCGTCGAAGTCCTTCCTGGACTACGAGGATTTCGCACGAACGATCCACTGCATGGGAACGAGCCTGCTCGACTGGACCCAGGACCTGCTCGCGCGACAGCTTTTCGCCGGGGACGCACGAGTCTTCGGTCTGACCAGCGAGGGAAACACGGTGGCCTGGAAGGGCTACGCGGCCGTGGCCGCCGCCAAGGTGGCGCTCGAGTCCGTAGCCCGTTCCATCGCGGTCGAAATGGCCCCCCATGGCATCCGCTGCAACGTGATCCAGGCGGGCGTCACCGAGACGCCGGCGCTCGCGGCGATTCCCGGCAGCCACCACCTGAAGGCCCAGGCGCTCTGCCGCAATCCCTTCGGCAGGCTCACCAGACCCCGGGACGTCGCCGCCGTGATCGCGCTCCTGACCCGGGACGAAGCGGGCTGGATCAACGGCGAAGTGATTCGCGTCGATGGAGGTGAACACATCTCGGGAGCGACCTCGTGACGCTTTGGCTGCACTCCCTGGGACACTTCCACCCCGAGAACGAGATCACGAATCGTTTCCTCGAGGAACTCGACATCGGGACCGACGACGCCTGGATCCTCGAGCGGGTGGGAATTCGCTCTCGCCGCACCGCGCTCGACCTCGGATACATCCGCGAAACCCGCAACTGCGACGTGCGCGCAGCGACGGAGGCGAGCAGCATCAGCCTGGCAGAGCAAGGGGCGCAGGCAGCCCGCATGGCGCTCGACCGCGCCGGACTCTCGGCCACCGACATCGGCATGGCGATCTTCGGAAGTTCTGCACCCGACTGGGTCTCTCCAGCCGAAGCGTGCAACGTGGCGAGCGCTCTCGACGTGGACGTTCCGTCCTTCGACGTGAACTCGGCCTGCACGAGCTTCCTCGCCCAACTCCACCTGCTCTCGCTGATGGATCCGGCAAAGCTGCCGCAGTTCGTGCTCCTCGTCGGAGCCGACAGCCTGACCAAGACCGTCGACTACAATGACCGTACGGCGGCTGTGCTCTGGGGCGACGGCGCCGCGGCGGCGATCGTTTCGACACGCGAACCCGGACGTGCCTGCGTGCTGGGCAGCGACCTCGAATCCCGTCCCACGGCGGGCGATAAAGTCGTCGTGTCCCGCACTGGCTTTTTCGCCCAGGAGGGGCGCACCGTCCAGAGCTTCGCGATCCGGAAGACACGAGACGGCTTCGAACGCCTGCGCTGCGAGTTGGCTCAGGAGGATCGGCCCCTCCACTTCGTCGGCCACCAGGCAAATCTCCGCATGCTCGAGACGGTGTGCCGCTATTGCGACATCCCACCGGAGCGACACCACGCCAACGTGGAGTGGTACGGGAATACCGGTGCCGCCAGCTCGGCCACGGTGATTTCCCAGCGCTGGGGAAAGTGGGAGCCGCACGACGACATCGGAGTGGTGGGCGTCGGTGCCGGACTCACCTGGGCGGGCTACCTGCTCCGCTTCGGAGGTCCGGCGTGAAGTACTCCGATTTCCTCACCGCCGATGGCTTCAACGAGGCGGATCTGCTCGCCTTCGCCCACGGAACACTGATCGAAGACGCCCCGGAAGCGTTCGCCGCACGCCTCCCCGCGCCGCCCATGCTGATGCTCGACCGCGTCACGCATATCGAGCGTCGGGGCAATCGCGGGCGGGTGACGGCCGAGCGCGACGTACGTCTCGACGACTGGTTCTTCCAGTGCCACTTCATCAGCGATCCGGTGCAGCCGGGATGCCTGGGTGTCGACGGGGTCTGGCAACTGCTGGGCTTCTACTGCAACTGGGCGGGCGGCCTCGGCGCAGGGCGGGCGCTCGGCTGCGGCGAAATCGAATTCTTCGGCCAGATCCGCCCTCACGACCAGCTGGTGCGCTACGAAATCGACGTGCGGCGCTACACCGAACTCCCCGAGTCGCGCTCGGCCATCGCGATCGGAGACGCCACGCTGAGCGTGGACGACGAGCCCATCTACACCATCAAGCGCGCCAAAGTCGGACTCTTCCGCGATCTCGCCTACCGCAACTACCCCCAGCTCTCGGAGAACGCGCGCGGCGGCAGGCTCGACCGATGAGCGCGATGCCGACGCCCGAGGAAGTCCTGGCCCGGATTCCGCAACAGGAGCCGTTCCGCTTCATCGACGAGATCCTCTGCATCGACGAGGAGGAGATCGAGGCCCGCTACACCTGGCGGCCCGACTCCGACTTCTACCGGGGGCACTTCCCGGGCAACCCGGTGACGCCGGGCGTACTGTTGATCGAGTCCATGGCCCAGGCGGCCGTCGTTGCCCACGGGATCTACCTGCTGAGCCGCGATGGCGGAGATCCGGAAAAACTGGTCACATTCTTTACCGATGCCCAGGTCGACTTCAGCGGCGTGGTGAAACCGGGCGACCGCGTGGATATCCGGGGTCAAAAGATCTTCTGGCGCCGGCGCAAGCTTCGCTCGCAGGCGGAGATGCGCCTCGCGGACGGCACGGTCGTCTGCACCGCCGTGCTTTCGGGGATGGGGGTGGCGCAATGAAGCAGCGCGTCGTGATCACCGGTCTCGGCATCGTGGCACCGAATGGAAACGGGCTCCACGACTTCGAGATCGCGCTGCGCAAGGGGCGCTCGGGACTGCGGCGTCACCCCGCCATGGAAAAACACGGCTTCGCCTGCAGGGTGGCCGGTGTTCCCCAGGGTGCGGATGAACTGGCCGAGGCGATGTTCGACAGCGACGAACTCATCGCCATGAACTCGAGTCACCGCTTCGCTGGGATCGCCGCCGTCGACGCATGGACCGACGCGGGTCTTCCGCGTCCGGCCCGAGACGACGAGACCGTCGACTGGGACAGCGGCGCAATCCTGGGCACCGGGATCGGCGGAATGGATACGATCGCGGCACACATCGTGCCGCGGGTGAATAGCAATAGCGTCCGCCGGCTCGGCAGTACCATGGTCGAGCAGGTGATGGCGAGCGGAGTCTCCGCACGGATCTCCGGCCTCCTGGCCCTCGGAAACCAGGTGACGACCAATTCGAGCGCGTGCAGCACCGGCACCGAGGCACTCGCCCTGGGATTCGAGCGAATCCGCCGAGGTGCTGCGAAGCGGATGCTCGTGGGCGGCGCCGAGGGTGCGAGTGAGTACATCTGGGCCGGCTTCGACGCCATGCGCGTGCTCTGCCGTAGCTTCAACGACGAGCCCGAGAAGGCCTCGCGCCCCATGAGTGCCAGCGCCGGGGGGTTCGTCCCGGCGGCTGGGGCGGGCGCACTGCTGCTCGAGAGTCTCGAATCCGCCCGTGAACGTGGCGCGCGCATCTACGCCGAAGTGATGGGCACCGCGATCAATTGCGGCGGACAGCGCGGCGGCGGCAGCATGACGGCACCCAATCCCGAGAGCGTGCGCCGCTGTATCAAGAGCGCACTCGAAGCCGCGGGCGTCCCCGGTGACGAGATGGGCGTCATCAACGGCCACCTGACCGCGACCGGTGCGGATCCCTCGGAGGTGCACGCCTGGGCGAACGCCCTGGAGTGTGCTCCCGGAAAACTGCCCCCCATCACCTCGACCAAGAGCATGATCGGCCACGCGCTCGGGGCAGCGGGCGCCATCGAGTGCGTCGCGACCGTGCTGATGCTCCGCCACGGCTTCGTGCACCCCTCCATCAACTGCGAAGACCTGCACCCGGAGATAGAGCCGTACGCGGCGTCGGTCCCGCACGAACTGCGCGCGTTTCCGGAACTGCGGTTCGCGATCAAGGCCGGCTTTGGCTTTGGCGACGTGAACACCGCGACCGTCCTCCGGAAATGGAATACCTGAAACGCTTTCAACTGGCGGCCCAGCCGCGGCATAGAAAGGAACCCAATGGACCGCGAAGAAGCATTCGCAAAAGTCGTGAAAATCATCACGCCCCACGTGAAAAACCAGGCGGCACTCGAGTCCGCCGACGATGCCACACACATCCTCGACGATCTCAAGGTGAACTCCGCCCGGCTCGTGGACGTGGTGCTCGCCTTCGAGGACGAGTTCGACATCGAGATCCCGGACGAGGACGTCGACGCAGTGAATACGATTGGCGATTGCGTGAATCTGGTCCTCGAGAAGACCGGCTGACCCGAGCCCTTGTCCGGTTTCCCGCTCATAGCCTCCGAGCGCCGCACGCTCGAATTCCAGCGTCTGGTTGGGAGAATCCTGGCCCCGCTGTGGGTCCCGGTCTGCGTGGGAATCATGCGCTTCGTCTTCCGCTGGCGCATCGAGGGAATGCAGCAGGCCCGGCGCACCTATGCGCACATCCGCCGCGATCCGACGACCCCGGTGGTCATCTGCGCGAATCACCTCACGATGCTCGACTCCGGAGCCATCGCGTGGGCGCTGGCCTCTCCGTGGCAGCATGTGACGCACTACACGTCGTTACCCTGGAATACCCCCGCCCGGGAGAATTTCGCCTCCACGTGGTGGAAACAAGCGCTGATCTGGGTCATGAAGTCCTTGCCCGTGGAGCGCGGTGGCGACCGGCGCGCCGTGGGCGCCGTCTTGAAGCGCCTGGTCTACCTGACGGGGCGCGGCGACGTGGCGCTCATCTTTCCCGAGGGAGGGCGCAGCCGCACCGGACGAGTGAACACACAAGCCGTCACCTATGGCATCGGGCGCATCGTCAAAACGTATCCGGGCTGCCAGGTGGTATGCGTCTACCTGAGGGGAGCTGCCCAGGAGACCTGGACCACACGCCCGGCTTTCGGCGAGACGCTTCGCATTTCCGTCGAGTGCTTCGAGCCCAAAACCGACAAAAGGGGCCTCAGGGGAAGCGTCGACATCTCTAGCCAGATCCTCAAGCGGCTCGACGCGATGGAACGGGAGCATTTCGATGCTCGGTAACGACGTCGTCGACCTCGCCGATCCCGAGGTGCGCGGCGGCCCCGCACACCCGCGCTTCGACGCCCGCGTCTTCTCCCCGCCGGAACGCCGTGCGCTCGAGTCGGAGAGCGCCCCCAACCGGTTGCGATGGACGCTGTGGGCGGCGAAGGAGGCCGCCTACAAGCTGGCGGTCAAACGGGACCCGAACGCGATCTTTGCCGCCTCCCGCTTCGTCGTGAGGCTAGACGGAGCATCGCACGGGCAGGTGGCGCACCCCGGTGGGTGTGTCGCGGTGACGCTCGACGTCCGGGACGACACCGTGCATGCGGTGGCGCGCGATACCGCCGCATCAGAGGTCGTAATCGGCCTGGCGTCCTGTGCCGATTCAACGGATGCTTCCGCTGCTGTGCGTCACCTCGCGGTACACGACGTCGCTTCGCGGCTCGGTGTCACACAATCGGATCTGCAGCTCGGGCGCCGCGGGCGGATCCCGACGCTCTCGCTGCGAGGCTCGGACCGCCACCTAGACCTCTCCCTCTCGCATCACGGACGCTACGTGGCATTCGCGTGCGAGGTCGGAACCACCGCGGCGTGAGCGGATCCGACGCGCCCCAGCGTTTCGCGATCGTGAATCGCGGCGAGTCCGCCCTGCGCTGCATTCGCGCCGTCAAATCGCTGCGTGCTGCCGAGGGGTCGGGCCTGCGTGCGATCGCGCTCTACACGCCGGTCGACCGCGACGCTCCGTTCGTGCGCCATGCCGATATTGCAGTGCCGCTACCCGCCGAAGAGGGCCGTGAGGTTGCGGCCTACCTGGACCACGACGGCATCCTCCGCGCACTGCTCGAAAGCGGTGCGGACGCCGTGTGGCCGGGCTGGGGCTTCGTGGCCGAGGATCCCGTCTTCGTCGAGCGGCTCGAGGAGGTGGGTATCCGCTTCCTCGGTCCTTCTGCCCGGGCAATGCGCCAACTGGGCGACAAGATCTCCTCGAAGGAAATCGCCGAGAAGGCGGGAGTACCCGTCACGCCCTGGAGCGGAGGCGTCGTCGCAGACGAAAACCAGGCCGCGAAAGTGGCGGAACGCCTGGGGTTCCCCGTGGTCGTCAAGGCGGCGGCCGGCGGCGGCGGCCGCGGCATCCGACTGGTAGAGCGCGCCGAGGATTTACCGGAGGCTTTCCGCTCGGCGGCCTCCGAGTCAGCAACCGCGTTCGGAGACAACCGGCTCTTCATCGAGCGGAAGGTGACAGGCGCTCGCCACGTCGAAGTGCAGATCGCCGCCGATCTGGAGAGCTTCGTGGTCTCCCTCGGCTGCCGTGACTGTTCGGTCCAGCGACGGCACCAGAAACTGATCGAAGAGGCGCCGCCTCCGGGTCTGAACCGGAATCTCATCGAGAAACTCGAGGCCGCCGCGGTACACCTCGCGCGCGAAGTGGGCTACAGCGGCGTCGGCACCGCCGAGTTCCTGGTCTCGGACGAGGAATTCCAGTTCCTGGAGATGAACCCTCGACTCCAGGTGGAGCACGGCATCACCGAAACGGTGACCGGCGTCGACCTCGTCGAGTTGCAGATCCGTATCGCGCGCGGCGAGTCCCTCGTCGGCCTCAGCTTCGTCGAGCGGGGTACGGCCATCGAGGCCCGGGTCTGTGCCGAGGATCCCGACGCCGGCTTCCTGCCCGCGCCCGGACGCATCGCGCGCTTCGATCCCGCGCTCGGCCCGGGCGTGCGCGTCGACACCGGCGTCGCCGCCGGGAGCGCCGTTCCGGCCGCATTCGACTCGCTGATCGCAAAGGTAATTGCAAGCGGGCGCAACCGCGAGGAAGCGCGCGCGCGCCTGGCCTGCGCGCTCCTAGATTTCGACCTGGTGATCGAGGGCGGCGCTACGAACAAAGGCTTTCTGCTCGATGTGCTCGACGCTCTCGACTTCCGGGAAGGCGGCGTCGATACCGAATGGCTCGACCGCTTTTGCGCGGACCGCGGGCCGGAACGCGAATACGGCGTCGAGGCCCTCGTGGTCGCCGCGATCCTCTCCTACCAGAACACGCGACACGCGGCACGCCTCAACTTCTACGCCGACACGAGCAATGTGTCACCGGACCGAACCCCCCCCGCCCGCGGGCAGAAGATCGACCTCAGCCACGGAGCCGAGAGCTACCGCGTCGAGGTCTTTGCGGTCGGCTCCTGGCGCTACCGGGTGCACTGCGACGGTCGCGTGGTCGAGGCAACTCTCCGTGAGGACGGCGCGCATACCGCCCGCCTGACGCTGGGCGAACGCACCGTCCGCGTGCTCTACGACCGCACCGAGTCCGGCCTGCGCGTGGAGGTCGAGGGACGCACCCACACCTTCAGCAATCAGGCTGCCGGAGAAGTTCGGGCGGGCACGCCGGCGATGGTCGTCGCCGTCCAGGTATCACCTGGCGACGAAGTGCATGCCGGCCAACGCCTCGGTCTCCTCGAAGCCATGAAGATGGAAATCGGCTTCGACTCCCCCGTCTCGGGTGTGGTGAAGGAGGTGTCTGCCCGGCGCGGACAACAGGTAGCGGCCGGCGAGGTCCTGCTCGTGATCGAGCCGACCCAGGAGGGCACCCCGACCGGAACGCTGGCCCCGCGCCTTGAACTCTTCCGGGTGCCCGATCGTCTGGCACCGCTTTTCTCAGACACCGATTCGGGCATCAGCGACCTGGCAGCCGCCGGTGCGGCACCGGCGGCCGAGCGCCACGGCGCATTGGCGGCGGTTCGAGAAGAGGTCCGACGCGTGCTCCTGGGATACGACACCAACGAGGCACGCGCCGAACTCCTCGCCTCGTTCCTCGAGGCGCCGTTGCCCGGTGGCCTCTCGGAAGACTTTCTCTGGGAGCTGGCCGAGATCCGCCGGGAACTCGAGGCCTTTGCCGACGTCGATCAGCTCTTCATCCGCGCGCCCGGCGCTTCAGTCGGTGGCGAACTCGGCCCGTCGAACAATGCCCGCTTGCGCGTCTTCGTGCGTCGCCTCCACGCCGCCGGAGCGGGTATCGACGAGAGCTTCCTCACACTGGTACAGCAAGCTCTCTCCCATTATGGAATTGACTCACTCGAACACTCCGACGCGCTCGAGCGCGCAGTGCTGCGGCTTCTCTCGTCACAGCTCCAGGACGGGCTCCGCCAGCATCTGGTGCTCGCGATCCTCTCCCGCGTGGTGGAACTCACCGAGAGGGGTGTGCGCCTGGGCACGGATCGCGCACTCGAAGCCGCGCTGGAACGAATCGCCGGAATGCGCGGTCTCGTGTCCGACGCCGTGGCCGACGCAGCGGCCGACGCGTCCTACACCATCTTCGAACGCCCCCGGATCGAACGCCTCGCCGAGCGGACCAGCAAGCAGCTCGAAGAGTGGCTCGCGCTGGCGGAGTCCGAGCCACACCCGCCGCCCGAGGAAGTACTGCTGCACCTCGCCGACGCACCCCAGCCCATTTTCAACCGGGTCGGCAACTGGCTCTCGGACGACGATCCCCGCCGCCGCGCAATCGCGATGGCAGCGTGGCTGCACCGGCTCTACTCACCGGAGGTGCCGGCACTACACACCTCGGCCGTGAGCGCGGAGGGCCGGTACGATCGCTTCGACTTCCAGGAAAGGGGCGTCGTGCTGGCGGCGACCTGCACACCCGACGAAATTTCCGAACGCGTCGAGTGCCTCTTGGAGCGCGCCGCCGAGTCGGACACCGGAGCCACGCGCGCGCTGGAGATCTTCGTGCCGATCGAGGGCGAAGAATCCCGCGATCATTGGCTCGCGATTCTGGCGGGCCTGCCCGCAGCCGAGGACGCACCTCGAATCACAGTCACCATCGTGCCACGCAACGGCAGCTGCATCCACCACACGCTCGCGGTGACACCGGACGGGCTTCTCGAAATCGAGGATCTCCACGGAATCCACCCCGAGACCGCGCGACGCATCGACCTAGAGCGTCTCGATGGCTTCGAACTCGAGCGCATCCCTTCCGGCGAAAACATCTACTGCTTCCACTGCCGCTCGCGGGAGGTCGCTTCGGACGAGCGTGTAATCGTTCTCGCAGATGCCCGCAGCCGTTCTCCGGACGATGACCGCGAGGTGGCACTTCACGTTCCGGCCTTCGAGCACGCCTTCTACGAAGCAACGCGCGCACTCCGCTCGATTCTGCGAGCCCGCGACCCGAAGCGGAGACTCCAGTGGAACCGCGTCGCGCTCTTCGTCTCTCCGGCGATCCTGCTGGATCCGGACACCGCCCAACAGCTGGCCCGTCGCCTCGCCCCCGCCACCCGCAACCTCGGACTCGAAAAAGTCGTCGTGCGGATCCAGGTCCTTGAGCGCGCGGTGCCCGATCGACCGCTGGAGGCCATCGAGTTCGTGATCTCCAACATCACCGGATCGAATATGGAGATCCGGACACGGGCACCCCACGTCGCACCGCTCGAACCGCGCAGCGACTACGAGCGGCGCATCGTCGAAGCGCGTCGCCGCCGGCTCATCTACCCCTACGAAATCATTCGGATGCTCACGGGCATGGGCCAGGGCCAGGCACCGGTCGGTGTCGGGCCGGCGTCCGAGCTGACGGTGGGACGTTTCGAGGAATTCGACCTGGACCCCCAGGCGCAGACACCGCGGGCTGCCAGCGTCGAGGGGCGCCCCTACGGAAAGAACAGCTGCGGAATCGTCTTCGGCATCATCACGACGCCAACTCCGAAGGTGCCCGAGGGCATGAGCCGGGTCCTGGTCCTCTCGGATCCGACTCTCGGCATGGGTTCCCTCGCCGCGCCGGAGTGCGACCGGTTGATCGCAGCGCTCGACCTGGCCGAGGAGCGCCAGCTCCCGCTCGAGTGGATCCCGGTCTCGAGTGGAGCCCGCATCGCGATGGACAGCGGCACCGAAAACCTCGACGCCACCGCCCGCGTGGTTCGCCGCATCGTGCATTACACCCAGGACGGCGGCACGATCCACCTGATCGTTCCGGGCGTCAACGTCGGTGCCCAGAGCTACTGGGACGCCCTCGCCACCATGCAGATGCACAATCGCGGAGCGCTCATCATGACGCCCCGGGGTTCCATGGTGCTCACCGGCCGTGCGGCCCTCGAAGCGTCGGGAGGAGTGGCGGCGGAGGACGAGCCCGCCATCGGCGGCTTCGAGCGAATCATGGGGACCAATGGCGAGGCCCAGTACTTCGCGAACGACCTCGCCGACGCATTCCGCATCCTCTACCAGCACTACGACTTCACCTACGTGGTTCCCGGCGAAGCCGGCCCGAGGCCGCTGCCGACCGGAGATCCGCCGGAACGATCCATCTGCGAATCCCCCTGCGACGCGGGCGGGAACGGCGGCGAATTCCAGACTGTCGGCGAAATCTTCGACGACGTGGCAAACCCGGGCCGCAAACGCCCCTTCCCCATGCGCGCCGTCATGAAGGCCGTAATCGATGACGATGGCGGTCACCTCGAGCGCTGGCGCGCCTGGGTGGGCGCCGAGACGGCCATCGTCTGGGACGCCCATATCGGTGGACACCCCGTCTGCCTGATCGGAATCGAGAGCACCAACGTGGAGCGCGAGGGCTATCGCCCGCCCGACGGCCCCTCGACCTGGAATGCCGGCACGCTCTTCCCCCTCTCTTCGAAAAAAGTGGCTCGCGCGATAAACGCCTCCAGCGGGAACCGTCCAGTCGTGGTGCTCGCAAATCTCTCCGGCTTCGACGGCTCCCCCGAAAGCATGCGGAAGCTCCAGCTCGAATACGGGGCCGAGATCGCCCGCGCCGTCGTGAACTTCGACGGGCCGATCGTCTTCCTGGTCGTCTCCCGCTACCACGGAGGCGCCTACGTAGTCTTCTCCCAGGACCTCAATCCGCGGCTCAAAGCCGCCGCCCTCGAGGGTTCCTACGCCTCGGTCATCGGGGGCGGCCCAGCGGCGGCCGTCGTCTTCAGTCGGGAAGTGCGAGCACGCGCTCTGGCCAACCCGGAGGTTTCCCGCCTCGAGCAAGAGGCACGCAGCCGCAGAACGCCGGCCGCACGCGATCAATTCGACCGTATGCTGAGGGAATCGATGCTCGAGAAACAGTCCGAGATCGCAGCGGAGTTCGACGACATCCACACCGTCGAGCGCGCTCGCCAGGTGGGCTCGCTCACCGAGATCATCACCCCTGCCGAGATGCGCTCCTTCCTGATCCGCGAGCTCTCCGGCAGCGAAAGCTGAGCCGTGAAGTTCTGCGTCTCCCTGGCATTCACCGACCTCACCCACTACGTCGAGACCGCGAAGACTGCCGAAGAGTACGGCTGGAACTACGCAGTGGTATCGGATCACGTGGTCCACCCGGAGAAGATCGCCACGCCCTACCCCTACACCCACGACGGTGCGCCACGCTGGGAATCGACGGCACCCTGGCCCGACCCCATCGTCGCGATCGCAGCCATGGCCTCCGCGACCCACCGGCTGCGTTTCATGACCTCTGTCTTCGTTCTCCCCCTGCGCAACCCCTTCCTCGTGGCGAAGGCGGTCGGCACGACGTCGTTGGTGTCCGGGAATCGCCTGACCCTCGGAATCGGTGCGGGCTGGATGGAGGACGAGTTTCGGCTCATGGATCAGGACTTCCGGTGCCGCGGCAGGCGCATGGACGAGATGATCGACGTGATGCGCAAGCTCTGGACGGGAGAAATGGTGGAACACCGGGGCGAGTTCTACCCCTTCGACCGGCTCCAGATGAGCCCGGGCCTGACGGAGCCCGTCCCGATCTGGTCCGGCGGTATCTCGGAGGCAGCGCTGCGCCGGGTGGGCCGGGTAACGGACGGATGGATCTCCGACTTGCACTCGACGGAGGAGCTCCGGGAGCTCATCGGAAAAGTGCGGCGGTACCGGGCCGACGCCGGCCGCGGCGACGAACCGCTTCCCATCGTCGGAGCCTGCACCGACGCCGTCGGCGTGGATGGCATCCGCCGACTGGAAGAAATCGGAGTGACCCACCTGCTGACCCTTCCGTGGGTGTTCTACGGACTGGACGGCCAGACCCTCGAAGGCAAGAAAGAGGGCCTGCGCCGCTTTGCGGAGGACGTGATCGCCGCGTTCTGAGACACCTTCAGCACGCCGGGCGCACCGCCCTGGTATCCTTTCGCGCCGCAATGTCTTTGGATGAGCCGCTCTTGTGGCGTTTTCTGCCAGACGTCCGCACCGGGGAACGCTCTCGGTTCCTCTTCTTTGCGGGCCTCTTGATGCTGATCAGCCTCGGCCAGACAATAGGGCTGGCGGGCACCGAGGCGCTCTTTCTAGCGAAGCTCGGAATCGAGGATCTGGGCCAAGCGTTCGTCGCCGCCGCCATATTCACCGTCGTGGGCTCCATGGCATACGCCGCACGCGTCGGAAACGTGAGAAATGACGGGCTGTTCATCCAGATGCTATTCGGCGCGGCCCTTCTGCTCTCCGGCGGCGCATTCCTGGTCGATCGGCAAAGCGTCGCGATCCTGCCGGCCCTGTTCTGCTTCTGGTACCTGACCCAGGCGATCTTCCTGAACCATTTCTGGACGTTCAGCGGTGACTTCTTCGACACGCTGTCGAGCAAGCGACTCGTTCCCCTCTTCACGATCGGCTCCAGCCTCGGCGGGGTGGTGGGAGGCTTGGCGGCCGCCGCACTCGCGAGATTCTCTGGCCCGGCGAGCCTGATCGCTGCATGGGGCATCACCCTCGCAGCTGCGGCGGTGCTGCTGATTCTTGGTCACCGCGCCCTGCGCCGGTGGGGCCCCCTCGAATTGGAGGAAGCAGACGAAACCTCAGCGGAGAACCTGCGCGGCGCGGCCCGCTATGCCGGAAGCTCACCTCTCACACGCTGGCTCGTTCTCTCGGCTCTCGGAATGGTAATCGCTGCGTTCATGGCGCAGTACCTCTACTCGGACGTCTTCGCCCGACGCTTCCCGGAGCCCGCCGAACTCGCAGCATTCTTCGCGATCTATTTCGCCGTTACCAATCTGATCGAGATCCTGGTCGAGGTCTTCGTCACGCCGCGGCTCATCCGCAGGATTGGCGTGCCCGGGGCGAACCTGATCCACCCCGTTCTGCTGATCCTTTCTTTTGGCGGGCTGGCCTGGCGCTACGGCCTCCCGGCCGCGATGGGCGCCCGCATGGCCCGCGAACTGACGGATAACGCACTGGCTGCACCGATCCGCTCACTCGTGCAGAACGCGATCCCCCGCAGGCTCCGCGGCCGCATGCGCGCTTTCCTCGAGGGCATTGTCGTCTACGCCGGCATGGCGACAGCGGGCCTCCTGCTGCTCCTCTTCGACCAGCCCGATCCGCTCTGGCTGTGCGGCGCCGGTGCAGCCGCCGGGCTCTTCTACCTGGTCGCGAATATCCGCGTCCGGCGGGCCTACTGCGACACACTGGTCGACCAGCTGAAAGCGGGACGCCTGGACTTCGCGCAGGGTGAAGCCACGATCGGTGGCTGGGAGGCCTCCCAGCTGGCGGAACTCTGGGAGGAGTCGCTCCGCACCGAGGGTCCCCGGCCCTCGGATTCGGTGATGCAGCTGATCCCAGCGCTCGCATCGCGCGGCATCGTCGATCCGCTGGTGCGCGCGGCCTCACACTCAACCGCGGCGGTGCGCCGGGCAAGCGTCACCGCATTGGCATCGACCGGACTGGAGCGTCTGGCCGGACCCGTCGCGCTCTCGCTGGACGACCCGGATTCCGACGTGCGGCTCGCCGCCCTTCGCGGGCTGGCGCGCGTCTCCGGCGACGGCCAGTTTCTGCAGAGCCGCGTCGACGACCTCCTCGAGGACCTCGACCCCCGGGTGCGCGCCGAAGCCGCCTCGATGGCCGGCGACGCGGGCGTCGAGACCCTCGAGAAGATGATCGACTCCTCGAGCGCCGCGGAAGCGGGTGCCGCGTTGGCCGTGGCACCCGCCGCCCTGCTACCCAGCGCCGTGGACCGCATAGCCAGCACCGATGCTCGCATTCGCGCCGCGGCGGTCGCGTGCGCAGCGCGGCTCACGGACGCTCCGCCACTCGAGACGCATACCCTGCTGGACCTGCTCCGCGACGAGGACGCCGGCGTGCGACACGCCGCCGCACTCCTGGCCGCGAGCTATGACGCCGGCGAGGTGCTCGCCGCCTTGGCCGATCGGCTCACCGATTCCTCGGCCCGGGTGCGCTCCGCGGCCGAAAGCGCGCTGGGATCCAGGGGCGCAGCGGGTATCGCAATCGTCGAGCCGCACCTTCGCGACGACACGGAGCAGACCGTCGAAGCTGCACTGCGCGTGCTGGACACCAGCTCAGCGCCGATCGCGCACAGCTTGCTGCTTCGGGAACTTCGTCACCGCGTCGAGAGGCTGTGGTGGTACCTGCTTGGCGTCCAGCACCTCAGTGTGGATCGGAACCCTTCGCACCGCCTGCTCGCCGCCGCCTTCGGCGACGCGATCCTGCGCGAGTGGCGACTGGCGTTCTACGTTCTCGGGCTCGTCGAAAGCCAGAGCATGATCCACAAGGTGTCGCGAGAGCTGCGCGTCGGAACCGCGCGCTCCCGCGCGGACGCCCTCGAGGTACTGGCGAACCTCGGCAACCGGGAGAGCGCCCGCCTGCTCGTCCTGGCCCACGAGGCGGGGCCGCTCTGGGAGCGCGCTCGTTTCGTGACCAACACGATCGATGTACCCACTGAACCCAGCGCGCTCGTGGAAGCGGCTTTCGAGGCGGACAATCGCTGGGTGCGGAACGCGGCGCACCTCGCGACGGATGGGGTGCGCGGCCTGGCGCACGAGGAGGAGACGATGCAGCAGATCCTGGCACTCAAACGAGTGGACCTCTTCAGCAACCTGAGCTTCGAACAGCTCGAGGCAATCCTCCAAGCCAGCAGCAACGCCGAGTTCCTGGCGGGCGAGGTCATCTTTCGCGAAGGCGAGCCCGGGAACACGCTCTTCCTGCTGGTCGATGGCGCCGTGGACATCGTGAAGGACCACGAAGGCAAGCGGGAGTTGACGCTGAAGACCATCCACGCCGTCGATTACTTCGGGGAGATGGCGATCCTGACAGACGACCCGCGGAGCGCGACGGCCATCGCAGCCGGCCACTGCCGTCTGATCACCCTCGATGGCGACGCCTTTCGCGAGTTGCTGCTCCAGATTCCAGAAATTTCATTCGAGATCTTCCGGGTCCTGACGCGCCGCGTCCGCGACGCCGAACAAAAATTTCGCGAGCGCTGAAGCTTGCGCCGTTCCCCCAGACGACCCATCCTGCCGGAATGGGGGAACGGCCGGCAGCGGCCGCGATCACGACGGCGCTCTCTGCCGTGATCGACGCGCCGTTGACCCAGGTGTGGCGCGCGATTTCCGAGCCCGCGGAGCGGCTCCGCTGGGACCCGTGCATCGAGGCGCTCATCGCTCCGGCCGAGGGCTTCCCGGCGGTCGGAACCGAGGCGCGGTGGCGCTATCGCCTCCGAGGCTTCCCAGTGGTCCTCCGCGATTGGCCGCTCGAGGTGAGGCCGGGGCAGTTGCTGCGCTCCGACGTCGCTCTGGGTCTGTTCCGCTTCGAGCAGACCTGGTCACTCCGGCCGGCCCAGACCTCCGGTCGCACGCGGTTCGGGCTCCATCTGGCCACAGCCAACTCGGTCGCCGTGGTGGGTGGAATCGTGGACCGCTTCGGCGTGCGCCGTCTCACGGCCCGGTACGCGGATGAAAAGCTGTGCGCGCTGCGCAGCTGGTGCGAACGACCGGCCTCGGCGCCGTCCCCGCCGCCCATTCGGGCGAGCAGATGAGTTGGGCACCAGGGGTTCGCCAAACCCGCAACTCTGCCGGCGACGATCAGGACGCCGACGCGGTCGGCTACACGAATAACGCACTCGCCCTGCAGCCGTTGGGCGACGCGGACGGTCGCTAAAAGCTCGCTGTTTTCGGGACCTCGTGAGCGTGCCGGTAGAAGTCGACCCGCTCGGGAGGCAGGAGCGTGTTTCCCAGGATGAGATCCGCGGCGCGCTCCGCGATCATCATCACGGCAGCGTAGATGTTGCCGTTGGTGATCGAAGGCATGACGGACGCATCGACAATGCGGAGCCCTCTCACCCCTCGAACCCGCAGACTGCGTGGGTCGACGACGGAGCCGGCATCCGTACCCATGCGGCACGTGCACGAGGGATGGAGCGCGGTTTCGGCGTCCCGCGCCACCCAGTCGAGAATCTCGGTATCGCTGGCCAGTTCCGGCCCCGGAGACAACTCGCCTGCATCGAGCCCAGCGAAGGCCGGCTGGCTCAGCAGCGTGCGCGCGCACCGCACCGCCTCCAACCACTCGCGCCGATCGCGCTCTGTCGAGAGGTAGTTGAAGCGCAGCGACGGCGGAACCCGAGGATCGCCGGAGCGGATCCGCACCGAACCCCGCGCATCGGACAGCATGGGGCCGACGTGAACCTGATAGCCGTGACCCGGAACGGACCGCGAGCCGTCGTAGCGGATCGCAACAGGAAGGAAGTGGAACATCACGTTGGGGTGCGAGACGTGCTCGTTGCTGCGCACGAAGCCGCCCGCCTCGAAGTGATTTGTCGCACCCGGACCGCTCCCCAGCAGCCACTGGAAACCGATCCAGGGACGACGCCAGCGGGCGAGCGCCCAGGCCATCGACACGGGGCGGCGGCAGGCGTGCTGGACGTACACCTCCAGGTGATCCTGAAGGTTCTCACCCACCCCCGGCAGGTCCGCAATTACGTCGATCCCGTACTCCTGCAACAACGCGGCGGGTCCGATTCCCGAGAGCTGCAGCAACTGCGGCGAATTGAATGCGCCACCGCAACAGATCAGCTCTTTCGCGTATACGCGCTCGACCGGACGACCCCTTCGGGAAAACTCGATACCGACGGCCCGATCCCCCTCGAAGATCAAACGCGAGACGAGCGCACGGCAATGGACAACGAGATTCGGCCGACGCTTGACGGGATGCAGGTACGCGCGGGCGGCACTCAGCCTTCGCCCGCGATGAACGTTGCGATCGAATGCCGCGAAGCCCTCCTGGCGGTAGCCGTTGACGTCGTCGCTGAGCCCGTATCCCGCCTGCTGCGCGGCCTCGAAGAAGGCGCGGGAGAGCGGTCCGGCTGCGGCACCCCGCTCGAGCACCAGCGGCCCGTCGCTGCCACGCCAGTCGTCTGCACCCACTGCGCAGGTCTCCATCCGCTTGAAGTAGGGAAGGCAGTCTGCGTAGCCCCAGTGCTCGAGACCCGGCTCCCGGGCCCAGCGTTCGTAGTCGAGCGGGTTCCCGCGCTGAAAGATCATGCCGTTGATGCTGCTCGAGCCACCCAGGAGTTTGCCGCGAGCGTGGTAGATTTCGCGCCCGCCCAGCCCCGGCTCGGGTTCCGACTGATACTGCCAGTCGTACCTCCGTCTGCCGATGAGAAACGGCAGGGCGGCGGGCATGTGGATGAAGACGTCCCACCAGGCATCGGGCCGGCCAGCCTCGAGCACGAGTACCCGGTTGGCGGAATCGGCGCTGAGCCGGTTCGCCAGGACACAGCCGGCGGAGCCACCGCCCACGATCACGAAGTCGTAACGATCTGCAGTCCCGGGGCTCACAGCGCGGCGGCTACCATGAGAACACCGCCATCGAACTCACGCCTGCCGGTGCTCCCAGTTGGACTCCGTCTCGCTCCTCGGCGTATCTGGCTCAGCCCTCCAGATCCGGTCTTCCTCGAATTTGCCCAACGCGACTGCCATCTCCCGCATATGGGAACCCAGGCAGCCGAAAGCCACCGGCTGGGCGGCCAGCTGACCGTCGTCCGCTTCTCGGATCACCGGCAGCGTCCGGGCCGGATCCCACATGCAGTTCATACCCACGATGTCAGCGCCCGCGTCGCGCAAGCGCCGGGCGGACGGGCTATCGGCCATTGCTCGCTCCTCCTCGGCCGGTGGCTTGGAATCGGTCGACACCAGCGCCCTGTAAAGCGCCTAGCCGTTTCACCCGCTGCTGCACTCGGCAGAAATTCGTTCACGCACGGGTCATCTCGCGCAGGGCCCGGATCACCTCACGGGCGGTCTCGACATCGAGCGGGGGCAGGCCGAGGAGTGCGGACAGCCACAGCCCATCCGCCGCCAGACCGACGACGGTGGCCGTGGTCTCGTCGATGCCGTCCGCCTCGAGCCGAGCGTGCCAGCTCGCGAAGCGCTCGCGCACCTCCTCCAGATGCGCCGAGTCGCGGCCCAATGTCGCCAGAATCCCCGCCATGAGCCGAGCCGAGTTATCGGCCGGCTTCCCATCGTCCGTCACGGTGGATGCGAGGTAGGCCCGCGTCCAGGCGCCCGCGGGCGCTGCATCCGACCCCGACAATGCATCCAGGTCGGCGTCGAAGCGCTCGAGCATGCGCCGGCACAGGCCCGCAACCAGCGCCTCCTTGGAGGCGAAGTGGTAGAGGAGCCCCCCCTTGCTGACACCCGCGTCCGCGGCCACGGCGTCGAGCACGAGGCTCACCGGCCCCCCGGCCAGCAGCCGGGCCTCCGCCGCATTGAGGATCCGCTCCCGCGCACCTGCCACACGAGCAGAAATACACCGTCCGGACGGTATGGTGCAATCCCTTTTTGGGGTGCGCGCGAGAGCCAAACCTCCGAATCTCGGTTTGGGCGGCGCTCTTTTGCCGGGGCCTCAAGCGGCGCAGACGTAGTCGACGCCCTCGCGGTGTCCGTGCCGGCTGAGCCAGCGGCGGATCCGCGCTCGCCGTTTTGCACCCGCCACCGACACCACGATCCGCTCACTGGCAGGCACCGGAAGGGCCTCGGGCGGGATCACCTCGGCGCCGTGGATCGATTCGCCGAGCCTCCGCGGGTGCACTTCGACGATGCGAGTGGGCCGGCTGCCGAGCCGCTCGAGTTCCTTGCGCAGGGCGCGCCCCGTGGAGCCGTGGCCCCAGAGCGTGTAGCCGGGGCTTCGCCGGAGGAAGCTCTCGAAGAGGTGCGAAGCCTTGCAGGCGGTGAAGCGGTCGATTCCGTAGACCTCGCTCGTGCGCGAGAGCCGGCCCGGAGTCTCTCGCCACTCGAGCAGGGGGCGCGATACGTTTGCCAAACGAAGGCCGGCCCCGAGCCAGCGCAGCACCATGTCGTAGTCCTCGGGCCAGCCTGCAGCGCGGTAGCCAAAGTCCTGCATCGGTTTGCGACGGGCAAAAAGCGCCGGATGGGCAATCGGACACTCTACGAAAGCCTCGTTGCGCACCTCCTCGGGACGGGAGATGCCGTTCAGCCAGCGGGCGTACTCACGGCGTCCGTCCGTGACGGCATCCGCCGGAAAGAGCTCCACCTGGCAACCGACGGCCGCCCAGCCGGGGTTCGCTTCCAATGCCCCGCGTTGGAGCGCCAAACGTTCGGGATGCATCCGGTCGTCGGCATCCATGCGCGCGACGAAGGGGCCGCGGCAGAGTTCGAGACCGGTATTCAGGCTTCCGACGATGCCGCTGTGCTCGCACGGAACGACACGGATTCGGGAATCCTTCACTGCAAAGTGGGAACCGATCTCCACACTGCGATCGTTCGAACCGTCGTCGACGAGGAGGCATTCCCAGCGGGTCTCGGTCTGCACGAGCAGACTCTCGAGACACTCCCCCAGGGTAGCCTCGGCATTCCAGACCGGAATCAGTACTGAGATCAGCGGCTTGGCAATGATGAAACTCTCGCGTTCAGCAACGTTTGAACCCGCTCGGAATATGCCGAAGGCCGGTCCGGGGGGCGAGAAGCCGCGATGCTCTCGGCCCCCGCATCGGGGACCAGATCCCCCCGCCCCCGCCTCGATTCGCCCGAATGGAGTCAGCTCTCATCCGGGTGGTGCATCACGGAGCGCGCCAAGCGCTCATGGGCCTGCCCGGGCGCAGCCCCCCCCCTGTCGGAAGTTCTCGCCGTGTCTTCTCAGCGTCCGATGAGCAGAGATCCCGCCAAATGGGGAACGGGTGTGGAGCGTGCCCTCAACAGGGCGAAGACACCGCCAACCCATCTACCTGCCGTTGGATTCGGCTGCACCCCGGCCAGCACTAGCCGCGGCCCGAACGATTGGAGGCAACTTCGCAGACGCATTCACTCAGAATGGCGAGGAGGCGGTCCAGGTCTTCGTCGGGAATATTGAGCGAGGGGGTGATGTAGACCACGTTGCCCAGCGGGCGCAGGTACGCGCCGCGCTTGCGAGCCAGATCGAAGACCCGCCAGCCGGCATCTGCCAGGTACCCAGCGTCGCCCTCGAGGTCGAGAGCACCGATCATGCCGAGCGAGCGGGTTCGCGCCACACCGGGAACCGACTCGAGGGCCGAGAACGCCGCCGCGATACGCGCCGCCTTGGGCCGGGCGTGCACCAGCACCGCCTCGTCGTCGAAGACGCGCAACACCTCGCGGGCAACGGCGGCACCGAGCGGATTTCCGCAAAAGGTGTGCCCGTAGTAGAACGCGCGCTCCGGATCGCCGAGAAATCCCTCGAATAGGCGGGTCGTCGCCAGGGTTGCCGCCATGGGCAACATGCCCCCGCTGAAACCCTTGGCCGTACAGAGCACATCGGGAGCAATCCCGGCGTGATCGCAGGCCCACATCGGTCCGGTGCGGCCGTACCCGGTGAAGACCTCGTCGCAGACGAGGAACACGTCGTGGCGATCGCATAGCTCGCGAACGAATTGCAGGTAGTCCGGTGCATAGATCTGCATTCCGGCGGCGCCCTGCACCGCCGGCTCCACCACCACGGCGGCGAGTGTTTCAGCATTCTCCCGGAGCGTTTTCTCGAGCGCTTCGCGAGCGCGAGCGGGATCGTGCGGGTGGCGCGGCGGAGGCACGTGGATGCAGTCGAGTAACACGTCGCGGAAGGGGCGCCGGAACACCTCGACACCCCCAAGTGCCGTCACTCCGAGCGTCTCGCCGTGGAACGCGTCCTCGAACGCGACGAAGCCTCGGCGTTCGGGCCTGCCGTTCTGCGACCAGTATTGAAGGCACAACTTCATCGCCACCTCGACCGCCGTCGAGCCGTTGTCGCTGAAGAAGACGTGCTCGAGGCCCGGGGGAGCCACCGCGCACAGCGCTTCGGCGAGTTCCGCCGCGTTCTCATGGGCAATCCCAGCCAACGCGGTGTGGCCCAGGATCTGGGCCTGATGCGCCAGGGCAGCCACCAGACGCGGGTGTCCGTGGCCCAGGGTGCAGGTCCACCACGACGCGTTCCCGTCCAGGTATTCGCGCCCGTCCGCGTCCCGCAGGCGCGATCCGCTCGCCGCCGCGATCACGAGCGGGTCTACCCGCTCACGGTAACGGCTCATCTCCGTGTAGGGATGCCAGACGCGCCGTTTGTCGAGACCGACGACGCGTTCCCGGTGGTCCGCGCCCCCCAAGGCCTAGAGCGCGAGCTCTGCCATGGCGCGCACCGCTTCGGGCTGACCGACGCCGAGCAGCAGGGTCTTCACGGGTGAGTCCTTCCACGCCTCGAGCCGCTCCGCGATTCGCTCGCGCGGTCCGACCAGCGCCGTCTCGTCCACCAGAGCGTCCGGAACCGCGGCCATGGCCTCCTGCTTCTTGCCCTCGAGGAAGAGGTCCTGGATCTTGGCAGCCGCCTCCTCGTAGCCGAGGCGCTTCGCGTAGTCGTTGTAGAAGTTCTTGTCCCGCGCACCCATGCCACCGATGTAGAGCGCGAGCCCCGCCTTGATCGGAAAGCGGCAGCGCTCGAGGTCGTCCCCCATCACGACGGTCACGAAGGGCGCCACGTCGAAGTCGTCGAGGCTCTTGGCGCCCTCGGCCTCGGCGATGCCCTCCCGAACTGATCCGTAGATCAGCTCGGCCTGGTCCGGGCTCATCCACACGGGCATCACGCCGTCGGCCACCGCGCCCGCGCAGCGCAAGCCGTTGGGGCTGATCGCCGCTGTGTAGATCTGCATGTCGGCGCGGCCGTGAAGGATGCTCTTCATTGGCTTGCCGTAACCGGTGGCACCTTCGCTCATGAATGGAATCTCGTAGTGGAAACCCTTGTGCTCGAGCGGCGCCTCGCGGCGCAGGATGTCGCGTACGATCCCGATGTACTCGCGGGTGCGTGTGAGCGGACGACCGTAAGGAACACCGTGCCAGCCCTCGACCACCTGAGGGCCCGACGGGCCCAGGCCCAATACGAAGCGACCACCGCTGAGTGCGTCGAGCGACATCGCCGTCATCGCGGTCATCGCCGGGGTACGAGCCGGCATCTGCATGATGGCAGTCCCGACCTTGATCTTCGTGGTGCGGGCCGCGATGTAAGAGAGCGGGACGACGGCGTCGTTCCCGTAGGCCTCGGCGGTCCAGACCGAGTCATATCCCAGGCGCTCGGCCTCTTCGATCACGTCGAAGGGAACCTGGAGCTTCGGTCCAAATTGCCCTGCCAGAATGCCGAGCCGCATCGTCCGCACCTCCGGTGATTCGAGAACTGCCCAGGATATCAGACCGGAAACTAGTCCGTAGGAACCGCCTCGAGGGGGAGCTCGATGGCAAATGTCGTGCCTTGGCCCGGGGCCGAGTCGACCTCGATATGGCCTCCGTGGCGTTCGATCAACCCGTGGGAAAGGGAAAGCCCCAGACCCGTACCGACACCCACCGGCTTCGTGGTGAAGAACGGATCGAAGATGCGGCTCTTCACGTCTTCGGGAATCCCCGGGCCATCGTCGGTGAATTCGAGCCGGACGCCCCGGCCACCGGGTCGGGTGCGGATCCGTATGGTTCCGTCGCTTTCGATCGCGTCACACGCGTTCATGAGCAGATTCAGGAAGACCTGGTTCAGCTGACCCGGATAGCAACGCACCCGAGGCAGATCTCCGAAGTCCTTCTCGACCCGGATGTTATTCTTGAAGCGGGGCTCCATGAGTCGCAGCGTGCGCTCGATCTCCTCGTGGAGGTCGGCATCCTGGAGATCGGCCTGATCCATCCGCGAGAAGCTGCGCAGGTCTTGGACGATCTTCTTGACGCGCGTGGTTCCCTCTCGGCTGCGCTCCAGGAGTTTTCCGATCGCCTCCTGAACGCGCTGGGTATCCGCCTCGGTATGCTGCGCTTCCACCAGCTTTCCGATCTGTTCGTCGAGCAGCTGCAGATTGGCGTGCACGAAGCCGATCGGGTTGTTGAGTTCGTGAGCCACCCCCGCAACGAGCTGACCCAGCGACTTCATCTTCTCGGCCTGGGTGAGCTGCGCCTGTGTCTCGCGGAGTTCGAGGGTGCGCTCCTCCACGCGGGCCTCGAGCGTCTCGTTGAGCTTCGCGATTTCGTCGAAGGCCTTGGCGTTCTCGATGGCGATCGAACTCTGGTTCGCGAGCGTTCGCAGCAGCAGGCGGTCATCGGCGCCCAACTGGTCGAGCGTGAGCTTTCGGCCCACGGCGATTGCTCCCAGCAGATCGACGCCGTAGAGAATGGGGACGAGGAGTTCGATCTCGAAGGTGTCGAATACATCGCGGCAGGCTTCGCGGGTCTCGACGTCCACCTCGTCGTCGAAATCCGCCCGTGTCAGGTCCTCACGGCGCATCCACAGGTGCTTCCAGACCGGGTGCTCGGACGGAATCTCGAAGCCGAGAGCCGTCTGATCCCAATCGCCGCGCGAGGCAATGGCTCGCAGCGACCTGCCCTTTTCGTCTGCCAGCAGCACCATGGCGCGCTCCACCCCCATGGTGTCCGTGAGCGCCACGAGGATGCGGTTGGAAATCTCGTTGAGTGAAAGCATCGAGACCATCGCCTCGGAGATCTCACGCACCGCTACCCGGTAGGCGACCCGGTCGCGGTCGAAGGAGCGGTCCACGAGCGCCTGCATGCGACGGCGCACCGGATCGAAGAGGAGCAGCGCCACGAAGAGCAGTGCCAGCTGGGCCGGGCGTTCCCCGACTCCGAAACGGGCCACGAGCGTGTCGGCAGAGGTGATCACCAGGGCGAATACACCGGTGATCCCCAGGGTCGCGGCGCCGTAGGCAAAAGACGAACGCGCGACGTTGCGCACGTCGACCAGCTGGCGCCGAACGATACTGAAGCCGACCGCTACGGGAAAAACAAATACCCAGAGAAGCGCCTGGTACTCGGGAAGCGGCTTCACGAGGAGCCACTCGAGAAAGAGGATCCCCAGCACCGGGGCAAAGCTCACCAGCGCCGCCAGGAGGACCACGTTCGCTGCAGTTTTCATCGGCCCGGCACCGTTGCGGCTCCGCTCGATTCCGAGGACAAGCAGCGAGGCGATGACCATCACAAGCGTAAAGAGGAACGAGGCATTCGCTGAAAGTTCGGCGGGAATGCCCAACGGTCCGTGCAGGAGCGCCAGGCCGATGAGTACCGCGGCTGCGGCGTAGGGAAGCAGCTGCAACCGGTGGTTCCGTACGACCCAAACCGGTTCAATGGGATACGTGGTGAAGAGATGGAACGCTGTCGCACCGATCAGCGGCATATTGATGGCAGCCCGAGCCTGGGCCCATAGCATCGAACCGGAGTGAATCGTGAGCGAGAGCTGCACCGCCAGCGTGGAGCAGAACAACAGCAGCGCCCACGCGTGGGAACGGCCCAGCCTGAGCAACCACACCGCGACGCCCGTAACGATGTAGATGGTGGCGACGCAGAGGAGCAGCGCGTGAAAGAGCACCGAAGAGGCGTCGCGCATCTCGGCGCTCGGAACGGACGCAAGCAAAACGTCGAGCCGGCGGCCGTCCGGTTTCTCGAGCCGGTAGGCGTTGACGGCTCCCGGGACAACCGCGCCGTGCGCCGCGTAGGACTCGCCGTTCAGTTCGAGCACCCGGTCACCCACGCCGACCCCGGCCTCTGCCGCGGACGGGTGGAGACGCTCGATGACGGCGAGGCCTCCGAGCCGTGCGTCCGAGAACGGGTGGCTGAACTGGCCACGGGTCGAAACCAGCGCCGCAAGCGACAGGAGGATCGAGAGTGTCGCCCAGCCAATCGCCAAGGCGGCGGTGATGGTGCGCAGGCGGAGGGGAGACGTCGGGTTCATGCAGCCCCGGGCACCCCCGAGAGACTAGGGGGATCCCAGCGCCGGCGTCAAACCGGGGGGTGGGCCAGAACCGCGCCGATCACGCGTCAGCGCTGTCCACGCACCTCGGTGAGGATCTCATCGAGTTCGACCCGCGGCGGGGGGCCGTAGTTGTAGCCGCGGTTGTTGAGAGCCACGACGTCGTCGGTCGCAAGGGCCGAACGCTCGTGCTCGCGACGCAGGCTCTCGACGAATGCCTCGACCTTGGCATCGGAGCCGGTGGGAGGCGATCCACAGCGACCGGCGGACTCCGCGGGCTCGGCGCGGACCCCCGGCGAGAGCAGGGCAACGCTGGCCAGCAACGAGAGCAGGCCGAGCATCGTGGTGGTGCGTTCACGTGCTCGCATGACGGGCCTCCTGGGTCCCCTCCACCCGTCTCATCGTCCGATCGGCGTGGGGTCTTGACGCAGAGGCACACCGGGGTTCCGGTGCGTTGCCGCCGGCCCGCACATCGCTCGCCGCTCGGCTGCCGGGCAAGCCCCCGACGCGGAGGACCTAGATTCCGGAGCCCTCGTTCTCCTCGTCGACGTGGAGACCACACTCCCGGGTATCCACGTTCTCCCACCACCAGCGGCCCGAACGCGGATCGTCCCCGGGCTTGACAGCACGAGAGCAGGGCGCGCAGCCCACCGAAGGATAGCCCTCGGCGTGCAGGCGGTTGATGGGAACGCCGTGCTCGGCCACGTAGTCGTGCACACGGTCCGACGTCCAGTTCGCGATGGGATTGACTTTGACGAGCCCGCCGTTCGCAGTGTCGATCTCGACCTTCGGTGTATCGACGCGGGTGACGTTCTGGTCGCGGCGCAGGCCCGTGACCCAGGCGCCCAGATCCGCTCCAGCCAGGTACCGCCTCAGGGGTTCGACCTTGCGCGCGCGGCAACAGCGTTGGCGGTCGTCCACGGATTCGTAGAAGAGATTGAGGCCGCCGGTACGCACCAACTGCTCCACGTCCTCGGCGCGGGGGAAGACCACCTCGATCGACTTGTCGTAGCGATCGCGCACCCGATCGATCAGGTCATAGGTCGCCTGGGGAAGACGTCCGGTATCGAGCACGAAGACCCGCGAGGCCGGGTCGATACGGTGCATCATATCGAGCAGCACCAGGCCCTCGGGTGCACCGAAGGAGCAGGCGAGCGATAGTCTGGGTGAAAAATTCTTGATACACCAGATCAAGATTTCATCTGCCGTGAGAGACTCCGCGGCATCCGAGCGTATAAACTGCAATACCTCGCTACGGATAAGTTTCTTTCGATCTAGATCTACAACAGGAGCCGCCATTCGAGCCAGTCTACCTCACCCCAAGATCATTTCCCAATAATTCCCTACCAAATCAAACGGTTATATGGAAGCCGGACTCGAGGTCTCCGACGGCGCGCGGACCCGTGTAGGGTGTGCCTCCCATGACGCCCACCGGTCCGGCCCGCAGGTCGTCGGACTCCTCAACGACTGGCTCGAACCGAGTCTCGGGAATCTCGCGCTGCGCTGGAGCCTGGTCATCGTCCTCTCGACGAGTGCGATCGGTGCCGGCCTGCTGGCACTCGGGGCGCGGCGTCTGCCCGAAGCGCTGGAGTCCATCTAGTCCGCAGAACTGGATCCCATCGAATCCCCGCGTGCGGCCAGTGCCGCCTCGGCTGCGCGAAGCTTGTCCTCCATGTGCACTTCCTTGTCACGGCGCTCGTCGATCTTGATGACTGTGCCAACGCGCACGGCGCCTTCGGCGAAGACCGCCTCCTGCATACCGCGAATCAACGCAAAAATATCGTCGACCTCACCTTCGAGCGTCGTGAACATGGGGTTGAGCTCCCACCGCACGCGGTCCTGCCGCTCCAACACACAAAGCGCTGCAGCGACGTAACGCGAAACGCTCGGGCCTTCTCCGGTGGGGGCGATGCTGACGGCGACGATGGCCATGGCTCCTCCTAACGGGTCGCGGCGCGCACACCCGTGCGACCCAGGCGACTGGCGAGCTCGGCAACGCTCTCGCCGAGGGTGGGGTGGACAGCTTCGGGGACAATATCCGCCAGAGGCACGAGCACGAAGGCACGTTCGTGCATGCGCGGGTGCGGCAGGATGAGATCGGGCGCATCCCGCTTCTCCGCCCCGTAGAGCAGCAGGTCCAGATCGAGCACGCGCGCCGTGTTGCGCTCACCGTCGCGGCTTCGACCTGCCTTCACTTCGAGCGCCTGGAGCAATTCGAGGAGTTCTTCCGGCGACAGCGTGGTGTCGAGTGCGATGGCGGCGTTCAGGTACGCGCCCTGCGGTGGACCGCCGACCGGATCGGTCTCGTAGAATGGAGACAGGGCGTCGACGCGAACGCCCGGCGCAGCACGCAGACCGTCGACCGCGCGCTCGAGATTTGCCACGCGATCGCCGAGGTTCGAACCCAGGGCGATACAGGCCCGCGTCTCATGCTCCGCCACGCCGCGAGTCTACAGCTACACTGCGCGGTCGTGTCCGCCCCGCCGACTCTGCCTCCCACACTCGTGTCCGCCCCGCCGACGCTGCCTCCCGAACTCAGGTCAGCGGTTCCCGGCCCGCGGTCGCACGCTCTCGCCCGCCGGCTCGCGGCCGTCGAGAGCCGCAACGTCACCTGCCTCGACCCCGGACCGGTCTTCTGGGAGCGCGCCGCCGGAGCGAACGTCTGGGACGTCGACGGCAACCGCTACGTCGACCTCACCGCCGCCTTCGGCGTGGCCAACGTGGGCCACGCGCACCCCCGCGTGGTCGAGGCCGTCGCCGACCAGGCCGACCGGCTCCTTCACGCAATGGGCGACGTGCACCCGGCAGACGTCAAGGTCGCGCTGCTCGAAGAACTGGCACGGCGCTTTCCCGGGGGAGGCGACTGCCGGACCGTGCTCGGATCCTCCGGATCGGATGCCGTCGAAAGCGCCCTCAAGACGGCTCTTCTCGCAACCGGCAAGCCGGGAGTGGTTGCCTTCAAGTCCGGCTACCACGGCCTCGCGCTCGGTGCGCTCGACGCAACCTGGCGGCCCTTCTTTCGCGAACCCTTTTCATCGCGCCTGCCAGAAGCCACCGTCTTCGCGCGCTTCGGCGACGCGGACACCGTGTTGCGGGCCGCGCACGAGTCACCCGCCGAGATCGGAGCGGTGCTCGTCGAACCGATCCAGGGGCGGGGCGGCGATCGCATTCCACCGCACGGCTTTCTGACTGCGCTGCGAACGCTATGCGATGCCCGGGGCTGGTTGCTCATCGCCGACGAGGTCTACACCGGCTTTGGCCGCACCGGCCGCTGGTTCGCGTGCGATCACGAGGGCGTCGTTCCCGATCTGCTCTGTGTGGGCAAGGGCCTGGCATCCGGCATGCCGCTCTCCGCCTGCATCGGACGCAACGAGGTCATGGACGCCTGGCCCGCCTCGGGCGGAGAGGCCCTGCACACCTCGACCTTTCTGGGACATCCCCCCAGCTGCGCCGCGGCCCTCGCGTCGCTGGCAGTGATCGAGGAAGAGAAGCTCGTCGAACGCGCGGCCGACACCGGCGCCGCTGCACTTTCGCACCTGCGCGCACGTCTCGACGCGACACCGGGTATCTCGGACGTGCGCGGCCAAGGCCTGCTGATCGCCGTCGAGTGTGAAGACCCGGCACGCTCGGTCGGCGCTTGCGCGCGCGCCCTGGCCGACGGCGTGATCGTGCTCGCATCGGGCGATCGGGGCGAAGTGGTATCGATCACCCCGCCCCTATCGATCGAGCCGGTCGCGTTGGAGCACGCGCTCGACGTCGTAGTCGAGGCGCTCTGCGGATGAGTGCCGACCCCCGCCGTGCAGCTCTCGACGAGCGCGTCCTGGAATGGATCGCGGAACCGCTCTGGGGACACGACGAGGAGCGCTTCGACGAACTCGCACTCGATCTCTTCGCCTTTCAGTTCACCCACTGCACGCCCTATGGGCGTTTTTGCACCGGGCGCGGCCACACGCCGGAAAGCGTCCGCTCCTGGCGAGAAGTGCCCGCTATTCCCGCCGGTGCCTTCAAGGAGGTCGCGCTCCGCTCATTTCCCGAGGAGTGCGCCGCCCACGTCTTCCGAACCAGCGGGACTTCCGTCGAACGGCGGGGCGAACTCCACCTGGACACGCTCGCCATCTACGAGGCGTCGCTCATCGTTCCCTTCCGGCGCTTCCTTCTGCCGGATCTGCACGCCGGGCGCGAACCGCTCATCTTTGCCCTCACGCCCTCTCCTGCCGAGGCGCGCGACTCCTCGCTTTCCCATATGTTCGCAGTCGCCATCCGGGAACTCGGAGCAGAAGGCAGCTGCTTCTTCGTCAGTGCCGGCGAACTCGAGGTGGATGCACTCCTCGAAGCCCTAGAGAATCCGCCGGCTGAGCGACCTCTGCTCCTATGCGGCACGTCGTTCGCCTTCGTCCATCTCGTCGATGCCCTGTCCGATCGGGGTGCGCGGATCGCATTGCCCGAAGCCGCTCGCATCATGGAGACCGGCGGGTTCAAGGGACGCTCCCGGACCCTGCCCCGCGCCGAGTTCTACGCGTGTCTCGAGGAGGCGCTCGGCGTGCCGGTCGAACGCATCGTCAACCAGTACGGTATGACTGAATTGGGCAGCCAATTCTACGACTCCGCACTTCGCGAACCCGGCGCCTTGCGACGAAAACTCGCGCCGCCGTGGACGCGCGTGCAAACGCTCGACCCAACGACCGGACACGAGGTCGCAGCCGGGGAGGCGGGAACGATCGTCATCACCGACCTCGCCAATACCGGAAGCGTCTGCACCGTGCAGACGGCAGATCTGGGGCGGCGAATCGGTGAGGGCTTCGAAGTGCTCGGCCGGGAGCCGGGCGCGGAGGAGCGCGGCTGCTCGATCGCCGCTGACGAACTCCTGGCGACAGGCGGAGCGTGAGCCCGGAAACGCTGCGCAAACGGCGCGAGGCGCTGCGCGCAGCCGGCGAAGTGCTTCGCCGGCGCCCCGCCGGCGCGACGCTCGATAGCCTCTGCAGAGTTCTCGACGCCTGGCGCAATCCCGAGTCGATGTGGCGCAAGCAGCTGGCCGACGCTCTCCCTGTGGCGACCGGCTTCTCGCCCGAGACGGTCCGTGAGGGACTGCGCATCGGCCTCGAGAACTGGACCGGCGCATCGCTTCATTCGCTCGTAGACCGCGAGCTTCCGGGCGGGACCACGGGCTTCGAGACGACGGCGTTGCTTCTCGCCGGATCGATTCCCATGCCGAGCCTGATCCAGATCATCGCGCCGTTATTGCTGAGTTCACCGGTGTTGGCAAAATGCGCCTCGCGCGACCCGGTAACGCCCGGGCTCGCGGCGCGGTCGATCGGCGAGACAGACCGCGAACTCGGTGACTGCATCGCAGCCGTTGAATTCCCCAGCAGCGACGAAGACTGCGTCGCCGAACTCCTGGCCTGCGAGTGCATCGTGGCCACGGGATCGGATGCGACCGTCGCGGCGGTCCGCAGGCGCACCGCCTCCGGGCGGCGACTCGTGGAACACGGCCATCGGCTTTCCCTGGCCGCGCTGGGTCCCGCTGCCTGTCACGGCGGCATCCTGAGCGACGTCGCCGGCCGACTTGCCCTGGACGTCGCGCTCTGGGACCAACTGGGCTGTCTCTCCCCCATCGCGGTGTACGCGGTTGGCGAACACGCCGCCGATGCCGTCACGGACGCCCTCGCCAATGCTTTCGAAGATCTGGTGGAGAAGCTGCCGCGCGGACGTGTCGAGCCGGCCGCGGCCGCACTCTTCGCCCACGAGCGCGCAGAAGCGGAGTTTCGCGCGTCCTCCGGGTCCGTCCGGCTTCGCGCCGGACCTTCCGACGCGTGGGCCGTCGTGCGCGAGCAGGCGCCAAGCGCGCGTCCAGCACCGCTACACCGCTTCGTCCGCGTCTTTCCCGTGGAGGATGCCGCGGCGCTTCCCGCGGCCATGGCACCCTACGCTGGGCACCTGGCGGGCGTTGCAATCGAGGGATTCGCGCGCGAAACGAAGCCCCTTTCCGACGCGCTCGTCGAATTGGGGGCGTCGCGGATCTGCGCGCCGGGTTCGCTCCAGGCGCCACCTATCGACTGGAACCGCGACGGTCGCGGTGTGCTCCGTTTGCTCGCGCGCCGCCCCCGGGCACAGGCAGCGGTGTAGGCTGTCTTTCATGCGCGCACTGGTGATCGGCGGAACGGGTCCGACGGGCCACTTCATCGTAAACGGACTCCGAGAGCGGGGCTACCGCGTCACCATCCTCCACCGCGGTGAACACGAAATCCCAGAAATCCCCGAAGACGTCGAACACCTCCACGCCGATCCCTACTCCGAAGAGGCGTTGCGCAAGATCTTCGCCACGCGTCACTTCGATGTGTGCGTCGCGACCTACGGGAGGCTTCGCGCCACTGCCGCCACCAGCGTCGGGAAGGTCGGCCGCTTCGTGTCGGTGGGCGGCGCGCCCGCCTACCGCGGTTATATGCAGCCCGGTCTGTACGATCCGGCTGGCCTCCCGGTCCCGCTCCCCGAGCATGCGCCCCTGGTCGATCGAAAGGAGGAGGACGAAAAGGGCTACCGGATCATGCGCAGCGAGCAGACGGTATTCGAATGCCATCCAACGGCGACGCACTTCCGTTATCCGTACGTATACGGCCCTTACCAGCTCCTGCCGCGCGAGTGGTGCATCGTGAAGCGTATCCGCGACGGTCGCCGCCAGATCGTACTGGCCGACGGCGGGTTGACTCTTCACCACTACGGCTACGCCGCCAACGTCGCCCACGCCGTACTGCTGGCAGTGGACCGGCCCGAAGCATCCGCCGGACAGATCTACCACTGCGCGGACGAGGAGGTGCTGACACTCGCACAGGTCGTCGAGATCGTGGCGAGCGCGCTCGGTGCAACGCTCGAGATCGTCTCCATTCCCTGGGAACTCGCCACGCCGGCGCGACCTCTCGTCATGCAACCCCTCAACAGCCACCGCGTGTTCGACCTTTCGAAGCTCAAGCGCGACCTCGACTACCGGGACGTCGTACCGCCGCGCGAAGCCCTGGGGAAGACCGCGCACTGGCTCATGGAGCACCCGCCGCAACCCGGCGGGAACGAGGAGCACGCGCTCACGGACCCGTTCGATTACGCGGCCGAAGACCGTTTGATCGAGGCCTGGGAAGAGGCGGTCTCGAGCTTCCCCGAGATCCGCTTCGAGCCCGAACCCGGATATACCCTCTCCTACAGCGGACCCGGTGGGCGAATACCGAGCGGCACAAAGTTCGACTAAGCCCCGGACCTCCGTAAACAACTAGAAATATTGAAGATATTTCCCTCCCCACCCGATCCGGATGGAATCTAGACCAAAAGAGTCCGATATTTACAGGACTATTTTAGTCCGATATTCTCGCGGGCTGGGAGGAGCTGCCGGTGTTTCGACTCAGCCGACTCTCGGACTACGGCATCGTGCTCATGGCCCACCTGGCCGGTCTCGATCGCAACGACCCGCACGCCGCGCGCGAAGTCGCTTCGGCCGCGGGACTGCCTCTGCCCGTCGCCAGCAAACTGCTGAAGGCGCTGACCCGCAAGGGTCTGCTCGTCTCGCACCGCGGTGCCAAGGGCGGCTACACCCTGGCACGCGGGCCAGAGGAGATCAGCACCGCACAGATGATCACCGCCCTCGAGGGTCCGATCGGCCTCACCAAGTGCACGGTCCACCCCGGCGAGTGCGCCCAGGAGTCGAACTGCCACGTGCGCGAGCCCTGGCAGCGCATCAACGACGTGGTGCGCACCGCGCTCTCGGAGGTGAGTCTCGCCGACCTGGCGCAGCCGCCGCGGGCGGAACACCACCCCGAGACGCTGCCCCTGGCGGACGAGCACCGCGGGAGAAGTTGAGCGTGGCCGACAACGCCTCCATCGAGAAGATCGCGAGCCGCGAGTACGAGCACGGCTTCGTCACGGAAATCGAGGAGGACCGGATCCCCCCCGGCCTCGGCGAAGACACCGTCCGACTCATATCGTCCAAGAAGAACGAACCCGAGTGGTTACTCGACTGGCGGCTCAAGGCACTGCGACGCTTCCTCGAGATGCTCGACGAGCATCTCGAGCCGACCTGGGCGCAGGTCACGTATCCAGAGATCGACTACCAGTCGATCGTCTACTACGCGGCGCCCAAGCAGAAGAAGGCGATCGAGAGCCTCGACGACGTCGACCCGGAGCTGCTCCGCACCTACGAGAAGCTCGGCATCCCGCTCGTCGAACAGCAACGCCTTTCCGGCGTGGCGGTGGACGCGGTCTTCGACTCGGTGTCGGTGGCGACGACCTTCAAGGAAGAGCTGGAAAAGCAGGGCGTCTTGTTCTGCTCCTTCTCGGAGGCGGTGCAGAAGCACCCGGATCTCGTCCGCAAGTACCTGGGCAGCGTCGTTCCCTACTCGGACAACTTCTTCGCCTGCCTAAACTCCGCCGTCTTCAGCGACGGATCCTTCGCCTACATCCCGAAGGGCGTGCGCTGTCCGATGGAACTCTCGACCTACTTCCGGATCAACTCGGCGGGCACCGGTCAATTCGAGCGGACGCTGCTCGTGGCCGACGAGGGCGCCAGCGTCTCCTATCTCGAGGGTTGCACCGCGCCCATGCGCGACGAGAACCAGCTCCACGCAGCAGTGGTCGAACTCGTGGCTCTCGACGACGCGGCGATCAAATACTCGACGGTGCAGAACTGGTATCCCGGCGACGAGAACGGTAAGGGCGGCATCTACAACTTCGTCACCAAGCGGGGCGCCTGCCGGGGCCGCCGTTCCAAGATCTCGTGGACCCAGGTCGAGACCGGCTCCGCGATCACATGGAAGTACCCGAGCTGCATTCTCCAGGGCGATGACTCCATCGGGGAGTTCCACTCGGTCGCCGTCACCAACAACCGCCAGCAGGCCGACACGGGCACGAAGATGCTGCACATCGGCCGCAACACGAAGAGCACGATCATCTCGAAGGGCATCTCCGCCGGACGCGGCCAGCAGAGCTACCGCGGCCTGGTGCGCATCGGCCCAAAGGCCCGCGGCGCGCGAAACTACTCCCAGTGCGACTCACTGCTGCTCGGCGACCAGTGCGGCGCACACACATTCCCCTATCTCGAGGTGAAGAACGCGAGCGCCACCGTCGAGCACGAGGCCACCACCTCGAAGATCGGTGAAGACCAGCTCTTCTACTGCCGGCAGCGCGGACTCTCCGAAGAGGACGCGGTGTCGATGATCGTGAACGGCTTCTGCAAAGAGGTACTGCGCGAGCTCCCGATGGAGTTCGCGGTCGAGGCCCAGAACCTCCTGGGCCTCAGTCTGGAAGGGAGTCTGGGCTAGTGCTCGAGATCCGGAACCTGCACGCGCGCGCCGGTGAGAACGAGATCCTGAGGGGAATCGACCTGTCCGTGGGAGCCGGCGAGGTGCACGCACTCATGGGTCCGAATGGTTCCGGCAAGAGCACGCTCGCGAACGTGCTGGCCGGGCGGCCCTCCGTCGAGGTCACCGAAGGCTCCGTGAACTACGACGGCCACGACCTGCTGGCGATGGCCCCGGAGCAACGGGCTCGCGAAGGCGTCTTCCTGGCCTTCCAGTACCCGGTCGAGATCCCGGGCGTCACGAACTCCTACTTCCTCAAGGCGTCGGTGAACGCGCTGCGCAAACACCGGGGAGAGGAAGAACTCGACGCTTTCGATTTTCTCGAGCTGGTCCGCGACCGGATGAAGGCGGTCGAGATGGATGAGAAATTTCTGCACCGGGCCATCAACGAGGGCTTTTCCGGAGGCGAGAAGAAGCGCAACGAGATCCTCCAGATGGCACTGCTCGAGCCGCGGCTCGCGGTACTCGACGAGACGGACTCCGGCCTCGACATCGACGCTCTGCACGTCGTTGCCGACGGTGTGAACCGTCTGCGCGACCCGGAGCGCGGCATGCTGGTGATCACCCATTACCAGCGCCTGCTCGAGTACATCGTTCCCGACCGGGTGCACGTACTGAACGAGGGCCGCATCGTTACATCTGGCGGCAAGGAACTCGCCCTCGAACTCGAGGAACGCGGCTACGGCTGGCTCGAGAAGGAGCCCCGCGGAGCGGCGGCGGGATGAGCGCGCTCGACGAAGCTCGAAGCCGCCTGCTGGCACTGCACGAACGGGTCGCCGAGACCGGCCCCGCGTGGCTCGCGCCGCTGCGCCGGAGCGGCGCCGAGACGTTCGCAGCCGAAGGGCTACCGCACACGAAGCTCGAAGAATGGCGCTACACGAACCTGGCCGGACTGGCGAAGCTTCGCTTCGACCTGCCCGAGCCCGACCGTACCGCCGTTTCGCGCACCGACCTAGAGACTCTGGCCAGCCCTGTCTTCGCGTGCAGCCTCCACGTCTTCGTGGACGGATTCTACGCTCCGGAGCTCTCGGCCCTCGGCGCTCATGTCGAGAACCTCGCCTCCCTCGGCGAGGCACCGGCAGAACTCGGTGCACTCATCGATGGAAAGCAGCACCCCCTGGCGGCCCTCAACACAGCCCTGCTCGGCGACGGCGCGTTGTTGCGCATTCCGCACGGCGCGCGCATCGAGGAGCCGATCCACGTAGTCTTCGCCGCCACTGGAGCGGTCCGCAGTCCGCGTCTGCTCGTGATCGCCGAGGCCGGAAGCCGGGTGCAGGTGATCCAGGACTGCGTCTCATTGCCGGGCGACGCCGGCTTCAGCAACGCCGTGACAGAGATCTGCGTCGGGGAGAACGCGCGGGTGGACCTCGTGACCGTGCAACGCGAATCCGACACGGCATTCCACGTGTCGAATACGGCGGTGCGCGTCGATCGGGACGGACGTTTCGAGAGCCACGTCCTCACCCTCGGCGGGCAGCTCGTGCGCAACGATCTGTCTCTGACACTCGCCGGCGAGGGCAGCGACGCCACCCTGAACGGACTCTTCCTGGGGGCCGGCGAGCGGCTGATCGACAACCACAGCCTCGTCGACCACGCGCAGCCTCACGGCACCAGCCGGCAGCTCTACAAGGGCATCCTGGGCGGCGGGTCTCGGGGTGTTTTCCGCGGCCGCGTCGTGGTGCGTCCGGACGCCCAGCACACGAACGCCGAGCAGTCGAATCCGAACCTGCTGCTATCGGACAGCGCCGAGATCGACACGAAGCCACAGCTCGAAATCCACGCCGACGACGTCAAGTGCAGCCACGGCTCGAGCATCGGGCAACTCGACGAGGAGGCTCTCTTCTATCTCCGCTCTCGCGCGATCGACACGGCTGAGGCCCGCGACCTGCTCAGCCGGGGCTTCGCCCACGAGGTGCTCGGCGCACTGCCGGTCGAAGCCCTTCGCCAAGGGCTCGAGAATGCGCTCGAGCAGACGCTGGCCACCACCACCGGAAGATCCATCTCGTGAGCTTCGACATCGAGGCCGTCCGCAATGACTTCCCCATCTTCGAGCAGACAACACGGGGCAAACCGCTCGTCTTCCTGGACAGCGCAGCAAGCGCCCAGAAACCGCGCCCCGTGCTCGACGCCATGTGGGAGCTCTACACGACGAGCTACGCCAACATCCACCGCGGCGTCTACGAGCTCTCGGAGCGTTCCACCGCGGCGTTCGAGGCAAGCCGCGAGAAGGTGCGACGCTTCATCGGCGCCGCAGACGCCCGAGAGATCGTATTCGTGCGCGGAACGACCGAGGCGATCAACCTTGTGGCCGCCACCTTTGCGCGCGCGCGCGTGGGCTCGGGCGACGAGGTGCTCATCACCCACATGGAGCACCACTCGAATATCGTGCCGTGGCAGCTCCTGTGCGACCAAGCCGGCGCGCGGCTGCGCGTCGCTCCGATCGACGACCGCGGGGCGCTACAGATGGACGAGTTCGAAAAGCTCATCACCCCGCGAACGAAACTCGCCGCATTCGCCCACGTGTCCAACGCGCTTGGCACCGTGAACCCCGTGCGTGAGCTGGTAGAGCTGGCGCACCGCGAGGGCGTGCCCGTGCTGGTAGACGGTGCGCAGGCCGTGCCCCACCAGGCCGTCGACGTCCAAGAACTGGGCTGCGACTTCTACGCTTTCTCGAGCCACAAACTCTTCGGACCCTCAGGCGTGGGCGTCCTCTGGGGACGCGCCGAGCACCTCGAGGCCATGCCGCCCTACCAGAGCGGCGGCGAGATGGTTCTCACCGTGAGCTTCGAGAAGAGCACCTGGAATGACATCCCCCACAAATTCGAGGCCGGCACCCCCGACATCGCCGGCGTCGTCGGCCTCGGCGCCGCCATCGACTACCTGACCGGTCTCGGACTCGACGCCGTCACCACCTACGAACGCACGTTGCTCGACTACGCCACTCACGCCCTCGAGGCCATCCCCGGGCTGCGCCTCATCGGCACCGCGCCGCACAAGGCCGCCGTGCTCTCCTTCGCGCTCGACGGGGTCCACCCCCACGACGTCGGAACCATCCTCGACCGCGAGGGGATCGCCGTGCGCACGGGCCACCACTGCGCCCAACCCGTGATGGAGCGCTTCGGAGTCCCCGCCACAGTGCGCGCCTCGCTCGCTCTCTACAACCGCGAGTCTGACGTGGATGCCCTCGTGTCCGGGCTGCAGCGGGTACGCGAGGTATTCCGCTGATGTCGGAGTTGCGAGAGCTGTATCAGACGGTGATCCTCGACCACAACAAGAACCCTCGGAACTCTGGAACGCTCGAGAAACCGAGCCACAGCGCGGACGGCAACAACCCGCTCTGCGGTGACGTGATCCACGTGACGCTTCGGGTCGAGGACGACGTGGTGAAGGACCTGCGCTTCGAGGGTGTGGGGTGCGCAATCTCGACGGCCTCCGCGTCCCTCATGACCCAGGCCGTAAAGGAGCGGTCCGTTTCCGAGGCGCTGGAGCTCTTCGACGACTTCCACAAACTGGTGACCACCGATGCGCCCGCAAACGAGACCGAGCTCGGGAAGCTCGTCGTCTTCGCGGGCGTCCGCGAATTCCCGGTGCGCGTCAAGTGCGCAACGCTGGCGTGGCATACGCTCAAGAATGCGCTGAAAGGCTCGGACGATGTTGCGAGAACCGAGTGACGCAGCCGGTGAGGCTGGCGCGCCGGAAGCCGAGTCCATCCGGGACAAGATCATCGAGGAACTTCAGACCGTCTACGACCCGGAAATCCCGGTCGATATCTACGCGCTCGGGCTGATCTATGACGTGAGCGTAGACACGGAAGGCAAGGCCGCGATCCGCATGACCCTCACCACCCCGATGTGCCCGGCCGCCGAGATGCTTCCGCCCGAAGTCGAGACGAAGGCCCGAGCCGTTCCGGGCGTGACCCGGGTTGAACTCGACCTGGTCTGGGACCCGCCGTGGAGCCCAGCGATGATGTCGGAAGCGGCCAAACTCGACCTCGGAATGGTCTAGGACACTGCTGGCTCTCGGCTTTTCGGTCTTCCTCGTATTCGGTGTCTGCCTGGTGCTCGTGGGAGTACACCAGGAGGAACTCGCAGCCGACCTGGGCCTCGACCTGGCGGGTACCGGGCTCCTAGGGGCGGCGCTATCCCTCGGAATCGGCGTTGGGGTCGCGGGTGCCGGCCCGCTGGCCGACCGTCTGCCGAGACGGCGGCTATTTGCCGCGGCGGGGCTGCTCGCCGGCGGCTCGCTCCTGAGCTTCGCGCCGGACATGGGCTTCCCGCGCGCCCTGGTCCAGATGGCGGTGGTCGGAATCGGAATCGGCGCTCTCGAAACCGTGGTCAACGTGGCGGTCACCCAGCGCCACGGCGCAGCGTCGACCCGGCCACTCCTGTTCGTGCACTCCGCCGCAACCATCGGCGCCATGCTGACCCCGTTCGCGGTCGCATTGACGCTCCCTGCGTGGACTACGAGCTTTCATGTCACCGGTGCCGCCGCGCTGGTGCTCGCCGGTGGCATCCTCTTCTCGGAGCTACCTGCCCCGCCGCCGCGAAAGCCGGGACTCCGCAAGCTGCCGGCGCTCGGCGCGCTACTCCCCTTTCTCGTCATGGGGTTCGCCTATGTCGGAGTCGAGACGACGCTCACACTCTTCGCAGTTCCCTACGCCCACGAAACGCTGGCGCTGACCGAGGCTCGCGGCCGGGAAGCGATCGGCATTTTCTGGAGCGGGCTCCTGGCGGCGCGGCTCCTCTTGATGCTGGTTCGCCGGCCGATCGGCGCCGGCTTCCTCGTGGCCTCCGGTCTCGCGGGTGCCGCCATCGTGTTCGGAGGCATCGGCTGGCAGCTGCAGCGGGTCGAAATCGTCTACGCCGCTGCCGGTCTGGCCATGGGCTTCGTGTTCCCGTTGATGATCGCGCTGACTGCGGAGCGTTTCCCCGATGCCCGTGGCACGGCAACCGGCCTAGTCGCCGGGGCGGCCGCCTTCGGCGGCTTCGCTCTCCCGTGGCTCTCCGGTGTGCTGGGAGACCGCGTGGGCGTGGCACCGGCCCTCGCCGCGCTGGCGCCCTGGTGCCTCGTGGTGGCCTGTGCCGCCGCGCTGACGCAGCGCGGGAACCGCGAATGAGACGCGTGCTCCTGGCGCTGCTGGGGGGAATCGCAATCCTTGCCGCCGGAGTCGCGATGCGTCGACCGCTCATCGACATGATGCTCTACCACCCCATGGCCGGGATCGATCGCGCCCCGGAACGCCTCGGAATCGACGCAGACGAAGTCTTTGTCGTCACCGAGGACGGCGTTCGCCTCCACTCCTACCACCTGCAAGCCGAAGGGGCGACGCGGGCGATCCTCTTCCTTCACGGGAATGCGGGAAACGCCGCTCACCGGCTGCCCGACGCCGAGCGCCTGCGCCGCCTGGGTGCCGACGTGCTGCTGCTCGATTACCGCGGCTACGGCCACAGCGAGGGAAGCCCCAGCGAAGCCGGACTCTACGCCGACGCGAGAGCGGGGCTCGCCCACCTGACCGGAACACTCGGCTTCGACGAGCAGCGAGTCGCGCTCTTCGGACGCTCGCTCGGCGGGGCGGTCGCCGTAGATCTTGCCCAGGACCGGAAACTCGCCGGCATCATCCTGATAAGCACCTTCAGCTCCCTCGCGGATGTCGGATCACGACACTTCACCCCGATCGCCCGGATCTTCGCCGGGCGCGGGTACCGCGCCGAGGAAAAGATCAAGCGCGTGCGAGCACCGCTTCTCTTCTTCCACGGAGACCGCGACAGAATCGTTCCTTTCGAACTGGGCCAGAGGCTCTTTGCCGCCGCACCGGAACCGAAGGCATTCGAGACGCTCTCGAACACCGGTCACAACGACATCGTCGAGATCGGCGGCGCAGCGTACTTCGCGCGGATCGGCGCATTCCTCGACGGAGTCGCGCCTACCTCCAGCCGATGACCCGATAGCCCTGCTGGGCCAGGCAGACGCCCACAAAGCGCGCCTGGATCGGATCGGGGTCGCGCCAGCGAAAGAGGCCCCGGAAGAAACCCGCGGTCGCTCCCGCTGCCGCTCCGAAGCCCGCGCGGCGTCCCGGGTCGCCCCAGACAGCGCCGCCCGCACCTCCCACAGCCCCGCCGACGGCGCCACCGGCCGCCGTGGAGCCGGCCGTTTGCAGCGCCGGGTTCCGCTCGAGCCCGTACGACTCCGAAAACGCGATGCACTCGTCGACGTCTCGCTGCGCGCCGTCCCAGCCCACGGTTTTCAGGGTCTCGTTCGGATAGAGGACCGGCCGCTTCGCGGCACACCCGCCCAGGAGCGCGAGCGCGGCGAGAAGCCCTGGCAATGCGGACCATCGCAACCCCATCGAACCTCCGAGCAGGGCCAGGGTATCACCCCTCGCCAGGGCCAACGGGACCCCCCATCAGCACGTGGGTCTCCGTCTGCCCCTCCTCCTCGAACCCGTGACGGGCGTAGAAGTTTCGCGCGGGGTTGCCGCGGAGCACCTGGAGCCGAACCGGCAACCCGAGTGCCTCCGCCCGCTCCACCACGTGTGCCAAGACACCGGCGTCGACTCCCCGGCGCTGGAAGCGCGGCAGGAGAGCGAGGTTTCCCAGATAGACGTAGTCGCCACGCTCCTCCCACATGAGAAACCCGGCAGCTTCACCCCGGACGCAGATGATCTGGTAGTCGCGCCAGTCGAAACGCGCATCGAAGAACGCGCGCTGCTCCGCCTCGGTCGTGCCAAAAACAGCCTCGACGCTGGCGCCCAGCGCCTCCCGCTGGATGCGCCGCAGCAGTTCCACGTCGTCACCGCTTGCCCGGCCTCGACTGGAAACTCAATGGGGCGGAAAACATGGAACGCCGTACCGACAGCCCGATGCCAGCTGATACAATCCGCTCTCCATCACTCCGGAGATCCCGATGCGCCTCGCGCTCACCCGTCTTGCCGCCGTCGCCGCGCTGCTGCTGCCCTTCGCCCCCGGCGCCCTCGCTTACCCCCTGGACGGGTACGACTACACGGGAATCTATCGCCTCAAAGCCCAGCGCATGGTGCAGACCGGCAAAGCCAAGGGCAAGAAGCGGCCGCCCGGCGAGTTGCTGCCTCTCAAAGACGTTCAGCTTCGACTCCTCGACCACCGGGGCCTCGAGCTCCCGCCGCCGGACCCGAAGCTCACCGCCGCCGTGAGGCGGTTGCTCGGCCCCGAGGCCGACCGATACGGCATCGCGCTCCTCGACCTCTCCGACATCAACGCACCACGTTATGCGGAGGTCAACGGTCTCCAGCGCCAGAACCCAGGCAGCGTCGGCAAGATCATGGTGGCCCTCGGGATCTTCCAGGTGCTGGCGGACATACACCCGGACGACATCAAGGCGCGCGAACGCATCCTGCGCGAAACCATCATCACCGCCGACATCTACAGCGTCTACGACCATCACACCGTGATGAAGAGCGACCCCAAGACCGGCAGAGTCTGGCGCGAGCCGATCAAACAGGGCGATCGAGCGAGCATGTGGACCTATCTCGACTGGATGATGTCTCCGAGTTCAAACTCCGCCGCGGCAATGCTCGAGAAACAGTTGATCCTGATGAAATACTTCGGCAAGAACTATCCACCGTCTCCCGAGGAAGAGGCGCGTTTCTTCGAGGAGACGAATTACAACTCGCGGGGCAAGATCTTCGCCTCAGCCATTCAGGATCCCGTGACACGCAACGGCCTGGACCTGCGTTACCTGCGCCAGGGCAGCTTCTTCACCCATCAGGGAAAAAAGCGGGTCGCCGGCACGAGCAGCTACGCAACGGCTCGTGAGCTGACACGGTTCATGCTCAAGCTGGAGCAGGGCAAGCTCGTCGATGAGTGGTCGAGCCGCGAGATCAAGCGACTCATGTACGTCACCGAGCGGCGTATCCGGTACGGGTCGTCCGGTGTGCTGCGCCAGTCGGCCGTGTACTTCAAGTCCGGCTCACTCTACAGCTGCGAACCCGAGCCCGGGTTCACGTGCAAGAAGTACCACGGCAACAAGCGCAATTACATGAACTCCATCGCGATGATCGAATCGCCGGCGGGACAGAACCGCCTCTACTACCTGGTCTCTGTGGTCTCGAACGTCCTGCGCAAGAACTCGGCGCAGGACCACCGCGACCTGGCGCGGGCCATCCAGGGACATCTACTCCGGAAGCATCCGGCCAAGGCGACCGGGCCGGGCCAGCTGCCGGCCTCCGCGACCTTCGGCAAGGGATTCATCGGCTACGCTGCCGAGCGTCGCGCCGTCCAGCTCAAACTCGACACCCAGGAGTCGCTGCTAGACCTGGGCTACGACATCGGGGAAATAGACGGTGTTATCGGACGCGGAACCCGCAAGGCCATCCGCAGCTTCCAGAAGTCCCAGGGACTGAAGGTGACCGGTCAGCCGTCGGAGGCATTGCTGGCGAAGATGCGCCAAGTGGCGCAGGAAAAGGGCCTGGCGCGGCCTGATGCAAACTAGAATTCGAGGCCCGCAAGCCTCGGCCAGTCCTCGGGCGTAAGAGAACCCATATAAGTCGCCTTCCCGTCCGCCGCGCGGAAGACGTGGGCGATTCCCTCGGGTCGCGTCTTCAGACCAAAGCTGTAGAGAAGCGTGCCGGTGTGCGTGATGAGTACCGTATTTCCGCCCGGTGGCGGCGGCGTTGCCAGCATCTCGCGAACCATTCCGCCGCGCTCGGACCGCTCGGGCACACTCAGTGTGTCCCAGACCGAAAGCAGCTCCGACTCGGTCACACGCCCGAAGGCGAGACGCCCCGTCTCGAGACAGCGGCAGTAGGGGCTCGACAGCACCTGCCCCACCGGAATCCCGAGACGCGCGAAAGATTTTCCGATGCGCCGCGCCTGCTCGCGTCCCTCTTCGGACAAGACACGCTGGGTCGAGCAGTCACGAAGGTTGAAGGTTTGCGGGTCAGGCGCCACGTGCTCGGTCGTTGCATGACGCATGAGCACAACGTAGCCGCCGCGCTTGAGTGCCTCGACGAGAGCCGGCCCCTCGAGGCTGGGTTTGAGCGCCTGCTGCGCCAACACACCCGGCACCGGAAGCAAGAGACCGAAGAGCAGCGAGAGCGCGCCAATCCGCAGCATGCGGTTCGCAGGCTACCACGCGACGTTCGGCTCCGCCCCGATCACCCACCGGTGCGGCCCCTAAAGGCGTCCGTGCGGGGCGAGGCGGTGCAGGTGCCGACGGCGGAACGCTAGCGCGAGACGGTGTACCTGGCGTTCGAGCCACAGAAGGCGACGCCTTTCGACCGGGAGGCCACGGCGAAAGAGCTCGACGCGATCCCCCTCGACACACTATTCCTCGCCCCCGGGAAGCAACACGCGGCACGGCCGGTCCTGCACGAATCTCAGCCGAGTTTCCCGATCTAATCCACGCGCAGGACTTGGCAACAGAGTCAACAGGCTCCGCCTGCACGCAGCGCTTCGCCAATACTCACGGTGAATTCCCGCGACCGAGCCTGGCCTTGACTTTCTCGATCCGGTCCTCCGTCAGCCGCGTTTCGATGTGGTCGGACCCGACCGAGCGCTTGAGCATCTCGAGTGACTGCTCGTAGATCCGCAGCGCCTCGACCCATTTTCCCTGGCGCGCGTAGAGATCTGCAAGACTCCGGCGATAGATCGCGACATTCGGACTGCTCTCGCCCGCGACCTGCCGTGCCGTCACGATCGCCTGCCGGTGCTGTCGTTCCGCAACGTCGAAGCGCTCCATCGCCTGGTAGAGAAGCCCCAGATTGTTCTGGATCGTCGCGATCCGTATGGCGTAACGGCCTCCGTGGTCCCCGTAGATCAAGGCCGCCTCCAGCAAATTGACCTCCGCGAGCCGGTGCTTGCCGAGACGGCGCTGCACCTCGGCAAGCAGCACGATGCTCTCTGCCGTCTCGGGGGCCGTGGGTTCGAGGCTGCCGATCCGGATCTCGGCGCACTCGGTGAAGGCCGCTTCGGCCTCGGCGAGCCTGCCCTGCATCACCTCCAGGAGCCCAAGACTTTCGAGCACGTCTGCCCGCAGTTCCGGTTCCGCCGGGGACAGAGCCCTGGCATGGTCACGCGCCAACTCGAGCAGCCGCTGCGCCTTCTCGATCTGGCCCTGGCGGCGGTAGGCTTCGCCGAGCCCCAGTTCAGAGCGGACGCGGCGCGGGTCCCCCACCGCAAACGCGGCCTGCGCCTTGTGCCAGGCCCGCTCGTAGTAGAGAGCCGAGGCATCGGTTTTGGTCTTGCTCCAGCGACTGCCGCTGGCGTACAGGCGCTCCCAAGCTTCGGCATCGGACTCGACACTCTCCCCTGACTCGGTTGTCGCGCAAGCCAACGCGAACACGACACAGCAGAGGGCAATGGGGAGGGACCTCATACGCGAACGAGTAGGATTGCGGCCCCGACCGGCCGGAGCCATCCCGTGGCGGCGGGAAAGAAGACCAGCGGCGGCGGGGACATCGAGGCGAAGTGCAGCATCCGAGCCATGGAAGCCGCGAGCGCAGCCGAAGTCAACGCAACGGCATGGTATGCTCTGCACGCGCCGTAAGGAGCACGCTTGCCCCAGGAGACCGGACCCGTTCTCGTCACCGGGGCCAACGGCCACCTCGGCCGCCGGCTGCTACGCCGCCTTTCGGGATCGCGCCCGCTGCGGCCGGTCGTTCGCTCCGAGCGTGCAGCCGAACAGATCTCGGCCCTCGACCTGCCCGACCCGCCTCCCATATCGATCCTCGACTACGGCGACGCGGCGGCGCTGACCCAGGCGGCGAGCGGTTGCAGCCACGCGGTGCACCTGGCCGGCATCCTCAAGGAGAACTCGAGCAGCCGCTACGCCGACGCGCACGAGCGCGCGTCTCTCGCTCTCGCCAACGCCTCGGATGCCGCCGGCCTGAGCCGCATCGTGTACCTGAGCATTCTCGGGTCGAGCCAGGACTCGGCCAACGCCTGCCTGGCTTCGAAGGGACGCGCCGAACAGATCTTGATGGCGGCGCGCACCCCCACTCTCGTGTTGCGAGTACCGATGGTTCTGGGAGAAGGAGACTTCGCCTCTCTAGCACTCGGGCGCCGCGCACGTGCCCGAGCCACAGCACTGACTCGCGGAGGCACCTGCCTCGAGCAGCCCATCTACGCAGGTGATGTCGTCGACGCAATCGTCGCAGGAACGACGCGCGACGGACTCGACGATCTGGCGCTCGATCTCGCCGGCCCCGAGTCGCTGCCCCAGCACCAGCTCGTGGCGCGCGCTGCAGCCGCGGCCGGTGCCGACGGTCCAACAACCCTTGCGGTTCCTTACGCGCTGAACCACGCCCTCGCGTGGATCTTCGAGAAACTCGTTGACGACCCGCCTGTCACACGTCCCATGCTCGGTGTGCTCGACTGTGACGATCAGGTCGATCCGAGCGAAGCCCTTGCGAAGCTCGGCATCGAGTCCACTTCCCTCGACGAAATGCTGCACCGCTGCGTGGGACTGGGAGCCGGCCGATGAGCGGAGGAGCAAAGAGCCTGCGGGGAGACATCTTGAAGCGCGCGATCCCGTGGATCGTGACGCTCGCCTGCTTCACCTATCTCTACTTCCGCATCGATGGCGCCGCCCAGCGCGAGGGCTCGAGCGCGATCCCGTACCTAGCAAACGTCTTCGCGAATGTCAGCTGGGCACGATGGCTCGGGCTGATGGTTCCCTACTCGATCTTCTTCTTCCTCATCGATTCGCTGGTCGTGTGGCGGGTCATCAACTGGTTCAACGCCCGCGTGCGCTACGCGGACATCCTGCCGATTCGCGGCAGCACGTACATCATCTCCATCCTGAACGAGCAGGTCGGAAAGGGGGTCATGGCGGTCTACCTGAACCGCCGCGACGGGGTGCCCGGCTGGCAAGTCGGCTCCAGCATGCTCTTCATCATGTTCTGCGAGTTCTTCTACCTGCTGCTCTGGGCCAACGTGGGCTACGCGCTGCAGGGAGACGCTCTGCCGCCACAATTCGGCCTGCTTCCCTGGGTCGCGCTGGGCTCCGGAATCTTCTTCGCGCTCTGGGTGCTCTACTTCCGCGGCGCGATCGCCCCGACCAGCCGGCTGCGCGACCGGCAGATCCTGCACGCATTCCGCCAGGCAAAGTGGTGGCAGTACGGCGCGATCGTCTTGCTCCGCTCGCCGGCCCTGCTGATGGCGGTCGTGGTCTACACCCTGTCGCTGCGCCTCTTCGATCTCGAGACAGGGTTCCTGGATATGCTCATCACCCTCCCGCTGATCTTCTTCGGAGCCGCAATTCCAACACCGATGCGAGCCGTCGCCATCACGCTCTGGTCGTTTCTCTATCCTGAAAATCCGGCGCAGGCCACCGCCTTCGGACTCGTGCAGCACAACTTCTTCATCTTTTTCAACGCGTCGATCGGATTGTTGTTCCTCAGACGGGCAAACCGCGAGCTCTTCGGGCCAAAAAGAGCCACCTGAGCCGATCGGCCATTGAGACAAGAGTCGAGGCGACGAGCACCCAGGCGAGCAGAGTGACGAGGTCGGCGCCTGGCCAACCGAGTCCGAGTGCGTCGCGAACGATCGGTACGGCGACGATCACGTAGTAGGCGATGCCGTTGCAGCGGCCGAGTTTACTGGGCCGCAGGTTCCGCGCGGAAAGCCAGCGCGAATCGAGCGCGTATTGCAGAAACGCAGCGGCTATCAGCATTGGAAGCAGCGCCGGAAGCACGCCGGCACACGACAGCGCCGCTGCACCGGTGCAGACGAAGATCGCATCCGCGGCGTGGTCGATGATACCGCCGAGCGGTGTGGCCTCGCCGTAGCGCCGTGCCGCCCAGCCATCGGCGCAGTCCGTGGCAACCGCCAAGACGAAGACGAGCGTCGCGAGCACGGGTCTCTCGGCGCCGATTGCACCAAAGAGCGCCGGTGCGGCCAGAAGACGCAGCGCCGTGAATCCGTTCGCCCGCGTCAGCCAAGAGTCCATCGAGACGAGACGGTACCGGCGCAGGCGCTAAGCTGCACAAAATCGTGCGACACTCCTGGTCCGTACTCATCGCCCTGGTCGCACTGTCCTGCTCCAATGCGGGCGACACGCAAACAGCGGTGCAGCGCGGCGAGATGATCTATCGCAACACCTGCACCGTCTGTCACGCACAGGATCCCGCGCAGGTGGGGAGCCTGGGACCTCCCGTGGCGGGCGCGTCGGCGACGCTGCTCGAGGCAAAGGTGGTGCGCGGAGAACATCCGCTGGGCTACGAGCCCAAGCGCACCACGAACCAGATGCCCCGGCTCGCCTACCTGAAGGACCACATCGGAGATCTCGCGGCGTATCTCGACTCCGTGAACCGCTAGATCAGGAACACCTGGGACAGCAGAAGAACGGTGGTCAGTGCCAGACCCGCATGGATCGTGCCGGAGACGGTGGTGAGCGGCTTCTGCGTGGTCGCATCCGGTCCGATCAGGCCATTGATCTCGACCAGGCCGATGACGATGAATGCCACCGTCCAGTACGTCAATACGTGTATGCCGACATCCGCACCCCTTGCGAGGGAGGGCAGGTGACTCGCCGCCGCCATGAAAAAGAGCATCGGGATCGAGAAGAGCGTATTGGTGCGCGACGCCATCCCAGCCCGGGCCCCGGCCCCGGCGGCTGCCGGGTTCGCCTCGCCGCCACCCGCCACGTTCTCCGCGTTCGCAATGACGATCTTCTGGGCGGGCCAGATCAAGAACCACACATTCAAGAACATGAGCGTGCCCATGAGGCCTCCGGTCAGGACGCGGGTCATGTAGCCCGAGCTCAGGGAGGTGCCCGTGTGCAACTTGAGAAACAGCATCAACACGCCTGAAAGGAGGGTGAACATGGCGCCCCAGCGAAACCACCAGAGCGCGGCGGGCACGAGTCCCCGCGTCATCGCACTCTTGGCCGTACCGCCGAGCTCCGTGCCAAAAAAGGGTGTCTGGATGAAGTTGAAGTAGTAGAGAACACCGATCCAGGTGATCCCAGCCAGGAAGTGAATCCAGCGGAGTAGAAACTCTGTGATCTCCATGGCATCCCTCCTCGATTGAAGCCCGGGCAGTCTAGGGCAATCTCCACGGGTATGGGTGTCTCTTCCCGGCCGCCCAGCGCGGAACTCGCGTGGCGATGCGACCCCAGCCCAGATCCTCGAACAGCGTCTCGACCTCATTGCGGTCCGCACCTACCCAGTTCATCTCGCGCAACAGGGCGCGGATCCCCGGTACGTCGCGAACCAGCGTCGCGAGGTCGCGGGTACGCAGCGCCTGCTCCCGATGCGCATCGATGAGTCCGGCCACTCGTTTTGGACCGCGCACCGCAACGCCGGCCCACCGATCGGAGTCGGCCGGCACCTCCTCGATTCGGCGGAAGGCGCGCAATGCCGCAGCCGCGGTCTTGGGTCCGACTCCCGGCACACCCGGAAGGTTGTCGACGCTGTCTCCCATGAGCCCCAGGTAGTCTGGAATCTGTGCCGGGTCCACGCCGAAACGCTCTCGCACGCCGTCGGCGTCGCAGCCGATCTCCTTCGCCATGTCCCAGAGCGTGACGCGCCCGTCTTCACGAACCAGTTGCGCCAGGTCCTTGTCGGTCGTCACCACCCGGGCGCTAGCGCCACGTCGCACCAGCTGCGTCGCGCACGTCGCGATCACGTCGTCGGCTTCGTAGCCCTCCACTTCGAGCGCGGGGATGCCGAGGGCGCGCGTCGCCTCGGTACAAAGATCCCACTGGGGCTCGAGGTCGTCGGGAACCTCGCCGCGTTGGGCCTTGTAGTCCGGGAATTCCTCGTTGCGGAAGCTCTCCATCGCGTAGTCGAAGGCCACCGCCAGGTGCGTGGGCTCGTGGTCGGTGAGGTACTTGAGGAGCGTGTTGGTATAGCCATAAGCGGCGTTGGTCGGCGTTCCGTCAGGCGCCTTCATCTCGGGCAGCGCGTAGTAGGCACGGAATACCCACACCGGACCGTCGATCAAGTGGACCAGGGGTCCCCCGGCCACGCTAGATCTGCGACGAGAGACCGCGCTCCTCGAGCACCGCCTCGGCGGTCGCCTCGGCCGCTTTCTGGAGGTCCATGGTCCGGGAGGTCTTGCCGCGCCGCCGCACCAACTCGACCTTGCCTTCCGCGAGACCCCTGGGTCCGACGACCAGGCGATAGGGAACGCCGACCAGATCCGCATCCTTGAACTTGACACCCGGCCGCTCGTCCCGGTCGTCGAGAATGACTTCGATCCCCGCAGTCACCAGGGCGTCGTAGAGTGCGCCCGCGGCATCCCGGGTCGCGGCATCCTTGGCGTTGAGCTGCGTGACCACGACCTCGAAGGGCGCCACGCTGAGCGGCCAGACGATGCCCGACTCGTCGTGATGGCGCTCCACGACCGCCGCCATGGTTCGCTGGATGCCGATGCCGTAGGACCCCATGACGATCGGCCGGGTCTTGCCCTGTTCGTCGAGTACCGCCGCGCCCATCACTTCGTAGCGCGTGCCGAGCTTGAAGATGTGGCCGATCTCGATCGTCTTCTGCACGGCGAGCGGGCCGTCACAAGCGGGACACGATTCGCCCTCATTCACCTCGCGAAGGTCTAGCCACGCGTCCACCGCGATGTCACGCTCGACATCGACGCCGCGAAGGTGGAAGCCGTCTTCGTTTGCACCGGTCACCATGCCACATCGCCCGCGCAACGCTTCATCGGCCACGATCCGGACACCGCTCACTCCGACCGCGCCCAGACTCCCGGCCGCGGCACCGAGCGCAGAGAGAATCTCCTCGTCGGACGCGGCGCACCAGTCGACGCTCCCCAGTCCGTCGGAGAGCTTCTGCTCCACCAGTGAATGGTCGCCGCGAAGAAGCACGAGCGTGGGCTGCGCGTCCACCGTGTAGACGAGCGTCTTGATCTGCCGTTCCGGCGGAGCCCCTGCGTCGAAGCGGGCCAGGTCGTCGATGGTGCGCTGCCCAGGCGTCGCGAACTTCTCCGGAGCCGCCAGACCCGCCGCATCCTCGACGCGCTCCAAGGACGAGGTGGCCTTCTCGAAATTCGCCGCGTAACCGCAGGCAGCGCAGGAAGCGACCCAGTCTTCACCCGCATCGCTCGGCACCATGAATTCGATCGACTCGCTGCCACCCATGGCCCCCGACGAAGCCTCGACGGCCAGTGCATCGAGACCGCAGCTACCAAACACCTTGCGGTAGGCCTCGAAGTGCTTCCGGAACGAGAGGTCGAGGCCCGCTTCGTCCAGGTCGAGCGAGTACGAGTCCTTCATGGTGAACTCGCGCGTCCTCAGCAGGCCGGACTTGGGGCGCGGCTCGTCGCGAAACTTCGTGTCGACCTGATACCAGATCTGCGGGAGCTGCCGGTAGCTGCGCAGCTCGGCCGCGATGCTTGCGAAGACTTCCTCGTGGGTCATGCCGAGGGCAGCATCCGCCCCCTTTCGGTCGACGAGGCGGAACATCTCGTCGCCCATCGTCTCCCAGCGCCCGGAACGCTTCCAGAGCTCGGCCGGATGAAGCGACGGCAGGCTGAACTCCTGTCCGCCGATTTCGTTCATCCCGCGGCGAACGATCGATTCGATCTTGTGGCATACGCGCCGGCCGAGCGGCAGGATCGCATACACGCCGGCGGTTACCTGGCGAATGAAGCCGGCGCGCACCAGGAGCTTGTGACTCACGGCTTCCGCATCGGCCGGGTCGTCACGCAGGGTGGGGATGAAGGCGTGGGACCACTTCACGGCCCCACGCTAGCTCAGGGCCGGGACTCCCAGGGAGGGCGCCGCACTCAGGAAGGCACCGCGGAGCTTTTCCCACAGCGGCCCCGGGCGGCCGCTTCCGATCGGACGGCCATCGAGCGAACTCACCGGCACGACGCCCGCGCCGCTGCCGGTCAGGAAGACCTCGGTGGCAGCAAATAGATCGAAGCGCGAGATACAGCGCTCGGAGGCCGGAATGCCGAGAGTCCCGGCCAACTCGAGCAGAGTGCGCCGGGTGATGCCCTCGAGCGCACCTTCGGTGGCGGGTGGGGTCGCAATCTCCCCGTAACGGGCGCAGAAGACGTTGGCCACAGCGGCCTCCGCCACGCGCCCGGCGGTATTCAGGAGCAGCGCCTCATCGGCGCCCTGGCGGCGCGCCTCCTGCTTCGCGAGCACGCTGTTCAGGTAGTTGAGGCTCTTGACCCGCGGGTCGAGGACGTCCGGCGGGGGCCGGCGCAGGCTCGAGGTGACCAGGTCGATCCCGCAGCGCAGCTTCTCTTCCGAGTAGATGCTGATTTCCGCAACCAGGCAAAAGAGACGGGGTGCCGAGCAGGTCGTGGGGTCGACGCCGAGCGCCCCGTCGCCCCGGGTCACGACAAGCCTGACGTAGGCTTCGGGCTCTGCGTGGGCGCGCACGGTCTCGAGCACGATCTCGTGGAGACGGGCCCGCTCGAAGGGCAGCACCAGGCCCAGAACGCGTGCCCCGGCCTCGAGCCGGACCAGGTGGTCGTCGAGCCGGAATACCCGGCCGCCGTACACCCGGATTCCCTCGAACAGGCCGTCGCCGTAGAGGAGCCCGTGGTCGGTAACGGGGATCCGGGCCTCCCCCGCCTCGACGATTTGGCCGTCGATCCAGATCTTCACCGTGCCTCAGCCCTCCAGCAGCGCGAGCACTCCGGTGTAGGTCAGAAGCTCGGTCGTCGCACCCACCGGGCCGATCTCGCAGGAGCCGAACATCCCGAGCATCGGGACGGGCCCGAGTGCCCGCTCCAAGTAGGCCGATTCGAGACCCGGAACACCGAAGAACGCCTCCCCTCGGGCACAGCAATCGAAGTAGAGGGCCGCCGCCGCCCCGGTACCCGCGAGCGGGTCGAGCATCGCCTTCAGGTCTTCGCGGGCAGCCTCTGCGTCGCGGAAGGCGAACGCCAGCCGATCTCCAGCGCGAAGCTCAACCGGAATTGCGAACGCATTCTCATTCTCTTCGAACCCGATCACGTGGCGAACCAGGTAACTCCCGGGGGCCAGGTCCTCTCCCGCCACAGGCAACGCCGCCAGCACGAAGGCCGCGGCACGGCGCAGGTCTTCGGCAAGCCGCCCGCGAGCCAGTTCTCGGTAGACTTCGAGCGCTGGCCTGCCATCGATCTCCAGGACCCAGTGGCCCCGGGCGCGGGTCACCGTGAGAAGATCCGTCACCGGCCGGCACGCCTGCGTCACCCCCACGCGGGCAGGCCGGGTACCCCGGATCAGCATGCCTGCCACCGCGCCCGAAGCCACGGTTCGCCCGCACCACTGAACGGGGGTCCCGCCGGTGGGATCGCCCGCCCCTGCCCCTACCACACGGGCCGGGCCGAATACCTCAGCGATCTGTGGCAAGAAGACCTCGGGGTTAAAATTCCCCGGATCTGGGAGTAATACCACCAGGTCCTCGGGGCCTGGTGGACGCCCGAGCCGAGCTGCGATCTCGCGGCAGGCGGCCTGCTCTGCGCCGGCTGTATCCACGAGCAGAAAGGGCTTCGCATCGAGGCCCGCCAGGGCGAGCACGCCCACCGCCGGCTGGTTCTCGCACTCGGATCCATTGGCGAGAATTCCGTGGGCGCTGGCACCCACGATCGCCTCCGTGCCGAGTGTGGTGGCCACCGCATCGAGCATCAACGGCAGCTCATCCCCGTATCCCGGTCCGGCAAACAGCAGGGCCGCGTCCGCAGCCCCGGCCGCCGAGAGCGCGCGCTCCGCTGCCTCGGCCCCCGCACCGGCGGCGCCATGGGCGGTCGAAAGTCCAACTCCAGCCTTCGGCACGCCGGAATTATCGGCCACCCCCGGGCTCCTGGGGAGCCCCGCCTCCGAGGTCCCCACGGGAGCGGCTACCCAGGCGGCCAGGACTCAGCTAGCATGGCCCTCGGCACCGCTTCGCGCCCCTCCTCGGTGCCTTGTATTCCCCTCCGTGAGAAACAACTCCTGTTTGGGTGTGCGTGATTCCCGCAGGTCGGGGGACGAACCCATAAAGGCCCGCAAATTGGCGGACTTCGAGATCATCGAAACCAAGGCAGGCCTCGACGTCGTCGTCGAGGACCTGCTGTCGGCCAAGATCGTCGCAATCGACACCGAAGCCGACAGCTTCTACCACTATTTCGACAAGACCTGCCTGGTGCAGATCGCTACACGCCGGAATATCTACCTGATCGACCCCTTGGCACTGGGTGGTCCGGCGGAGCTCGCCCCGCTGGGGCCCGTGTTCGCGTCCCCCGAGATCACGAAGATCTTCCACGCCGCCGAGTACGACCTCTTCGTGTTGACGCGCGATTGCCGCTTCAGTTTCGCAAATCTCTTCGACACCATGGTGAGCGCGCAGCTGCTCGGTTACCCGTCGGTGGGGCTCGCCGGCCTCGCCGAGCGGCATTTCGGCGTGAACCTCCCGAAGGACGAGCAGCGCTCGGACTGGTCGCGGCGTCCGCTGACCCAGCGACAGCTCAACTACGCCGCAGCCGACGTCGTCTACCTGATCGAGCTGACCGAGAAGCTCACTCGCGAGCTGCGCCAGGCGAAACGCCTGCGCTGGGCACGCGAGGAATTCGAATCGCTGTGCACTCGATCCTGGCCCGAACGTGAGTTCGACGAGTTCGGGTACCTGCGCATCAAAGGGGCAAAGCGTCTCGACCCGAAGGGGCTCTCGATCCTGCGCGAACTCTACTTCGTGCGAGACGCCCGGGCGCGCGAGTTGGACCGGCCGCCCTTCAAAGTGCTGGGCAACCGGACCTTGCTCGACATCGCCGATCGAAAGCCGACAAAACTGAGCGAGGTGGCCGAGATCAAGGGCATCACCGACCTCCTCATCCGGCGCATGGGCCGCGACATCATGACCGCGATCCGCAAGGGCCGTAAACAGGACCATGGCCCGCTCCCCAAGCTCGGTGGTGGCCGGCGCCGCATGGACCGGCAGGTCGAGCGCCGGATGGCGGCGCTCAAAACCTGGCGCACCGGCCGCGCCGAAGACCTGAGGATGGACCCAGGCGTGCTCGCTCCGAACTCGGTGCTCGAGGCAATCGCGTGGCGGGCGCCGGCAACGGCGGCCGACCTCGACGACCTGCCCGAACTCAAGGGCTGGTTCCGACGGGAGTTCGGCTCGGAGGTGACCCGAGTGACCCTGGAGGACCTGACCGGACAAGAGACCACGAAGAAGCAGCGGCACGGCCAGCGGGCCCGCTCCGGCCGGCGGCGCAGCGGCCCCCGCCGGGCCGACGAGACGGAATCCTGAAAAACGAGAAGCCCCCGGGCCGGACCATCCGGCCGGGGGCTCTAGCGACTGTCCTCCCGGCGCGAAGCCGAGCGGGCGAGTCCCGCCTTGGGGGAAAGCGCCTGGTAGCGCTCGACCCTCCTCCGAGAGGTGTGCCGAACCGTCCGTGCGCGCCCGCTTACGTCCGATCCGGCCACAACAGAACGCTGCACTATTCCAAGAGCAGAAAGCGTGCCAAGCACAGACCACCTCTCACTCCACGCAAGGGGTTGATTTTTCAGCTCTTTTCTCAAACGTGTCGAGAGCACACCGGTCCGTGGGTGCCACTAAAATTTGCAGCCGGATGTGCCTCCGGGCAACCGGCGGCCGTCAGCTGCGCCACAACCCCGCGAGACGGAAACAGTCGGTGATCAACGCATCCGAAAGCAGCCCCGCCGCCCTTTGCGGCGGGCTGGCTACCGCCCTGCTGCGGATCGCGGTGGCCGCTCTAGCCGGCTGTACGGCGCAGCACACGCCCCAGGTGACTCCCCGCATCCACACGGCCCAACCGGTCAGCGGCAGCGAGGACTACTGCGCCTGGTACGGCGACGCCCGCGACGGGGTGCTCTATTTCGGTCAGGCGGCATTCTGGGCAGCCAAGCGGGCCCACGCCGGTGATCCCCGCGGCGACCTGGCGGCGCCGGGTCCCCAACTCATCGGCCGCTTCGACTTGCAGCGGGAGCGCATGCTGCCCCCCCTCGACGTCACAGCGCCCGGGGCGCGCTCCGGGGTCTGGGACGTCCACGCCCACCGGAACGGGCGCGTCTACTACACGACTTTTTTTGAGGAGATGGGCGCAGTCGACCCGGCAACCGGCGACGTGAGCCGCTTCCGAGGGCTCGGATTGGGCCTGAACGAGATCGCCGCGGGGGAGGGAGACACGCTGCTCGTCACTCGCTACGGCGCCGGGCCACGGGAAGACCCTCAGCAGGGCTCGCTGCTGGTCATCTCTCCCGAGGGCGTGCTCCTCGAAGAGCATGCACTCACACCGCCCGCCGGTTACACCGCGGCACCGAAGACCCCCGCCTTGGACACAGCGAGCGCCACGTACTGGTTGACTGCAGACCTCTTGCCCCGGGGCGCCGGCGCGGTTCGAAACGACGCATTCGTACTGAGCCTCGACGGAGTTCAACGCCGACGCATCGAAACGCCCGAGATCCAGTTCGTTGCGAGCAACCCGCAGGTGGGGCTACTGCGCGCCGAGCGAAGCGGCTCCGAACTCGATCTCGTGCGGCCCGTTGGGAGCGTCGTACTCGACACTGACTTCGCCGCCGCCTTCGACTTCACCCAGGACGTGAAGCCCACACCCGACGGCGGAGCCGTCGTCACACAGTGGAGTGGCCTCGTCCACCGCGTTGCCGCGGACGGCTCCTCCAGCAGACTGCAGCTTCCGAACCTCCAGCAGGGCGGTCTCTACTACACGGCAGTGCTGGCCGACGACCGCATCTGCGCCACGTACTGCGCCGGGGTGCGCGTCGTCTGCACTCGGATTCCGTAGCGAGCGAGCTTCGTTTGCACCCGGGTTACGTAGTAAGATCGCTGCCGTGTTCGCAGAACGCCGCCAAAAGGTCCGAGCCGCCATGGGGAAGGGCGCCGTCGCGATCTTCCTCGGCTCGAGCATGGTGCAACGCTCGAACGACACGGACTTTCCCTTCCGACAGGAAAGCGACTTCTGGTACCTGACGGGTTTCGACCACCCGGGTGCCGTCGCCCTGCTGCGGACGGACGGCGGACCCGAGTACACGCTCTACGTCGAGCCCCGCGATCCGGCCACCGAAATCTGGACGGGCTACCGACCGGGAGTCGACGGTGCGGTGCGCGACCATGCTGCTGACGAAGCACACCCCCGCTCGGACTTTCTGCGCCACTTGGCGGACCTCGTCGGCAAGGTCGACCGCATCCACCACGTGCTGGGCCGCAACGCCACGATCGACGCCTGCATCACCGGAGCCATCGAGGATCTGCGCCGCCGCTCGCGCCAGGGAACCGAGGCACCCACGGCGATCCTGGATCCGCGGGCAATCCTCCACGAGCTGCGGCTGTTCAAGAGCCCCGAAGAACTCGATATCATGCGCCGCGCTGCCGCCATCAGCGCCGACGCACACACCGCGGCCGCGCGCCTGGCCCACCCGGGAACGTATGAGTACGAACTCCAGGCGATTCTCGAGTACACCTTCAGGCGCCGAGGCGCCCGAGGCCCCGCGTATACGACCATCGTCGGCGGTGGCAGCAATGCCACCGTACTCCACTACGTGGCGAACGACTCCAAGCTCACGGACGAGAGTCTCGTCCTCATCGATGCCGGCTGCGAGCTCGAAGGCTACGCGTCGGACGTGACGCGCACCTATCCGGTCGGCGGCCGTTTCACCGGAACCGGGCGCGCTCTTTACGAGGTGGTGCTCTCGGCGCAGCTTGCGGCACTCGACCAGTGCCGTCCGGGACACACCCTGGTGCAGGTGCACGAAGCCGCCGTGCGCCGCCTCGCCGAAGGGCTCGTCGACCTGGAACTTCTCTCCGGAGACGTGGAGGAGATCGTCTCCCGTGAGGAGCACAAGGCCTACTGCATGCACAACACCAGCCACTGGCTCGGGCTCGACTCACACGACGTTGGCGCCTACCGGCGGGAAGGATCTCCGCGTCCCCTCGAGCCCGGGATGGTCTTCACCGTAGAGCCCGGTCTCTACATCTCCGAATCCACCGCACAGGCAGGTTCTCGCTTCCGCGGCATCGGCGTGCGCATCGAAGACGACGTGGTAGTAACCGAGGATGGTCACGAGAACCTCAATGCCGCACTTCCCAAGACACCCGACGAATTGGAGGCGCTCGTCTCCGAGCGCTAAAGAAACGAAAAGTTGGAAGCGCTCCTCAACGAGCGCCGACGGAGCACCATGGACCAGATCGAATCGCTGCTGAAGGAGAAACGCGTCTTCAAGGCGAATAGGGACTTCACGAAGAACGCCAATTGGAATCGGAAGCAGATCGCCGAGTACCGAAAACTCGGCGCCAAGAGCCCCGAACGCTTCTGGGCGAAGATGGCCCGCAACGACGTCAGCTGGTTCACACCCTGGAAGAAGACGCTCCAGTGGAAACCACCCTTCGCGAAGTGGTTCGTCGGAGGCAAGCTCAACGTCTCCTACAACTGCCTCGACCGTCACCTCGAGGGCGAAAACGCCTGGCGTCGCAACAAAGCCGCAATCGTCTGGGAGGGTGAGCCGGGAGATACGCGCGTGCTCACCTTTGGCGAACTCCACCGAGAAGTCTGCCGCTTTGCCAACGTGCTCAAGGAGAGCGGGGTCCGGAAAGGCGACCGCGTCGCACTCTACATGCCTATGATTCCCGAGCTCGCCATCGCATTGCTCGCCTGCGCGCGTATCGGCGCTCCGCACAGCGTCGTCTTCGGTGGCTTCTCCGCCGAGGCGCTGCGCGATCGAATCAACGACGCCGGTGCAAAACTCGTCGTCACTGCCGACGGAGGGTTCCGGCGGGGTGAACCCCACGCGCTCAAGCCCGCTGTCGACGAGGCGCTCGAAGGCTGTCCCGACATCGAGCGGGTGATCGTGGTGAAACGCACCGGTCAGGCCACCGCCATGAAGTCGGGCCGCGACCTCTGGTGGCACGACGCAGTCCAGAACGCGAGCGCAAAGTGCGCGCCGGCGCGCCTCGACTCCGAGCACCCCCTCTTCATCCTCTACACGAGTGGGACCACGGGAAAGCCCAAGGGCATCCTGCACACCACGGGCGGCTACCTCACACACGTAACGACCACCGCAAAGGCAATCTTCGACCTGAAGGACAGCGACACCTACTGGTGCACGGCCGACATCGGCTGGATCACAGGACACTCGTACGTGGTCTACGGGATCCTCGCGAACGGTGCGACGACACTGATGTACGAGGGCACTCCGACGCACCCCGGCCCCGACCGCTTCTGGGACATCATCGAGCGTTGGGGCGTCACCGTCTTCTACACGGCTCCAACGGCGATCCGCACCTTCGTGCGGCTCGGTGACGAGCACCCGAAAGGTCACGACCTGTCGTCTTTGCGGCTCCTGGGCACCGTGGGCGAACCGATCAACCCCGAAGCTTGGATGTGGTACCACCGCGTGATCGGCGGACGGCGCTGCCCGATCGTCGACACCTGGTGGCAGACCGAAACCGGCGGAATCATGATCACCCCGCTTCCGGCAGGGGTCGACACGAAGCCCGGCTCGGCGACGCTCCCCTTTCCCGGCGTGCACGCAGACGTCTGGAGCGAAGACGGCCAACCGGTGAAACCGCCCAACGGCGGATTCCTCGTGATCGAGAAGCCCTGGCCTGGAATGTTGCGCGGAATCTGGGGCGACCCGAAGCGCTTCCGCGAGACTTACTGGAGCAAGTACCGCGAGACCTACCTCGCCGGCGACGGCGCGCACCGCGACTCGGACCGCTACTTCTGGATCATGGGACGCATCGACGATGTGATGAACATCTCGGGCCACCGCATCGGAACCATGGAAGTCGAGAGTGCCATCGTCGCGCATGCCAAGGTGGCCGAAAGCGCCGTGGTCGGACGCCCGGATGAGCTCACCGGCACTGCGATCGTCGCATTCGTCACCCCCAAGGGCGGGGTCGCCGCGGGCGACGGGCTGGCCCAGGAATTGCGCGCACACGTGGCGAAACAGATCGGCCCCATCGCGAAGCCCGCGGACATCCGCTTCACAGACGCCCTGCCGAAGACGCGCTCGGGAAAGATCATGCGCCGCCTGCTGCGCGACATCGCTGCCGGCAAGGAAGAGGTGGGCGACACCACGACGCTCGAGGACTACAGCGTCCTGACCCGTCTCCGCGAGTCCCAAGAAACATAAAAACTCTTTATTTTCAAATATTTGAGAAAATCGCTCTGCGTGTGAACCACCTCACAGGTTCCCGCTCGCTCCATGGCCGAGAATTCCGTCATGGAGACAGCCACAATGAAGAAAACGACAGCTCTAGCGATGGCGGTTTTGTTCCTCGGGGCGATGGGGCTAGTGGAAGTCGGGAGCCAGACGGAGACGGCGACGGCCCGGCGGGCTGAGCCGGCAGCGACACAGCAAGTCACCGAAGAGCGACGGCGCTGCGGCAAAGTCTGCTCACTGAGCGACATTCCGATCTTCGTTTCGCCGAACCGGGGCAGCGCGACCTCGCGGATCGGGGGCGGCTCGCGCGGCGGCAACCTGGAGTTCTGACCCGCTAGCCGGGATTGCTGCCCCGACGGCCCAGACGCCAGTCGTCGTCAGCGGCGCAGAAGAGACCCAACGAACCCGCCAGGGGGGGCTCTCCATCCTCGAGCGGCGCGCCGAGCAGGGACTCGGCGATCGTGCGCACGGTTCCTTTGTGAGCCACGACGAGAACACTCGTCGCCCCGCCCGTCTGGAGTCCCTCGAGGCCCTGCTCCACGCGCGCCCGGAAGTCCGCACGCGCCTCGCCGCCGGGGTACTCGAATCCCTCTACCTTGCCGTCCCACTCCGCGTAGAGCACCGGATCCGAGGCCTCGATCTCCTCGCGGGTCAAGCCCTCCCAGCGGCCGAAACCGATCTCGTTGAACCGGTACTCGATCCGCACCGGCGCACCTCCGGCGACGATCGACGCCGCCTGCCACGAACGGCGGAGTGCACTCGCCACCACGAGGTCGAAGAATTCCCCCTTCAGGCCCCGAGCCGCATCGCGCACCTGGGCGCGTCCCTCGTCAGAGAGGGAAACGTCGGTGCTTCCGTGGAAGCGGATGCTCGATTCACCCGTGGTTTCGCCGTGGCGCATCAGTACAAGGCGGCGAAGCTGCGACATGTCTTCTCCTCCGGACACGAAAAGGCTACAAGAACCGCACCCGGCTACCGCCGGCCCGAAAGGGCGCAGGATCGCGCCCACCGGCCGCGGCGTCAATGCGGCTGCGTTAGACTCGATTCCCCGACGGTGATCGGTGGAAGGGGAGGGGTGGCGTGAGCGCTCGGGGGTGGCTCTTCGTTCTTCTCCTGCTGCTGCTGGGCGGCGGCGGAGTCTTCGCGTGGTTTCGCTTCGAAGCGAGTGCGCCGGCAGTCGCCGGTCCAGAGGCAATCGTGTTCGGTGCGAACGGAGGCACTCTGGAGTTCGACCTTTCGGACTCCGGGACGGGATTGCGCTCCGTGGAGGCCGTGCTGTCTCATGCCGGCGGCGACGCGCCGCTGGTGTCCGAGACCTACCCAGGGGGCCTCATGTCGGGCGCGCTCCGAGGGGAAGAGCCCGAGACGCTCGAGGTTACGTTGCCTCCCGACGCACTGCCGCGGGGCGTGAGCGAGGCCTTCCTGCGCCTCACGGTGCGCGACTGGTCGTGGCGTGACGGGCTGCGCGGCAACGAGACGCGCGCAGACATCCCACTCCGCATTGATCGGGTCCCACCCCAGGTATCCATTGCCACGGGGCTTACCTACGTAAAGCGCGGCGGCAGCGGCGCGGTGCGTTACCAGATCTCCGAAGAGACCGTGCGCGACGGGGTCGAAGTGGGCGACGTGTTCTTTCCGAGCTACCCGCTGGGCGACGGACGTGCCGTAGTCTACGCGGTGCCGATCGACGCGCCGCAAAGCCCGAAGGTGCGCGTGCTGGCGGAAGATCAGGCCGGCAACGTGACACGTGCGCGCTGGCCCGTCGTGGTGAACGAGCGGAGGCTTCCCGAGGCAAATGTCACGCTTCCCGCGAGTTTTCTCGACGTGACCGTCCCGGAACTGGCCGCCGCCATGGGCATCGACGCTTCGGATCCGGCCGCTGCCTTCCAGGTCATCAACACGGAGGTGCGGGCCTCCAACGAGGAGCAAATCGGCGAACTGCTCGCGGAGAGCGCACCGGAGAAACACTGGGAAGGCGCCTTCGACCAACTCGACAATTCAGAGGTGACGAGCCGCTTCGCCGAAAAGCGCACGTACTTCGTATCGGGCCAGCCGAACTCGAAGGCCACGCACTTCGGCTACGACCTGGCCTCGACGCGGGCCGCCCCGGTCACGGCAGCAGCGAGCGGGCGGGTGATCTACGCCGGCGCCCTTGGCATCTACGGAAACTGCGTACTGCTGGATCACGGACTCGGCGTCGCGACGCTCTACGGACACCTGTCCCGAATCGACGTCTCGGCCGGCGACGCGGTCGAGCAAGGCCAACCGCTGGGACGCTCCGGCGCAACGGGTCTCGCCGGGGGCGACCACCTCCACTTCGCCGTGCTCGTCGGCCGTACCTACGTGGATCCGCTCGAGTGGTGGGACGCAAAATGGGTACGCGAGAACCTGGAGGCGCAGCTCACTCCCTGAGGCCGGTGGGCGTCCGTATCGACGCCACCCTCCGCGGGCGTCTGCTCCGCCGCTACAAGCGCTTTCTTGCCGACGTCGAGACGGACGCGGGCCAGAAGCTCACGGTCCACTGCCCCGACCCCGGGAGCATGCGGGGCTGCGCGCTGCCAGGTGCACTCGTGCGCTGCTCCAGGAGCGACAACCCGAAGCGGAAGCTGAGCCACACGCTCGAAATGATCCGTGTCGGACGGGTCTGGGTGGGCGTGAATACGGGGCGCGCGAACCACGTCGTGGCGCGGGCGCTCACCGCCGGAGCCCTGCCCGAGCTATCCGGCTACGGTCGGCACGAGCGGGAAGTGGTGGCCGTGCCGGGATCGCGGCTCGACTTCCGGCTTGCGGACCACACGCGGGATCCGCGCCCCGCCTGGATCGAGGTGAAGAGCGTGACATTCGCCGAGGGGGACACGGCGCTTTTCCCGGACAGCGTGACCGCTCGCGGACGCAGACATCTCGAGACGCTTCTGCGCCTGCACCGGCGCGGAGCGCGTGCGGCTCTGGTCTACCTGGTGCAGCGCGCAGATTGCGTGCGGGTCGCTCCGGCCGCTGCGATCGATCCCGAATACACGGCTGCGCTGCGCCGTGCGGCACGGGGCGGTGTCGAGATCTTCGCGCTCGGCGCCCGAGTCACGGGACGGGCGATCCGCATCGAGCGCCGCCTTCCGGTGCTGCTTTGAAGCCGACGCGCCGTATCCTGATCGACTGGTACCACCAGCACCGGCGCGACCTTCCGTGGCGCCGCAGCGAAGACCCCTACGCGATCTGGATCTCAGAGACGATGCTTCAACAGACGCGCGTCGACAGCGTGATCCCGTACTACGAGCGCTTCCTCGCCCGCTTTCCCGACATCGACGCGCTGGCCTGCGCGGAGGCCGACGACGTGCTCGGCCTCTGGGCCGGGCTCGGTTATTACTCGCGCGCGCGCAACCTCCTGAAGGCGGCGCGCATCGTGCGGGATCGACACGGCGGTGCGCTCCCGGACTCGGCCGAAGCACTCCGAGAACTCCCGGGAATCGGCCGCTACACGGCCGGTGCGGTCGCGTCGATCGCCTTCGACCGGCCCGAGCCGGCCGTCGACGGGAACGTGGCGCGCGTGCTCGCACGCCTCCACGAGATCCGCGAGGACCCGAAGACACCCCAGACCCAGCGCCGACTCTGGGACGAAGCTGCCGCACTCGCCCGCGGCGCGAACCCGGGCGACCTGAATCAGGCGCTCATGGAACTCGGCGCGAGCGTCTGCACGCCGAAGAACCCGCGCTGCCCGGAATGCCCGCTGCGGCGGCGCTGCTCCGCACGGCGTGCTGGCGATCCGGAGTCGCTCCCGGTCAAGACCCGTCGCGCGCAGCCGCAGCGCGTGGCCGCCGTGGCGGGCTGGGTGGTGCGGCGCGGTCGCGCCCTGGCGGTGCGGCGGCCACCGCGAGGGCTCCTCGGGGGTCTCTGGGAACTCCCAGGCGGTGCTCTCGCCCGGGCTGAAGACCCCGAGACAGCGCTGCTCCGTGCTCTCACCGAGCGGGTGGGGCTCGCGGTCCCCCGAGCGCAGCACCTGGGAACTGTCGACCACGCCTTCACACACCGCCGTTTGCAACTCCACCTCTTCCGGTGCGAAACTCCCCGGGGAAGGGTGCGCCTCGAGGGCTTCGACGCCCACCGCTGGCTCGCGCCGGCGGCGGTGGCGGAACTCCCGCAGGGCGCTCTCACGCGCAAGGCGCTGAAACTGCTTCCGGAGAACTCATAGGAGACGGGCTGGACTCGATGGGAACCCGGGGCGACGAATCGGATTTCGAGAAAGCCATGTCCGACGCGAAACCGCTCGAGAATCGGGACAAGGCGGTGCGGCCCAGAACGCTGCGCCGGCGCCGCCGCGTGCAGGGCGAAGACTCCGGTGCGGCGGTGAAGTTCGACATCGACCTCCTCGGAGAACGCGTGGAAGGGCTCGCACCCGGAGCCGATCACGGCCTGCTCCGCAAGCTTCGCAATGGCGAGATCGCGCGGGATGCGCGGGTCGACCTCCATGGACACGACGAGGCCTCGGCGCGTCGGCGCGTGCACGAATCGCTGCTCGAGACCCGACGTCAGGGCGGCCGCTGCGTTCTCGTGATCCACGGCCGCGGCAGAAACTCGCCGGGAGGCCCGGTCTTGAAGGAGGCACTCGTCGACTGGCTCAGCCAGCCTCCTGTCGGGTCCGAGGTGCTGGCGTTTTCGAGTGCCACCAGCGGCGACGGCGGTGTCGGCGCCACCTACGTGCTCTTGAGAGGCTGATCACCGCCTGTTGTATCTTCTCGCCCGATGAGCAGCCGATTCGGGAAAGCCTTCGAGTTGACGACCTTCGGCGAGAGCCATGGAGGCGGGGTGGGCGTCGTGGTCGACGGCTGCCCGCCGCGGCTCCCGCTCTCGGTGGAGGAGATCCAACGCGATCTGGACCGCCGGCGCCCGGGGCAGAGCCAACTCACCACTGCGCGCCAAGAGGCCGACCGTGCCGAGATCCTGTCCGGCGTCTTCGAAGGCCGCACCATCGGATCGCCCATCGCGCTCCTCGTGCGCAACGAAGACGCACGCCCTTCGGCCTACGAGCACATGAAGGACCTCTACCGTCCCTCCCACGCGGACTACACCACCGAGGCCAAGTACGGCATCCGAAACTGGCAGGGCGGCGGGCGCGCTAGCGCCCGAGAGACAATCGGACGGGTCGCCGCCGGCGCCATCGCGCGAAAGCTCCTGCGCGAGGCCGCGAGCGTGGAAGTCCTCGCCTGGGTCCGGCGCGTGCACGAAGTCGAGGCGAAGCTCGACCCGGGATCGGTGAATCTCGAAGCCGTCGAGGCGAACCCGGTGCGCTGTCCGGATCCGGGCGCGGCCGAGGAGATGGCGCGTGCCATCGAGGCCGCCCGGGAGCGCGGAGACTCTCTGGGGGGCATCGTGGAATGCATCGCGCGCGGTGTGCCCCCCGGTCTCGGTGAACCCGTATTCGACAAGCTCGAGGCCGACCTGGCCGCAGGACTGATGTCGCTTCCGGCGACGAAGGCCTTCGAAATCGGCAGCGGCCTCGAGGGCACGCGCATGACGGGCATCGAACACAACGACCCGTTCGTCCCGGGCGAGGACGGCCGTCCGCGCACGGCAGCCAACCGCTCGGGGGGAGTGCAGGGCGGCATCAGCAACGGCGAAGACATCTCGCTGCGCGTTGCCTTCAAGCCCACCGCGACGATCGCGCAGGCCCAGGACACGGTCACCGCCGAGGGCGCGGCGACGACGCTCGAGGCCCGCGGACGTCACGATCCCTGCGTCCTGCCCCGCGCCGTTCCGATGGTGGAAGCGATGGTCTGCCTGGTACTCGCAGACCACTGGTTGCGCCAGCGCAGCGTCGACGTCTTGCCGCCCCTCGCCTAGGGAAGCAGCACGAACCCGGCGACGGTGGCGAGCGCTGCGAACAGGATCGCGAGTCCGCCGAGTACGGCGTGAACGTCGTAGGCGCGCGTGCGGCGCTTTTCGATGCGGTGGCCGACAACTGCGGCAGCGGCAAAGAGCGCCGCCACGACGAGCCCGACGAAGCCGTGGAAGGTACCCAGCGGCTCCCCGCCGCGGAGCCACACCCACGAAATCGGCCCACCGATGAATCCGACCAGCAGCATCAAGACAGCCGGCTTGGCGAAGCGCAGGTGGCCCGCACGCATCTCTGGCGTCTGCTGGAGCCGCCCGAGTCGCGTGCGCCGCAGGCCGACTCCCGCGCGAAATGCCAGCGCCGCCAACGAGAGCCCAACCGTCATCCACGCCGGGTGAACATAGGCGAGAGCGCGCGCCGCGGGATCCTGAAGCGTCGGGTCCAGCTACTCGACCCGGTGGACCGCATCCTCGGGAAGCCGGTTCAACAGGCTCTCGAGGGCGTCCTGGACGTAACCCGCGTCCCGCGATTCGAGCGTCAGCATCACGTGGAAGGCCTCCTGCCCGATGCGCGGATAAGAGCCCAGTAGAAGTTCCGGGAACTCCTGGAGGAGCTCGTTCAAGAGCGGCGCAATGTCGCTCTCGCGTTTGCGCACGAACACCTTCTTCAGCACGAACGGAACGCCGCGGAAGCGATCGCGCACGGACTCGAACTTCTTGCGCAGGAGCTCTGGAACACCGGGAAAGATGTAGACGTTATGCACCACCACGAGCGGGAACCAGAGGTCTCCCGAATCGAGGAGCTGGGCGCCAGTGGGAATCCGCGCCATGCGAAGGAGCGTATCGCTGGGCTCCTTGCCGGTTGCGCGGCGTATGCGCTCTTCGATCGACTCGCTGTGCTCTACGGCGACCCCGAAGCCGGCGGCGATTCCCTCGATGGTCAGGTCGTCGTGAGTTGGCCCGATCCCGCCCGCCGTGAACACGAAATCATACGCATCACTCATCGCCTTCACCTCGGAGGCGATGCTCTGCACGTCGTCGGAAATCGTAAGGATCCGCTCGACATCGACGCCCAGCGCGCGCAGTTCGCGGCAGAAGTAGGGCGAGTTCTCATCGGTCACCTTACCCGAGAGGATTTCGTTGCCAATTATCAGGATTGCCGCCGTGGGCATTGACCCAGCATAAGCCATGGCCTCGTCGGGCTCCAAGCCACCGCTTGCTATGATGCGCCCATGGACGTCGAGGTGCGCTTCCAGCCGTCGGGGCGCAGCCTGCGCGTCGCCCCCGGAACGACTTTGCTCGAGGCCGCCCAGAGTGCGGGGCTCCCGATGGCCAGCGCCTGCGGTGCCCACGGCGTCTGCGGGCGCTGCAGCGTCGAGCTCCTCGGGGGTGCGCGAAACGTCTCGGCACAGACACCTGCGGAAGCGCGGGTGATGCGCGCCAACCGAGTCGCGGCGGACCGGCGTCTCGCCTGTCATGCCCACGTCGCCGGTCCGGTCGAGATGACCGCGAGCTACTGGTGAACAGCGAGGCCGCTGCAACACGCCCGCGAGTGAGGACACAACGATGAAGGATATTCAGATCGGCCTGGGCTTGATGCTCGGGCGCCAGGAACTCGACGTTCTGCTGACCCAGGTACGCGAGGCTGAAGAAGCGGGCTTCCCCAGTGTCTGGGTCCCGAACATCTTCGGCGGCGACGCGATGACGCTCTGCGCCCTCGCCGGCCGGGAGACCTCGCACATCGAGGTGGGGACAGCGGTCGTTCCGAGTTTCTCGCGCCACCCGCTCTACATGGCGCAGCAGGCGCTCACCACCCAGGTCGCAACGCGCGGCCGCTTCGTGCTCGGCGTCGGCCCGAGCCACCGCGTGGTGATCGAGGACATGCTGGGCCTCTCCTACGCAAAGCCCGCGCGCCACGTGCGCGAGTACGTGACGATCGTGAAGCAGCTCCTGGAAACCGGAAAGACCAGCTTCTCGGGCGAGACCTATCGGGTCAACGCCTCGCTCGACACGCCCTGTGAATCGCCGCCGCCGCTCCTGATCGGGGCCCTCGGGCCAATGCTGCGCCGGGTCGCGGGCTCGCTCTGCGATGGGACGATCACCTGGATGACAGGTCCGCGCGCACTCGGCGGAGAAGTGGGCCCCGGTGTGCGGTCCGCAGCGGAGGCCGCCGGACGCCCGGCGCCGCGCATCGTGGCCGGCATTCCCATCTGCCTGACCGACGACGCCGCCGGCGCCCGTGCGAACGCCGGAGAACGCTTCGCCATGTACGGTCAGCTCCCTTCCTACAAGGCGATGCTCGACCTCGAGGGCGTTTCGGACCCATCGGAGATCGCCATCGCCGGCGACGAGAAGACGCTCGAAGCTGGGATCCGCCGCTTCGCGGACGCCGGCGTCACCGACTTCCAGGCCGCGATCTTTCCTCACGGACCGAGCGGACGAGCCTCGGTCGAACGCACCCGCGCGTTCCTGGCCGAGCTGTCGAGGGCCTGATGGACAACCGTCACCGCTTCGAAACCCGTGCGATCCACGTGGGGCAGGCGCCCGACCCGGCCACCGGCGCCACGATCGTTCCGGTCTACCAGACGGTCACCTTCACCCAGGACGAGGTCGGCCATCACAAGGGCTACGAGTACTCGCGCACCGGGAACCCGACGCGTGCCGCACTCGAGGAATGCCTCGCCTCTCTCGAGGGCGGGCGCTTCGGCTTCGCCTACGGCTCGGGCATGGCAGCGATCCACGGTGCCATGCAGTTGGTTTCTGCGGGCGACCATGTGGTGGTAGCCGACGACCTCTACGGCGGAACCTTTCGCCTCTTCAGCGAGGTCCTCCCGCGCTTCGGCGTGCACTTCGACTATGTCGACGCGACGCAGCCGGAGGCGATCGACGCAGCGGTCACGCCCGAGACCCGCATGCTCTGGATCGAAACGCCCACCAACCCCCTGCTGCGCCTCGTGGACCTGTCGGCCTGCGCAGAAATCGCGAACCGGAACGGCGCAAAGCTCGTCGTCGACAACACCTTCGCCACCCCGTACCTCCAGAACCCGCTGGAGTTCGGGGCGCACGTGGTCGTGCACTCGACCACCAAGTACCTGGGAGGGCACTCCGACGTGATCGGCGGTGCAGTCATCGTCGACGACGAGGAACTGGCGCAAACGCTCCAGTTCACACGAAACGCCACGGGGGGCATCCCGGGGCCCTGGGACGCCTGGCTCACACTTCGGGGCACCAAAACCCTGGCACTGCGCATGCGCGAGCACGAGGCCAACGCGCGCCGGGTCGTCGAATTCCTGGTGGGGCGCCCGGAGGTCGCACGCGTCCACTATCCCGGAATTCCCAACCATCCGGGTCACGAACTCGCACAGCGACAGATGCGCGGCTTCGGCGGCATGCTCGCCCTCGACCTCGAAGGCGGCGAGCCGGCGGCCCGCGCCTTCTGTGCCGCGACCCAACTTTTTTCCCTCGGCGAAAGCCTGGGAGGCGTGGAATCACTGGTCGGCTACCCCTGGTCCATGAGCCACGGCGCCTTCCCCGCCGAGGAGAAGCGGCGAAAGGGTATTACCGAGGGCACCGTGCGCCTTTCGGTCGGGATCGAACACCCCGACGACCTGTGCACCGACCTCGAACGGGCGCTCGAAGCCGCGGTGGTCACCGGATGAAGCCCGCGATCCTGCTCGTCGACCACGGGAGCCGACGGCCCGAGGCAAACGCACAGCTCGAGGCGTTGGCCGAGCGCTTGCGCGCTCGGGTCGGCGACCGTTTCGTCGCCATCGCCCACATGGAACTCGCCGAGCCGAGCATCGAGCGGGGCATCGGAGCCTGCGTCGCCTCCGGAGCGCGAGAGATCGTGGTCCACCCCTTCTTTCTCGGACCGGGGAGCCATACGACGCGCGACATTCCCCGGCGGGTGACCGACGCGGCGGCGGGCCACCCCGGTGTTCACGCGCGTGTCGGTCCCCCGCTCGGTCTCGACGACAAACTCGTCGATCTCGTTCTCGAGCGCATCGAACAAGCCCCGTAGCATCCGTGCAACGCCCCGTCGTGATGGCGCTCGTGTGGTTTTTCTGCCTGGGCGCGCTCGGGACCTGGTTCCCGTTCTACACGCTCTATCTGAAGGAGAACGCGGGACTCACCGGTACGCAGGTGGGACTCGTGATGGCAACCCTCCCCCTCGTCGGGATCCTCGGTCAGCCCTTCTGGGGACAGGTCGCCGATCGCACCGGCTCGCGCACGCGAATGCTCACTCTTCTCGCATTGTGTGCGGCGGCGGGATACGCAGCACTCGGCCTGCCCGAAAGCTTTTCCGGCTTCCTCGTGGCCACCGCCTTTCTCGCACTCTTCTCCACCGCGGTCATCCCCTCCTGCGTCGCCGTCACCCTGGCGCTGAGCCGGGAGGGCGGCGCACGCGCATTCGGCCATTCGCGCGTCTGGGGCACGGTGGGCTTCCTGGTCTCGGTGGTCGCATTCCCGGAACTGCTCGACACTTGGCAGTCGCGCCCCGACTTCGAAGCGTTGCGCGGAAAATCGCTCGCCGCACCGGGACTGGGAATCATGTTCCCCGTCACGGCGGTCGTCATGGCCCTGGGCGGGCTCATGGCCCTGGCGCTGCCCCGTGCGGGCGCCGTCTCGCTTCGCGCCGCGCCGGGCGACTGGCGCGAGTTGGTGCGCCACCGCCCCTACCGCCGGGTGCTGCTCTTCACCCTGCTCGGATACCTGTGTCTCCAGGGTCCTCAGGTCTTCTTCCCGGTGTTCGTGCGCTCCCTCGGCGGCGAGATCGATACGGTGAGCCGCATGTGGATTCCCATGCTCGTACTCGAGATCCCGTTGATCGCGTACTCGGGTGCGACGCTGGATCGCATCGGCGCACGCGGTCTGCTGGCGATGGGGGTGCTCGCCGGCGGACTGCGCTGGGCCATCTGCGGCTTCGCCCCCGATCTCTCCTGGGTGTGGCCCGTGCAGCTGCTGCACGGCGTAGTCGTCACGGGACTGGTGATCGGCGGTCCCCTCTACGTCGAGCAGGTCGTCCCCGAGCGACTGCGTTCGACCGGCCAGGGTCTGCTCGCCATGGTGGGCTTCGGCATCGGCGGCATGGCCTCCAACGCGGGCTCGGGCTGGCTCGTCGATCAGGTCGCCGCCTGGGCTCCATACGCTGTCGGCGGCGTCGGCGCCATCGCACTCGGCCTGGCGGTACCGCTGCTGCTACCCGCGCCCCGCCGTCCGCAGTGACGCGGGTCCCCGAAGCTTCGACTCATTGGGGTGCTCTCCGGCGAGAATCGCGTGCACCGAGGCGAGCACATCCGCAACGGCAATTCCCGTCATGCACTTCGCCTGGGAGAACCAGCAGGAAAGCACCTTGTTGTCGTGGACGAACATACACGGGGAGCAACCGAGACTCAGATAGTGGACGGCATGGCGCTGGTCTTCAGCGGAGTACAGCGGGCCGTAGAGAACCGGAGTCTCCGGGCCGAAGAGCGCCACCGTCGACGTGCCGACGGCGGCTGCGAGATGCATCGGACCCGAATCGTTCGTGACGACGACATCCGCGTGGGCGAGCAGTGCCACCAGTTCCGCAACATCACAGCGGCCTACCAGGTTGACGACGCGGGAGCCGGTCTCGGAGAGATCCAGTACCGCTTGCACCCGGCCGCGCTCGGCGGAGGATCCCACGAGCACGACGTTTGCGGGAACTTGCGCCGTCAGGTGCACCAGAAGCTCGGCAAACTGCTCCGCGGGCCAGCGGCGCTCGAGGGCCATGTCGCCCGCGTTCGGATTGACCACTGCGAGCCGCTCGTCTTCTCGCCATGCCGGATCGGCGCAGAGCACCGCATGACAGCGCTCCCAGGCACCCTCGGGCGGCTCGAGTGTGGGCAGGATGGGGCTCCCTGAGACTCCATCCGCATTCACGGCGTTCATCGGATCGCCTACGAGCAGGGTGAGGAAGTTCTGCGTCACGTGGCAGTAGGCGTTGAACGGAACTTCGGCATCGTGGAGCCGCCCGCGCCACTTCCCCTTGGCGCTGAAGCCGTGGGACCACGCCGGCGCCACCAGGTAGGACAGAATCGCTGAAAAGCGCGTGAAGAACTCGAGATCCAGGAGAAGGTCGTAGCGCTCGCGGCGCAGCGCCCGGATGGTGCGAAGCGCATCGAATAGGAAATGCGTCACACCCCGAGAGAGATCGATCCCGATCACCCGATCGATGTCGGGGTAGAGGTGCGCCACCGCCTCGTTCTCACCCAGCGAGAGAAAGTCGATCCGCACGCCGGGATGGCGCTCGCGCAGGCGCTCGAGCAGCGGGGAGGCGAGTACGATGCTCCCCATGCCCCACATCTTGAGCAGCAGCACGCGCCTCACCGCTTCCGGGTCGGGCGGCGCGCGGCGCCGCCGCAGCAGGCGCTTCGCGCCGAGGAGTAATGCGCACACTACCGGGCCCGCCGTGTTGTCGATCCACAGCGCGATGTCGTAGCGGCGCCGGCTGGGGCGCTTGTCGGCCATTCGAAGAGTTTAGTCCGATCGGCTCTGCTCGGCTCCGCCGGCCGTGCGAAAGCCGCTTATCGAAACGTCGCCGTAGCGCTGCTCCTCCTCGTAGCTCTCCTCGAGCCAGCGCAGCAGCGGCTTGCCGAAAACGAGCTCGTCTGGAAGGCCATCTACCCGCAGGGCGCCAGCATCCCACACCAGGTACCGGGGTGGCCGAGCCTGCAACTGCGCCAGCACCTCGTCGCGATGGGCCTGGGTCACGATCTGGTGTCCCATGGCGAAGCGAATCGGATTCGGGCGGTCGGTCAGGTAATAGTAGGCACCGTTGTTCGGCAGGAAGAGCACCGGCTCCCCGTCTTCCGTGTGACGCGTCACCCATTGGACGACCTGCATCACCCGAGGGTCCCCGACCGCCCGGCGGCCGTTGCGCCACACGCTCAGCAGATTCAGGTTGTGATCGAGGTTCTTCAGCGGTTCGGCGGGCAGGCTGAAGCCCAGGGTCGCAATCAGCAGGGCGAAGGCCGCCGCGCGCCACGCCGCGAGGCCCGCGGGCCAGGTGCCCGAGCGCCAGAACGAGAGGCCCCGGTCGGCCGCCACCACGAGCAGCACCACGGCCGCCGGCATGGTGTCGATCATGTGCTTGAGGTCGCTCCGGCCCAGGGCCGTTCGGAAGGCGAGCATTCCGAAGACCGCAACGGCGAGCACGCCGGTCCGGACGGGATCGCTGCGAAGACCTTCGACGACCCCACGCACGCTCGCCAGGGGCGCCCGCGGGTCGAGACGCGATATCGGCAGCGCCCACAGCAATCCGCCCAGGCACACGGCGGGAACGCCGTAGCCGAGCTGGAACGCGAGCAACTCGCGTCCGCCCCAGTCCGAAATGGAAAATGGAATTGCCGATGCGAGTGCGGGGAAGGGAAGCTTGGCATAACCGGCAAAGATATAGGCCGGGTATCCCAGCATCTCGCGCAACATCGGGAGCAGCGCGTCGTTGGCCGCGTACCAGGAAAAGACCGGAACGATCAGCGCCGCACCCGCCGCAGCGAATACGAGCGCCGGGCGCCAGGCCGCGTGGAGCGCGAAGACGAGCGCTGCGACCACGCAGAAGGCAAGACCGAACTCCTGGCTGAAGAGAAGCGACACGCCGGCGGTGAGACCGGCCAGCGCAACCAGGCTCCCGCGGCGCGAGATCAGCCATCCCAGCAGGAAGCAGAGGCCGATGAAGGCCAGGCCACTTCGCAGGTTGATCCACGGCAACAGGAACGGGACAGCCAACACGAGCAACCGGCGACGCACCAGGAGCGCCGTGAGCACCAGCAGGCCCGCGAGTGCCAGCACCCGTGTGGCCGAAAAGTAGAAATCCCAGGCCACAACCGAGCGGCCGAACACCTGCCAGGCCCCGAGGAGCCCGAAATCGTAGAGCGGGCCGTAGAGACAGAAGAAGTCCTTGCCGTGGAAACCGCCCTCCATGAGCGCATTCGCCCACGCCAGGTGCTGACCGATCTCGCCCATGAAGGGGAAACCGCCGAATACCCGAGAGGCATCGGGGAAACGGTTGAGAACGCTCCAGAGGTTGGCCTGGAAGTCGCTCGTGAGCGCAATCGCGAGCAACACCGCAGCGCAGGAGAGCAGCGCCACGCGACCCGGCGAGAGCGCCACCGGGTCGAGTCCGGTGGCGGTCGAAAGCTTCGAACCCGACCCGCCGAGGAAGAGCGCGCCCGCCGCCAGTGCGGCGGCGACCGCTGGACCCGCCGGGCCAGGCAGCCACAAGAGCGCGAGAAGTGAGCCGACGGCGAACGCCTCCACCGCAACCCGCGGGCCCACCGCGCGGCGGGTGAGCCAGCGCGAGGCGCCCCAGGTGACGAGAACGGCAACGGTGACGCTCGCGAGAAGCCAGAAGGTCTCCTGCTGTTGTGGATAGCGGGCCAGGCTGGCGAGGCTCACGATGCCGAGTGCATTCTCGCGGTATTCGAAGTGCACCGGCAGCAGGCGCGCGGTCAGCAACGCCGCCGTCGCCGCGAGCGGCAGCGCCGCCGCGAGTCCGGAGTCCCGCGCTGCGCTCACGTCGCGGTTGCCCGAGCGCGAGAGATTCCAGCCGTGGCGAGAATCGCCAGAGCGACACCGAAGCACAACAGAACCGACGCGTCGCGCAGTAGCACGAGGCCAATCGGCCAGACTGCGTGCCCCGCGATGTCCCAATGCCCGACCAGCAGCGGGCTTCCAGTGAGGAACGCGTATGCCCCATAGACGTAAGCGCCGAGCACGATGCTCAACAGGGCCGCCACCCGAACGTCGAGAAAGAGCAGGAACGGAACGCACCAGGCCAGGTACTGCCAGGCCCAGAAGCTCGTCAGACCATATACGGCGAGGAAGCCGCCGCAGACGCTCACGCCCACCACCCGTACCCCCGGATCGCCGCGCCGCCACCAGGCGATGAGCAGGATCGGTACCGAGCAGACCAGCCCATTGGCCGCTGCGAGTGCACTCGCAAGCGGTGTATCGGCGAAGCGCAGCGCCGAAGACAGTCCCCACACCACCGCGCCGGCCGGAGTCTCGACGGGCGAGCCGCCGTAGCCGGCGATCCTGCGAATCAGCAACTCGGGCTCCTGCGCGAGCCAGGGCAGGAAACCCACCATCCCCACGAGAAACGTCGCAACGGCAAACCGCACGCGATCGCGACTGCGCCCAAACCCGAGCAATAGCGCCGGCGCAGCGATCAAGACCGGCAGCTTTACCCACAATCCGATTCCGAGAGCCGCACCGGCGAGCGTGGGGTGGCCGCGCGAAACCGCTATGAGCGAAGCGAGGGCGAACGCGGCAATCGCCGAGTCGGTATTGCCGTGGTAGGCGGAGAAGAGTACTGCCAGCGGGTTCAGCCAGTAGCCGGCACAGGCTGCCCAGCGCCAGGCCGACCCGGAAAATGCGAGCCAGACCAGGCCGGCCGTCGCAAGGTCGAGGAGGGCAAAGGGCGCGCGCAGTACCGCGGCGAAGGGGAGCCCAGTCGCCTCGGCTATGCGCACGGCACCGGAGAACCAGGCCCCCATGAGCGGCGGGTGGTTGAAGACCTCGGCCATCTCGTACCAACCGAGGAGTCCCACGCGGTTGATCTGGTGACCGTGGTGGAGCTTGATCGAAACGTCGAAGGTGCCCTCGGTTCCGAAGACGAGGGCGCCGCGCAGCAGCGCGCCGACGGCGATCGAGAGCCAGAACCAGGCGCCCGGGCGCTTCAGGGTGGCAAGCCGCTCGTCGTTCAAGCCCGCCTCCGGTAGAAGAGGAAACCCGCGCAGAAGAGCGCGCTCGCCCCGGATACCGCGGCCCCGAAACCGAGCCCCGGCGGGCCGTAGCGGAGCGCGACTTCGCGTGTGCCGGAGGGAACCTCGATCACCAGCCACCCGACCTCGGTCGATGCAGACGCCCCATCGACGCTCCATGCGTCCGCCCCGGAATGCACCGGCAATACGAAGCGCGCCGGCGCCGCGGCATCGACCGCGTAGACGAGCCGGTTGGGTGCAAACGCCGTGAGCCGCGCCGCCGCGCCCGGAACGTGCACCTCCTCGGGCTGCGGCCGGTGGTCACGGCGCGCAATCGCCGGGCCCGTTGCAGTCGCCTGCCACGGACGGCTCTCGATCCAGAGATCGACGCACACGAGCACAGCGACGCCCCACGCCAGCACAGCCGCTTGCCGGGGCCCGTACCGCGCAGCGAGCCGGCGCAGCCGCTCGAGTCCCGGTACGGCGGCGAAGACCAGGCCAAAGAGCCCGAGCACGAGAAAGCGCGCCGGGCAGCGCTGCGAGCGCCACACGGGGAAGTCCTCGATCAGCCGCCAGAGCGGCGACGATTCGACGGCGAGCACCGCAAAGAATGCGCCGACGAGAGCGAGTTCCCAGGCGCCGCGCGTCGCCACGAGACCCAGCGCCACCAAGGCGAACGCCAGCGGCCCCAGGTAGAAGGCGTACTCCCACCAGCCCGCACCCCACTCGAGGACGATGGACGGGTCGAGGCGCTCGGGCGTCTGGCCGCGCGCCAGCAACGAGGCGACGAGCGAACCCGCGGGAAGACCCTGGATGCGGGCCTCGGGCGCGTAATTCGCGAACTCGATCCAGAGCGGCGCGAGCTTTGCGGCGCCGAGCCCCGCGCTGAGCAGCACCAGCAGGCCCACGCGCCACAAGGGGAACCAGGCGCGCACGCGCAGCGCCCACAGCAGCGCCAGCGCACCGAGCAGGAGATTCTGCCACACGAAGGGCTGGTGCTGTCCACCCAGGATCGTGAAGGCGTTCAACGCGGCCGCCACCACGAGTGCGGCATCGCTCCCGAGTGCGGCACGGCGCACGAGCCACACCAGCCCGGGCAAGAGCCACGCGCCCATCGCCCAGTGATGGCCAACAGCGAGATGCGACGCGAAGAACCCGCCGAAGGCGAAGACGCCACTCGCGAAGGCGGCCACGGGGGGCGCCCCGCCGAGATCGCGCGCGAGCAGCCAGCCGCCCGCCAGTCCGAGCGCCGTGAAGACGACGAAAAGGAACTTTACGTAGACCCCCGTCGGAAGCACCAGCAACAGCCACGCCAACGGCCCGAACGTCGGTGCCTCGGCATTCGCCAGGAAGTTTGGCGTCACCCAGGCATCCGCCATGTACAGCGGCACGGCGCCGTACTCCGCGAACGACTGGCGTACCCAGTCGAAGTAGTGAAAGTGGTGCGTGCTCCAGTCGTGGCCGTGCAACGCGCCACCCAGCAGGAGCGGCGCCCAGAAGAGCGCCGCCAGACCCAGCGCGCCCGAAAAGATCGCCAGCAGTTCTCGGGCGGGCGGGAAACCCGGGGCGGTATCAGCCCGCCTCGGCAGGAACTCTGCGATCATCGCCGGGTGGCGCGACTCTTGCGGGCGCTGGCGCGGATGTATCGCCGACTCACCGGCGAGCTGTCGTCGGGCGGCACGATGCATTCGACGATCGCGAAGCCCTTCGCGTCGTGCGCGGTGCCGAGCGCCTCGCGAAGCTCCTCGCGCGTCTCGACGCGGATGCCGATTCCGCCCCAGGCCCGGGCGAGCTCCGCATAGGGCCAGGGCGGAATCTCGAGCAGTTCCTTGCGCGGCGTGACGGCCCGAAAGATTCCCCATCCAGCGTTGTTGACCAGCACCACGATCGGTGCGAGTCCGCGAACGGGAGCGTGGGAAATCTCGGGCCCAGTCATCTGAAACGCGCCGTCGCCGCAGAGCACGAGTGGGCGGCGCCCCGTGCCGATCTCCGCACCCATGGCCGCCGGCACCCCGAAACCCATCGACGCGTAATAGCCCTGCGCGAAATAGGTGCCTCCGCTCTGCATCCGTGTCTCGAGACCACCGAAGAGCATGTCACCGGACTCGGCGAAGACGTGGTAGCGGCGCCCCCGAGCCGAAGAGAGGAACTCATTCACCTCGACGAGCAGGTCGTTGATCGACAGCGGCGTGCGGCTGCCGGCGCGCAGCGGCGTCCGCTTCAGGTTGTCGTGGTACTCCACTCGCTCGGAGATCCGGGGCAACTTCTCCTTCGCGAGACGAGCGACGAAATCCTTCAGCGTGACGTCGGTATAGGTGTGGAAGGAGATGTTCACGCGTCCCGACACCGCCCATATGGACCGGTCCCGCCGCACCTGCGGCTTGGCGGCCCCGAGATTTATGTCGGTGAGTTGGTTTCCCATGGAGAGGACGAGATCCGCGCTGCGCACACGTCTCTGGATCGCCGGCGCGCTGAAGGGGCCGACGTGGATCCCCATGTGGAGTGGGTGGTCCATGGGAAAGACCCCCTTCGCCAGGATCGTCGTCACGACCGGTGCCGCCAGCTTCTCCGCGAGACGCCGGAAATCCCGCTCCACCTGCCCGCGGTAGAGCTCGACTCCACCGATCAGGATAGGACGCTTCGCGGCGCGCAGGCACCGGGCCGCTTCTCCCACCGCTTCGGCCAGCTTGCGAGAATCCGAGGCTCGGCGCGGAAAGCTGCCACTCCACTCGACGATGTGCTTCGGCACCGGGATCTCCAGGTCCACCAGATCGCGGTGAATCTCGAGATATCCCGGCCTGTGCTCGGTCAACACCTGTCGCAGGGTCTCGTGCACTTGCTCAGCCATCCGCTCCGGGTGCTTCAGGATGCGGGCGGAGCAGGTGACCTCGGAGAAGATCCGGCACTGCGCCGCCACGTCCTTCACCTGGTGGTGCACCCCGGCGAGCTTGCTCTCCGCCTCTCCAGGACCTCCGGAAACGACGAGCAGCGGAATCTGCTCGGCGTAGGCGCCCGCAACGGGATTGAGGACGTTGTACCCCCCCGCGCCGTAGGTCACGCAGATCACACCGAGCTTGCGGGTGCTCCGCGCGTACCCGTCGGCTGCGAAACCCACCGCCGGCTCGTGTGAGAAAGTCACGATCTCGAGGCTGCGCTCCGCCCCAAAACGGTGGAAGAGACCGAGCACGAGGTCGCCCGGCAAACCGAAGACGTGTGTGACTCCGGCGCGCCGCAGGCAAGCGACGAGAAAGTCGCCCAGCTTCATCCGGCTCTTCACGATCCCCTCCCTGTCTTCGCCGCCGGCTGGCCCCCCGCTGCGGCCTTCGCCGCCGGCTGGCCCCCCCCTGCGGCCTGTTCAAAGAGATCGAGGAAGTGGAACGCGGCGAGCACCAGGGCGTGATCGATGCCCCCTTCGCGGACTGCGCGACGCACCTCGGCGGGGTGCATCAACTCGACGACCGTCTCCTCCGTACCGTCGTTCTGGATCTCGGTGAAGGGCCGAACACCCCGGCCCAGAAAGCTGAAACAGCGGTTGCCGAAGAGGGCGGGGTTCGGACTCACCGCACCGATCGGAACCACTTCGTCGGCCCGATAGCCCGTCTCCTCGATCAACTCGCGTGCGGCGGCGTCCGCGGGCGCCTCGCCCGGGTCGACCATGCCCCCGGGAATCTCCAGGGTCACGTCGCGCGAACCGTGCCGATACTGGCGGATCATCACCATCTCTCCTGCCGGAGTCACGGGGACGATGTTGACCCAGTCGTTGGAATCGATGCGGTAGAAGTCGTGGAGGCCGCTGTCTTTGGGCGACCGGGTCCGGATCCGGCTCACCGAGAAGACCGCGCATTCCTGCAACAGCTCGGTCTCGAGCGGGATCCACCGCCTGGGGCCCGACATCGACGCGAAGGCTAGCACCCGGAGTTGCTAGGATGCCTGTACCCGGCGGACCGGAGCGCTCGCCATCGCATCCACCAACGAACAACCGCCCCGCCAAACCAGCGGACACCTGTTCATGGTTTTCGTGGCGGTCGCCTGTGGCCTGGCCGGAGCGTTCAGCGCCGTCGTCTTCCGCCTGATGATCCGGTTCGTCCAGGCCGTTTTCTTCCATGGAACGGAGGGAATTTCCGCGCTCATGGCGGAGGGTCTACTGGCCGACCCGGGGGATCCATTGCACCTGGCGCGGGATCTCTCCTGGCAGTGGCGCCTGGCGATCCCGACGCTGGGCGGCCTCCTCGTCGGTCCCCTGATCTGGTTCTTCGCCCGCGAGGCCAAAGGGCACGGGGTCCCCGAGGTGATGGCAGCGGTCGCACTCCGCGGTGGCGTGATCCGACCGCGGGTGGTGGCGGTAAAGGCGCTGGCCTCGGCCATTTCGATCGGATCGGGCGGCTCGGTAGGACGGGAGGGCCCGATCGTCCAGATCGGCTCGGCCATCGCCTCGACACTCGGCCAGGCCCTGAAGGTTCCCGCCAGCCAGTTGCGGGTGATCGTCGGCTGTGGCGCCGCCGCCGGCATCGCCGCCACTTTCAACGCCCCGATCGCCGGGGCGCTCTTCGCCGCCGAGGTCATCGTCGGCGGCTTCGCCGTCGCGCAGCTCTCGCCAATCGTGATTTCGTCGGTGGTGGCCACCGTCGTCTCGCGCTCCGTGCTGGGAAACCATCCCGCCTTCCCGGTGCCCCCCTACGAGCTCGTGAGCCCCTTCGAACTCGTGCCCTACATGGCGGTGGGCCTCATCGCGGGCTTCGTGGCGCTGGCCTTCATCCGAAGCCTCTCGACGGCCGAGGACCTCTTCGAGCGCCTCTCGATTCCCGAATGGCTGAAGGCTGCAGTGGGCGGCCTGATGGTCGGTGTAATTGCGATCTGGCTGCCCAACGTCTACGGCGTCGGCTACAGCACGATATCGATGGCGCTCACCGGGTCGCTTCCGGTGGCGCTGCTCGGCATGTTGCTGGTGGCAAAGATCATCGCCACGTCGGTCACGATCGGCTCGGGCGGCTCTGGCGGGATCTTTGCGCCCTCCCTCTTCCTGGGTGCCATGACCGGCGGCTTCATCGGAACCTTCGTACACCAGTGGTTCCCGGAGGCAACCGCTTCGTCGGGTGCCTACGCCCTGGTCACCATGGGAGCCGTCTTCGCCGCCGCCACCCACGCACCGATCTCCGCGATCATCATCATCTTCGAGCTGACGCAGACGATCAACATCATCCCGCCCCTGATGGCGGCATGCGTGACCAGCACCCTGGTCGCCACGTTCATATCGCGGGATTCCATCTACACCGAGAAGCTGCGGCGGCGCGGCATCGACCTCTACGAGGAGCAGACCCACAACGTCCTCAAGAGCCTCTACGTCCACGACATCATCGACCGCAATCCGGAAACGCTGCCGGCCAGTGCAAACCTCGCCACCATCCTCGATCAGGTGCTGGAGAACGACCGCACCGACTTCTTCGTTCTCGATGAGAACGAACAGCTGCTGGGCTCGATGCAGCTGCGCGACCTGACCCGCACGCTCATGGAACGCGAGTCGCTGCTCCACGTGGTCGTGGCCGGCGACCTCATGGTCCCGCACCTGGCGGCGCTCTGTGAAGACGACGACCTCGACGTAGCGATGCGCACGTTCAGCAGCGGCCTCTTCGAAGAGCTCCCGATCGTCGCTGTGGAAAACCCGAGACGCCTGGTCGGGAGCGTTCACAAGCGCGACCTGATTCACGCCTACAACCAGGAGGTCATGCGCCGCGACCTGGCAGGCCAGGTATCGAGCACGGTGCTGCTGGCGAGCCGGGGCCAGCAGGTGGACCTCGGCGGCGGCTTCGTGCTCCAGGAGATCCAACCGCCGCCGCGATTCTTCGGCCGCACCATCCGCGACATCGACATCGCGCGAGCATTCGGCGCGCAGGTGGTGCTGCTGCGCAAGCGCGCCGCAGCCGACGGTGGACCTTCGATCCGCGTTCCCACCGCCGACGACACCATCGAAGAGGGAGACCGGCTCGTCGTGGCCGGCACCCGCGCTGCCGTGGAATCCCTCGACGTCCTGTCGGGCTGACCCGAGACCGGCGCAGAACGCGTCCTAGAGCGCTTCGTCGAGGACCACCACCACGCCCGTCGCACCGGGTGCAAACGTTCCCGCAGCGCCCCCCTGGAGGTCGCCGGCCGTGCGCGAGCCGGCGTCCCCGTCCCGGTCCAGCCGCGCCGTCAGGCGCAACTCTCCCGCAAACGGGAGCGTCTTGATCATGCGGTGCTCCGGCCCCAGATCGAATTCCAGCGGAAAGCGCGGCGCGCCGAAGCGGCGCACCGCGAGCGGCGGTCCCGTCGGCCCGACCCGCGCGATCAGGAAGAGAACGGCGTCGCGGGGAACGCTTTCGGCGAGCGTCTCGTCGATGCGCACCACCCCGCGAATGGGCGGCGCCCCCGCCGAGGGATCGGCACCGCGCCCCTCGCTCCCCGGCGGTGCCGGGAGTTCCACTTCCATGCCGAGCGGCGCCGTTCGCTCGGATCCCTCCGGGAAGATCTTTGCGAGATCCGGCGACCTGGGCTCCTCGCCGGGAACGAATGGCCCGAGGTTGCGATCACAGCCCGCAAAACCCGCACAGAGCGCGGCGAACAGCGTAATTCGGAGAATCACAAGGAGCCGACGGTAGCCAATTGTCGCCCGCCGCCCCCAGTGGTAGATTCGCATCCGAGTACAGCCACGGGGTGGCCGAGCGCAGGATCGGCCTGAGATCACACCCGTCGAACCTGATCTCGTTCGGACGAGCGCAGGGATCGGCTTCCAGCACGAGGTCTCACCCGGGCGCTTCGAGAAACAGGAGTGCCGCACACGATGTCGACCCACGGACCTCTTCACCCCGGGACACCGCCGCCCGACACCAGCCCCTCGAACCACACCCAGGGCACTGCGCCGCCGAGCTTCGCTCGCCCTCCCGACGTGGGCGGGCCGTTCGCTTTCAGCTCGCCCGACACGCCGGGCATGCCGCAGCCCTCGGAGCGCACGGCGTGGAACTTCATGCCACCCGACTGGGTGTACCGCCCCGACGGAACCTGGCGGGCGCCGGAAGGCTTCGAGCCCGTCACCCAACTCGAGCACGCGCGGCTCGGCGCCGTGACGCCGGAGATGCTCCGGGTCGCGGAGCGCGAAACCCACCTCACCCCCGAGCAGGTGCGCGACGAGGTCGCCGCCGGGCGCATGGTGATTCCCGCCAACAAGGCGCATCTCGCCCACGCGCTCGACCCCATGGCGATCGGCCGCGCGAGTTCGACGAAGATCAATGCCAACATGGGCGCTTCTCCCATCTCGAGCGGAACCGACGCGGAAGTCGAGAAGCTGCGCTGGGCCGAGCGCTGGGGTGCCGACACCGTGATGGATCTCTCGACCGGCGGCGACCTCGATGCCTGTCGCGAAGCGATCATCCGCAACGCGACCGTCCCCATCGGCACCGTTCCGATCTACTCCATGATCATCGGCCGCCGCATCGAAGACCTCGACGAGCGGGCGGTGCTCGAAACGCTCGAACACCAGGCCCGCCAGGGCGTCGACTACTTCACAATCCACGCTGGCGTGCTCCGCGAGCACCTCCCGGCGGTTCGCAACCGCCTGATCGGCATCGTATCGCGGGGCGGGTCACTGCTGGCGAAGTGGATGCTGCACCACGAGCGCCAGAACATCATGTACGAGCTCTGGGACGACATCTGCAGCGTCTTGCGACGCTGGGACGTCGCCTTCTCGATTGGCGACGGCCTGCGGCCAGGCGGCCTCGCCGACGCGACGGACGAAGCGCAGCTCCTCGAGCTCTCGACGCTCGGCGAACTGACGGAGCGGGCCTGGCGGAACGGCTGCCAGGTGATAATCGAAGGGCCGGGGCACGTGCCCTTCGACCAGATCGAGTACAACATGAAGCTCGAGCGCCAGCTGTGTCACGGTGCGCCCTTTTACGTGCTCGGCCCGCTCGTAACCGACGTGTTCCCAGGCTACGACCACATCACGAGTAGCATCGGCGCCACGGCCGCCGCCTACCACGGCGCGTCGATGCTCTGCTACGTGACGCCAAAGGAGCACCTCGGACTCCCGAAGAAGGACGACGTGAAGCAGGGCGTGATCGCCTACAAGATCGCCGCCCACGCCGCCGATGTCGCACTGGGGATTCCCAGCGCCCGAGACCACGACGACGAGCTGACGAAAGCCCGTGCCGCGCTCAACTGGGAGAAGCACTTCGAGCTGGCCTACGACTCCGACACGGCCCGCGCCTACCACGACGAAGATCTCGATGTGGACACGGACTTCTGCGCCATGTGCGGACACGACTGGTGCTCGGTTCGGATCAGCCGTGAGATCACGGACTTCGTATCCGGGAAGGACGAGGCCTACGCCTGGACCGAACCCAAGGTCTCAGGCGCACTCTCGCAGGAGCAGCAGGAGATCCTCGAGCGGCGCGGGGTACTCTCGCCGGAAGAGGTAGAGCGACTGGCGAGCAAGACCCGCCACGCACTGGGCGCGAAAGGTGGTCGCCGGGCGGCGTGCCACAGCGACGTCACCGAAGAGAACGAAGCGCAAGCGCTCCAAGCAGACGCCCTCGGAGAATCGGCCGCACCTTGATCCGGGGGCCCAATATAAAGCGCCCCGGAGCAATGCTGCTCCGGGGCGTCCCGTCTGAGCCGCACCCCCCCAGACTTGGCTCAGAATCTGTCCTCTGCATCGGTAAAAGCTGCAGAAGCTTGAACCTTTCCTGCCGCCCCCGTACACGGCGATGAGCCCCCAGCTGCAGCTGCACGAAGACAACCTGCTGGATTACCTAGGCAATTCAGGTTTGCTCGGGGCTGACGCGGAGTTCTCGATCGAACCGGTAGGAGACGGCAACATCAATTGGGTCCGCCGCGTCCGCGGCGCTTCCGGTTCGCGGGTCGTGAAACAGGCCCGGCCGACCCTGGAACGGTTCCCCGAATACGCCGCACCGACCGAGCGAATCGCCATCGAGGCCCGCTTTTTCGAGGTGGCCGCGCCGTTCGACTTGGAGGGGATATGCCCGCGAGTGCTGGCCTTCGACCCGGAGCAGAGTGTCCTGGTGCTCGAGGACCTGGGCGACGCCGAGCGCCTGGACGCCGCGCTGGCCCGCGGCGCGGAAGTCTCCGCGCCTGCGGCCACACTGGCCCGCTTCCTGGCCCGCCTCCACGCGGGGTGCACGCAAACCGCCCTCCGCGAGCGCTTCGCCAACGGCGCCATGCAGCGACTCCACGGCGACCACATCTTCCACCTGCCCTTTCGAGCCAACGACTTCGCATTGAGGCCAGTGGTGGCCGAGCGGGCACGGCAGATCCGGGCGGACGCCGGGCTCATCGCAAAGATCGACGCCGCCTACGCCCGCTACCTCGAGCCAAAGGGTACGCTGGTGCACGGAGACGTGCAGCCCGCCAACGTGCTCCTCACGGCGGCCGGACCCAAGCTTCTCGACGCGGAGATCGCACACGTGGGAGACCCCGCCTTCGACATCGGCCAACTCCTCGGCCACCTGCTGCTACCGGCGGCGGCGCGCGGCGAGCCCGAGACGGCGCTCCCCGCGCTGCGCTCGACGTGGGCCGCCTATGCGGCGGCCGGAGCAGACGCTTCACCCGCCGTACTCGATGCGGTGAGCCGCTACGCCGGCATCGAGCTACTGCGCCGCACCCTGGGCGCTGCCCGCGTACCCGCGGTCGCGAGCGACAATGCCTCGCTCGCCGTCGTGGACTCGGGCCTGGCACTGATTCGCGAGGGTCTCGTGCTCGCGGGCGAGCGTCTCGTGCCGGGAGCCACCTGATGCGGCCGACGCCCTGGCGGGAGACAGGGCTCCGCACCGCGCTGTGGGCGCTGCTCGGAGGCTGGCTCGGGGCCTGGATCCTCTTCGCTTTCGGCGTCTCGGCGACTGCGTTCCGCGTGCTCCCAGACACGGGGCTGGCCGGGAAAGTCGTTGGACCGATCCTTTCCGGTCTCAACATCTACGGCAGCCTCGCGGGCGTCGCGCTCGCATTTCTCGCCGCCGGCATCGGACGCGGGCGCATCTTCTGGCTGACGCCCCTGGCGCTCGCCGGGCTCTGCCTCTACTCGGAGTTCTTCATCACTCCGGGAATCCAAGCCGTTCGCGACGCAGCACTCGGCCCGGACGGCGGCCTGGAGGCCGCCAAGCGGTTTTCCAGCTTGCACCGGCAATCGCTGTGGATTTTCGGGGGAGTGGGCATTGGAACCAGCGTGCTGCTCTTCCTTCATGCCAGAGAAGACGCCTGTGGTGACAACCCCTCGCTGGAATGACCTCTGCGCCCGACACGAGGAATCGTCGGAGAATCGTGTAAAAAGTCATGCCGTGACCGAAGGGGTGGTGTATGCTACCGCGCGCTCAACGAGATTCTTTTTATATCTCGTATAGTTAGAGACTAACTCCTGTCACCTGACCCCCCGGGTGGCATCCCCAGGACGAAAAGGACGCCCCTCGATGGACGTCACGATCAAAGTTTCAGTCGGCTTCAGCGTGTCTGAGAACTCGCTTGAAGATGCCCTTGCCGAGTACGACGAGATCAACGTAAGCGGTCTCCTGCGTGAGATCATCGACAAGGCCATCGCCTGCGACGAGATCTCCTGCAAAGTGGTAGAGGGTCCCGATAGCCTCGAGGCACTCGACGCTCTCAAGGGCGGCGGCTGATCGCCCGGAAGAGTTCGAGTTGCCGGGGTCCGGCTGCGCGCGGCATTCTCCCGGGCGCATTGATTCTCCCCGGCACGTAGATTCTCTCCGTGCGCGCCCAGTCGAGCAGCTTTAGATAGAAGGCCTGAAACAGCGGCCCGTGGTTGAAATGGCGCAGGTGCGCCAACTCGTGACAGAGCGTGCTGACCAGGCTCGAGTACTTGAGGGCCTGCCCGGTGGTCGCGTGCCGCAGCCGGATCCGGATGACGGCGTCCGAGGTGCACAGGCCATAATGGCCGTTGACCCCGGGGCGCTCGGCCTCAATTGCCCGGTAGCGCAGGCCGAACTCACCCGCGACGCGCCCGGCGTCGCGCCGGAGCCGCGCCATCAGCGCGCGCGCCTCTCTGCCCTCCATCGGCAGGAAATCTTCCCGGATCCCGGTGCGGCGTCAAGCGTCCAAGCAAGCCCACCTATTGGTACAGAGGGCGCCCTGGGGGGGCACCCGCCGGTGCGTGATATTCTGGCTCCATGGGCAGCCAGGAGCTTCCGATCTTCCCGCTCCCGACCGTAGTGCTCTTTCCCGGGGTAAAAGCGCCGTTGCACCTATTCGAGCCGCGCTATCGGCAGCTGGGCGAAGCCGTCGTCTCGGGCAGCCACCCCATGGGCATGGTGCTGGTACCACCCGAGCACGTCGACGACCTGCAGGGTAATCCGCCCGTGTACCCGATTGGGTGCGCTGGAAAAATCGTGCAGGCTCAGCGGTTGCCCGATGGCCGCTTCAACATCGTGATCGCCGGCACCGCCCGCTTCCGCATCGTGTCCGAGGCCCCGCCTTTGGGCGAGCGTCTCTACCGAACCGCCGAGGTCGAGTGGCTCGACGACCCGTACCCGGAGGACGCCCGACCGCGGGTGTCCGAATTGCGCGAGCGAATCATCGCGCAACTGCAGGAACTCGTGGACCGTGCCGCACCGAGGCGAGAGGGCCGCGTCACCGAGAACCCGGTCACCGGAGCCGGCGATGCGAACTTCGTCAACTCGCTCTGCAACGCCCTGTCCTTCGCACCGTCCGAGAAACAGGGTCTACTCGAGGCTCCCAGCGTGCCCGAGCGCTTCGAACGCCTCGAGGGCCTGCTCGCCTTCCGTCTGGCCGACTCGGGGCTCGGCGCCGAGGGCTCCCGGTCGCTCCACTGATCACCTCCGGCAAGCTTTTCTACCTCCACTGAAAAACTTGAAAAAAACCTGCATTTCAACGAAATCATCCAATTTTTGAAGATCTCTCTCCCCGGCATCCCTTCCGCTCCCGGCCGGACCAACGCGATGAAGTCGCCTCAAAGCCTGCGCCGAACTACGCGAAATCGAATCGCCTTTACGCAGACAAACACTGGTTCTCCGACGGCAAATGCAGAAAATTACATCTAGCGCAAGAGATGATTTACTGCTCCTGCAGTGCCCGCATCCAGCGTTGCAGCCCCACTGAGGAAGTGGTGTACTGCGCGCGCGTCGAAATCGTGATGGTGGGAATCGGCGCAGAAACCTCTAAAACTTCTGAGAATCGTTGAACGGCATGTCCCCTTCACCGCTGTTCTGGGACGGTGTCTTACGCCGGCTCGGACAGGACATCCCCGCTTTTACGCTAGACGCCTGGGTGCGTTGCCTGGGCGTCGAGGGTGAGAAGGATCGCCTGCTGCTGCTGTGTCCGACACCCTTCCACCGGGAGCGGGTTCGCGAGCGCTTCCTGGGCCGAATCGAAACCGCTGTCGAGGCGGAGACGGGACGCGCCCACGCAATCGAGTTGGGCCTCGCACTCCCTGCCGCCGCGCTCGAACCGCCCCAGGCCCCGGTCCCTGCAGAACGTGCAGCCGCGGCCCCGACTCCGAAGCCAGCCCGAAGAGCCAACCCCGCTGGCTCCCAGGCCAGCTTGCCATTCACCTTCGACTCCTTCGTCGTGGGGTCCTGCAATGCGTTGGCCCGCGAGGCCAGCCTGGCGCTGGCGCGCGACCAGCAACCCGGGCTGAATCCGCTCTACCTGTCATCAGACCCGGGGCTCGGGAAGACCCATCTCGCCCGCGCGGTCGTCGCCGAAGCCTACCAGGCCCGGCCGACACGCATCATCTACGAATCGGCGGAGCAGTTCACGAACCACTTCATGGCCGCGATTCGCGGCAAGACGATGCCGAACTTCAAGCGGCGCTACCGCGAACGGTGTGAGCTGCTCGTGCTCGAAGACGTGCAGTTTCTGAATTCGAAGTGCGCGACCCAGCTCGAACTCTTCCACACGCTCGTCCACCTGGCAGACGCCGGCGCGCGGGTGGTTTTGACGGGCGACCGCCTACCCCGGGCCATCGACGGGCTCGATGGGCGCTTGCGCTCCCAGATCACCGCGGGGCTCGTGGCCGAGATCGAGTCTCCAGACGCCGCCGTGCGCCGACGCATCCTGCGCGCAAAGGCGGCCGCGGGCGGGGTGCGCCTCCCCGACGACTGCCTGGACCTATTGGTCGATTCGGTGCGCGGCAGCGTGCGCGACCTCGAGGGTGCGCTGAGCCAGCTGGTCGCTACCGCCTCGCTGCTCAAGCGGCGCATTGACCTCTCTCTCACGCGTGGCGCCCTGCACAAACTCGCGCCCGCTCCCGTTCCCGTCCGCACCCTCGAACCCAAGGTCGTAATCGGTGCAGTGGCGGCCTTCTTCGGCACGAGCCACGCCGCCATGGCCGCGCGCTCGCGGCGTCGAGACGTGCTGCTCCCGAGGCAACTCGCCATGTACCTCTGCCGGCGCTACACGGATGAGCCCCTCTGCGCCATCGCGCGCCACTTCGACCGCGACCATCCCGCGGTCAGCAACGCGGTCAAGAGCGTCGAACGCCGCATCCTCGAGCGCGCACCGCTGCGCTATCAGATCGAAGAACTCTCCGCCCGCCTCGACCAGCTGCGCGACCGGGCGGGCTAGGGCGACAGGACGGACCGGGGGTCCGGCGGACGGATGCCATCCGCGCTTGCCTGCCCGTCATCCCTGGCTCCAGCGGGTCCGGCCATGCCCACGCACGGGGTGTGAAGTAGCTCACAGCGCGCTGTGTGGCGCTGCGGAATACTGGAACCAGATGGCCGAACACGAACTGTGGAAGCTCCGCGAGACATTCGAATCGAGCAGCGTCTTCTCCGGGCTGGTGGACCCAGACCTCGACTGGATTCTCGACGGAGCAGAAACCCTGCAATTCGATTCGAATGATGTCGTGTTGAAACGCGGCACCCCGTCGAATCACGTCCTGATCGTACTGCGTGGACTGCTCGAAGTGGAGACGGAGCACTCCCGATCGGGAACCATCGCGATGGGCCGCATCGAACCCGGCGACCTCCTCGGAGAGATAGGCGTCCTCCAGGACGCGCCGCGCACGGCGACCGTAAAGGTCCTCGAGCCCAGCGAATTGCTGAAGATTCCACAACCCGATTTCCTGGCGCTGCTCGTCGCGCACCCTGCGCTCGCGATTCGGGTACTCGGTGTCGTCACGGACCGGCTGAGCCGCCTTACCGATCGGATCGGAGGAATCGAGCCCCGGCCCCGCTAGCTGCACTCCGGCACCTGCCCGTCTTCCCCAGCCCCCTTTGCCGACCTGCCGCCGCACCCGGATTGCACCGGGCCTGCGCAGCGCGGTCCGGCGGGCAGCGCCACCTTGGGGTCGAGCAGTTCGAGATCGGGCACTGCGATTGGTGTCTCCCAACGCAGGCGCTCCTCCACGGCCGCCGGGACACCCTCGCGCTGGACCCGAAATACATCGTGGAGTTCGCACCCCGGCATCTCGTCGAGAGCGAAGTCGACCGACTCGAGGGAGATCGTGTCTCGAGCATTTCCGTAGCGGAGTCGCCCGACGCGCTGGGGGCTGTTTCCGCGTCTTCTCGCCGGATCCGTACGAGCGAGTTGTGCGACAATTCGCCGCCTGCGACCCGTTGAAACGGCAAAGGAGTCCAACGTGACACAGGACGTGATCTCCCTGAAGGAAAAAGTGGCCATCGTCACCGGTGCTGGGGGTGGACTCGGGCGCGGCATTGCCGAAGCATTCGGATCGCTGGGCGCGAAGGTCGTCGTTGTCGAACACGACAACGACCGCGCCGACGACGCTGAGTCCTGGTTCGAAAACCGGGGACATGACCACCTCGTCTGCCGGATCGACGTGCGCAACGCCCCGGACGTCGCTGCGATGCTGGAGCAGGTGCGAGACGCGTACGGCCGCATCGACGTCCTCGTCAACAACGTGGGCGACTTCCTCGGTCTGGTGAAACCCTTCGCCGAGACGAGCGAGGACGACTGGCAGGCTCTCTACGAGATCAACCTGAAGCACGTCTTCCGTGTCACCCACGCGGCGCTTCCAATAATGCTCGGCAACGAACGTGGCGGAAGCATCATCAACATCTCCACGATCGAGGCCTTTCGCGGCATCCCCAACGGCGCCGTCTACTCGGCCTTCAACGCCGGCATCACCGGTTTCACGAAAAGCCTCGCCCTGGAACTCGGACCCGCGGGGATCCGTGTGAATGCCATCGCACCCGAGACTTCGGAGACAGAGCAGGTGAAACCGAGCGCCTGGGTGGCGCCGGAATACCGCGAACACGCGAAAGACTGGATTCCCCTGGGCCGCTTCGGCAAGCCTTCGGACGCCGCGGGCTGCGCGGTCTTCCTGGCCAGCGACCTCTCGGCGTGGGTCACGGGAACGACGCTCCACATGGACGGCGGCGCGCTGGCTGCCGCCGGCTGGTACCGGGTTCACGCAACCGGGCGCTGGACCAACATGCCGGTCGTTTCCGATGCCGGCATCAAGATGTAGGACCGCCTCGCAGGTCTTCCAGGAGGCGGGTTTGGATGATCCCGGTCCAGATCGCGTAGCCCTTCGCACTGAGGTGGAGCCCGTCGAATATGTAGTTGTCCCGGTCCGGCTCGCCATCCGCCCCGAGAAGAGCCGGGCCCGTCTCGATGTAGTGGAGCGCCGGGTCCCCGGCGCTCCACTCGCGGACCCGCCGGTTCGTCTCCTGGGCCTGACCCCAGATCTCCCAGCGCATCGGAGACGGTGTGATCCCGATGAAGTAGATCGGGACATCCGGAAGATCCGCGCGCACGCGCTCGACGAAACGCCGGTACGTTTCGAGTAGAACTTCCGGAGACTTGCTCGCGCCGGGCTGGAGATCGTTGGTCCCGGCGAAAACGACGACCGCCCGGGGATCGAACGGGTTTACCAGGCGTTCGGCGTAGAACTCGACGTCGGCGAGCTTCGCGCCACCGAAGCCGTGCTGAATCACCGGCAGCGGTTGCATGTCGGCCTCGAGGGTCGACCACAACCGGATGCTCGAGCTCCCGATGAAGACGACCGCATCCTCGGACACCGGGCCTTCGCGCGTCCGCGCGACGAGATCCTCGATGTCCTCGGCGTAGACCGTGGGGTCTTCGCTAACGGCCTTGCGGATCTCGACGTAGAACCGGTAGGCGGGAAAAGCGGCGAGAAGTACCAGTGCGCCGAGCACGATCCCCGCAATCTTCGCCACGCGTTTCATGCCTACGGCCCCTCTGCGGCGACGGCAGCCACGAATGATGCGAGCAGCCCCTCGTCCAGTTCGCCTCTGGGGCGGAGTCCCGAGCAGACGTCGACGCCCGAGGGACGCACCTGTCGGATGGCCTCGGCCACGTTGTCGGGGCGCAGACCTCCCGCGAGCCAGACCGGGCAGGCGGCGCCCCGCACGATCTCCCGGCTGAGACTCCAATCGTGCGTCGAACCCGTGCCGCCGAGCGTGCGCTGCGGGGCATCCGGAGCACCGGAGTCGAGCAGCAGCGCGTCCGCGCCTGCTTCGGCGCGGCGGGCCTCTTCGACCGAGTTCCGATCGACGACGTGGACGACCTGCACGAGCAAAACCTGCGGAAGATCGCGCCGGACCGCCGCCCGCGACTGCGCCGAGACCCGGTCGACGAGCTGCAGGGTGCTGGCGCCCGTAGCCCGCTGGTGCTCGACGATGGCTTCGGGGTCGGTGCGGCTCGTGAGCAGGAAGCTGCGCACCTCCGGCGCGAGCGTCGCGACGATCTCCCGGATCCGGGAATCCGCGACCACCCCGGTGGCAGTCGGCATTTCTGCGACCAGACCGATGGCGTTCGCTCCGGCGGCCAGGGCCCGGCGCGCTTCACCCTCCGACTGGATGCCGCAGATCTTGACGAGCAAGGGGACATGCTAGCGGCCCGGCGCAGAGGCCGGCGAAGACCCTTGCCACCAAGCGGTCCTGCACCGCCGGCTGGCGGAGCAGCACGGCAGAGAGGAGACCCAGCGGGGTCACCGCGGCTGCCGAGCCGATCAGGATGCGCCGCACGGCGGTGCCTTACCGTGCGGCTCGCCCCTGTGCGAGCCTCGAACGCGTCGGACCCGAGAGTTCCGGCTCGACCCGGGGCTCGAGCGACGGCGGGTCCTCGGCCGGATCGTCGAAACGGCGCAGCACGCGGTAGGTGGTGCTGCGTTCGACGGGCGTGCGGCCGATTTCGCGAATGAGCCGCCGCATGTCTTCGGCGGGCAGGTTCTCGCCGTGGTCCGATCCCGACTCACGACTGATGGACTCCTCCATCAAGGTGCCGCCGAAATCGTTGGCGCCACTCATGAGCGCCACCTGCGCGAGCTTCGGCCCCATCTTTACCCACGACGCCTGAACGTTCGTGATCCAGGGGCGCAGGAAGAGCCGCGCCACGGCGACCAATCGCAGGTCTTCGGGCGCCGAACTGCCGGGGCGTGCCCCCAGGTGGTTGAAGAGCACGTTCTTCTCGTGAATGAAACCCAGCGGAACGAATTCCGTGAAGCCGCCCGTCTCCTGCTGGATTTCCCGCAGCAGACCCAGGTGATGGGCCACGTGGCGCGGGCTTTCGATGTGTCCGTACATGAGTGTCGAGGTCGAGCGCAGGCCAATGCCATGCGCTGCCTTCACGATCTCGACCCAGCGGTCTCGCTTCAGCTTGCGCGGAGAAATTTCGTTGCGCACGGCGTCGTCGAGGATCTCGGCCGCCGTTCCGGGCATCGTGCCGAGCCCGGCATCCACCAGCCAGCGCAAGTAGTCCGAGAGCTCCATCCCGCTCTTGCGGTGGCCGAAGTCGATCTCCTCGGGCGAGAAGGCGTGGATGTGGAGCTCCGGATGAGCCGCTTTGATCGATTCGAGGATCTCGCGGTAGTGCGTGTGATCCTTATTCGGGTGGATTCCGCCCTGGATGCAGACCTCGGTCGCACCGCGCGCCACGGCGTCGCGGCACTTTGCGAGCAGTACCTCCATCGGGTGGTCGAAGACATCCGCCTCGGTCTTGTGGCGTGAGAAGCCGCAGAAGCTGCAACCCACATAGCAGACGTTGGTGAAGTTGATGTTCCGGCAGACGACGAACGTGACGTCGTCTCCCTTGTCTTCGAGGCGGGCGACATCGGCGGCGCGCTGCAGGGCCAGGAGTTCGGCCCCTTCGAGCTGGAGCAACCGCTCTGCATCGTCGACACCGAGCTCGGCGCCCGAGAGCGCACGATCCAGGCAGTGCCCGACCTCGGGCCGCAGGTCCGAAAACAACCGTTCGAGACTCACGCAGCCTCCACCTGCACGCCGGACCGTGCCCAGCCCTCGCCATCGGCGAGGCGAAGCGCCGCTGCGTGCACCTGCGGGTCGAAAAGATCCTTGCGGTGCAGCAAATCCTGGGGGTAGACGGGCAGCCGCTCGACGAGCCTCTGACCGGCTGCTTCGGTTCGGCGGCGCAGCTCGGCCAGCTCCGGCCAGGGCGCCTCGGGGTTGATGAAGTCGACCGTCACCGGGGACACGCCGCCCCAGTCGTTGAGCCCCGAGCGCAGCAGCAGCTCGAGAGCTTCGGGTGCCAGGTTCGGAGGCGCCTGCACGTTGGCCTCCGGACCCATCGCAAGCCGCGCGAGCGCCACCCAGCCGGAGATCAACGCGTCGGTCAAAGACTGCACGCCGCGCATCGGCGTCGTGGGCTTCGCGTGGAACGGCTGGACGATCACCTCCTGAATATGACCGTAGGCGTCTGCCGCGTCGCGGATTGCGAGCAGCGTGTCGACGCGCTCTGAGACGTTCTCACCGATGCCGAGCAGCAGCCCGCTCGTAAACGGGATGCGGAGCTCGCCGGCCTCGCGGTGCATGCGCAGGCGGACCTCGGGGTCTTTGTCCGGCGCCACGTGGTGGGCGTGCCCCTTGCCGCGCAGGCGCGCGCTCGTCGTCTCGAGCATGAGCCCCATCGACGCATTCCAGGGCCGCAGCGCCGTCATCTGTTCGGGGGAAAGGATCCCCGCGTTCGTGTGCGGCAGCATGCCGAGCTCGAAAGCAACTCGGCAGCCTTCCACCAGGTATTCGGCCGTGCTCGCATGGCCTCTGGCCGCGAGCCAGTCGCGGTGCGCGCGATAGGCCTTCTCCGGCTTGTCGCCCAGGCAGAAGAGCGCCTCGATGCAGCCCGCGCGCCGGGCGCCGTGCGCCGCATCCGCGACCTCTTCCAGGTTCCAGGTCTTGGCTGCCGGATCGCCCGGCAGCTTCGCGAAGGTGCAATAACCGCAGCGGTCGCGGCAGAGATTCGTGAGTGGAATGAAGACGTTCTTCGAAACGCTGACCCGGTCGCCCTTGCCCCGGCACTTGCTTTCGAACGCCGCCTCGAGCACTGGCTCGCGCACGCACTCATCCGCGAGGCCGGCTCCGAGCTTCTCGCCGGCAAAGCGCGAGAGCCGGCCGGTATCGAGAGCCTCGGCCAGCAGGCGTTCGGCCTCGATGCGCGTCGGGGTGGAGTGGGGGAAGGTCTTGCTCACTGGGAGGATCACCCCTTCGGGTGCGGCACGCCGCGCAGCATACCACGGCGCTCAGACAGACTCGATTCCGACCCAACCGCGCAGCGCTTCTGGCTCGGTGCGGTGGAGGAACTCACCAGCGGGAAGGCCTTCGGGATTTCGCTCCTTCACGGCGCGCAGAAGGCCGACTAGCGCCTCGACCATCTGCTCCTCGGGAACCCGCGGATAGAGCACCTGCGCCAGGCGCGACCCCTCCCGCGAGCCACCGACCAGGATCACGTGGTCGTTCTTTCCATAGCCGTATATACCGATCTCGGCGCTCGGCGGCCGGACGCAGTTGTTCGGGCAACCGGTCATTCGGATCACGACATCCACGTCGCCGAGGCCCGCTGCGTCGATCGCATCGATGTATCGGGGCAGCACGTTCTCGGCATCGGTCATGGCGAGACCACAGGTCGGCTTGGCGGGGCACGCCATGGCGTTGCGCCGCACCCGGGAGATCGTCTCGGGCGGCTTGACACGCCCCTCTTCGAGGATGCGCTCCAAAGCCTTGCGATCCCGGACATCGCAGAGCAACAGGTCCTGCTGGGACGTGAGGCGCACCGAAAGGTCCAGCTCATCGACGGCCCGGCGCACGGCCCGGCGCAAAACCGGACCCATACGGCCGTTTTCCACCGAGATGCCGTACCAGTAACGCCCGTCCCGCTGTTCGTGCCAGCCCAGGTGGAACTGCACCGGCGGAAGCGCAACCGGCTCGGCGTCTTCGAGCGCGATGCCGAAACGATCGCGCAGTTCGGCCTTCACGTGGTTCGGGCCAAGCCTCCGGATCGTGTACTTCCAGCGGGCGAGTTTTCGGTTCTTGCGGTCTCCATTTTCCTTCTGGAGCACGCAGATCGCGCGAACCGCCTCGACCACCTGCGCACGACTCACCCGGCCCAGATAGAGGCCGAATAGCGCCGCTGTCTTCGGGTTGTTGTGGGTGAGGCCGAGTCCTCCACCGCTGTGGAGATCCCACACGGCACCGTCACTCCCGACGGGTACGAGGCCCACGTCCTGCGTCAGAACATCCGCAGAGTTGTCCGCCGGGTGCGCGATGCCGACCTTGAATTTCCGCGGCAGGTACTGTTCTCCGTAGAGCGGTTCGGTGGCATTCACCGGCCCGGCATTGCGGCCCTCCTCGTCGGACAAGAAGACCTGGAAGTAAGCGGAGCTCTGCGGGGCGAGTTCTTCGGCGATCGCCTCGGCCAGCTCTCGCCCACCCGTCGCGTGCTCGGGCTCTAGCCCGTCTACGGGCGAACACATGACGTTGCGGTTCACGTCGCCGCAGGCGCCGAGTGTGGCGCGGTCGCGGTAGCCCCGGTTCAAGCAGCGCACCAGCGGCGCGAGCTTGGGGCCGTAGACATGGTGGTACTGAATGCTCTGACGCGATGTGATCCGGATCGTACCGTCCGCAAACGCGTCGCTGGCATCGTCGACAGCCGCCCACTGCTCGCGGTTCAAGCCCCCGCCACCGGGGTTTCGAATCCGCACCATGAAGAAATAGTCGTCGGTCTTGCGGCCGCGCTCGCCGCGCTCCTGCTGCTTGTAGATCCCGAAGAACTTCGAAAGCTCCTTCGCCACGTTCCCGATGGTGGGCTCGCCGCGGTCGAGGGCCTCGATCTCATCGAGGAAGGTATGCACCTCGCCCTTCGCCGAGACGTAGTAGAGCCCCTGGCTCGCGGCCTTGAGGCGCTCGTTCGCCGACATCTGCGCCAGATCGGCGCTCGCGAGGCTCACGGCCTCGGCGGCGGACTCAAAGTCAGACACGGGTGCTCCCGAGCGAAAGAGCGAGGCTAGCTCAGGCCAGGTCCTCGCGAGTACGGCGGACGCGGACCCCCGCGTACTGGAGAACCCCCGCGATCGGGGTGGACTTGCGAACCGTCACGCTGACCGCATCGGCGTCGAACTTGCCGAGCACCGCGCGTGCGATCCGGTCGCCGAGTGCCTCCACGAGCTTGTGCTGCTGATTCGATGCCACGTCCTCGATCACCTCGAAGATCCGCTTGTAGTGAAGCGTGTCGCCGATGCGGTCGGTCCGGCCGGCGCGCGCGAGGTCCCGCTCGACCTCGATGTCGAGGAGCACCGGCCGGCGGGCCCGGCGCTCGGCAGCGGTCACGCCCAAGGCGGCGGGCACCTGGATTCCCTCGAGCAGGATCACGTCGGACACGGGGCGCCTCCGACGCCAGGGTAGCCCTCCGCGCTAGAGTGGTGCACCTGCCTCGGCCGGCTGAAGGAGATCCCCATGAAGCTCGAGGACGCCCGGGCAACCGAGGCGAAGCATTTTCTGCCCGTGGTGAAACGACACCCGGCAGTGATCGTCGAGGGCCGGGGTGCCCGCCTGCGCGACACCGAGGGGCGCGAGTACATCGACCTGATGGCGGGCTGGGCGGTGTGCTCCCTGGGCCACTCTCATCCAGCGCTGGTCGAGGCCATCGCCTTCCAGGCGGGCCGGCTGATGCAGACGACCAACGTCTTCTACACGCTGCCCCAGCTCGAGTTGCTCGAGCGGCTCTCGGCCCTCTCCGGCGACGCGCTGCCCCACGCATTCGTCGTGAGCACGGGCACCGAGGCGATGGACGGTGCGCTGAAGCTCGCCCACCGGGCGACTGGGCGTGCGAAGTTCGTCTCCACCGAGAACTCGTTCCACGGCCGCTCGATCGGCGCATTGCGCATCATCGGCCAGACAAAGCACCGCGAACCCTATGCCGGTCTCCTGCCGGAGGGCTCCGTCGTCCCCTTCGACGACCTCGACGCCGCGCGCGCAGCGGTAGACACCGACACCGCGGCCTTCGTCGTCGAGCCGCTGCAGGGCGAGGGCGGCGTGAACGTCCCCCGTGACGGCTACCTCGCCGGGTTGCGCGAAATATGCGACGCGAAGGGCTCACTGCTCGTCTTCGACGAGGTGCAGACGGGCATCGGCCGGCTCGGAACGCTGCTCGGCTACCAGCACGAAGACGTCACCCCGGACATCGTCACGCTCGGCAAGGGCCTGGGCGGTGGCTTTCCGGTGGCGGCCTTCCTGTGCACCGAGGCCGTCGCAGAAACCGTGCAGATCGGCGACCACGGAACCACCTACGGCGGCAACCCGCTCGCGTGTGCGGCTGCGAACGCCGTGCTGCGTGTCGTCGCGGAGGAAAAGCTCCACGAGCGGGCTGCCGCACTCGGGGCGAAGCTGCGGGTGCGGCTCGAGGAGTTTGCGGTGCGGCGACCGGACCTCGCCGAGACGGTGCGCGGGCGCGGGCTACTGCTCGGGCTCGTCCTGAAAGATGCCGAGCTGGCGGCCGGCGTGCCGGCCCGGGCACTCGACGCCGGCGTAGTCGTCAACGTCACCGCCGGTCGCGCGGTGCGATTCTTCCCGGCACTCAACATCCCGGAGCAGGACCTCTTCGAGGGCGTCGACCGGGTGCTCGCACTGCTCGAGTGAGCGCGCGCCATCGCAAGCGGACCGTGCTCCTGCTCCTCGCGGGCCTTGCGGCTTGCACCCCGGAGCCCGAGCCGCTGCCGAACCCCCAGCGCATCGTCCTGGTGAGCCTCGACACGGTGCGCGCAGACGCGCTGGCGAACCCGTCTCCCGAAGAGCTTCCGAACCTGACGGCTCTGGCTGCAGAGGGTGCGCACTTCTCCCAGGCCTGGGCGGCCGCCTCCTACACGCTGCCGTCCCATGCTGCCATGCTGACCGGACACGACGCCGCCGAGCACCCACTCGACGCAGAGCACCCCAGCCTCGACACCGATACGCCGACGCTGGCCGAACGGCTGCGCACCGCGGGTTTTGCGACGGCCGGCTTCCACGAGGGCGGCTACCTGCGCGAGGGCTACGGCTTCGGCCGCGGCTTCGAGCTCTACCAGCTATTGCCGCGCCGCGGCATGATCCAGAAGACCTTCGACCTCGTGCTCGACTGGATCGAAACGCACGCAGACGAGCGCTTCTTTCTCTTCGTTCACACCTACGCCGCGCACGACCCCTACGGAGGCTGGGACACGCTGCGCCGCGAGCACCCCGAACTGGGGCTGCCCGCCGCGCCAGCGGTGCGAGCCCTGGCGGACGAGTACCCGGACGATGACCCCGCCCAGCTGCCTCCGGTCCACCGCCAACTCTTCCAACTCTACAACCCACTCGCCGATCGCGACCGCCACCGCGTCGACGTGGTGGCACGACGCCCGGTCGAAGCCGTCGCCGAGAGCCCATACTTCGCGCTGGGAGTCGCCGCAATGCGCGCGGGATATGCGGCGCGCGTGCGGAGCATCGACACGGCGATCGGGCGCCTGCGCGAACGGCTCGAAGCGCTCGGCCTGTGGGAGGACACACTCCTCGTCGTGACTTCCGACCACGGCGAAGCGTTCTACGAGCACGGCCAACCGTGGCATGGGTACTCCCCGTACGAGGAGGTGCTGCGGGTGCCGTGGATCATCTCGTGGCCGCGCCTTTTCGCCGACCGCGGCCCCGTCGAGATAGAAGCCCCCGTGTGGCACCTCGACCTGGTACCCACCCTGCTCGCCCTCGTCGGACTCGAACCCGACGTGTCATTGCGCGGGCACAACCTATCGGGAGCGTTGGCCCAGACCGAGGAACTCGAATCCGAGCGCGATCTCTTCCCGCTCGTGCTCGAAGTCGACTTCCTGGATCGCGAGCCGCCGCGGCGGGTTGCGATCCACCCGCCCCTCAAATTCGTTCCGTATCACCCGCGCTTTCACGCCGACGGCGACCAGCTCTTCGACCTGGAGACCGACCCCGGTGAGACGCGCAACCTGCTCGCCGCCCAGCCCGAGGAAGCCCGGAAGCTCCGAATCGCCGCCGACGCATACGAAGCCGGATTGCGCAGGCCCAGTGCGCCAGCCACAACCGGCCCCGATGCGGAAACCTTCGAAGACCTGCGCAGGCTCGGTTACGTCGAGTAGTTTGCCGGCACTAGAGGACTCCATGGCCATATCAATTCAGAATGTGATGCACGTGAATATCAACTGCTCTGATCTCGAGCGATCGCTCATCTTCTATCGAGACATCGTGGGTCTCCAGACTGGAAGTCACACCAACCCGGTTCCCCAGGACGGTGCGGGATTCGGGATGAAGGGACAGGTGCAGTGGGACGCGCACATCTTGCAAGACGCACGGGGATTTTCCGGCCCCGGCATCGACCTGCTCGAATGGAAGCAACCGGGGCCTTGCGGCCGCCCTCACACCGAGCCGAACCATCTGGGGTTTTTCCGCGTCTGCCTGCTGGTTCCGAACATCGATGCCGTCTACCAACGGGCCGTATCCAGCGGGGTCGCGTGTGAGAGCCCGCCTGTGGAGGTACCCGTCGATCCAGACAGCGGATTGATCGTGCGCGTTTTCGTGTGTCGGGATCCAGACGGAACGGCGATCGAATTCGTTCAAGAGGAGAGCGTTTCGCAGGCGCAACTGATCCACGTCAACGTGAACTGTTCGGATCTTTCGCGCTCGCTCGATTGGTACGAAGGGGTACTCGGCCTGCAAGTTCGCGGCGGCTCGCACCCGGGTCCGGTTTCGGGCAGCGCTTTCGGAATGGACGGCCAGGTCGAGTGGGACGCCCGCTTCCTGTGGCCGTCAGAGCACGACACCTTCGCAATCGACTTGCTCGAATGGAAAACACCCGCTCCGGTGGGAAAGCCCACCGCTCGGGCCAATCAACTCGGTCTCTACCGCATGGCTTTCATGGTCGAGGACATTCACGCCTGCTTCGATGAACTCGGTAGCCTCGGGGTCGATTGCGGCCCACCGGTATTTCTCGACATGGGGCCGGAGATTCCAATCGAAGGGGTCTGGGCTCTATTCTTCCCGGATCCAGACGGAACCTGCATGGAACTGATTGAAACACCCAAACTCGACGAATAGCCATGAGTCAAAAATACGACCTGATGAAGCGCTTCCGGGCGCACCAGAGAGGCGTGGAAGAGCCCAGCGAGAAATCCCTGGCCCGGCGGGAATTGGCCGACCAGCTGCGCGGGCTCTTACACGCAATCGGCAGCAGTCACGCTACCTCACAAGAGATGCGCGAGATCGCGGGAGAGCTCCGGAAACAGCGCGAGGTTCTCACGGCCGCGAGCGAGTCCAAGGCGCCCTCTGTGGCGACCGAGCCCGCAAGGGTCCCCGGCATGGCGGACTTCCACGACCGAAGTCCCGTCGCGGGAAGGGCAAACCCGGTGGCACCTCCGGCCACTCTGGGCGTCGACCCGGATGCGGAGATCGTCGTGGGAGAAGTCACGTTTGGCACGGCCTTCGAAGGTGTGCCGGGGTGCGTCCATGGCGGCTTCGTCGCAGCCGTGCTCGACGAAGCACTCGGAATGGCAAGCGCCTTCAGCGGCACGACGTGCATGACCGCCGAACTCACCACCCGCTACCGACGGCATACACCGGTATCGACCGCGCTCCGCATCGAAGCCCGTCTGGTGTCCACCGACGGCCGAAAGGTCCAGACCACCGGCGAGGTCTATCACGGAGACGTGGTGGTCGCCGAGGGAATTGGCCTCTTCTTCGTCGTCGATGCCGCGAAGTTCGAGCGGCTGGTCGCCGCCCGGTCGGAGAAGACCGCGGTCTCGGCTGCGATTCCCCGTCGAAAAAAGGCGGACTGATCACCTGCTTCCAGCGGGCGTCGTGGACACCGCGCGGCGTGTAGGCCCAGCGGTGTCGCGCGCCGGTTCAAGCTTCGATCCGATTGACACCGCTGCCGGCATCGACCAGCCTCACCTCTCGACCCACCCACTCGATCTCTTCCATCGCCTGCATCAACCGGGGATCGTCTACCCTGGCGTAGCAGCGGTCGCCCGCGGGCATGTCACAGACTGCCAGGCCCCACACCGGTCCTTCGCGGCTGTGCACCACGCTGTAGGCAGCCACGCGGGCGGCACCCACAGCGGTGTTTCGAATTTTGCGATTCGGTGACGCTTCCACACGGGCCTGGACCGCCGCTGCATCCGGCGGCACCACGCGACCCGGCTCTGCGGAGTAGATCGCAAAGGCGTGGTGGGTCATGTGCATCCCAACGCCACTCACCATTCCCAGGGCCGATGCATCTTCGCGCAGCTTCTGCACCAGGGTTGCCACGGCGTGGGTCGTGTAGTTGTTCCCCGGACCCCCGTGGAAGGGGAGCCCGCCGGTGACACTGAGCGGCCTCGAATCTTCGACCGCCAGGCCCAGGGCGTCCGCCGCGAACTCGATGGAACTCCCGAAACAGCTATAGAGATCCAGGTGGGCCATGTCGTCGATCCCCACGCCGACACCGGCGAGCGCCGCACCGCTGGCCTCTTCCATCGCGACAGAGCGCCACAGCTCGTCCCGTTCGGCCACGTAGACGGGATCCTTGGCATGGCACCAACCCCGAAGATAGACGCGGCGATCGCGGGCAACGCCGAGGGCATCGGCCTTTTCGTGACTGGCAAGGATCACTGCGGCGGCCATATCCACATCCAGGATCGAAACCGTGTGCTTGGGATAGGGGTAGGCAACCATCCGGTTGCGGGAAGTAACCTCGACGAGCTCCTCCGCGGTGCGCTCGTTGCGCAGCCAGGCGTAGGGATTGGCGGCGGCGATGTGGCTCATCGGGGCGAGGCGCGCGCCCAGGCGCCGTCGATGCTCGTCGGGCGACAGACCCAGGTGGGCGCGCCGCGCGATGTCGAAAACCGCAAAGGTCAGGTAGGCCTGAAAGACCTGATGTGCGATCTCGGCGGGATGAAAGGGATCGTCGAAGGGCAGGGCGGGCTTCTCTTCCGGCCGGAAGCTCCACGCCGGTTTCGCACCCGACTTCTTGAGGCGCCTCTTGGTCGCCAGAGATTCGGCTCCCACCGCGACGGCGACATCGCTGCGGCCCGCCAGGATCTCCGCCGCGGCGCTCTCGAGCCGCTTCTGCGGAGCGGTCCCGCTGAGCCCCGTGTAGTGGCGGGCACCGTCGCGGAGCCCCAGCCTCGCTGCCAGTCGAGCCGGCGGGTCATCGTATTGCCAGCTCAAGCTGTAGACGACCTGGAGACTGTCGACGGCGGCGAGGACATCCCCTCCCCCGCTGTCGACCGCGGCGCTGCGGCACACCTCCTCCCAGAGATCCAGGGGTTCAGGGGCGTCGCCCTCCTCTGGACGAACCGTGCGCTGGGCCACGCCGATGACACAGGGAGAGCGCGGCTCGATCATTTTCCCTGCCACCGCGGCTCGCGTTTCTCGGCAAATGCTCTCGGGCCCTCTTTGGCGTCCTCGCTCTGGAAGATCTGCTGAGCGAGCCCAGACTCGACCTTGTAGGCATCCTTCAACGGGAGCCCGAGGCCCCGGAGAACACTCTCCTTGGTGGCCTGAACGGCCAGCGGAGCGTTGGCATTGATGCGCCGCGCCCAATCGAAGGCTCTGTCGAGCAACTCGGCCTCCCCGACGATTTCATTTACCAGGCCGACCTCCAGCGCGCGCTCGGAGGAAAATCGCTCGGCGGTGAGGAGGAACTCCATGGCGGCGGGGAAGGCCAGTTGGCGAGGCAGTCGCACGGTGGTTCCTCCACCGGCAAATAGGCCCCGTTTGGGCTCCATCACGCCAAAGCTCGCATTCGGGGTGGCTATGCGGATATCGACCCCGCCGAGCATCTCCATACCGCCCGCGACACAGGGGCCGTTCACGGCTGCGATCACCGGCTTGTAGAGCTTTACGTTGCGCAGCACGGCGTACGTGCCGTCGCTGAGCTTGCACCCGTCGATCTCGCTGACTTCCCCCGCCGCGATCTGCTTCTGCAACGCGGTGATCTGGGGGATGTAGGTCTTCAGGTCGGCGCCGGACATGAAATTCTGCCCGACGCCAGTGACGATAGCCGTCCAAGCGTCGGCATCCTCTCCGAACCGGCGCCAGGCTGCCGCCAGATCGCGGAAGTGATACATATCCAGGGAGTTTTTTGCCTCGGGCCGATCGATGGTGATGAGAACCGTGTGCTCGTCGTTTCGTGCGTAGTGAATGGGCATCTCGCGTACTGCTCCTCGATTTGGATCATAATGCCGCCGATGCTTCGCCGAGCGAAACACACTTCCCGGCGAGAGCGGCACACCCGGGCGGCATTCGATTCGAACAGGGGTGAGAGAATATCTGACAAATCGCGAGATTTGTGAGAGCATCCCCGGGTCCGGGAAGAATCCCCTCGTCACGAGTTCCGGATTCTCATACACCCGAGACTCAGCCACGTCGCTTGCTCTGGGGTTCCGGGCGGAACTCCAGAAGCGCGGCCCACACACGACTCCACGACCGCTAGGGTGAGAAGAAAGGCGGTTTCATGAACTTCGGGTTCAGCGAGGAGCAGGAAGCTCTCCGGCGTGAGGTGCGCCGTTTCCTCGACGAGCGTTGCCCGCTCCGAGAGGTGCGCCGCCTGCAAGAAACCAACTTGGGCTTCTCGGAAGAACTCTGGGCCGAGATGGCCCGACTCGGCTGGCTGGGAACCACGCTCCCCGAAACCTACGGCGGGTCTGGACTGACCTGGCTCGACCTGGTCGTCATCCTCGAGGAAACGGGGCGCAGCCTCTTTCCTTCTCCACTGATCGCCAACACCCTGGCTGCCACGGCAATTCTAGAGTTGGGCGATACCGTGCAGAAGCGGCGCTGGCTCCCGCCCCTCGCCGATGGCTCCCGCAAGGGCACGCTGGCGCTCTTCGAGGAGAGGGATGGGCTGCGGGCCAGAGATACGCTTCTGCGGGGCGAACGCGATGGCGATGGCTTCATCCTCAACGGAGAGAAGCGCTGCGTCGCAGACCCCGAGGCTGCAGATTTCTTCGTGGTGTCGTTTCGTTATGGAGACGCACCCGACGCATTGGGGCTCGCCGTGCTCGAAGCATCGAGCGCCGGTGTCGAGGCCAAGGCCTATCCCGTGATCGATGCGACCAAACGCATGGGCAATCTGAGCCTCAATGGCGTTCGCGTGGACCCGGAACAGCTGCTCGGAATTCCCGGCAAGGTGGAGCCTCAGATCGAACGCCTGATCGACCAGGGCGCCATCGCGGTCACAGCTGAGATGTCCGGTGCCGTCGACGCCGCTCTGCAGCTCACGGTTCAGTACGCGAAGGATCGGATTCAATTCGGTCATCCGATCGGGCGTTTCCAGGCAGTGAAGCATCCACTTGCGGAGATCTACGTAGATCTCGAGTCCTTCAGATCGTTGCTTTACTACGGGGCGTGGGCGATCGACAACCGCTTCGATGAAGTGTCGCGGTCCACGTCTCTCGCGAAGGCATACGCCGTCGATACTTTCGTGCGCATGGGGATCGATGGAATCCAGCTCCACGGTGCCACAGGTTTCACGGTGGAATACGACATCCACCTCTATTTCATGCGCTCGAAGTGGGCGCGCCCGACGTTTGGCGACGCCACTGCCCACTACGAGCGCGCATTCGAGTTGCGGCACCTCCCCCTGCTGCAGGGGGGAGCACATTTCGACCTGACTCCCGCAGAAGAGGAATTCCGCCAGGAGGTACGCGCCTTTCTCGACGAATACAGTCCGCCTCGCGACAGGCGAGGCCCGAAAGAAATGGTCGAGTGGTGGGAAGCCGTGCGTGCGAAGCGCTATGTCGGCTTCTCATGGCCCCGCGAGTGCGGCGGTGGCGGCGGAACCCTGATGCAGCAGTTCATCCTCAAAGAGGAGATGCTCAGAGCCAACGCCCCGATGATCGGCAAGGATTACACGGGTCTGGGCTGGGTCGGTCCCGCCATCATTCAATTCGGCACCAGTGAGCAGAAGCAGAGATACCTCCCGGATATCCTCGACGGAAAGTCCGCATGGTGCACGGGCTACTCGGAACCCGACTTCGGCAGCGATCTGGCGGGTCTTCAATGCGAGGCCGTGCGCGCTGGCGACGAATACATCGTCAATGGGCAGAAGACCTGGACTTCGCTCGCCCACATCGGCACCGATATCTACTGCATGGTGCGCACCGACTTCGAATGCGAGAAGTTCGGTGGCATCAGCTGCTTGCTGATTCCCCTGGACTCTCCGGGCATCGAAGTGCGCCCGATCAAGAGTTTTGCCGGAGATCACTTCGCCGATCTCTACAACGAGGTGTTCTTCAAGGACGTTCGCGTACCGGTGGAAAACCGCGTAGGCAAGGAGGGGGAGGGCTGGCAGATCATCTGCTCTGCACTCCAGAACGAGCGCTCTGGCATCGCCGAGGTCAACCGCCACCACAAAGCGCTGGAGCGACTGATCGAGCTGGCGGGCAGGAGCGAAATCGCGGGCGATCCCGCCCTCCAAGATGCTGAACTGCGGCGGAAATTTTCCCGTTTCGCCGCAAGAATCGAAGCCGCTCGTCTCAACGGGCTGCGAACCCTGACGCGCCAGGTACGTGGCGAATTCACCCAAAGCGACGCCTCGATCAACAAGTTGCACAATTGCAATCTGCTCGTCGCCATGGCAGAAATGGGGCTGGAACTTCTCGGCGGTGCCAGTCCCTACATCGGAGACACGGAGGCGTCTTCGGATGGCGGCAGGTGGCAAGTCGGTGCCTTGGGCTGGCCCACGACGGTGATCGGTGGCGGCACACCGAACATCCAGAAGAACATCATCGCCGAGCGACTGCTCGGACTTCCCAAAGACTAGACATCGGCACGGGCCCCGGTGGCCGAAGCCGTATTCACCTAAGCATAAGGCAAACAACTCGCAGAAAATCGGGAGGAATAGTGAGCATGAGTGCAATCAATTTCAACGAGCGCGTGGCGATCGTCACCGGTGCAGGCAGCGGATTGGGAAAATCCCATGCGCTCGAGTTCGCCAGGCGCGGCGCTCAAGTCGTGATCAATGACCTCGGCGGTGCCGTGGACGGCTCGGGCTCTGGTTCGGCAGCTGCAGACGCAGTCGTGAAGGAAATCGAGGAAACCGGCGGGACGGCCGTCGCCAACTATGACTCCGTCTCCACTCGCGAGGGCGGAGAAAACATCGTACAGACGGCACTCGACAACTTCGGCCGCGTGGACATCCTGGTCAACAATGCCGGTATCCTGCGCGACCGCACCTTCGCCAAGATGAGCCAGGAAGAGATGGACGGTGTACTCGACGTCCATCTCCGCGGGGCGTTCTTCGTTTCACAGCCGGCTTTCCGTGCCATGAAGAAGCAGTTGTACGGTCGCATCATCTTCACCGCCTCCGCCGCAGGCGTATTCGGCAGCTTCGGCCAAGCCAACTACGCGGCGGCCAAGATGGGCTTGGTGGGGTTGTCGAACGTTCTTTCTCAGGAGGGAATGAAAGCGAAGATTACGAGCAACGTCATTGCTCCCATCGCTCAGACGCGAATGACCGAAGGCATCATGGATGACCTCGGCCTGAAACTCGACCCCGAGTACGTCACAGCGCTGGTCTGCTACCTGACGTCAGAGCAATGCGAACTCACCCACGAGATCTTTTCGGTGGGCGCCGGGCGCTATGCCCGAGTCTTCGTGGGGCTCTGCGAGGGTTGGAGCGATTACGACGCGGAGAGCATCAGCGCGGACGACGTGGCTGCACACATCGAGAAGATTCGAGACCCCGCTGGCTTCATAATTCCCGAAAGCGCTGCGGACGATGTAATGGCAGCCATGAAGAGCTCTAAGGACTGATCTCTCCAACGGGTGCGCCATGGACCTGCTTAGCCGGCTCTTCACCTGGATCGAAGACCGCAGCGAACGGCCACGGCTTCTCGCCATCCGCGAGGCGCTCAGCAACGACCCGGATGCCCTGCGCACCTTGGGACTCGTGTGCCGAGACCACGCCGAGCAGATTCCCGACCGAACGGCGCTGCGCTTCGAGTCGGAGGCGGTCTCCTTCGCGACGTACAACGAGGGAGTCAATCGCTACGCCAATCTCCTCCGCCGCCGCGGCGTCCAGAAGGGCGCCGCGGTCAACATCATGATGGAGAACTCACCGGATTTCCTGATGGCGCAGGGCGCGTGCGCCAAGCTGGGCGCGGTGGGCGCCCTCATCAATCATCATCTCGAGGGCGAAGCGCTCGCGCATGTCCACCGCTGCTCGGGGGCTGAGATCGCACTCGTCGATCGTGCGAGTACTCAGGCGCTTCTAGCACTGTCGGGAAAACTGGGCGTGTTGGAGATCCACGGCAATGCGTCTGTCCCACCGGACGGGAATCCGCGCTTCCGTCCACTTCGTGAAGAACTCGAGGATGCCTCCACCGAAGAGCCCGAGATCCCCGAGGTATCGCTCGGCGATGTCTTTCTCTTCGTCTACACCTCGGGCACGACCGGATTTCCGAAGCCCGCAATCATTCGTCACCTTCGGTTCGCGGCCGGCGGGCGTGCGCTTGCCATGCTGCATGAGGAGACCCCAGACGACTGCGCCTACGCACCCGTCCCCCTCTATCACGGCTGGGCGAACTTCGTCGGATTCGCTCCGGCATTTCTCACGGGTGCCTGTTTCGCCTCACGCCGGAAGTTCAGCGCCAGCGAGTTTCTATCCGACGTGCGGCGCCACGAGGTAACGATCTTCGCGTTCGTTGGCGAGCTGTGCCGCTACCTGATGCGAACAGAGCCCTCCGCCGCGGACCGAGACCACGCGATCCGGCTTGCGACGGGCACAGGGCTGCGTCCAGATATCTGGGTCGACTTCCAAGAGCGCTTTGGAATCCCAAAGATCATGGACACCTATGGGCAAACCGAGGGAAACGTGAGCCTCCAGAATCGCAGGGGCCGCGTCGGATCTGTCGGTCGCAATGCACCCGGTACCCACGATCTGCTTCGCCTCGCGCGTTACGATACGGAAGCGGGCGAACTCATGCGCGGATCAGACGGAATGCTCATCGAGTGCCGTGTTGGGGAGCCCGGTGAGCTGTTGAGCCGGATCTCGGACTCGAGTCCAATGCCGTTCGATGGGTATGCAAACCCTGCCGACAACGAGAAGAAGATGATCAGGGACTGCTTCGAGAAAGCGGACCTCTACTTGAGAACGGGCGATCTGCTGCGACGCGATCGTGCATCCTACTACTACTTCGTGGACCGGATCGGAGACAGCTTTCGCTGGAAGGGTGAAAACGTCGCGACGCTGGAGGTGGAGCACCTCTTGAACTCGGCACCCGGTGTGCACGAAACGGCTGTCTTCGGCGTTCGTGTGCCCGGGGCCGACGGAAGGGCCGGCATGGCTCTCATAGTTCCGGATGAGGTGGCTGGCTTCGACCCTCAGACCTTTCTCGTCCACGCGGCACAGAACCTGCCGAGCTATGCACAGCCTCTCTTCATCCGAATCGCCGATTCCGTGGAGGTGACCGGGAATTTCAAGCACCGCAAGCTGCGCCTGCAGACCGAGGGATTCGATCCCAGCGGAATCCGGGACCCCCTCTTCTTCCGCGATGCCGAGGCGGGGTGTTTCATTCCGCTCGATCAGAGTCTTCACACCGAGATCGTGGCTGGAACGCGCAAGCTCTGAACCGATACCTGCGAGGTTCACACTCGGCTGGATCGGTCTGAGAAAGGCGGGGCACGATATCATTGCCCCCGATGGCGCGAACCAGAGCTGAGCGCAACCGGGCGGTGGTGGGTCCGCTCGCGGGCGTGCTGGCCGTGGTGCTCGCGCCGTGGGCCTTCCGCTGCTTGGCGCTCTGGGACGAGGGCCTGCTGCCGACGGCGGCCGACGCCCACGGTGCTCTGGCCGATCTCTCCGTGGGGTTTCTGCTTCTGGCCCTGCTCTGGCCGCTCGCCCGCGTCGCACGCTGGCTGGCTGCCCTGACGATCGCGGTACTGGCCGTCGGCTACTACGCAAACTTCGAGACGATCCTCGCGCTGGCTACGGTCGCATCGCCCTTCGACGTGGCCTTCCTCACCGATCCCACCTTCTTCCAGGGCTCGGCTCTGGCCGTCGCGCACCCGCTGCTGTTGGCGGCGGTCGTCCTCTTGTCCCTGCTGCTGGCCTGGCCGGGCCTGGCCGCACGCGGGTGGCGCGCTTGGCTGACGGCGGCGGGAGCCGGCGTACTGGGCCTGGCCGTGCTGGCGGTGTGGCCCGAGGACGACCGCTTTACGATCTGGCGTCAGGAGAATGCGCTCGCTCACAACACCCGTTGGTTGGCATTCCGCGGCGTCGGCACGCCCCGAACGAGCGACGGCTTCGCGAGTCCACCGGAGGCGATGTTCGACCTGCTGCCGACGCTGCGCTCCGATCTCGACGCCCCCCCGCGCTTCGAGTTCGAGGGCAAGGACCGAAACGTGCTGCTCGTGGTGCTCGAGTCCGTCTCCGGCAACTACCTCGCCAGCACTGCTGCGGCACATCGGCGCCGTCTGGTGAACAGCCTGCCGAATCTCGAACGGGTGGTTAGCGGCAATCTCACCTACACGAGTTTTTTCAACCACCAGCGGCGCACCAACCGCGGCCTCTATGCGCTTCTCTGTGGAGAGCCGCCCCGCCTGCTCCCCGGCATGCCAAAGATGACGGTCGCCGCCGGCGGTGGCTGGCAGAAATGCCTGCCGGAAATCCTCCGGGAGGCCGGCTACCGCACCGCCTACCTGCAGGCTGCCCCACTGGCCTTCATGCTGAAGGACCGCTTCATGCCGGCCATTGGCTTCGAGGAAGTCTACGGACACGATTGGTTCCAGGAGCACTACGTCCGAACCAAGTGGGGGGTCGACGACCGGGCCTTCCTCGAGCAATCCCTCGAGATGATCGAAACCCTGGAGGCGGGCGATCGGCCCTGGTTCCTGACCCTGCTCACCGTCGGGACCCATCATCCCTACGTGGTTCCGGAATCGTTCCGCTCGGGCCGCGGCAAGCGGCGGAGGAGGGCCTTCCAGTATCTCGACGAGGCGGTCGGTGACTTCTTCCGCACGATCGAAGCCAGCGGAATTCGCGACGACACGATCGTCATTATCACCTCTGACGAATCCGCCGGCGATTTGGGCTCCGCCCGGGAAGGCCCTGCCGGACGCCTCACCCAGAACTGGGGCTTCCTGACCGTGCTCCTCCCCGAACACATCCGCGACCAGGTAGAAGCACCCTATTCGCAGTCGGACGTCGCGCTCTCGGTACTCGACTATCTGGGCCTCGGAGCGAAAGGCCAACACCTGTTCGGACGCAGCCTCTTTCGCAAGTACCCGAGCGGTCGGCACCTCTTTTTCGGAAACCTCAACTACCGCGCGATCGGTGGCGTGACCCCGGAAGGAGTGCTCCTCTACTGCGACTTCGAAGGTCACCGATGCCAGAGCTACGCGGCCTATGACCAGCGCTTCTTCGCTGCCGGGCTGCCGAAGATCGAATCCGACCCCGCGTTCGTGGATCTCGTTCTAGAGATGGCGACGCGCAGCCGCCCCCCAGTCGGTGACGCTCCCCTCGCCATCCCTCTGCTCGCCGACCCGGTCTTCCAGGTCACTCTGCCCGAGTGGCAAATCGTCCAAGGCATCGTCGAGGTCTCGCTTCAGCCTCAGGAGTGGCTCGAGGTGGAGTTCGAGGTGGAAGCCCGAGGTGAGGGAAGCGCCGATCTCAAGCACATCGTCCGATTCCACCGCAAGCGGCATATGCTCAGCACCCTCTCGACGATCGAAGCGGGGCAGACCCTTCGCCTGCGATACACCTTCGCGTCGGACCTGCCGGTCCCGCACGTGAACGTGCACACCATGGCCCGCGTACGCGACGGCTGGAAACTCGACCTGGTATTCAAGAAGCGGCGCTTCCTGCTGCGGCGCCACGGCGAGCGTCCGGAGAGCGGCATCCAGATCGAAGCTCATGCCCTGGAGCCGCCCGGCTCGAATCCGAACGCGCTGAGCAGCAAGGCAGCTCCAGCGTCACAGTACAACGACTACCTGCGCCACCTCGCCGAGATCAACATCGACTCTGCGAAGGAAGAAGTGGACGAGCCCTGAGCAGACCCGTGGAGTAACGGCGGATCATTCCGACGAGCAGGCCCGGTCCGGCAAGACCCGCAACAGGACTCCGTCGCGATACCGCCCTTCGGCCTCCATGCAGACGCCGAGTTCCTTGAGCCGCACCGGCCGGTAGTAGCCGTGCCCCCGCGGATACTTCAGGAACCAGGCGAGCTGCACGCTGCCCTCACGCTCGGCCCGGGCGCGCAGGGCGGCGATGTCGCCGACCCTGGGCTGCTTCGAGCGGAAGGCGTGGAAGCGCGGTGCGAAGCCCGAAGGAATCAGGGTGTGGAAGTACACGACGTGGGGCTGATTGCTCACGACCGCCTGTCCGGAATAGCTACTGCGGAGGGCGGCGAGCAGCTCGGAGTGGTGCCACTTGGCCACGCCGTAACCCCCCACCCCGAAGTGCCGCCAGTAGCGGAGAACGGGGTAGGTGGTCGACAGGCCCAGGGACGCAACGACCAGCAGGCCGACGACCAGCCCCGTACGTGCCAGCCGCTGCGGCCAGCGCAGCCAAGTGGCGGCGGCAGCGTTCACGAACAGGACGATGAGCGGTACCCAGACGGGGGCTGCAAAACGCACCCGCTCCAGACGCGACACCGGAACCCAGCTGGCGATACCGATCAGGAGCCCGGAGTAGATCAGGATAAAAAGTGCCGACACCGTCACCGAGGGCAGGACGCCCCCCCGCTTCCGGCGCCACAGCCCGATCAGCAGGGCAGTTGCCGGTGCTCCCACCAGGACCAGGGCGGCGAGCGCCATTCCGACACTTTCGAACGATTCGACACGCAGGTAGCTGGAGACGTTCGACAGGTACTCGCGCAGGTTCCGCGCCAGCCCGGCGTATCCCTCCGGGCGGTTTCCGAAGACCCGGCCAGTCACCAGGTAGGTGTGAAAAATCCACAACCCGGGTGCCAGCGACGCCGTTAGGCCAAAGCCCAGCACCCGGACGACGCGCTGCCAGAAACTACCGCTGATCGTGAGCAGCCAGAGACCGAGGGCCACCACCAGCGCGGCACCCACGTAGCGGGTTACGCTGCACGCCCCCGCCACGAGGCCCAGCACCAGGAGATCGCGCTTCCGGAGAGCCGGGTGAAAGCGATCAGCGAGGTAGCATGCCAGGGTGACGAGGGCGATGAACGGGGCCTCGGACCAAGCAGTCGCAAACGTATTCAGCAGGGGCAGGGCATAGAACACGAGCACGAGACCACAGACGGCCCACCCGACGCCACCGCGCCGACGACCCAGGATGCCGGCCAGTGCGGCCAGCGTGATACCGAACGACCCGGCACCCACCACCCGAGCGGCATCGGCAACGTCGAGGCCTGCCCACACGCCGAGCGAGATGAGCCACGGGTAGAGAGGGGGCCAGGCGGTATAGACCCAGCCATCGAAGCGTACGAAGCCCTGGCCGGTGGCCAGGTTTCGCGCCACCGAGAGATAGGTCACGCTGTCGAGCGAGGCGCCCGGCCCGTAGAGTCCGGTGACGATCCAGACGGTGGCGAAACCCACCGCGGCGAAGCCCACCGCCACCAGCAACCGGGTCTTCCCCACGCTCGTGAGTCTAAACTCCCCCCGGTGCGGGAACAATCGACGGCGGCTCCGCCCCTCGCCTATGGGTCCAAGCCGGATCTGCGCCTCTTCCCGGGTCCGTCTGCTCTCCCATGACTGGCTTCGAAGTCTCTACTACTTCATCCATTGTCGGACCCGGTCGATCGGAACGCAGCGAACCGGTACCCCAGGAAGTGCTGCTACAGCCACCTCCCAGGCTTCGCTGCGCTCCGTCGTGATGAGCGAAAAAGCATCGAGCGCGATGAGATCGAACGTCGAGCAGCACGCCCCGCCGGGCATGAGCCACCCGTGCTGTACGTCACGGCCCCCTCTCCTTTTCTGCCTTGCCCGCAGACAAGAGCTCCTCTCTGCGATGCAGGGGCTCGCAACGCGACCGGTGGTGCTGAATCTTCGCCTTTCCGACGTCGAAATCGACTTCCTCAATGAGCGCCCGCTGGGCCTTCGCCCGATCTCCTTCATCGAACACACCAGTGGTAACGCACCACTCGACCAAGGTGTGATTGGGATCGGTCGTGTAGATCGAATAACACCAGCCGTGATCGATCTCGAGAACGTCGTAGCCGCACTCAAGCCACCGCTTCAGGTGCGATTGCAACTCCGCGACGCCGGCTGCCTGAAAAGCGATATGGTTGACCCAGGGCGGGAGGCCCGCTGCCTCGGAGAGACCGGTGGGAAACTTCTCTGGGAGACTCCCGTCGTGGAGTTCCCAGAAGGCCATCATCTCGCCGGAACCGGTGTCGTAGAAGAAATGCTTCGCCCAACCGCCCTCGGGCGTCTTTCGAACCTCTACTTTGACGAGTTCGAATCCCATGGCCTGGCTGTAGAAGAGATGATTGCCCACGACATCTCGTGTCACGACCGCAAGGTGATGAAACGGCACCGGGTATTCTCCTCCAACCGGAATGAATGTCTCTGCTGCGGCCTACATGCGTCTTCGCCCCGGACTTGGGAAAAGCAACTCACTCGCTACAGGCCTGATCCCCTCTCACCGGTTGTATTTCGACAGAATTTCTACACATCGAGTACCGCGACACCGCAGCTCCGACTTCCCAGCCCAGGGTCGAGGCGACTCAGTATACCTCCTCCCGAAACAGCGATGCTCGGCCCGATACACTCGGTCAGCGGGTTCAGCTCCTGGACGCCGATGCCGTAGAACTCGACCCCGTTTCCACCGAGCATCGGGGGTCGTGAACGGACCGGAAGGCCACAGCGTTCGGGATCTCCCGGTCGGGTATTCCCGATGTGAGTCACAGCGACGCCGCCCTCATCGTCCGTCGGCCCGACGAGGAATCGCTCCCACCGTCGCCAATGTACTCACTGGCTCTCTCCTCCAAGCGACCCGCGCTGCGGGTCAGCGACAAGGACAAGGAGCAAGAGACCGCGACGGAAGCCGGGTGCGGGAGGCCACCCGTCCGGGCTCCTCTACTTCCCCGCCGCCACGGCCTCCTCCTCGAGGAGGGCGGCCGAGCTCAGGATGTTCCGCGCGATGAAGGAGGGCTCGTGCTCGGCACGGGCCTTCAGGAGTTCTGCCTTGAGGCCGCGGGCTTCGGGAACACGATTCGGGTCGCCCTGGATCACGAAGTCCACCAGGTGCAGGGCCCGCTGGAGATCTCCGCACTGCTGGCTCGAGGCCAGCTCCCGAGCACGCCGGAGCACCGGCGCGCCGCCACCCGACAGCCCCAACACCTCGCGCGCGACCTCTGCGCTCGGGCTCCGAAAGAGGTGCGACGGGTTGCCATCGTACCAACCGGTATAGCGGCGCAAGATCGAGTGCACCGCGAAGGTGGGACATCCGTAGATGGGCTGAAGGTAGGAACTCTGCGCCATCTCGTCGGGCAGATCGACGCCCTGGACGATCTCTTCATACCACTGGCCGGCGTTCAGGCGGCGCACCACCTCGTCCTCCAGCCAGCGCAGTGCAGCGGCTGTCCCCTTCAACATCTCGAGAGCTTTCGCGCCCCGGAAGATTCCGCCGTGACCGCTCACGACGGCGGTGGGCTCGAGGCCTGCCATCTCTTCGAGTGCTTCTGCCCACTCGAGCACATAACGCTGCACGCGGAAGGGTGTACCCGCGTTGGGAAGGGATGACACGATGAAGTCGCCACCCACGATCGTGCGGTGCTCCGGTACCCAGACCCAGGTGTGATCGTCCGTTTCGCCCAGCCCGTGGCGGCAGTGAAGCGAAAACTCTCCCAGACCGAGAATAATACGGTCCTCGTATTCGAGATCCGGCGGCACGTAGTGCGCCTTCCTCACCACCTCTCCGCCGCCCTTCCCACCCAGGACGCCGGCCCGCGTCCAGCTGGCAAACTGAATGTCGTAGCTCTCGGCCACATGGCCCGCCGTCTTCCGGTAGCGCGCAAAGCGCCGTGCCACATTCACATGCCCCACGATCCTCGGAGCGGCGTGACCACGCACCGCCGCATCTTCGAGCAGAGCGGGCGTGCCGAACGCGTGATCGTAGTGACCGTGTGTGTAGATCACGTAGCGGACAGGCACTTCGGTCAGTTTGCGCAGCGCAGCGACGACGCGTGGCCCGTTCTGGAAGAGTCCGGGGTCGATGACCGCGGCCTCATTTTCACCGACGATCAGCGTGGTATTGCCGAAGCCGGGCAGGAGGTAGATCCCATCCACGACCTCCTGCAGTTCACCGGAAACGGTCTTGGAAAACTCGGCACTCACACGGTCCATGCGGGTGTTGCTCACGGCGGCTCCTCGTGGAAGGCGGAAAACCCTTGGGCATGCGGGATGCCCGATCCTCCAGTCTAGCGGGCGAGCCCGTTCGGGTGCTGGCCCAGGTGGCTCGCGGCGCATTCAGCCATCGCGTCAGGGGCTGAGTCGATCTCAACGGCGAAATCCCTGGAAATGCGACTCGTGATGCCGCAGCGCAATCTCCTTGGCGAGTGCGGTCGCTGCGAACCGGGAGCGCGAAAACCTCCTCACGACGTCGTCGCTGCTCGACTGCAGCCTCACCGACGAATCCCCACTGAAACGGCGCGGTCCGCCAGCAAGCTCGGCCTCACTCCAGTTGGCGTAGAATAGGCACCCACACCACCCTGGTTGAGCCGGTCCTCGCGTGCAAACCCAGCGGTGCGGAGGAGAGAGCCATGAGCCCGAAGCGATCCATCATTGCAGCGGCCGGATTCCTTTTCATCCCACTGATCGTTTTTCTTGCCAGCACAGCCACAGGCCTCAGCAGGGATCGCTGGACGGACGGGACGCCGTACGGACTCTTCTTCAACGATTATGACCCGAACTTCTACACCGGCTTCGTTCCGCGGGTCCAGGACGAGAAGCGTATCAAGATCCACCTGGCACGCGGAAACCAGCTTCGCGTCCGAATGATCCTGCCCGATGAAACCATCGACAACTTCCTTCTCGACCAGGTCGCCAAGCATGATCTCTACAAGGAGGTCATCGACAAGGGGATCATCACCCTCACGACCAACACGTCCTGGGAAGATTATGACAAGCGGTTCGAGGCGGAAGGAATTCGCGAACTTGCGGCACGGAAGAACAGCCTTTCAAAAGCTGCCTGGCGAAGGAAGAACATCGAAGCGATCGAAAAGCTGACTCCGGAACGGCTGTATCACATCCAAAAGGATTTCGGCGAGATGGTCACCAAATGGGCCGCCCTGCTGAAGGGAAACCCCCCGCCGGAAACGCTGGGAGCGCGGCTCGACCTGATCAACGAATTCTTTCCGCATCGGATGTTCGTCTATGATCTGACGCCAGAACAGGAGTCTGCATTCGACGAACTGGACAAACTCGCACACGCCGGAGATCTCACTGCATTTCGCCCGAAGGCCCGGGTATTTTTCGAGGACATGACCGATGGGATCTACCCGCTCGAAAACGGGAAGATCGACTACTACGAATACACCGCGATCTACGCCGCTGGGACCTACGACACCACCACGACGTACCACGGACACCAGATTCCCCAGATTACGACCCAGGGCATTTGGTATTTCCAGCCGCGCCTGCACGGAAACGGAATGCTCGGCATGGTCGATTACATCTCAGCCGCCGGATATTACGGCCTGATCCCCATGTTTCCCTACGAATACGGTGGCGGTGAATCCTACAACTCGATTCACAACACGGGCATCAGCAACTGGATTGCAGGCCACCCGCTCCTCCCCAAAGAGTGGCGCAAATACGACAAGGGAAGCCGGAATGGGAAGCCCTACAACCGCGTCGCTCTTACCAGCCGAGGCCCGGTGTCACACGGCTGCACGCGCCTCAATTCGGGCCACCTTGCCGAGTTGCGCGAACTGACCCCATCGACGTCGGACGGCCTGCAAGGCATCGTGAACTATCGCAACGTATCGCACTGCTACGACGTTTTTGATCGCAAGGGCGACGGTGAGGTGGAAATCATGGGCGTGCAGTACTACTTCGCCTTCCGTTCCACAAAATCACGAGTGGCAAAGCAGATCTGGGCCCAGAACAACCGCAAGGACTTCTACGACTGGCTCTACGGCAACGAGATGAACTACGGAGACATCGGCGAAGTCACATTTGACGAAGTCTGCGAGGGCAAGTTCCACAAGCGCAAAGCGGTTGAGGGAAGGACCTGGAAGAACCTTCGACTCTACGAAGCACCCTATGAGCCGGAGACACTTCAGTTCTACCAGATCAATGGCATCGATCGACTTTCCCCAGAGGGCATGGAGTTCAATCGAGAGATGCGACGAGTCGGCCACGGATACGAAGTCGACCGAAAGATCCTTCGGCTCGAGTGAGTCAGAAGCATCACGCACAAAATCCAGACGGGAACCTAACGACTGGACGTAGGGAACTTTTTGTTCACCAGGGCGCGTGTCAGCTTTGCGATGAAGGGGCCTCGATAGGCCGGGCGACCCCTGATGAACGCGACCACCACGAGTTGGTGCCCCGAGTCGTGACGAAGAATACCGGCATCGGCGAAGATCGGCCCCCAGGTTCCGGTCTTCGAGTAGACTTCTATATCCCGACGGCGGTCGGCGCCTCCGGCAATGCGGTGGACCAGATAAGGCTGCGTCTTGGTATCGCGCCGCATGCGTTCCCGGACCTCAGCCGAAGTCTCCGGAGCCAGGACCAGGTCCAGAGCAAGGAGGGCGAGGAGACGAGCCGTACCATCCGCCGTCATGGCTTGACGGTTGAAATACGGACCCTTCTGGCCGGGAAGCGCACCTTCGACCGCAGTGTCCTCGAGAAACTGCAAGTCCCGGCCGTATAGGTCGCCGCCCCCATCGTAGGTCGGGTGCACGGTGTGGAGATCGGTAATGCCCAGGTCTTCGAGCCAGTCGCGAACGCGGTGGCGCCGTTCGCGAAACTCGGCGTAGTTGGATTCGTCCAGCCGCGGTCCAGCCCGGGTATCCGTCAGCCGCCTCAGGACGACCTGTGTCGCTCGGTTGCTGCTCTTGAAGATCATGCTCCTCAGCTCCCGGTCGAACTGCGGGTCGATCGTCAGCCAGCCGCGGTCACGCCAGGCGAAAGCCGCTATCAAATAGACGAACTTGACCACGCTGGCGGGGTAAACCGGAGAATCACCGTTCCAACCCGCTTCTTGCGGGCGCCCGGAAACCGGGAGGTCGATCACGGAAACGCGCACCTCCTGCTTGCGCAGAGCCGTGTCGGAGGCCAGAAGTCCCTCGATGGTCTTGTTGAGGAAGGCCTGAAGCGGGCCCGACGTCTCGATCGACGCCAGGAAGCGCCCCACTTCGGATTCCGCCTCCACCGGGGCATCCGCGTTGGAGCCCGATGCAGCCAAGCCGAGCAGCAGGGCCGCGAGGGTGGCGGATCGGGTGGAACCACGGCAGAGCAGGGGCATGGGACCCAAATAATAGACTGCAAAGCCCCCTGTGCACGGAGGGGAGCACCGTGAGAAGATCCCACCCCCCACTCGGAGGCCTTCGTGCGAATTCCCAGCCGATCCTGGATCTTCGGAATACTTTCTGTCCTGCTGGCGCTCTCGGCCCAGGGCCGCGGACCGGAACTCACCCCTGCCAAAAAGGCAAGACTCGACAGCAACTTCCAGCAAGTACTCCGAGCGACCAAGGGGCCCTACACCCAGAATTTCTGTGTCTGCCGAGACGGAAAGCGCAAGCCGGTTTTTGTCAACGGCAAGATCGTGAGCCCCTGCGGCGGGCGGGCACGCTTCTGCGCCGCTTGGCGCGAGCCCTTCGCCGCTGAACTCGGCAACGAGGGCGTGTACCTGGGGAACCTCTTCGCACGGGATCTGCACACCTGGGACGAGTACCCCAACCCGCACAACCTCGTGCGCGGATACATCCTCGAAAAATTTTTCTTCGAAACCCACCCCGACCACAAGCTCGCGAAGATGCGTGCCTACGGCGGACTGGCCGGTGCAGAGTTCGAAGCACGCGATGCCCCGCAATTTTTTGAACGCTATCTGGCCGATGAGAAATTCGACCAGGAGCGATACTACCTGCTCGCCTACGAACTCCAGCGGCGGTTCTACGTTCGAAACGACCAGGGGCGAATCGGTCGAGCACGCGCACTTTCGGTTGCGATCCAGAGGAACCACCACGATTTCAAGCCGCTGCGCGATGCGATTCACAATCAGATCACTGCCGCGCTGACCCCGCGCCTGGAGGCCTACCGCGAAAAGCTGACTGCCGGCACCTCTCGCGACCGCTTGGACGAACTGATCACGGAAATTCAAAAGCTCACCTCGCTCGACGATTCGAGCCTGCGCGCCCAGGTCCCGAAGATCGAAGATGCCAGTACTCGGGCAAAGCTCGAGAAAAACCTCTCGAAACCCGATGCCAAGCCCCTGGCGAGAATCACAGCCCTGGCCGACATGATGGTGGATGCGCGGAAAGCCGTGGGGGCAAAGAAGGTAACGCCCGCCGACCGACGCCGGCTCATCGATATCGCAGTAACCACGGCGGGCATCATCAGCCAGGAGGCCGGAACGCGGCTCTCCGCGGCACCACCGATCACGGTCCGCCAGGACATCGAGCTCTTGATGGCGCTCACCAACGCCGCCTACGGCAGCGGCCTGCTGATGGAGCGAGAGCGCGAAGTGGCCCTGAAGAATCTGCAGAAACTTCTCGGCACACGAAAACCCCAGCGTGGGGAGCTGCAGGATCGCATCGCCCGCGCAGCGCGAATCATCGAGTGGGCCCAGCGGACGACACTCTATGCGTTCGGAGAAGTAGAGGCGCCCTGGGTCTACCTGATGCCCGATGTCGCGCTGTTACCTGACGATATCATTCGGAGTTCGCCACTTCTCGTGTACGGCAAGGCAATCGACCGCCTCCAGCACTACGCGGAAGGCCAGAACACCATTCAACACGAAATCTTCGGCCATTCGCTCGACAGCGGAGTGCGGGCTCTCAACTCGGGCATCGCCTTGGGCACGCTCCGCGTCAACCCACCCACTGGGGGTTACCAGCGGAACGAAATCGTCGCGCTTGCCGAAACACCCTCGGATCTCGAACCGGCAGCCGGCATCCTCACCCGTGGCGAAGGCAACGTGGTCTCCCACGTTCAGTTGCTGGCTCGTTCCCTCGGCATCCCAAACGTCGTCCTCGGCCCCACCTCGTACAAGCTCTTCCAGCCGCACGATGGCCAGAAGATTCTCATGATCGTCACACCGGGAGGCCAAGTGGTCATCAAGACCACCGTCAAAATGACCAGGGAAGATCGCGAGCTCCTCGCAGAGTACAGCCACAACCAGGAACGCGAGGATGACGGAAGGCTCGGCGAGACCGCCAAGAAGCTCCATATCGATGTCAAACGCCTGGACGTCAAGTCTGCCGACGTCATCGATCTCACGTCCATGCGACGCAAGGATTCGGGTGTGCGCGGAGGCCCCAAGGCCTCGTTCCTCGGTGAACTCAAGCATCACTTCCCAGACAAGGTCGCCAGGGGGATCGTAGTTCCCTTCGGTGCCTACTATGCCCACTACCGAGCCGCCCCAGTTGCGATTCCACCAAAGCTCGCGAAGTCGGGGATCGCCAAGGCCGGCGAGCCGCTCCACGAATTCGTCGAGCGTACCTACAAAACCTTCTTCGACGAGATGATCCCCAAGGAGAATGACGAGAAGAAGCTCGAGACCTGGATCCGGCCACGTCTCGCCATCATGCGTTACTCGCTCGAATCCTGGCCGCTCTCGTCCGAACTGCGCGAAGGAATCCGAAAAGGGCTAGAGCAGAACGACTTGCTGCGGAAGAGCGACCCAAGCCAGACCGTGGGCCTCTTCGTTCGCAGCGACACGAACGTCGAAGATCTCGAGAACTTCAATGGGGCCGGACTCAATCTCACCCTCTTCAACCGGCGCAGTCTCGAAGACGTATACAGCGGCCTGAGGGAAGTCTGGGCCTCTCCGTTTACCTATCGCTCGTTCTCCTGGCGCCAGACATTGATCGACGAGCCACTCTGGGTGCTTCCCTCCGTAGTCATTCTCGAGAGCGTCCCGAACACGAAATCCGGTGTTCTGGTCACAGCAGGCCTCAACGGCCAGGATCAGAGCAAGATCCTCATCGCAACCTCGGAAGGCGTCGGCGGTGCTGTCGACGGAACCCCGGCTGAGACACTCGTGTGGTCTCCCGATGAAGTCGAACTCGTGGAGATGTTCAAGTCACCCTACCGGCGTCTCCTCCGGCCCGACGGCGGGAGCGAAATCGTGCCCTCCACGGGACAGGCCTACGTACTCTCGAAAGGCAACCTCGCTGACGTCGTTTCGACCGCGCAGGGCATTCGCAAGGACTTCAAGCCCTCGGTCGACCCAGAGGGCAATCCGAGGCCCTGGGACGTGGAATTTGGCTTCTCGGATGATCAACTCTGGCTCTTCCAGACGCGGCCGTTCATAGGCAACGAGTCGATGAGGAACATCCCCGCGCTCACCCACTACGAAAGAGCGCCCACCGACCAGAGCGAACGGGTGTCCCTCGATGCCCCCCTTCCCAGAGCCCACGAATAGCCAAGCCGCCTCGACTACTGACCGTCAGTTCTGCCGCAGCGGCCACCGCCGGCTGTAGGAAAGGGGTTCAAGTCTGGTGGTGCGTCCGGTCAGCCTATTTGCGCAGGATATTCATCGAAGGGGTGTAGGGAAGATCGAGCGTACTGATGAGGCCCGGGGGGTGTCCACATAGGGACGGGATCGCATTGATTACACGCATCGCCGTTGCCTGGACCCCACCGGTATTGTGGTCTCCATCCTCACCCTTCAAAAAACATTCGAGTTGCACCGACGGATTGCCGGTCACGATGCAGCGGTGAACTCCCGGGCGTCCGTCCGGGGGTTGCGGCCAATCGGGGGCAATGTGGCTGGCCAGGCGATTCACGTGTTCCGTTACGACCACTGGGCGTCCATGCGCCATTCCTTCGAGTTGAAATCGCACAGCCGCGCAAGTGTCCTTCGGCACGTGCATCATCGGTGTATCGAACGCCTCGGCGGTATAACGACGCTCGAAACTTTCGCGGATCTCTTCGAGTTCGATACCGAGACGGTCGGCGAGCATCTGAACCATCCCACCCCACCCCATCCTGAGCACGCCCGGCATCGAGAGAGGCGGCGTGTATTCCTCCGGCCGCCCAAAGCCGAAACTCACCCCCGTGAATTCCGGATCCTCGTAGGTGGAGTAATCGCACAGCTCCTGCACCCGGATCTCACCGATCTCGTCGGCGAGCTGAAGCGCTGCCAGCGGCAGCACATCGCCTGAAAATCCGGGATCGACACCGTTCACGTAGAAGGTCGAGCCACCCAACTGACAGGCCTTCTCGAGCGGTTCTCGCATCGAAGCGTTGGCAAAATTCGGATACACGAGAAAGATCATCGCCGTGGACGCCACGTTCGCTCCCGAGGCGAGAATCCTCTCGAGTTCCGGGATCACCTCGCGCGGCCGCGTCTCACCCTTCACCGTGTAGACCACCGCATCGGCTCGAAGTGCCAACAGGGCATCGACGTCGTCGCTTGCAATCACCCCCGTGTCGGCAGCGAGGCCACAGAGACGCGCAGCATCCTCACCGATCTTTGCTGGACTGTGCGCGTGGACTCCGACCAATTCGAGGTCGGGATGTCGGATGATGTGACGAAGGCTGTGAAAACCCACGTTCCCGGTGCCCCACTGGATGACGCGATGACTCATCGAGTTCTTTGCTCCATTTCGAGTATTTGGGGCCCTTTCTCAAATCCATCGTGCGGACCACACAATTCTGGAATCGACAGCTGCCGGAATTGGAAACCCGGCCCAACTGAATATACTAGGAACTGGATATTTTTTCGCTTTCAGGGGTCGAGTCGTGGCTTCGCTCGGTGCCATCAGGACGAAACGCGCTCTTGGTGGCGGCCTCATCGACCAGGGAAACGACACCAACTGCGCGACCGCGAGAATCACGGATGGAATTCGCTCGATGGAAGCGTTGGGGACGGTATGGCAACGGGGCGAAGGCGTGCAGGGATTGCTCTTGGGTTGGCCTTCGCCTGCCTGATACCGCGGCTCGTGTTCGCCGAAGGACCTGTGGTCGCACTGCCTGAGGAACTGCGGGGGCAGCTATCGCTGCTCGGCAAAGGGTCCGTCGGAGAGGCGCTTCCGGCTCAGCCGATCGACGATCCGGCAAGGCTTCGTCATCTCACACCCGGGATCTGGACATATCGCATCGTCGCCGGCCCCCACAAGGGTGAGGACCAGCGCGTCCAGGTCACCCCGGTCGAATCTTCGGATGGCGGAGACCACTGGCGGGTCGAAACCGGCGACAGCGACATCCAGACGCTCCTCGTCACGTCGAGTGACGAAGTCATAAAGCTCTCGCAGACCGATCTGACCTCGAACCGCACCGTTGCCTATCGCCCTGGCCTCGTGCTCGATCCCGGCATGAAGGCGGGCGAGAGCAAAACCGTCGATCGGAAGATCACGACGTACAAGACCGAGAAGATGAAGGACGTAGAGTTCAACGGAACACTCAGATATACGACGCGCTACATCGGCGCCTATCGCGTAGACACACCGGCCGGCTCCTTCGCCACACGTCTTCTAGAGCACACCTACGAGATGGAAATCGGCCCAGCCAATGCCGAAAATGTGAGCTTGAGCTTTTACGCGGACGACATAGGCAACGTCGCGGAGGTCAGCCGTGAATCAGTCAAGGCGCTCCTGATCTATCGCCGTTCTTCCACGAACGCACGGCTGCTTCTCGAGTCTCCGAAGGACTGACTCCACCTTCGGGGAATCGACCTCGAGGCGCAATCGAGAATTGTATCCCAAGGGATTGATTTGAAGAGTCTGGGGGTTGAATACTCATCGACGTCCCCGGTCGCGACCGCAAAGGATATGGAGACGGAGACAAGCATTGCCGTTGCACACGGTAAGTAGGGTGATCTTATTGGGCTGCGTCGTCGCGGCCTGTGGCCAGGACCCCGCGGAACCGGAGTTGGTTGGAGAACATCGGTGCGCGCAGATCCACCGATCCGAGGCGCCAACCCAGCGCAACGTGGTGATGATCGTGAACGATACGATGCGCCGCGATGCCGCCGGGATCTACGGGGGCACTGCGGCCACACCTCACTTCGACCGTTTTGCGGACCGCAACCTCCTCTTCGAGAATGCCTTCGCCCAGGCGCCCTGGACGAAGCCCTCGATCGCGACCCTTTTCACATCGCTGTATCCGTCTCAGCACCTTGTCATCTCCGATCCGATGCTGCGAAAACGCGGGACGGGCATCGGCGAAAGCTTCGAAGCCGACGTCCTGGTGGCGCCTCTGGTGACACTGGCCGAGGTGTTCAGCGCGGCCGGTTATCGCACCGCTGCCTTCGTCGCGAACCCGTGGCTGAAGGCGCGCTTCGGCTTCGCCCAGGGCTTCGAGCACTACGAAGACTCCTTCGTCGACGAGTTCGGCGCATGGCCGCCCTCAGGGGAAGCGCTGGTTGAAGCCGCGCTCGACTGGCTGCGCGAGCGCGATCCCGACGAACCCTGGTTCCTCTACGTCCACCTGCTCGACAGCCATGGCCCCTACGGTTCCATCGACGCGAGCGAGGCCGCCGGACTGCGCCCACGACTGAACGCCGATTCGCGTCCCGTCGGACGGGACGGCGAGCGCATCTACCGCGACATGCGACTCTCCGACGGCACCCCGCTGCAAGCCGCCGGATTCCGGCTGACCCGGGCGCTGCTCCGCAAGGTGTACCGGATCGGAATCGAACGCTTCGACCGCCTGTTCGGAGAGCTTCTCGCGGGCCTTCGCAAAGCGCCTGGCTGGCAGCAGACCGCTGTGATCGTCACGTCGGACCACGGCGAGGCATTCTTCGAGCACGGATGGGGTCTGCACGGCCACGGACTCCACGATGACGAGGCGGCCATTCCCCTCGCCGCCCGGCTGCCCGGAGTCACGGGGGCACGTCTCGTGCCTCGTGGGTCTCATTGACGTGCTGCCCACACTCTGCGCCTACCTCGGCGTCACCTGTCCCGAGGACGTTCAGGGCTGGAGCTTCGTCAACGGGGAAGACAATGCCCCCGAGCGACGCTTCCTGGTGACCGAAGGGGTGATGATGAAGCCCCGGCACCGCGCGATTCGAAACCGCTCCTTCAAGCTCCTCCACGAGCCCGATGGACGTCGCAGCGGGCAGCCGCACCGAGACGACTACTCGCTCTACGACCTGGAACAGGACCCGGGTGAACGCTTCAACGTATTCGACGAACTCTACGAAAACGACCGGTCGAAGCGGGCCTTCGAGAGCCTGCGGCGCGCGCTACCCCAGGCGGTGTCCGACTACACGGCTCCGCCCATCGAGCGTGCGGTACTCGACCCTGCCGAGCGGCGGCACCTCGAGGCACTCGGGTACGGGCGCGAGTGATCCCGAGCAGACCCCCAACTCGCGAACGCACTTCTCGAACATGGAGTCCGCAACAGCTCCTGGATTCAAGCCCCCATGATGCCCGTCCGTCCACGCCGGCGTGGATCTTGGCCGATCCCACCCCAAACTCCACTAATTCTCGATCTTTCCGCTCCGGAGGACATCCGGAAGATTCAAGCCGTGTTTTTGCCGGTCCGATACAGATGGTCAAGCGGTGTTCTTTCTGACCCGATACGTACGGTCCTCCCAAAACCCTGAATTTTCTCAGCGAGGCCGAGGAGAGCTGAAAATGCGGAACATGGAGATGCACTCGGAACGATGGCTGGTGGGGCTCTGCCTCACGGCGCTCTTGTGCCTGCCTGCGGGCCTGGCCGGAGCGAAGGCTCGGGTGACGGCGGCGGTGGAAGCCACCTCAGGGGATCAGGCGCTCGATGAGAGTGCCGGCATCGAAGACGGTGCGGACCTGGAGACCGGCGATGCGGGCGGCTGCTCGCTGCTCGTGGACGATGATGCGCTGATGGAGGTGTGTGGAAACACCTCGCTCCAGTTCGCGCGCAAGGGCGGCGCGCCCGACGGCCCGCGGGTGGTGAAGCTCGACCGGGGCGAGATCCGCATGGTGGTGGAGCCGCGCCTGGGTGAGGAGAAGATCGAGATCCACACGCCGGCGGCGATCGCCACCGTGCTCGGGACGATTCTCCACGTCGCGGTAGATGCCCAGGGGATTACCACGATCACCTCGGAGGTGAGCCGGGTGCTGATCGAGAGTTCGGACCCGTCGGTGGCGGGGAAAACCACGATCGAAGGCGGTCAGCAGGTCGTGGTCCGGCCCGGTCAGGCGCCGCCGGTCCGAGCCGAGAAGTTGTCGCAGCGGGAGTTCGCGAGTCTCGGAGGTTGCCTGCTCGACTTCCACGCAACGGCACTCCACTCGGACCGCAAAGCGGCCACCGAGGCAGAGATCGATGCGACGCTGGCCGAGGACATCGCCGACGCCAC
>MPMB02009648.1_pt1 | contig 123595 bp, 107 predicted proteins | sample 1617371 | NCBI WGS metagenome assembly MPMB02 (sample SAMN05944808, study PRJNA350692) | marine metagenome | biome: marine; feature: ODZ; material: water; isolation source: 300 m water sample filtered on 0.2 um supor filter | place: Pacific Ocean | collected 2012-04-08 | depth 300m m
AGAAGTTCTACAACTACGATCGGCCGCATGGGGCACATAAGGGAAAGACGCCGTACGAAGCTCTGCGAGAGAAGCTAAGCTAACAATCAACGTCCTACTGGATGCGTAATATCACACTCGGACATCTGTGCCAGCATGCGCAACACACGACTGCTCCACATGATGAGCAGCAACCACGCGGCCTCCGTCGAGCGCGCCTCCGCCAGCCAGGGCGCAATGCCCGCGACGAGCATCAACCCGAGCAGGCCGAGACCCAGGTAGAAGACGAATGCGGTGTCGTAGTCCTCCTGGCTTACCTCGCGGGCCTGGATCAGCGCAAAGCCCAGGGATACGGCACCCAGGATGCTCAAGAATTCGGTGATCGCGAGGCAGAAGGCGTACAGCCCGAAGACCTCGGGGCCGAGCAACCGCGCGATCGCGAGCTGCATGGCCAGGTTCACCGCGTTGATCACGACCTGTCCGCCGCCCAGGTAGACGGAGCCGAGCACGAAAGACCGGCCCAGGTTCAATGGGGAGCCCCGGAAGTCAATGAGGCACGCCCGCGCGATGCACGACGCCCGCGCCCTCGATGCGGTAGGCCCCCGCAGCGGACGGAGCCAGCGCCGAGGCCCCGCGTTCGAGATCAATCTCCTGCGCGTCCGCCTCGCGCACCACGTGCACCGAACCGCTAGTACAGAGCAGGATCTCGACGCCGCGATCCGCGTCTCCGGTCACGCGTCCGGAGGCGGTGTCGAGCCGCTCGAGGCGGAAGTAGGGCGTCGGCGTGGAATAGCTGGCATCCTCACCAGGCTCGATCACCTTCGGAGGCCCCTCCCGGAAGGTCAGCGTATCGAGCAACTCGAGCACGTCCACGTGCTTCTCAGTCAGGCCACCGCGCAACACGTTATTGGAGTTCGCCATGAGTTCGACGCCTACCCCGCGCAGGTAGGCGTGAATTTCACCCGTCCCGAGGAAGAGCGCCTCGCCGGGGGCCAGCTCCACGAGGTTGAGCAGCAGCGGGAATACGATGCCCAGGTCGCCGGGGTACTGCCGGGACAGCTCGGCGATCTCCGCCAGCTCCGGCGACTCGCTCTCGCGCCCCCGGACGACGTCGGCGACCTCGTCGGCAAGCGAGCGCCGCTCCTCCGCGTCGCGGGCGAGCAACGCACCCACCAGCCGCGCGATTCCAGCCTCGCCCCCGGCGCGCAACTCGCCGGCCGCGGCGGCGAGACGTGGCACGCCGAGGCGCTCCAGGCCTTCCACAACTTCGATGTGTCCGCGAAAACCACACAACGCTGTAAAGCACCCGAGTGCACAGATCAGCTCGGGCTTGGGATTCGAGTCGCGGTAGTTCCGTCGCGGGTCGTCCACCGCCAGACCCGCAGCGTTCTCACGCTCGAATCCCCGCCGCGCTCGCTCTGCGTCGGGATGGACCTGGATCGACAGAGCGCGCCTCGGCGCCAACACCTTGAAGAGAAACGGCAGCTCTCCCCCGAAGCGCTGTGCCGTCGCGCGGCCCAGCACGGCTTCAGGGGCGCGCCGGATCCACTCGATCAACGAGACGGGTCCCGCCTCCGTCTCGACCTGCGAGGGTGCCGATGGGTGCGCCCCCATCCAGAGCTCGGCCTCGGGCGACGCCGTCGGTGCCGGTCGCCCGGTCAGCTCCGCCAACGCCATATGTGAGCCCCAGGCGTACTCTCGGATCGGATTTCGCAGCCGCCGGATCCGGTCCATCGGGTAGAGAGCCTCCGCGCCTAAAGCGCCTTCCTGAGCACCTCGACGATGCGCTGTGCGGCGTTTCCATCCCAGAGCGGCGGCACGCTGCCGGCACCAAGCTCGCCGGAAAGCGCCCGGCGATACGCGGCGAGGATTCGCTCGGGATCCTGGCCCACCACCTGATTCGTGCCAAGTTCGGCGGTGATCGGCCGCTCTGTGTTCTCGCGCAGTGTGATACAGGGCACGGAGAGGATCGTCGTCTCCTCCTGGATTCCGCCTGAGTCGGTCAGCACAACCCGCGCGGAAGCCATCAGCTTCAGGAAGTCGAGGTACCCCACGGGCTCGAGCAACCGCACGTTCTCGATCGCCTCGATCCGTGCATCGAGACCGAACCGCACGAGCAGCGTCCGAGTGCGCGGGTGCACCGGGAAGATCACAGGACCATCCGCCGCCACCACTTCGAGCACGTCGAGCAGGCGCCCGAGCACCTCCGGATCGTCCACGTTCGACGGACGATGGAGCGTGAGCACGGCATATGCACCCGCCGTGAGTCCGAGATCCGCGAGCACAGTCGAGCTTTCGGCGCGCTCCCGGTGCTGCAACAGCGTATCGATCATCACGTTTCCCACCAGGTGCACCCGCTCGTCGGAGATCCCTTCATCGCGCAGATTCGCCACGCCCGCGGGCTCCGTGCAGAAGAGCAAGTCGCTGATCGCGTCAGTCAGCACCCGGTTGATCTCCTCGGGCATCTCGCGATCGAAGCTCCGAAGGCCGGCTTCTACGTGCACGAGCCTCACACCGAGCTTCACCGCCACGAGCCCGCACGCGATGGTACTGTTCACGTCGCCGACCACGAGAACCGCGTCCGGCTTCTGCTCGAGTACTACTGGCTCGAACGCGGTCATGATCTGCGCCGTCTGCACCGCGTGCGAGGCGCTCCCGACGCCGAGGTTGAGGTCCGGCTCCGGGATTCCGAGTTGGTGAAAGAAGAGGTCGCTCATATTCGCGTCGTAGTGCTGGCCGGTGTGAACGAGCAACGACTCGGCGCCATCGAGACCAGCATAGGCCTGGATCAGCGGCGCGATCTTCATCAAGTTGGGCCGCGCGCCCACAATGTTCAGGATCTTCACGGTGGCGACCCGACGCGTTCGAGCAGCTCCAGGTAGCTCTCCGCCAGTCGATCCACATCGTAGCGCGCCGCCAGGCGCGACAACCCGTTGGCACCGAGGCGATGCGCCAGGGACCGGTCCCCAGCCAATTGGGTCAAAGCCTCCACCAGCTCCCCTTCGTTTTCGGGCTCGATGCACAGGCCCGCCCCGGCAGCGCTCACCAGCTGCGCGGCGTCGCCCTCCACGCCCAATACGATCGGCCGCCCAGCGGCCGAAGCTTCGAAGATCTTCGAAGGTAGCACCGTCTCGAAGAGCGCCTTCCGGATCAGATGAACGAGGCAGACGTCCGTGGCCGCCAGGAACTCGGGCATCCGTTGCTTGGGCTGGCGTCCGGTGAAGACGACGCTCGAGAGCCGTTCGGCCCTCGCTTGCCGCTCGAGTTCGCCGCGCACCGCCCCGTCACCCACGAGCAGAAAGACCAGGTCGTCCCGGCCCAGTTCGCGGAGCCGGCGCGCCGCGCGCAGCACCACGTCGAGACCACAGCCCATGCCAATAGTCCCCAGATAGGCGCAGACGAAGCGCTCTCCCAGGCCGTATTCGGCGCGTACCGCCGAGCCATCCGCGCCCGGCTGAAAAACCGACAGGTCGACACCGTTGGGCACCACGTCGATGCTGGCCGGGGCGACTCCGCGCGCCTCGAGCTCACGCCGGTAGCCCTCCCCCACCGTCACGATCCGGCCGGCGGCCGCGTACAAGCGCCGCTCGAACCATTCGAGCAGCCGGATCAGCCTCGACGCGCGCATCGCACCCACCGCGACGATCGATTCGGGCCAGAGATCGCGGATCTCGAGCACCAGGGGTCTGCGCCGCAACCACGCGACAAAGACACCCGCCCAGCCGCAGAAAAACTGGGGTGAGGTCGCGATCACCACGTCCGGGCGCGGGCCGCTTAGTCCCGCGAGTGTTGCCGTTACCATGAACGAAACGTAACTGACAATCCGCCGGGCCGTGCCCGCGTTCGGGGCAAGCCAGGTCCAGACCCGCACGACCTCGACGCCATCGACCTCCTCGCGCTGGCGCCAGCGGTTCTCGTAACCTTCGTAGACCACGCCGCTCGGAACGTTCGGAGTGCAGGTCACGACCGTGACGTGGTGCCCCGCCCGCACCCAGCGCCGAGTCAGGGCATGCACGCGGGTCGCCGGCGCGTTGCCTTCCGGCGCAAAGTAGTGGCTGAGAAACAGGATCCGCATCAGAAAGCACACCGCGAGCCGTCCACATCGGCACCGGTCTCGAGATCATACCGAACGACCCGCGCACCATTCGCGATGCAAAAGCCCGTCTCGAGCCGTGCGCCGCGCGCCGTGAAGCAAAGCGCCTCCGAGTCGCGCGCGACACCGAACTCCGGGAAATAACGCGAAGGCTCGAGGGAGAGTCGCCCATCGCCCGCGAAGCACACGACGCATGAGCCTCCCGGGTAGCCGACACGCGCGGTGCTCCCGTTGAGATCCTCGATCGTGCAGTCCGGATGCAGGTGAAGGCGCGTTCTCGCCGTCACGGAGCGGTCCGCGGTCACCCAGTCCCGGATCATCAGCACACCGTGCGGGTGCCACCGGAAGCGGCGACGATGCCGGGGCGCTCCGGCGAGCCGCTCGTAGCCATCGTGCCAGGCCTCGAGGCGGAACCCCTCCCCCTCCTGGGCGAAGTGCACGTCCCGAGGCCGACCGCGCCGCGCCACCCGGAACGCGCCCCAGAACTCGCACTGGTCCTTGCCCTCCAACTCGACCGTATTGTGCGCCGCTGTCGAGCGACAGGTACGCCGCGCCTCACCGACCTCATAATCGTGGACTCCGGCATCGACGAAGACACGCCGACCAGCGAAGGAGAGCTCGAAGGAGAGCAGATCGCCGTGAGCGTGACCCGGGACGTAATCCGGCCCTATGGGCGCCGCATCGCACACCACGTAGTGGCCGGCAACGCCGCGGGCGCCGAAGTAGCCGGTGTCGTGGAGGGCAAAGGGTCCCGGCGGTGGCTCGGGCGCGCCGAGCGCCCCCGGCAGGGTCACAACGCCGAAAGCGGCGTCGTTTAGCAAGGCGATCTCGCCATCCGGATGCGTCAGGTGAGCGAGCGCCGCGAGCATCCGCTCGAGCGGCGCTTCGACGGCCTCGCCGACCGCTGCGTCACCGGTCCAACGCAGCGCGCGCAAGACCCACGCCACCCGGGCCTGGTAGAGCGGCGAACGCTCGAAGTGACCGCCGTCGGGCAGCACCTGCTCCGGCAGCTCCCGCTCGAGCAATGCGAGCCCCCCGAGGCGCCAACGCTCCGCCGACTCGCCTTCAAAACAGGCCCCGGCAAAGGCGAGCGCGCCCGCGTTCTCCAAGAGGTGGTTGCCGAGCAGGTGGTGCTCGGGCCGCGCCACCAGCCGTTCGGCCTGGCGGTGGATCGATCCCCACAGCACGTCGCGCAGGCCGGCGTCGGCCAGCGTCTCTTCCCGGTGTCGCCCGAAAAAATACGCGCACCAGTTCTCGAGACGCAGCGAGATCGGGTACGGCTCCCAGCCCGTGGCCCCGCGCGCGAGGCCATGGCGCTCGATCCAGTCACGGACAGCTCCCGCTCCCGTGTCGAAGGGCAGCGCCCAGAGCCACTCGAAGTAGTGCAGGTTGTACACCCAGAGCCGCGGAAGCTCGTGGGGCTCCCACGTGCGTGGCGGCATCCCGAGCGCCTCCTTGCGATTCAGGAACACGAAATCGCCCGCGGCCAGCGCCACGCCCGTGTTGCGCTGGGCGCCGGGCGCCAACCACGCTCCCTGCGTCGTCCAACGCAGGCCGGGGAACGACGGCACCGGGCGCTGTGCCCGGGTCTCCAGGCGCTCCAGCCTCGCGCCCACCCGGTGACGCACCTGCGCAGCGAGTTGTCCCGCGCGCAGCCAGCGCACGGTGTGCCAAAGCCGTGAGACGAGCAATGCCGAGGGCCCCCTTTCCCGCTGCCATCGACTCCGCCCACAGCTTCGCGGTTCCTTCGGAACGCGCCAGTAGGGTGCGGCGACGACTCCGGTCCGTGAAGCGTCCCCCACCGCTGAGAGGCCGGAGCAGAGCAGCAGAGGACACAGCGGCAATCCTTCCCAGATCCCTCGCAGCTGCGGGTCTTTGCTAGATTCACCGCTTCGGTCGATGTGTGGAATCGCGGGAGTCATAGGGGTTCGGGGAGGCGGCCGCACGAACGAGGCCGAGCTCACTGCGCTGCGCGACGCCCAGACCCATCGCGGCCCGGACGACGCCGGTCTCTGGCTCTCCGAAGACTCCACGGTCGGGCTGGGCCACCGCGAGATCCCAATCCGCGTCGATGAGATCCGGGAGCGCATGCCCGACGCCGTCCGGGCGCTCGACCAGCCGTCGGTCGATGGCATCAACACCTACTTCGTCTCCGAGGCGGCGGTCCGCGCCGGCCTCAAGGTCGCCGTCTCCGGAGTGGGTGGCGACGAGGTCTTCGGGGGCTACGGGACGTTCGAGCGGGTGCCCCGCATTCAACGTCTTCGCCGGATGATTCCGATCGGTGCATCGCTCGCAGCGGCGGCGGTGGACCGGCTGCCAGGGGGTCGCTTCACGTCGCGGGCATCGAACGGGTTACGTTTCGGAACGGACCTACCTGGCGCCTACTTTGCGGAGCGGTGCCTCTTCACCCCAGCCGAGGCCCGACGCCTGCTCGCGCCGGAACTCGCCGACGCCGTCGTCGATCCGGCGGCCGAACTGCGCGACCGGGTCGGCGTGGACGCGCTGCCGAAGGACGAGCACATCTCCGCGCTCGAGCTTCGCCAGTACATGCTCGCACAGCTACTCCGCGACACCGACGCCGTCAGCATGCGTCACTCACTCGAGGTCCGGACGCCGCTCGTCGACCGCGAACTCCTCGAACGCGCCTGCCTCATCCCGGCCCCGCTGCGTCACGCGGGTCCGGCCAAGCGACGCCTGCGCGAAGCGCCAGACCCGCCTGTACCCGAGGCGCTCTGGAACCGCCGCAAGCAGGGCTTCACCCTGCCCTTCGACCACTGGCTGAAGACCGGCGGCATCGAGTTGCAACTCCCCGAACACCCGTGGCTCCGAGCCGACGCCATGGACAACCTCGTCTCCGGCTTCCGCGCGGGACGTGTGCACTTCTCCCGCGTGTGGATTCTCCACGTCCTCGCCCACTACCTGAACTAGCCCCGAACACCGACTGCACGAGGGGGACCGGTGGGGCTCGGGACGGCGCTCTTCTTGGCATACGAGTGCGCGCCGCAGCAAACGCGGGCTCAGAGACGACGATCGACATCGTCGGGCCTACCGAACGCGACGAAAATCTGCGTCTCGTGCAGCAGTCCCATCTGCTTCCGCTCTTCTCCGCGGCCAAGGCCGATCCGGTGCAACCCGACCTCAGCGGAAATTACCCAGGCAAGGTATTCGAATACTTCGGCGCGCGGCGCCCGACCCTCTGCATACCCGGCGACGCCGTTGTCGCTCGTTACGAGCGAAAGGCCGAGGCAGCGAGGCTCGCCTCCACCCTCGACAGCGTGGCTCAGACACCGCGCAGACGCAGGTAGAGCGCCTCGGCCCGCTCGATACCCGCGACGCGTGCGAGAACATCGTAGAGCACGCTGCCCGAGCCACGAGGCAGGGACTCGAGCTCACAGGCCAACGCGTAGATCGCACCCGCCTGCTCGGGCCAGTCCTCGCGCAGCATCGCCCGCGACCAGAGTGCCATCCGTGCGGCGAGCGCCCGACGCAGCCGGGCATCGAGCGCATCGGCGGCCCGCGCCTGGGCGACCATCATCTGAAAGATCCGGAGCGCCGTCTCGGCTCGGCGCGGCGACTGCCGAAGCCGGTCGGGTCCCTCGTGCTGGCGATACAGAACGAGGGGATCTGCGATGCGCCGGAAGCGCGACCCGCTCAGCGCCAGGCGGAAGTGGAACTCGTAGTCGTCCTGCTCGAAGAGCTGGCGGTCGAAGCCGCCGAAGCGCAGGTAGTTGGCCTTGCGGTGCAGGAGCTGCGCGGTCTGCGCACCCTGACGCACGAAGAAGTCGGCCGGGTAATCCGGGGCAAAGCCTACATCCTCCGCTCCGTGAGCACGCCCCAGCCAGCTCCGCAGGATGCCGTACCAGCGCGGGGGGGCGGGCAAATCGCGCGACTCCCCCGCATCTCCGAAGGGCTCCACGCCGGTGAAGACGACGTCGACATCGGCATCGAACACCTCGAGACTGCGGGCGATCTTCTCGGGTTCCAGCAGATCGTCCGAATCGAGGAACTGGAGGAAATCACCCCGTGCGACCTCGACACCGCGGTTGCGCGCAAAGTTCACGCCCTGGTTGTACGGCAGCGGCTCGCTGCGCACGCGCTCTCCGAACCCGCGCACGATCTCGAGACTGCCATCCGTCGAGCCGTCGTCGACCACGATCAGCTCCAGGTTCTCGTGGGTCTGGGCCAACACGCTCTCGATCGACTCTGCGAGGAACCGCGAGGCGTTGTAGCAGGGGGTTATGACAGACACGAGCGGTGCGTCGGTCATGTCGTTCAGCGCGCTAGGCGGTGGCCCGGCGGTAAGTGCGCACTGCCTCGCGGAGCGCTGCCGGGGCCAGTACCGGGGTGAGCAGAAGATACGCCACGACCCCGGCCAGCACGAGCACGCCGACGCGAGTCACCAGGTTCCAGTCGAGCGGCAACTGCGCCTTCAACTGCCACACGAGAGCACTCATGAGCCCGGTAGCCACCGCCGGCCCCACCACGGTGCGCCAGACCGCTGCGATTGGAATTCCGATGACGCGATCGATGAATGCATAGAGCAACGGCGCCGTCGTGTAGACAACGACCGAATAACCAATTGCTGCACCTATGCCCCCGTACCAGATGCAGGGCAGGAAGCCCACCACCGTCACCGTGCTGGCAAAGATACCCCAGCGGAAGAACTCGCGGGCCTTGCCGCGAGCAACGAAGAAGGTCCCGCTGACATTCAGTAGCGTCTGCAGCAGCCCGGCGATACAGAGCACCCTGTAGACGGGAACGGCGGCGAGCCACTGTTCCCCGTACACGAGTCGGATTGTCTCCTCAGCGAGCACCGCAAGACCCCCCGCCATTGGAAACGATACCCAAGTCAATACGTGCAGGGCCGATACCGACGCCTCTGCGAAGCGCACCTCGTCATCCTGCAGCCTGGAGAGTGCCGGTCGCAGCACCCGTGCCAAGGGCCAGGAGGCGAGTTGGATCGGCAGCGTCATCAACATATAAGAGCGCGTGTAGAGACCCAGTTCGATCGTTCCCCAGAACTTTCCGAGCAGCACCTTGTCGAAGTTGCGCGTGAAGTAGTTCAGGATGTTGAACCCGGTGAGATAGCCCCCGAAACCGACCATTTCGCGCACGCCCGCAGCCCAGCGCGGGCGTCCAGGCCGCCAACGAGCGCGCAACACGTACACGCTCATCGTGACGGCCGTCTGCACGAGCCTCTGACCAACGAGCGCGAATACCCCGTAGCCGTTCAACGCGCCGACGATGCCCGCCGCACCCCCCGCTACGAGGCCGAAGACTTCCGCCAGCGCTACCGAGGCAAAGTCCATCCGACGGTCGAGGAGCGCGGCACTCTGCGTTCCGAGCGACGCGAGGAGAAGGCCGCACGCCACGGCCACGGTCACCGGAACGAGAGTCGGCTCGTCGTAGAACCATGCCACTGCGGGCGCGGACGCGGCGAATAGCAGCGCCATCGCAGTACCGAGTGCCACGTTCAGCCAGAAGACTGCCGAGAGCTGAGCCTCAGTCAGATCCTTTCGCTGCACGGTCGCCGCCGAAAGTCCCAGGTCCTGGAAAGTCGCCAGCAACGCGGTGAAGGCCAATACCATGCCGAGCAGGCCGTAGTCGTTCGGAGTCAAGAGCCGCGCCATCACCGCGAGCAGAACAAGGCGCAGCCCCTGCTGCACCAACTGCACCGCGAATACGATGCTGCCACCGCGTGCGGCGCGGCGCCGCAGATCCGAAGCACCGCCATCCAGGACTCTGCGATCGTCGGGCTCGGGCGGTGTCATCGCGGCGGGAGGAGCCCCGCCCGAAGAAGCGCATCGGCATAGCTCTTTGCCAGACGCTCGATCCCCACCCGCGTGTAGTGAACCGAGTCCGTGAAATACTCCTCCCGCCCGTCGAGCGCCGCAGCATTATCGACGAAGAGAACGTCGAATTCCTTGGCCAGCCGCTCCAGGCTGCGGTTGTAGGCGGCGTGGTGGGCGACGAACTCTTCGTGTGCCGGAAGGCGCAGGGCGTCCTTGTAGCTGTCGGGCTTGAAACCCCAGTGGATGTCGAAGAACTCGACTCCCGGCGTGAAGGGCTGGGAGCCGATCACGACCGGGATGTCATGCGACTGGACATAGTGCACGAAGCTTCGCACGTTGTGCTCGAAGACCGCACGCGCCTCTTCGGGTGGCTCCCTGCCGTAACTCTGCCGTAACTCTGCCGAAGATAGCGCTTGTTCGGCCGCATGCGCGTCTCGAAGTTGGCCAGGCGTCCAACCAGGAACCAGTAGAGCTGGCTGTTCTGGAAGAGCACGTGGGCTGTCGTGTAGCGATTCTCGTGATCCGGAAGGAAAAAATCGTTTGAGTATTTATTCGAGTAATCGGACCGGAAGCCCGGGAAATAGGCCGCGGTGAGGTCGTTGACGTTGTGGCTCAGGATGACCAGATCCGGATCCCAGTGGACGACGTGGAGCAGCAGAAGGTTCAGTGTGTGTGGCGTCGCATACGCCTGGTTTCCCACATTGATCACTTCGATATCGTCACGGCCCAGCCGCTCGCGCAGCATCTGTTGGAGGCGGAGCGGATAGTGCATCCCTTCGATGCGGTTCTCGGTCGTCGAGCCGCCAAAGGCGACGATACGGAAGGTTCCGTCTGGCTTTGCCAGAGGATAATGCTCCTGCCAGCGCGACGAGATGACGCGGCCGGCATCAGTCTCGGCGTAGGGATCGAAACCGAAGCCGCGGAAGGGAACGAGTGGGCGCTGGTTGAGCAGCAGATTGCGCCCTTCCCAGTCGAAGCCGTGTCCCTTCGCAACGTCCACGAGCCGCAGACCCAGTTCGAGGGCGCCCAGGAAGAGGACGAAGACCGCCACCGATCCGAGGACGTTGCGCAGCACTGCGCGAACACCGCACTGGGCAGGCATGAGCCTCCCAGCATAGAGGTTCAGCTAGCCCTGAGACAATGCGCAGTTCTTGATCTTCTGGAGGAGCGTCTTGTAGCTGACGCCGAGCAGGAGTGCGGCCTGCTTGCGATTCCAGTTGGTCTGGTTCAGCACCCGACCGATCGTCGCGCGCTCGGCCTCCAGGGCAACGACGCGACCCACCTCCCGCAGTGGCATCTCACCCGCAGTGGCTTCGATCGCCTCGATCAGCTGCCGCAAACGACTGGAGCCGTGCACACCGCCGTCGTAGCGAGCGATCTCTCGGAGAATTGGCTCCTCGGTCTCCAACACCACGATCCGCTTCATCATATTCTCGAGTTCGCGGACGTTGCCGGGGAAAGCGTAGCGCTCGAAACTGCGCAGCAGCGACTCGCTGGGCAGAGAAATCGGACGGGAGTAATGAACCGCAAAGCGCCTGGCGAAGGCCGCCGCGAGCTCCGGGATCTCCTCGCGGCGCTCCCGCAGTGGTGGAAGCACCAGATTCACCACGTTCAGGCGGAAGAAGAGATCTTCGCGGAAGCGGCCGCCTCGCACCATCTCCTCGAGGTTCCGATTCGTGGCGCAGACGACTCGTATTCGGACACGAACCTCATCGTTTCCGCCGAGACGGAAGAAGGTCGCTTCCTGCAGAACCTGGAGGAGTTTCGCCTGGAGTGCGAAGCTCATCTCACCGATCTCATCCAGAAAGATCGTGCCCCGATCGGCGAATTCGAACTTTCCCAGTTTTCTGTGGACTGCACCGGTGAAAGCACCCTTCTCATAGCCGAAAAGCTCGCTCTCGAGCAGGTCCGCTGGTAGGGCCGCACAATTCACCTTGATGAAAGGCGCATGGGATCGCTCGGAAACCGCGTGCAGCGTGCGCGCCACCACTTCCTTGCCCGAACCGCTCTCGCCCTGGATCAGCACCGTTACGTCGGTGTTGGCGACGTGTTCGACGATATCGCGCACTCGGCCCATGGCTGGACTGGCCCAGACCGCAGTGGAAACCAGGTCGCCGCTGTCGGCAGCCAGGCCCTCACGCTTCCGCCGATCGGCGCTGCTCTCGACAGCGGCGGTCAGGACGGCCTCGAGCTCCTCCTCATCGAACGGCTTGTTCAGGTAGTCCGCGGCGCCCAGACGCATGCACTCGACGATGGTTGAAGCCTTCCCGTCCACTGAGAGCATGACGACCGGCAAATCGAGATGCGAGCTTCGGATGCGTTCCAACGTGGTAGGCCCATCGAGGCCCGGCATCATCACGTCGAGCAGCACCACGTCCGGCGCAGCGCCACCCTCGATGAGCGCCAATGCGTTGCGGCCGTCCTCCGCCGTATCGACCTCCCATCCGTGAAGTTCGAGCAACCCCGCCACGTAGCTCCGGATCCCCACGGCGTCGTCCACCACGAGTGCGCGCGGGCGCTTCGGGGCAATCCGCTCGTCACTCCCTTTGTTACTCACCGCCTACCCCTCGCTCGGCAACGTAAAAGAGAATCGGCTTCCGCCGCCTGGGCTGGCAGCCAACCCGATCTGCCCCTCGTGAGCCTCTACGAGCCTCTGACACAGCGCGAGCCCCAGGCCCAGACCCTCGGAACCGGCATCTTCACCCCTCACATAGGGGGCGAAGATGTGTCTGCAGTCAGCCTCGCGAACGCCCGGGCCGTCATCGACAACCGAGACCTCGACGAACGCGCGTCCGTTGTCGCACAGCCGGCGCGTAGTCACTACGATGCGCTGGTCCGCGAAGCGGATCGCGTTGTCGATGAGATTCGACAGCACGCGCTCGATCGTGTCGCTATCGAAGCGAGCCACGTGGGACGGGTCGATATCGTCTACGAGGGAAAGCTCGCGTGCCGTCAGTGCCTCTCGATACGCAGCCGCAACTTCCGTGAACACTGGCCCGAGAGTTGCCGGACGGAGGTCGAGGGCGCCCGCACAGAGGGGTACACGGGCCCCCTCGAGCAAACGCTTGGTGAAGGCACCGAGCTTCTCGCAGGCGCGCTGTGCCCGCATCAGGAAACAGCGCTGCTCTTCTCCGAGTGGACCCGCACCCTCCGCCAAGAGCAGGCGGAGGAAGCCGCCCACCACCGTGATCGGCGTCCGCAGCTCGTGGCTCACGACGGCGAGCAGATGCTCGTGGTCCGCACGCTCGGTCCGGATCTGTTCGCGAAGGCGCTCAAGGTCGCGGGACAGTCGGCCCACTTCGCGGGCTGCCTGGCTCAGCTCATCCTCGGTCAAAGAGTGGCGCGTCGCGGTCTCCCCGAAAGATCCGTCTTCCTCCTCAATTTCGGGCACGTACGGCATCATTTCTCTCTGCGTGCGTCGAGGCTCTGGTGTACGTTTCTGCCCACGCTGCAAACTGGGTCCCGGACCCTGGAGACTCATCGCCCCATCGAAGACGCAGCTTTAACGCACAGATCCGCGAAGTTGGAGATCGGGGCAAGGCGGAGACCGAGGTGTCGTTGCTCAACCGCCTAAAGCCGACGGACCGCGAGATCCGCGGGCTGGCCCTCCGAGAAACTGATCCCGCGCAAGCGTCCCATTTCGCACAGATCACGCGCAGACCTGTCTTCGCGCTGGTAGCCCAGACCCGCGTGGGGCTCGCGGTGCTCCCGTCCTGTTTCAGGCGCCTGCCGCACCGGCGGCACGAGGAAGGCTAGTGGCGGAGATCGCAGACGTCGCGATCGTCGGCTCGGCTCCGAGCGGAGCGCTTCCACGTGGGCGACAGCGCCGGCTTCCAGTTCCTCCCGGAGAAAGGGCTCACATTCACGATCATGGCCAACGCCCTGCGCGCGGCCGAGCACGGGGTGCGCGAGCTCGGGACCGGCGCGTGAGCGGGCGGGAGCCGCGCTTCCAGAATGACTCCACGCGCGTGTTTCCAGGCCGTGGATGACGTCGCGCGGGGCCCTTATGATCCGCGAGCGATGAAGCTTCGCGACCTGGATCTACCGGCCGTCGGAGATGCCCGGCATCTTCTCCTCGAGCGCGGAGTAAAGGCAACCGTTCCATTCGGGGCTGATACGTGCGCGCACTGCGGCGGTTGGCGATATGAGTGATCGGATTCGCCGACGAATCGACGTGCTCTGCCGGGAACTCGAACGTCACAACCGGCTCTACTACCTCGAAGACGCCCCCGAGCTCTCGGACGCCGACTACGACCGGCTCTTTCGCGAGCTGCACGAACTCGAGGCGACCCACCCGGAGCTGCGCCGTCCGGATTCGCCGGCGCTGCGCGTGGGCGCGCCGCCGGACGACGGTTTCGCCGAAGTACACCATCAGGTCCCCATGCTGTCGCTCGACAATGCAATGAACAACGAAGACATGCGTGCCTTCGATGAACGCATCCGGCGCGAGCTCGGCGACGAAGAAGTCGCGGTGACCTACGTCGGTGAACCCAAACTCGACGGCGCGGGCGTGGAGCTCATCTACGAGCGGGGCGTTCTCAGAGTGGGTGCGACACGAGGCGACGGCCGTGTCGGTGAGGACGTGACGGCAAACCTACGCAAGAGCGCGAGCATCCCTCTCTCACTCAAAACGGACTCGCCGGCGCGAGTATCGGTGCGCGGCGAGGTGACACTGCCCATCGCGCGCTTCGTACGCCTGAACCGGGCCCGTCTCGCACGGGGGCAGGAGCCCTTCGCCAATCCCCGCAACGCAGCCGCCGGCGCGCTGCGACAGCTCCACGACCATGACGTCCATCGGCTTCGGGCGCTGGAATTCCGTGCCTACGCCCTCGGCGAGGGCGTGCCCACCGGCGTGACCACCCAGTCGGAAATCCTCGAACAGCTCGCCGCCTGGGGCTTCCACGTGGGTGACGACTGGGAGCTTTGCGCCGACGCCGACGCTGTGATCGCCTTTCACGAGAAGACCCTGGCGGGCCGCAACGATCGGGCAATCGAAACCGACGGCACCGTGATCAAGGTCGACCGTCTCGACCAGCAGGCGGAACTCGGAAGCCTCTCGCGCTCGCCGCGTTGGGCCATCGCGTTCAAGTTTCCAGCCCAGCGGGAACACACGATCGTCGAGGACATCTTTGCCAGCGTGGGGCGCACCGGAGCACTCACCCCGGTGGCAAAGCTGCAACCAATTCGCGTCGGCGGCGTCACGGTCTCAAACGCATCACTCCACAACCAGGACGAAGTCGATCGCAAGGACGTGCGCGTCGGCGACACCGTCGTGATACAGCGCGCCGGGGACGTGATCCCCCAGGTCGTCAACGTGGTCACGAAGAAGCGCCCGAAACGGACGCGGCGGTTTCGCCTTCCGAAGCGCTGTCCGGTCTGCCAGTCCGAGACGGTTCGCCTCGAGGGCGAGGCCGTCACCCGCTGCCCGAACCTCGACTGCCCCGCCCAGCTCAAGAACAACCTGCGCCACCTCGGGTCGCGGGCAGCGCTCGACGTCGAGGGCCTGGGCGAAAAGCTCATCGACCAGCTGGTTGAACAGCGGCTCGTGGTACGGCTCTCGGACGTCTTCGCTCTCAGCGAGAAGCTTCTGCTCGAACTCGAGCGCATGGGCGCGAAGTCGGTCGAGAACCTGCTGGCGAGCATCGAAAGGGCAAAGCACACCACGTTGTCGCGTTTTTTGGTGGCCCTCGGCATCCAACACGTGGGCGGAACCGTGGCCGATCTCCTATCCGAGCGTTTCGGCGATCTCGATCCGCTTCTCGCGGCGGACCGCGAGCTGCTCGAGGCGATCGAGGGCGTAGGTCCGACGATCGCCGAGGCCGTGGTGACCTTCTTCGCCGACGAACGCAATGCGGCCGAAGTAACGCGTCTTCGCGAGCTGGGGGTGGGGTGGGAAATTCAGACGCCGCGGGTTGCAAGTGAAGGCCCGCTCGCCGGCAAGACCTTCGTGCTCACCGGAAGCCTGGCGGACCTGACCCGCGCCGAAGCCAAAGCCCGGATCCAGGATTCCGGCGGCAAAGTGACGGCTTCGGTCTCCAAGAAGACAGACTACGTCGTCGCCGGCGCCGACCCCGGCAGCAAGCTCGCAAAGGCCCGAGAGTTCAAGCTCGAAGTCATCGACGAGGCCCGCCTGATCGAGCTGCTCGAGAGCCCCGCAGAGCATTGATTCGGGCGTAGACGCGGCGGCGAGAGAGTCCTGGAACACTCAGGCGATCAGCGAGGTCCCGGGCCGACTCGCCCGCCGCCAGCGCGGCGCAGATCGTCCCATCGAGATCTTCGAGGCGCGGCGGTTCGGCCGGCGGCGCGCCCTCGACGACCAAGGTCACCTCCCCGCGAACGCCCGCGGCAAAACGCTCCGCCAGTTCCGCAAGTGTGCCACGTGCCACCTCTTCGTGGAGCTTGGTGAGTTCGCGCGCCACACAAGCGCGCCGCGGCCCCAGGCGCTCGGTGAGCCGCTCGAGGGTCTCTGCGAGTCGCCGGGGCGATTCGAAGAAGACGAGCGTTTCGTCGGCATCGGTGAGCCGCTCGATCAGCGCATCCCGCTCCCCCGCTTTGCGCGGCAGGAAGCCCACGAAGGTGAATCGCTCGGCACCGAGGCCCGCGACCGTGAGCGCCGCCAGCACCGCCGACGGCCCGGGTACTGCGGTCACGGCGTGACCCGCGCGGATCGCCTCCCTCACGAGCCGCTCACCCGGATCCGAAACGAGGGGTGTGCCCGCGTCCGAGACAAGCGCCACATCGCCGCCCGCTTCCAGGACCCCCAGTGCCCGCTCGACACGACTCGCCTCGTTGTGAGCGTGGAGCGACACGGGCTTCTGCGCAATCCCGTGACGCGTGAGAAGCGTGCGCGCATGCCGCGTATCCTCGGCCAGTATCAATGCGGCCTCGCGCAGCACGCGCAATGCGCGCAGCGTCACATCCTCGAGGTTTCCGATCGGCGTTGCAACGAGGTTGAGCGTCGCCACGGTCAGTCGTGACTGCGCCGCTCCGGAAAGAGGCGCACCAGACCCTCACGGCTCGCGTCACACACGCCGCGTTCGGTGACGATCGCACTGACGAGACGCCCCGGAGTGACGTCAAAGGCGAAGTTTCTCACCGGGCTGTCCTCGGGCATTAGCGCCACCTCGACGCACTCACCGCCCGGAGCGCGCCCAGTCACGCTCCGCACCTCGCTTCCGTCACGCTCCTCGATGGGAATCTCGTCACCGTCGTGAAGCCTCCAGTCGATCGACGACGAGGGAGCCGCCACGTAGAAGGGAACTCCATTGTCACGCGCTGCCAGAGCCTTGAGGTACGTCCCGATCTTGTTGCAGACATCACCCGTCGCCGTGGTGCGGTCGGTGCCGACGAGACAGCAATCGACTTCACCCCGCTGCATCAGGTGTCCACCGGCGTTGTCCGTCACCACCGCATGCGGCACACCGTGCTGGCCCAGCTCCCAGGCCGTGAGCGCCGCACCTTGGTTGCGCGGCCGGGTCTCGTCGACCCATACGTGCACGGAGAGACCCGAGTCATGGGCCCGGTAGATTGGAGCGAGCGCTGTCCCCCAATCGACGCAGGCGAGCCAGCCCGCGTTGCAGTGGGTCAGCACTCGGAGCGGGGCCTCCCCGCTCCGCTCGGTACGCAGTTTCTCGAGCAGCGCGAGCCCCTGCTCACCAATGGCGCGACAGCATTCGACATCGGCATCCGCCATGTCGCCGGCGCATTGCCAAGCGCGCTCGGCGCGCTCCTCGGGCGGTCGGCCCCGCACGGCGGCGCACACCTGGTCCACGGCCCAGCGCAGGTTCACGGCCGTCGGCCGGGTTTCGAGCAGGCTCGCACAGGCCGCATCGATCGCCGCATCGCCCGGGTCCCGTCGCAGCGCAAGCGCCAGCCCATAGGCCGCCGTCACCCCGATCAGCGGTGCACCTCGCACGCGCATCGTACAGATCGCTTCGACCACATCGTCGAGGGTCTCGAGCCGGCGCAACGCGAACTCAAAGGGCAAAAGAACCTGATCGACGATCTCGATGCCCGCAGCGTCCGCCATGGGGCGGATCGCCCGGTGAGATTCACCATCGACCCGCACGGGTCAATCGCCCTCGAAGGTGCAGAGCGCCACCACGTCGTGGCCCATCGTTTCGATGCGCGCCCGCCCGCCCACGTCCGGCAGGTCGATCACCACGGCCACGCCCACGATCTCGCCGCCGAGTTGCTCGAGCACCCGGATCGCCGCCTGGGCAGTTCCGCCCGTGGCGATCAGATCGTCGACGAGAAGCACCCGCTCGCCGGTTTTTACTGCATCTACGTGAACCTCGATCCGGTCCTGGCCGTATTCGAGGTCGTAGTCGTGACCGATCTTGTCGTGGGGCAGTTTGCCGGGCTTTCGCACCGGCACGAAACCGGCACCGAGTTCCCTGGCCACTGCACCACCGAGGATGAAGCCCCGCGCCTCGATACCCACCACCTTGTCGATCGCGATATCCCGGAACGGTTCGACCAGCCCATCGACGGCGATGCGAAAGCCCACCGGGTCCTGGAGCAGTGTCGTGATGTCGCGAAACTGGATGCCCGCCTTCGGGTAATCCGGAATCGTGCGGATGCGCGACTTGATCGGCACGCTCTCAGGCCCCCTCGAACACACGCCCGGCCACGGCGTCGAGCTTTGCGAGCACATCGGGATCGCGAGACTCGGGCGCAGTGATGATGGCGGTGTCGAGCACGGTATTGCAGCCCTCGGGACACGGCAGAGAGCGGCCGGCGAGACGCCGCGGCAGGTCGGAGACGAGCGCCCTGCCCCGATCGGCATTGCTGGTGAGCACAGCCAGGATGTCCGCCACCTCGACCTGCTCCTGCTCCGGGTACCAGCAGTCATAATCGGTCACCAGGGAGACGCTCGCGTAGCAGAGCTCCGCCTCCCGAGCGAGCTTGGCCTCGGGCATGTTGGTCATGCCGATCACGTCGCAGCCCCAGCTGCGATAGAGCTCGGACTCGGCCCGGCTCGAAAATTGAGGGCCCTCCACCGCCACGTAAGTGCCACCCCGCACCACCCGCGCGTTCGCGGCCCGAGCGGCAGCTTCCACGGCGTCGCCGAGCCGCGCGCACACCGGGCGAGCCATCGAAACGTGGGCCACACAGCCCGAGGTGAAGAAGGACTGCGCGCGGGCCAGAGTGCGATCGATGAACTGGTCGACGAGTACGAAGGTCCCCGGCGACAGATCCTCGCGCAGCGACCCGCAGGCCGATATGGAGACGAGATCGGTGACCCCGGCGCGCTTGAGCGCGTCGACGTTGGCACGGTAGTCGATCTCCGCTGGCGGTATGGCGTGACCGCGGCCGTGGCGGGGCAAGAACACGAGTTCCACGCCGGAAAGCGTGCCGAAGAGCAGGTGATCGGACGGCGTGCCGAAGGGCGACTCCACCTTCTCCCAGCGCGCGCCCTCGAGTCCGTCGAGTTCGTAGATGCCAGTGCCACCAACGACCCCGATAACCGGTTGCGTCTCGGTCGCCATTCGGCGCTACCCTAGCACCGACCCCGGTCCCGGGGATCTCATGCAGAGTTCACACCTGGCCCTCGGGGCCGAAGGAGAGGCGCGTGCAGCGCGTCATCTCACCGCGCGCGGTTGGCGGATTCTCGCACGCAACGCCCGCTGCGACGGCGTAGAGATCGATCTGATCGCGAGCCGTGCGGGCGTCCTCGCATTCGTCGAGGTCAAGACGCGGCGCACGCGCTCGGCCGGGATGCCCGAAGAGGCCATCGACGCCCGCAAGCGAGCACGGCTCGTGCGCGGTGCTGCGGCGTGGCTGCGAGATCACCGTACGCGAGCCCGGGTTGTGCGCTTCGATGTCCTGGTCGTCGAACCCGGTGCGGAAGGCTGGCTGTGCCGCCACCTCCCCGGCGCCTTCGACGCCGGAGACTGACATCAGTCCTTCTCGGCTGCTCCGGCTTCGGCCACCGCGTCCTCCGCCCCGGTCGCCGGAGCCTCTTCGGATGCGTCCTCCGCCCCGGTCGCCGGAGCCTCTTCGGATGCGTCCTCCGCCCCGGTCGCCGGAGCCTCTTCGGCTTCGACATCGGGGGCCGGCTCGGGATCGGGCAGCGCTTCGGCTGCGGTGCCCGCCTCGTTCTCCGCTCCCTCGAGTACGTTCAGCGCCGCAACGTCGCGGACCTTGGCGCGCAGCCGCGCCTTCTTTCCAGAAAGCTCGCGCAGGTAGAAGAGCTTCGCGCGGCGCACGTGACCGCGGCTCTTGATCTCGACCTTGGCCACGTTGGGTGACTGAATGGGAAAGATGCGCTCCACGCCGACACCCGAGGAGATCTTGCGCACGGTGAAGCTCGCGTTGTGGCCGCCGCCGCGGCGCTGAATCACCACACCTTCGAAGATCTGGATACGCTCCTTGTCCCCTTCTTTGATCTTCACGTGTACGCGCACGGTGTCGCCAGCGCGGAAGGCCGGCAGGTCCCGGCGCAGGGTGTCACCGTGAACGGCATCGATGCTCATCATGACTCTTCCTCTCCGCGGGCAGCCGGCAGGTCCCGGCGCAGGGTGTCACCGTGAACGGCATCGATGCTCATCATGACTCTTCCTCTCCGCGGGCAGCCAGCAGGTCTGGGCGGCGACACCGGGTTGACTCGTGCGCGCGCCGCGCACGCCACTCTTCCACGGCAGCGTGGTTCCCGGAGCGCAACACCTCGGGCACCTCCAGACCGCCGAAGACGGGCGGCCGAGTGTACTGCGGTCCCTCCAGAAGTCCCGCAGAAAACGACTCGCTGACCAGAGATTCCGGGTTGCCCAGCACACCGGGCAGCAGCCGCGCCACGCCCTCGATCACCGCCAGGGCCGGCACCTCGCCCCCGGAAAGCACGTAATCGCCGATCGAGAGCTCGGCGTCCACAGCCAGCTCGATGGCCCGTTGATCCACCCCTTCGTAGCGACCGCACGCCAGCACCAGGTGATCGAGGGCCGCGAGCCGAGACAGCCCGTTTTGGTCGAGCCTCTCTCCCTGCGGGGAAAGGAGCACCACCTCTGCATTGCGCTCGGCGCCCTTGGGCCCGGCCAGGGCCTCGATCGCCGCCACGAGTGGACCGGGCATCATCACCATGCCGGGGCCTCCACCGTACGGGGCATCGTCCACGGTCCGGTGGCGATCCTCGGTCCAGTCCCGGAGATCGTGAACCACCGCCTCCAGCAGGCCGGCCTCGCAGGCGTTGCCCACGATCGACACGCGCAGGAAGGGCTCGACGAGTTCGGGAAAGATCGTCACGACGTCGATCCGCACGCTACTTCCCGTCCCCTGGATCGACGAGACCCGGCAACAATTCGACGACTGCCCGCTGCGCCGCGACATCGACCTCGACGAGGAGCGCTGCGGGCAGCAAGTGCTCGGTGCCGTCCGGAGCCTCGACGACCAGTACGTCCGACGCGCCCGTCTCCCAGATTTCGCGCACTCGTCCGAGCCGAGCGCCGTCCTCGGCCTCCACCGCGCAGCCGATCAGCTCGTGTCCCCAGACGGAATCCTCGCCGGAGCTGCCGAGGGCTTCGAGCGCGACCGAAACAATGCGCCCGCTCAGCGCTTCGGCGGCGTCGCGGCTCTCTACACCGCCGAGCGCCAACCGCCACTCTCCACCGCGGCGGCCGGGTGCGGCGCGGCGCACCTCGAAGCCCGCTTCGCTCTCCCCCTCCAAGTACACGACGGTCCCGGGCTTCAACGCTTCGCTGCCATCGGAGAAAACGGCGATACGGAGCCAGCCTCGGATTCCGTGGGCCCCGGCAATGCGGCCGATGACGACCTGCGCGGGCTCTCCCTCCAGGGGAACTCCGCTCGCCTGCGGCTCGCTGCGCACCCGCTGCGCGGGCTCTCCCTCCAGGGGAACTCCGCTCGCCTGCGGCTCGCTGCGCACCCGCTGCGCGGGCTTGCTAGTCGACGATTTCGAGCCGGGTGTCGCGGCCATGCCGGGATGCGCCGAGGACGGCGCGCATGGCCTTTGCCACGCGGCCCTGGCGCCCGATGACGCGCCCGCGGTCCTCGTCATCGGTCTCGAGTTCGAGCGTCTCCCCGCCGTCGACTTCGCGGACGGAGACCGCGTCGGGATGAGTCACGATCGCCTTGGCAATGAACTCGACCAGCTCTGCGGAAGGGCTCGCCATTGCGCTAGTTCGCGCTCGCTGAGGCATGCTTCTGGGCGCGGCGAAGCAAGGAAGCCACGGTCGGGCTCAGCTGGGCGCCCTTATCGACCCATGCCTGCACCGCATCGGCACGGACGTCGATCTTCTCCGGGTCCGTGCACGGATCGAAGGTGCCGAGGAACTCGAGTGGCCTGCCCTGGCGAGGCTTGCGCTCGTCGATTGCCACAACTCGGTAGAAGGGGCGCTTCTTGGCTCCCCTTCGCGTCAGGCGAATCTTGACCATCGGACTCCAATCCTCCGGAAACGGCTGACGAAGCTAGGGAAATGCACCGCCCGGGTCAACCGAGGCATCCAGGGGCCGGGCGGTTCAGCCGCGCGACAAGCCCAGGCGGTGGCGTTCTTTCACCTCCGAGCAGGGCTCGCATGCGTAGAGCTCGCGGTGTGGGATCTGGAGCCGGTCGTACCCCCGGTCGAGAGCCACCCGGCGCACGCGGTCCGAGGCTTCCCCGCAGAAATCGCACCTGAGCGGCTCGGAGTGCGGGGGCGAGGCCAGCATGGATCGATCATAACCCCGATCCGACCCGGAAGCGCAGATCGCGCGGGGCATCGTCGCCGAGTGCATCGCGCAGCGCCGCCACGAGTTGGGGTGCCCGGAGCTTGAGTTGCTGGCACCAGACACTCGAATCGACCTCGGCCTCCAACACATCGCCCGCCCGGAACGAGACCGGGCGACAGTGCATCGCCACCTCTGGACCCACGGCCTGCTTCCAGCATTTCACGACACGCACGATCCGCGCCCCACCGCCGATGCCGAGTTCGTCGAGCACCGTGGGAACGAGCTGGCCGATGGACACGGGTTGACCCCTGCGTCGCCGCCCAGTGCTCACGGCCCCTCCTCGAAAGAGCGAAAAACCAACCCAGTCGGAAGCTTTGGTGCGAAAAAAGTCGACTTCTGTGGCAAGACATCACCCATCGCGGTCACCCGGAATACGTCGTCGGGGCGCAGCGGGTTCAGGTACAGGGCCACACGGCCAGCACCGGCGCGCAGATCCCGCGCCGTCTGCAGCGCGTCCTTCGGATAGGCGAGGGCTCCGGCTCGCACATCCGCCTCATCGATTCCGAAGACACCCTCGATCACATCGCGATGAATCGCGCGCACCGAGAGCTCCTCCCCGGCAGCCTCTCGAGAAAAAATTCGCAGCACGCCCGAGCCGTCGTCCGCTGCAAACGCGTGTCGTCCGACGAGCGGAGACAGGTGGCGCGCGAGCAGCGCGGGAATGGCGTCGACCCCCGACACCGGAATCGATTGGAACTCCCAGCCCGGAAGCCGCTCGCACCACTCCGCCTCACTCGGTGCATCAACCTCGCGCACCAACCGATGAATGGGGAGGAGAAGACTGCCCTCGGCCCACGCATTGGCGCAGTAGACGAGTAGGAACTCGAAAGGCGCTTCCGGACCCGCGTCGGGCTGGGCGCGGCGGCGGCGATTGCGAAACTCGAGCGCAGTCTCGTAGCGGTGGTGGCCGTCGGCGATCACCAACGGTCGCTCGGAAAAGAATCGAGCTACGGCATCGACGGTCTCCGGTGCGTCGAGCCTCGCCAGTGTGTGGTGCACGCCGGCTTCGTCAGTGGCGTCGGCGACCACGGCGGTCTCGAAGCCCGGGGCCAGCAAGCCGGGCAACCGGTCGTCGCGGTCCTCGTAGAGCAGGAATACGCTCGACAGGTTCGCACCGGTGGCCTCCATCATCTTGAGCCGGTCGGCCTTGGGCCCAGCCATGGTCCGCTCATGGGGGCTCACGCTCCCCGACGCATAGTCCTCTAGCCGGAGCAGCCCGAAGATTCCCTCGCGGCAGCAACTGCTTCCGTCCGGGGCGATAAAATGGGTGCGCAAACCATAGAACGCCGGGCGCGGGTCGCGCAGCAACACCTTCTCGTCGATCCAGCGCTCGAGTGTCTCACGCACACCGGCATAGTTGGTGTCGGCCTCATCAGAGACTTCCCGAGTCAGTTCCAGCCGGATCGCACAATGCGGGTCGAGGTCCCAGAGTCGCATACGATCTGCCGGCGAAATCACGTCGTAGGGCGGAACGAGCACCCGGCCCAGATCGAAGCGGTCGACGTCGTAGCGCAGCGCGCGAAAGGGACGAAACTCCGTCACGAGCCGCTCCATTCGCCGAGCAGCGGACCGAGGGCATTCGAATCGATGGCGCCCCAGCGCAGCACCCGCGGCGGCTTTTCGGTGGCGTCGATCACGGTGGTCGGCTCCTCGCCGCCGCACTCGGCCCCGTCGACGTCGAGGAGGCGAGGGGCGTCGGAACTGCACCCCGAAACCGGTGTGCCCGGCCCCACCCCGCAGCACACCCGGGCCGCATCGCGGTGGGCGGCTGGCGGCTCACCGCTGCGGTTGAGGCTCGTCGCGGTGGGCGGACCGCCGCCCTCGCGATCGAGCCGACGCGCAAGCGCCCCGGCCAACGGGTGGGACGAACAGCGCAGCCCCACCGCTCCGTCTGCGCGCGCGACGCCCGGTGCAAAGCGGTGCTCGGTCGGCACGATCAGCGTAAGCGGGCCGGGCCAGAAAGCGTCTGCGAGCAGACGCGCCGGCCCCGAGAACGCGGCGCCCTGGGCCTCGGCCGCCTCGACATTGTCGACCAGGACCGAGACAGGGGCATCCGCGCCGCGCCCCTTCCAGCGCTGCAACCGCAGCATCGCCTCGGCGGAGCGGGAATCTGCGGCCAGGCCCCAGACGGTTTCGGTCGGGTAGGCGAGCAACCCCCCGCCCTTCACCCAACGCGCAGCTCGTATGAGCGGGTCGGACGGCGCGCTCACCCGGCGAGCACCCGTTCGGCGATGTCTCGCCGCAGGTGCATGCCTTCGAAGTGAATCTCGTCGCAGGCCGCGTAAGCGCGGCGCCGCGCCTCTTCGATGTTCTCGCCCCGAGCGGTCACGCCGAGTACACGCCCACCGGCAGTCTCGAAGCCGCCGTTCGCAGCGCGGCGCGTGCCCGCGTGGAAGACCTCGACGCCGGGCTGGTCCGCCGCCGCCGCGAGGCCCGAAATCGCCCGGCCGGTCGGGTAGCTCCTTGGATAGCCATCGGACGCGAGCACCACGCAGACTGCGGTGCCGCGAAAGCCCACGGGCGTCGCGTTTCCCAGCCCGCCGGTTGCAGCACCGTGCAACAGCGGAACCAGGTCTCCATCGAGACCGAGCATCAGGGGCTGGGTTTCGGGGTCGCCAAAGCGCACGTTGAACTCCACCACGCGCGGTGCACCGGTGCGATCGATCATGAGCCCCACGTAGAGCACCCCCGTATATGGCGTGCCATCCGCAGCCATACCAGCGATCGCCGGATGCACGACCTCCTCGAGAAGCCGCTTCTCGACTGCCTCGGTGACCACTGGTGCCGGCGCGACCGCACCCATGCCACCGGTGTTCTCGCCGCGGTCACCGTCGAGCGCGCGCTTGTGGTCCTGGGCAGCAGCCAGTGTTGTAACCCGCGTTCCATCCGTGATGGCGTAATAGGAGGCCTCCTCGCCCTCGAGCCGCTCCTCGATCACGACCCGAGCGCCCGCCTCGCCGAAGCGCCGATCGCGCATCATCTCGGTCAGCGCCGCCACCGCCCCTTCCGGCTCACCGCATACGGCGACGCCCTTGCCGGCGGCCAGACCGTCGGCCTTCACCACACAGACCCCGTCCAGCGCGAGAACGTGAGCACGTGCGGCGTCGAAGTCTTCGAAGACGCGAAAGTCCGCCGTGGGAATCGCGTGACGCGCCATGAACTCCTTGGCAAAGGCTTTGCTCGCCTCCAGCTGCGCAGCGGCCGCCGACGGCCCGAAGACCGCGATCCCCGCCTCGCGAAGTCTGTCGGAAAGCCCCGCCGCAAGCGGATCCTCCGGCCCCACCACGACGAGGTCGCTCGCCTCGCTCCGGGCGAGCGCCACGATGGCGTCCAGGTCCATCGCCTTCACGTCGGGGTGGCAGGTCGCGAGCCCCTGCATGGCATCGCTCCCCGGCACCGCGTGAAGCGCCTCCACTGCGTCACTGGACGCGATCTTCCACGCGAGCGCGTGCTCGCGACCCCCGGAACCGACGACGAGGACGCGCACCGCTAGTGACGGAAGTGGCGCGTGCCGGTGAAGACCATGGCCACGTCGAGCCGATCCGCCGCCTCCACCACCTGGTCGTCGCGCACCGAGCCTCCCGGCTGCACCACCGCCCGTGCACCCGCTGCGGCAGCCTCCTCGAGTCCGTCGGGAAAGGGGAAGAACGCGTCGCTCGCGAGTACCGAACGGGAAAGGTCGAGTCCAACGCGGCCGGCCTTCGCCACGGCGTTGTGGATCGCATCAACCCGCGACGTCGCACCGCCACCAATGGCGAGGCTGCGGTTGTCGGCCGCAAATACGACTGCGTTGCTCTTCACGTGCTTCACGACGCGCCAGCCGAACGAGAGCGCACGCAACTCTTCCTCAGTGGGTTTGCGTGCGGTCACCACCTGGGCAGACGCGAGGTCCTCGACGCCCAGGTCGGGCTCTTGAAGCACAACGCCGCCAAAGATCCGCTTCCAGTCGAGTTCGGCGCGATCGATCCGCTCGGGCCGGAAGCGCAGCAGCCGGCGGTTCTTCTTCTTCTGGAGCAATGCGAGCGCCCCATCGCTGAAATCCGGCGCAATCAACACCTCGGTGAAGATCTCATCGACCTTGTGCGCAAGCGCCTCGTCGAAAGGGCGGTTGCAGACGATGACGCCGCCGAAGGGCGACTCCGGATCCGTCGCGTAGGCGCGCTCGTACGCGACGACCGGCGTGTCTCCGGAGCCCACGCCACAGGGGGTATTGTGCTTCAAGATGCCGACGGTCGCGGCCTCGTCGGCATCAAAATCGAGGATCAATGAGAGCCCCGCCTGGACGTCCACCAGGTTGTTGAACGAGAGTTCCTTGCCGTGGAGGGGCTCCGCGATCTCGAGAGTGCGTCCGTAGAGCGCGGCCCGCTGGTGGGGGTTCTCTCCGTAGCGAAGCACACGGGCCCGGCCAATCTCGACCGAGAGCCGGGCGGGCAGCGTCTCCGGGTCCGTGTCCTCCTGGGCGGTGAGCCAGGTGTGGATCGCGGCGTCGTAGACCGCAGTGCGCTCGAAGGCCGCAAGGGCGAGCCTCCGGCGGGTCGAATCGCTGAGCGCACCGCCCGATTCCCGCAGCTCTGCAAGCACCGTGTCGTAATCGCCGGGGTCGACGACGACTCCGACGTAGGCGTGATTCTTCGCCGCCGAGCGGATCATCGAGGGCCCACCGATATCGATCTTTTCGACGGCCTCGGCGCGCGTCACGTCGGGCCTCGCGACGGTCTCTTCGAAGGGGTAGAGGTTCACCACGACCAGGTCGATGAGTCGCAGCATCTGCGTCTCGACATCGGCGGCGTCCCCGTCGTGATCGCGGCGCGCCAGAATGCCGCCGTGAATGCGCGGGTGGAGCGTCTTCACCCGGCCACCGAGCATCTCAGGGCTTTCAGTGAGGTCCGCGACCTCGATCACCTCGAGCCCCGCGTCCTTCAACGCACTTGCGGTACCGCCCGACGCGACGAGTTCCACGCCCAGCTCCACGAGGCCGCGCGCAAACGGCACCAGACCGCTCTTGTCTGAAACGGAGAGCAGCGCGCGCCCGACGGTGCGCGACGTCTTCTGGGGGGGCATCTGCGGTCTCCTCGCGCAGAGAGACTGGCCTCGATGAGGCCCTGCGGAAGGAGTACCGACCGCAGGCACCGCGCGCAAGCACGACACCACCGAGCGCGGCTAACAGCGTTCGACTCAAACGCCGACGTGAATGCGCGGCACGCGTCCACCAACCCCCACGAGCAACTCGTACGCAATGGTGCTGGCGGCCGCGGCGGCCTCCTCCACCGGAATTCCGTCGCCGAAGGCCTGTGCCTCGTCGCCGACCACGACGGGCGCGTCACCCACCTCGACACCCACGGAGTCCATCGAGACCCGGCCCACCATCGGGTGGTGCTGACCTCGGATCTGCACGGCGCCTCGGTTGCTCGCCGCGACCGGAATACCGTCGGCGTAGCCGAGCCCGACGGTGGCCACGCGTGTGGCCCGAGCGGCGCGCCAGGTTGCCGAGTAGCCCACCCCGGCACCCGGGTCGACCGTCCGCAGGGACGCGACGCGGCCGACCAGGCTCATCACCGGGCTCAGCTCGCCCGGCAGGTGCGGCGCCGGACGCGCCCCGTAGAGCGCGAGGCCCGGGCGCACGGCGTTCGCCTCGGGGCAGGCCTCCGCCAGCGCGGGGCCGCACAGCAGCGCTGCGGAGTTCGCGAAGTGGACGAAGCGCGGTGCGGCACCCGCCGCGCGAGCCCGCTTCACGAACTCGCGAAAGCGCGAGAGCTGCTCGAACGTAGGCGCGAGATCGGGCTCGTCGGCATGGGCCAGGTGGGTCATGAGGCCCTCGATCTCCACTCCCGGCGTTTCGATGGCGGACCGCAGCAGCCCGTCGGCCATCTCCGGCTTCGCACCCATCCGGTGCATCCCGGTATCGATCTCGATGTGGACCGCCACCGGTCCGCCGCGCGCGGCCCGGGCCAACGCCTCGACCTGCCCGGGGTGATGCACGACCGCCGCACAGTCACGCCCGGCCAGCTCGCCGGCCGCTTCCTCTCCGGCGCCCTCGAGCACGAGAATCGGCGCCCCGACGCCGCCGTCGCGCAGAATGCTGGCTTCGCCGGGGGTCATCACCGCCAACCGCTCACAGCCGGCGGCCACCAGCGTGCCGGCGACGGGCACGGCCCCGTGGCCGTAGGCATCCGCTTTCAACACGGCGAAGATCGTGCGGCCCTCGGCGCGCCGCACGAGCTCCGCGGCATTGGCCCGCAGCGCCCGGTGATCGATTCGCGCCTCCCGACCCGCACTCCCCACCGCGGGAAGGGTACCCGCCCGCAGAGGTTTGACACGTCCCCCGCGCTGACCGAAGTTCCGCCCGAGGTGCCCCCCCCGGTGTCCGACGGAATACTCGAACTGCTGATCAACGGTGAGCCCCGCGCGGTGCCCGACGGCTGCACCGTGGAGAGTCTCGTGGCGCGCCTGGGCCTCGAGCGCGACCGGATCGCAGTGGCGGTAAACCGCGACGTCGTGCCCCGCTCGGCCTTTCAGGTACAGACGCTTTCGGCCGGGGACCGGGTAGAAATCCTCGAGGCCGTGGGCGGAGGCTGAGTTGACGGCGACCCGTACGCCCGACGAGCACCTCGAAGCCGTTGGAGGAAACTGAGTTGGACGAGACCTACACCCTCGGTGAACACACGTTCCGCTCGCGGCTCATCATCGGCAGCGGGAAGTACGAGTCATTCGAGCAGAACCGCGAGTGCGCCGAGGCGAGCGGCGCCGAGATGGTGACAGTCGCCCTTCGGCGCACGAAGCTCGATGCACCGAAGGGCCAGGGGCTTCTCGACTTCGTCTCGCCGGACCGCTTCACGATCCTGCCGAATACAGCGGGTTGCTTCACGGCCGACGACGCCATCGCCACCGCCCGGCTCGGCCGAGAACTGCTCGGCCATGGGTTGGTGAAGCTCGAGGTAATCGGCGACGAGCGCACGCTCTTCCCCGACGTGGCGGCGACGCTCCAGGCCGCGCAAATCCTCGTCGACGAGGGCTTCACCGTCCTTCCCTACGTGACCGACGATCCCGTCACCTGTCAACGGCTCGCCGCCCTCGGCTGCGCCGCGGTGATGCCGCTGGGTGCACCGATCGGCTCGGGCATGGGGATCCGCAACCCCGCCAACCTGCGGATCATCCTCGAGACCGTCGAGGTCCCGGTCATCGTCGATGCCGGCGTCGGCACGGCGAGCGATGCGTCGGTGGCAATGGAGCTCGGCTGCACCGCCGTTCTGATGAATACCGGCATCGCCGCCGCCAAGGAGCCCGTGCTCATGGCGCGCGCCATGAAACTCGCCGTCGAGGCGGGGCGCATCGCCTACGGGGCGGGACGCATGCCGCGGCGCCTCTACGCCGCGGCGTCGAGCCCGACCGACGGACTCGCGAGCTTCTGACCCCCGGCGCACGTCGGCTTTCCGCGGACGCCCGGCGTCCCATCCTTTGTCTCGTCGTCGACGGCGGCGTCGATCTTTCGGCCGTGGCGGCCGCCGTCACCGCCGGAGTCGACTGGCTCCAGGTCCGCGACCGGTCCCTGGGTGGCACCGCCTTGTCGGCGCTGGTCGACGCGGTGGGCGCCGAAGCGCGCTCGGCCGGAGCGCGCTTCGGTCGCAGTGTGCGTGTGCTGGTCAACCGCCGCATCGACGTGGCCCTCGCCAGCGGCGCAGACGGTGTGCACCTGGGTTTCGACGCTCTCCAGCCCGCCGAAGCGCGGCGCCTGCTCGGTGCGGGCGCGCTCGTGGGTATCTCCTGCCACGCGCCCGCAGAGGTGAGAGCCGCGAAGGAAGCCAACTACGCACACCTGGCACCCGTCTTCGAGCCACTCTCGAAGGCCGCGACCCGCCCACCCCTCGGTACCGCGGCGATCCGCAGCGCCAGCGGGCTTCCCGTCCTTGCCCAGGGGGGCATCGGACCGGCTAATGTCGCAGCCTGCATGGCAGCGGGGGCCGCGGGCGTCGCCGTGACCGGCGCGATCTTGGCCGCGCCCAATCCGGGGCGCGCCTCGGCGGCGCTGCGGGCAGCACTCGACGGCTCCGCCGAACCGACCTAATCCGAGTCGAAATGCTCGCGATAGGCGTCTTCGGCCTGCTTGTAATCGTCGATGGCCCCGATGTCGAGCCAGTACTCGGTCATGCAGTAACGGTGAACCGGCAGGCCCTCGGCGAGCATGCCGCGGATCAACTGGTCGACGCCGAAGTACTCTCCATCGGGAACCTGCTCCAGCAGGGCCGGCCGCATGTAGTACATGCCCGCCACGACCTCGATCAGCAGGTCCGGCTTCTCATCGACGCCGGTGATGCGGTCGCCATCGGCCTGGACGCTTCCAAAGTTGAACGGTGTGCGCACCTGCTTCGTGGCGACCGTCAGGTTCCCCTCCATCGAGTTGCCGTGCGCGACGAAACGTCGGAAGTCGATGGTGGAGAGGATGTCGCCGTTCACCATCACGAAGGGCTCGTCCAGCCTGTCCCGGAGCAGCGAGAGCGGTCCGCAAGTGCCGAGCGGCTCCCGTTCACGGCTGTAGGCAATCGCCACGCCGTGCTTAGAGCCATCTCCGATGAAGCTCTCGATGTACTCGGACTTGTAGTTCGTGGCGATGAAGATCTCGCTGAAGCCGTTATTCGCCAGGTTCGCGATCTGGATCTCGAGCAGCGACTGCTCTCCGATCGGGAGCAGCGGCTTCGGAATCGCCTGGGTGAACGGCCGCAGGCGAACGCCCAGGCCCCCCGCAAGAATTACAGCCTTCAACGTCGCACACCTCGCATCAGGTGTTTGAGTATATCGGCGCGCGGGGATCGGAGATGACTCCGCTCTGAACCAGTTCGCGCACCTCGCGCACGCCGTCCGGCATGCGGCGGGTGATCCGAAAGCCAAGTGCGTCTCGGATCTTGGAGAAATCGACCCGGTAGTCACGGGGATCTTCGTCCCGCTGCACCCGGCGGATGCGCGCATCCGGAACCTGCCGGAGAATCTCCTCGGCGATCGCCCGCTTCTGGTAGTTCTCGTCCGTGTCGCCCACGCCGAAGACCTGGCTCCGCACACAATCCTCGCGGGCATCGATCACCGCGCCGCAGGCGCGTGCCAGGTCCTCGACGTGACAGTAGGGCCGCCAGAACTGCTCGCCGAACACATGGAGTTCCTCGCCCAGCGCCACCTCCCGCGTGAAATCGTTCACCGTCAGATCGAAGCGCATCCGGGGCGAGACCCCGTAGACCGTCGCGAAGCGCAAGATCGTGGTCGCCGGTCCTGCGTCGGGCGCCGCCAGCATCGCGCGTTCCACCTCGACCTTCGTCTTGGCGTAGAGCGACAGGGGTCGCAGTGGAGAGGACTCGTTCATCACCACGTCGCCGTCATCCGAACGCCCGTAGTTGCTGCACGTCGAGGCGAATACGAAGCGCTCCATCCCGGGACGCGCCAGCGCCGCCTTGTGCAGCGCCAGCGCCGCATCGAGGTTCACGGCCCGAGCCAGTTCCGGCTCTGCTCGGCAGGCGGGGTCACCCACGATCGCGGCCAGGTGAATCACGCCGGCGCAGTCCTCGAGCGCACGGTCTACCGCCGCCGCATCGCGCACATCGCCGCGGACGAAACGAAATTCCGGGTGCACGAAGACGCCCAGCAGGCCCTCTCCCCCGAACGAGAGGTTGTCGAGCCCCGTCACCCCGTGACCGGCGGTCAACAGTTGGCGCACCAGGACCGAGCCGATATAGCCGGCAGCGCCCGTCACCAGGATACGCATTCGGACCTGCCTACCTAGAGCCGCTGTCCGGCCGGCGCACCGGTGACGGTGGCCTCGGGCTCCACGTCGCGCGTCACCACCGCCCCGGCACCGACGACCGCCCGCATCCCGATGCAGACACCGGGGAGCACGACCGCGCCGCTGCCGATGAAGGCGTCCTCATCGCAGCGAACCGAGCCGGCGAGGACCGCGCCGGGACCCACGTGGACCCCGTCTGCAATTCGGGCGTCGTGATCGACGCTCGCGCAGGTATTCACGACAGCGAAATCCCCGAGGACGCTGCCCGTGTTCACCACGCTACCTGCGAAGAGCACCGTGCCGTCTCCCACCCGCACGTCGGGCGCCACGGTGGCTGCCGGGTGGCGCACGCTCGCCAGTTCCGCGCCGCGGGCCTGCAGGGCGAGGGATCGATCGCGCCGGGCTGCGTTGTCGCCGATTCCGACGACGAAGACGTGCGCGGCCGCGAACTCCGGGGCGTCGAGGATCCCGTCCGGGCCGAGCACGGTCCAGTCACCGCGCTTCTCTCCGGGCTCGTACGCGTCGTCCAGGAAGCCCGCGATTTCGATCGCCGCGGCCCGCGCCGCATCGGCCACGACCCGCCCATGTCCGCCCGCACCCAGGATCACCAGCGGCCTCACATCGCCTCTCCCGTACCGGCGCTCTCGGCCACGCGCATGCGCGCGAGTGCAGCTGGCCGCCGCAACCCGACAAAGCGCACCACGACCGCCGCAGCGGCCACCACCCCGGCGAGGGCCAGGGGCCAGGCGCCGGCCGCGAAGAGCGCACCCACCGCGAGGGCCGCGATCCCCGTATTGAAAACCAGTCGCCGTGTCTCCATCGCGGTGAGAATACCATCCACCGACAGGCCCAGCAGGCGCAGCGGGCCGTACTTGCTGGCGCCAAGGCTGCGTTCGTGCGTATCGACCGGAACGAAGCGGACGGCGCCCGGCCCGGTCGGCAGCGGAAAACGCACGTAGCGCCAGTAGCGAGGCACCTTCAGGAACGAATCGATTACGCTGCGGTCCATGAGGCGGTAGTAGACGTTCTGCGAACGCAGGTCTACGCCGGTGACGATGCGCACCATCGTGTGGAAAGCCAGTGCGCCGAGCCCCCGCCACGCCGGCCGGCCGCTGAGGCTCCGCCGCACGCATTGCACGACGCGCGCGCCGTCCAGGTAGCCCCGCACCAACTCGGGAATCGCCTCCGGCGGATGGCTTCCGTCGACATCCAGAACGATGGCGGCGTCTGCGGTCGAACGGGCCAGGCCGAAGGAAAGCGCGAGGCCCTGGCCGAAGCCGCTCTCCAGCATCCAGTAGCCGACGTCCGGGCGCTCTCTCGCGAGCCTTCGCAACAGGGGCCGCGTGCCGTCGCGGCTCGAGTCCTCAACGAAACGCAGCGAGAGTTCGACACCCGGCGGCAAATCGAGCGCGTCCATGCGCGCCAGGAAGGCGGGCAGGCTGGCCTCCTCATCCCGCACGGCCACGATGACGTCGATGCGTTTCACCGGGCCAGACAGCCGCGCACGGCCTCGATCACCGTCTCCTGGTCCTCGGACACAAGGCCCGCCGAGCACGGGAGCGTCAGAACTTCGGCCCAGACCGCCTCGCTGACCGGCAGCGGCGCCCGCGGAGCTTCCCGGTACGGCGGCTGGAGGTGGATCGGCTTCCAGAAACTTCGCGCGCCGACGCCGCGCTCGCCGAGCCTTGCGACCAGCTCCGGGACTCCGCCGACGCGCACGCCGCTCATCCAGCAGGCGCTCCGCGCCCAGGGTGCGCGCGGGAAGAGCCGCACGCCGGGCGCGTCGGCCAGCGCCTCGTCGTAGCGCCGGGCGATACGCCGCTTCGCTGCGACGAGCACGTCGAGCTGCTCGAGCTGGGCGCAGCCCACCGCCGCCTGGAGGTTCGTCATGCGCGAGTTGAAGGCCACCACATCGTGGGTGTAGTCGGTGCCGCTGCGACCGGTCGTCGTCAGATGGCGCACCCGGTCGCAGAGCGCGGCATCTGCCCCGACAACGGCTCCACCCCCGCCCGCGGTCACGGTCTTGTTGCCGTTGAATGAGAAGACAGAGAGATCCGCACCGAGCGCGCCCGGCGGCCGGCCCCGGTAGAGCGAGCCCAGCGCCGCTGCCGCATCGGCCACCACCGGCACGCGCTGCGCACGTGCCAGCTCCAGGATCGGATCCATGTCGGCCGGGGCGCCGAGCGTGTGCACCGGAAGCACGGCCGCCACGCGGCGACCGCTCGCCACGTGCACGAGACTTCCGCCGTCGCGCCGCGTCTCCCGCTCGAAGACACCGGCGAGCTGCTCGGGATCGAGCGTCCAGTCCGTCTCGGTGATGTCGAGGAGCCAGGGCACGGCACCACAGTGGGAAACCGCGTTGGCGGTCGCGATGAACGTGAAGGCCGGCACGACGACCAGTTCGCCGGGCGAAACGCCGGCGGCCAGGAGCGCGGCGTGGAGCCCGGCAGTGCCCGAGCTGGTCGCAACGGCGTGAGCGGCACCAGAGCACTCTGCCACGAGCGTCTCCAAGCGATCGACGAATGGCCCGACCGAGGAGACAAAGTTCGTGTCAACGCACTCCCGGAGGTAGCGCGCTTCGTTTCCGGCCAGATGGGGCACGGCGAGCGGAATCACGACCGAGTCACTCTACAACGTTGGGGGAAGCGGAAGCACACCGGCCCCTTCCGCCGCCGCCACGCTCCAAACAGGCGGACGGCGTGCGAAGCGGAGGGCAAAGCCCTCGGCCAGCACCTCGGCCACCGCTGCGGCCCGCTCCGGAGCCACCAGGTGGATCGTGCAGCCACCAAAACCCGCACCGGTGAGCCGCGAGCCGAAGACTCCGGCCGCGGCGTCTCCCAGCTCGCAGAGTGCATCGAGTTCGGCCGTGCTCACCTCGAAGTCGTCGCGCAGGCTGCGCTGGCCTTCCCGCAACACAACGCCTGCGGCCTCGAGGTCGCCGGAGCGAAGCGCCCCGCACATAGCGTCGACCCGGGCATTCTCCGTCACCACGTGGCGCAGCCGGCGCAGCAGCCCGGGCTCGAGCGCCGCCTCGAGTTCCGGGAGGTCCCCGGGTGCCAGCGCGCGCAGCCGCGCCACCGGACGGCCGAGCGCGGTGGCGGCGGCTCGGCGCGCCGCTCGGCATTCCGCCACACGCTCGGCGTAGGCGTTCTCGGCCAGGCTGCGGCGCACCCCGGAGTGGGCCACCAGCAGCCGAAACCGCGCACCCGGCAGCGACACGTACTGCGTCGCCTCGCTGGCGCAGTCGAGGCGCAGCGCGTGGCCGCTGCGTCCGAGGGCGCTGGCGAACGGATCTAGGATGCCGCACGCAATACCCACGAAGCCGCGCTCGGCCGCGTGAGCCACACGCGCCAGCGCCACCCGATCGAGGCCGCCACCGAAGGCCGCGTCGAGCGCGGTCGCGACGGCGAGTTGGAGTGCGGCCGAACTCGAGAGCCCGGCCCCGGGCGGCACGTCGCTGGCGATCGCGAGGTCGAAGCCCCCCACGGGAATACCGCGCTCGGCGAGCGCAGCCACGACACCCTGCACGTAGTCCGACCAGTCGCCCCGGCGTCGCGGCGTCGCGGGGTTGAATGCCACCTCGCCGGACTCCTGGCAGGAGACGGCCCGCGCGCGCCCGTCCTCGCGGCGCGCCAGGGCGACCCTGGTCTCGCGGTCGATCGCGATGGGCAGCGCGAGCCCTCCTTCGTAGTCTGTGTGCTCGCCGATCAGGTTCACGCGTCCCGGAGCGCGGGCGATCACGTCGGGGCGGCGGCCGAGCCGATTCGCGAGCAATTCGGCGGGTGCCGGCGTCACCACCCCAAGAGACCCACGCCGCGCGCTACCTTCTCGGGATGGGAACCCGGTGCGTGCGAATTCCCCTGGTGGCTCCGATGCTGGTCGCCTTCCTGCTCGCGGCGCCAGCCTCGTCCGACGACCCATTCCTGCGCCACACGGTCACCGTGCGCGCGGTCAAGTCGGTGGGTCCCGCCGTCGTCAACATCACCACCGAGCGTTTGGTGAGGGGGAGCCCCTTCGGGCACTTCGGCGGCGACCCGTTCTTCGACCGTTTCTTCCGCGACTTCTTCGAACCCCGCCTCCCCCAGAAGGTGCAGAGCCTCGGCTCGGGCGTGGTCATCAACGAAATCGGCCACATCCTCACCAACGAGCATGTGGTGGCGCGCGCCAGCCGCATCCGCGTCGCCCTGGCCGACGGCCGTGAGTTCGAAGCGGAGCTGATCGGCGCCGATGCGAACAACGACATCGCAGTGCTGCGCGCCCGCACCGAGGAGAAGCTCCCCTGGGTCGAGATGGGCACTTCGGGGGACCTGATGGTCGGCGAGTCGGTGATCGCCATCGGAAACCCCTTTGGGCTGTCGAATACGGTCACCACCGGAGTCATCTCGGCGCTCGACCGCTCGATTCGCACCGAACAGAGCACTTACCACGGCTTCCTCCAGACCGACGCTTCGATCAATCCCGGCAACTCCGGAGGGCCGCTGCTCAACGCCCACGGCCACCTGGTGGCGATCAATACCGCCGTCTACCAGAGCGGCCAGGGTATCGGCTTCGCGATCCCCATCGACACCGCCGCCCGGATCGTCAAAGAGCTCATCGAAGAGGGCGAGGTCTCGCCCGTCTGGCTCGGCATCGACTTCCAGGACCTGACTCCCGAACTCGTGGCGGCCCTGGGGCTACCCCCGGACCTCCAGGGCGCACTGGTCAACCAGGTGCGCGACAAGAGCCCCGCCGGGCGGGCGGGGATCCACCGCGGAGACGTCGTCACGAAACTCGGCGGCCGGCCGATCACCACGGCGCGGAACTTCTTCGAGAGGCTCGACTCGGTCGTCGAGGATCAGGAAATAGCGATCCTGCTGATGCGGGATGGCCACGAGCGGACGATCGCGCTCGTGGCCGAAGAGGTCCCAGCGCCCGTGATCGACGCCCTGGTGCGCGAGCGCCTGGGACTCGAGCTCGAGGCCAAGGCAGGCGGCGGCTTCACCGTCCGGTCGGTGCGGGCCGGGAGCAGCGCTGCAAGGACCGGACTGCAGGCCGGCGACCTCCTGCTGGCCATCAACGGTCGCCCTCTGGAGGATGAGAACGCACTGCGGCGCTCTGCACTCGACTTGCGGGGACGCTCACGGGCCCTGATCGTGGTTCAGCGTGGCGCGGGCAGGTACCATGTGACGATTGCGCTGGCCTGACCCGGACCGGGAACGCCGGCTGCCCCGGCGGTTTCTAATGCCCTGTGCCAGGCAGTGCACCGGCAAGCCGATCGAGGAAACTCTCGATCTGCCCGCCAGAGAAAGAACAACCGTCAGAGAGAAAGAGAAATCGATGAAGACCCGTCGTCTCGCCTCGCTCGCTCTTTTCGCGTCACTCCTGATCGCCGCTCTGATGTTCTCGGGCGCACTCGACGTGCATGTCTCCTGGAACGAGCACGACGCCCAAGCGCTCGACTTCTTCGGCTCCGACGACTCGGATGAGGAGACTGACAACCAACCCTTCTGGGTAGAAGGGTCGGGGCGGCCGGCCATCAAGCCGCGCGGCGTTCCCGGAAGCTTCGCCGACCTGGCCGAGCAGGTCTCACCGGGAGTAGTGAACATCCAGACCTCGAAGACGCTGCGCGGCGGCGAGGTGCCCCGTGGCCTCGAGGAATTCTTCTTTGGCGGCCCGTTCGGTCAGTCGCAGCGCGAGCGCAAGGTGCCGAGTCTGGGCTCGGGTTTCGTGATCTCCGAAGACGGTTACATCGTCACGAACAACCACGTCATCGAGAACGTGGACAGCATCAACGTGCTCTTCCGGGACGAGCGCGAAGTGGAGGCCAAAGTGATCGGTCGCGACCCGAAGACCGACTTGGCGCTGCTCCGCATCGAAACGGACGAGAAACTCTTCGCGCTGCCTCTCGGAAACTCCGAGGAGGTCCGGCCGGGTGAGTGGGTCGTGGCCATTGGCAATCCCTATGGGCTGGAGCATACGGTGACCGCCGGAATCGTCTCGGCCAAGCACCGCATCATCGGCCAGGGGAGCTACGACGACTTCATCCAGACCGACGCCGCCATCAACCCGGGCAATTCGGGCGGCCCGCTCATCAACCTGAAGGGCGAAGTGATCGGCATCAATACCGCAATCAATCCCCGCGCCAATACGATCGGCTTCGCCATTCCCATCAACATCGCCAAGGACTTCCTGCCGCAGCTGCGGACCGATGGGCACGTAACCCGCGGCTGGCTCGGCGTCGTGATCCAGCGCATCACACCCGAGATCGCCGCGCACCTGGAACTCGAGAAAGAGCAGGGAGCGCTCGTCTCGCGGGTGATGCCCGACGGTCCCGCAGACGAAGCGGGGATCGAACGCTATGACGTGATCGTCGAATTCAACGGCAAACCAATCGACGAGATGAACGATCTGCCCCGGGCCGTGGCCTCCACACGCGTGGGCCGCAAGGTCGACGTGGTCGTGCTGCGGGACGGAAAGCGCAAGGATCTCCGGGCCAAGATCGCCAAGATGGAGGAGCCCCCGGAGACGCAGCTCGCTTCAGCCGAAGGAGAGAGTGGCATCAACGCTTTCGGGCTGCGCGTCCAGGACCTCACCCCCGAGTTGGCCGGGCAACTCGGCATCGAGAATGACGACGGCGTCGTCGTGACCGGCGTAGCGCCGGGCAGCTCAGCCGCCGAGGCGGGCCTGCGGCGCGAGGACGTGATTCTCGAAATCGACAAGAAGCCGGTAGGTGACGTCGACATGCTGGAGCGAAAACTCGCGAATGCGGACGCCGGCGCCCTGCTCCTGATCCGCCGCGGCGACGCTACGGTATTCGTGCCCCTCGAGCCTCCGGCCGGCTGACACGCGCCTTGCCCACCCGCACGCCGGTGCTTACGTTGCTGGTATGCGACACGACAAGCTCACCATCAAGAGCCAGGAGGCTCTGGCCGAGGCGCAGTCCCACGCCGCCTCGCGGGGCCACGCTGAAATCGCCCCCGCACACCTTCTGCGCGCCCTGCTCGGGCAACCTGAGGGCAGCAGCGTCCCCGTCCTCCAGAAGCTCGGCGTCCCCATCGACGCACTCCAGGGCCGAATCGAGGAACTGCTCGAGACGTTTCCCAAGACCCGGGGCGGCGCCCAGCCCCAGGTCTCCGGTGCCACCCACCAGCTTCTCGAGGCGGCGTTCGGCGAGGCCGACGCCCTCAAGGATGAGTACGTCTCCACCGAGCATCTTCTGCTCGCCCTCGCCGCGGCCAAGACCGATCCGACCGGGCAGCTGCTGCGGGAGGCCGGCGCCGACCGCGAGTCGCTGCTCAAGGCGCTTCAGAGCGTGCGCGGCGGCGCGCGCATCACCGACCCGGACCCCGAGTCGAAGTACCAGGCGCTCGCGAAGTTCGGCCGCGACCTCACGGACGTGGCGCGCCAGGGCAAAATCGACCCCGTGGTGGGGCGCGACGAGGAAATCCGCCGCGTCGTGCAGGTGCTCTCGCGCCGCACCAAGAACAACCCGGTGCTGATCGGAGAACCCGGCGTGGGCAAGACCGCCATCGCCGAGGGTCTGGCCCAGCGCATCGTGGCCGGCGACGTGCCTGAAAGTCTGAAGAACCGGCGGCTCGTGGCTCTCGATATCGGCGCCATGATTGCCGGCAGCAAATACCGCGGCGAGTTCGAAGACCGGCTCAAGGCTGTGCTGCGCGAGGTGGCAGAGGCCGAGGGCGATGTCATTGTCTTCATCGACGAACTCCACACGATCGTGGGCGCCGGCGCCGCCGAGGGTGCAGCCGATGCTGCCAACATGCTGAAGCCCGCACTCGCCCGGGGCGAATTGCGCTGCATTGGCGCGACGACCCTCGACGAATACCGCAAACACATCGAAAAAGACGCTGCACTCGAACGGCGCTTCCAGCCCATCGTCGTCGGTGAACCTTCGGTGCAGGACACGATCTCGATCCTGCGCGGACTGAAGGAGCGCTACGAAGTGCACCACGGCGTACGCATCCAGGACGCCGCCCTCGTTTCTGCGGCTAGCTTCAGCAACCGCTACATCACCGACCGCTTCCTGCCCGACAAGGCCATCGATTTGGTCGACGAAGCCGCGAGCCGGGTGCGTGTGCAGATCGATTCGATGCCGGAGGAACTCGACCAGCTCGAACGCAAGTGCATCCAGCTCGAGGTGGAGCGCGAAGCGCTCAAGAAGGAGATCGATGCGGCCAGCACTGAGCGCCTCGATGCCGTCGAGCGCGAGATCGCCAACCTCCGCGACCAGTCCTCGGCGATGAAGGCGCGCTGGGAGAATGAGAAGCGCACGATCAGCGGTGTCCGCGAGCTGAAGGAGCGCCGCGAGGAGCTGAACGCGGAACTCGAGCGCTGCGAGCGCCAGGCAAATCTCGAGCGCGCCGCCGAGATCCGCTACGGCGAATTGGTGCAGCTCGAAAACGACTTGAACGCGCAGCAGGACCGCCTGGCAGAACTCCAGGACCAGGGCTCGCTCCTCAGCGAGGAGGTCACATCCGACGAGATCGCCGAGATCGTGTCGAAATGGACAGGCATCCCGGTCTCGAAGATGCTCGAGGGCGAGCAGGACAAGCTGCTGCGGATGGAGGACCAGCTCCGGCTGCGCGTGGTCGGACAGGATGACGCGCTGCGCGCTGTCTCCGCCGCCGTGCGACGCGCACGTGCGGGCCTGCAGGACCCGGACCGGCCGATCGGCTCTTTCATCTTCCTCGGCCCGACCGGCGTCGGCAAGACCGAAACGGCCCGCGCCCTGGCGGAGTTCCTCTTCGACGACGAGCGGGCCATGACGCGAATCGACATGAGCGAGTTCATGGAGAAGCACTCGGTGGCGCGGCTCATCGGCGCGCCCCCGGGCTACGTGGGCTACGACGAGGGTGGCTACCTGACCGAGGCGGTGCGGCGCCGTCCCTACAGCGTGGTCCTCTTCGACGAGATCGAGAAGGCGCACCCCGACGTGTGGAGCGTGCTGCTCCAGATCCTCGACGACGGTCGCCTCACCGACGGCCAGGGCCGCACCGTCGACTTCCGCAACACGGTCCTGATCCTGACCTCGAATATCGGCAGCCAGTACATCGTCGATCTCGAGAATGAGGACGAGATCCAGCGCCGAGTCGAGGAGGCGCTGCGGGCGAGCTTCAAGCCCGAATTCCTGAACCGGGTCGACGAGACCATTGTCTTCCACCAGCTCGCCCGCGAGCAACTCGGCCGCATCGTCGAGATCCAGCTCGAGCGGGTGCGGCAGCTACTCGCCGAGCGGCGCATGGAACTCGACGTCTCACCGGCAGCTCAGGTGCTGCTGGCCGACAGGGGCTACGACCCGCACTTCGGCGCGCGTCCGCTCAAGCGCGTCATCCAACGCCTGGTGCAGGACCCGGTGGCCCTGCGCATTCTGGAGGGCGAGTTCCCGGAAGGCACGAAGGTCCAGGTCGACGTCCAGGACGACCAGCTCACTTTCAGCGCGGGCTGACCTCCCTGCTAGCTTCCGGGAGGTGTTGAGAGGTCTGCGGCTGACGGTCATCGGCGCTCTGGTGCTCGTTGCCAACGGGGCCCGGGGGCTCGAAGTGAGCATTCCGCTCACAGAACAGCTCGGGGTCGCCTGGAAGCACGAGTTGGTGCGGTTCGACCTCGGGGACGCCGGCAGCGGCTGCACCCCGCAGTCACTGAGGCTCGAGGGCCCGCGCGGCCCCCTACCGGCACAGCTGACGGCCGACGGGCAGGTTGCGGCCATCGTCGACCTGGAGGCGGGTGGCACCGACACCTACACGATTCGCTGCGATGGATCGGCTCCCGCGCCCCAGGCCGACCTGCAGGTCCTCGACCGCGAAGGCGGGGTCGAAGTAAAAACCCGTCAGTTCGCCGCACGCTGGAATCTCGGGGCGAGCGATTCGCCAGCCCGCGTGCAGCGGTAACCGTCCCAACCCCGATCCTGGCGTTGCGCTTCGACGACGGCGTCTGGGTCTCGGGCGGGAGACTCTTCGGAGCCGCACGGCTCCGAGCCTGGAAGGGACGGCTCGTCGCCCGGGGCCCCGTTTTCGCGGCGGCCGAGTGGCACTACGAATACGAGGACGGTACGGACCTGACGCTGCGCGCCGAGATCGTCGCTGGCGACTCGATGCTGCTGGTCGACGTCGACTGCGACGGTGAGCGCGCCGACTCGGGCATCGCGCTGCCAATTGCCGGCCCGGGCGAGAGCCTCTCGCTACGCCTCCTCGCCGAAGCTCAACACGCGCGGCCAGAGACCCAATCCGCTCCGACCGGTGCCTGGACCGATGTTCCGATTCAGCTCCAGGCGCCCGGCGAGATCACGCGCCTCACACCGTGGCACGACTGGTGGGACGAATACACCCAGGTCCTGATCCGGCTGACGCGGCCCGGAGCGAAGCGCGAGCGACGCATCGTGCGGCGCGACGCAGGCGCTTGGGTCGAGCCGGCCGCGCCCGGCTCGCCCCGGGCCCAGCCCGGGCTGCGGCGCAAGCAGGTCCCGCTGGTCCGCACCCCGAATGGCGCGCTCGAACTCCAACTCGACGCTGCGCCGGGCATCCGGCGGCTCGCCATCGGTCATGCCCGGCCCTTCCCGGAACGCGACGCAGACGCACGGCCAACGAACGACAGCGTGCTGTTGCGATACACGGTGCTTCCGCTCGGAGACGTCGGCCACCATCTCCAAGAAGTACGCGAGATGGTGCTCGACTGGCCCGAGGGCCCGCAGCATCCCCACCTCTACATGGACGCGGACGAACTCGCCGCCGTGCACTCTCGCAAGCACGACCCCCAGCAGATCGAAGCTCACATCCGACTGCTCGAGACCGCTCCCATCGGCGAAGGCTGGTACGTGCAGACACGCGGAGTCGCCGCCTGGCTACTGACCGGAGACCCGCGGTTGGCCCGACGCGGCAAGCTCGTCGAGCGTCTCCGCTTCCAGCTTGCTCAACTGGGCGTCTACTACATGAAGAACGCCGGCGCCACGGTCATCGCGCTCTACGACGCGCTGATGGGAAGTGATCTTCTCACGGACGACGACCGGCGCCTGTTCCGTGCACAATTCGCCTACATGGCATACCGCATGGCAGATCCGGGAACATGGTCGGCCGAACGCGGCTACGCGACCGGCAACCTCAACATGACCGTCGCCACCGTGATGCAGCTCGGAATCGCGGGCACGACGATCCCCGCGCACCCCGCGGCACGGGAATGGATGGATGCCGCCGCCAGCATGTTGGACAGAACGCTCGACGAGAAGGTCAGCCCGGAGGGCGAATGGCCAGAGAGCTCGGCGCATTACGCATACGTGGCGAATTCACCGCTCCTGGCCTTTGCACTCGCGGCCGAGCGCAACGGTGGTCGCGACTTCGTGAACGATCCCCGCATGAAGCGCCTGATGTTGTATCTCGCAAAGCAATACTCGCCACCGGATCCCCGTCACACCGAACCCGGGCGCGATGGCAAGGCGGGGGTCACGCCGCCAATCGGCCGCGGTCCAGCGGGCGAGAACTTTGGCCTGCACGGCGGGTATGCCCGCGCCCTCGCCAAGAGCGACCCCGATCTTTCGGCTCAGCTCCAGTGGCTATGGAACCGCACGGGCCGGCCAACGCGCTTCACCGGAGAGGTGTTGGGCGGCTGGGAATTCGTGATCACCGACCCGACGCTGCCCGCCCGAGCACCAGACTGGGAGATCGACATTTTCCCGCGCACGGGCGTGATCCTGCGCAATGGCATCGGCAGCGACGCTGAGTGGTGGGCCTACTATGTCAACGAAAAACAGTTCACTCTGGCCGGCGAGAGCGGCACGTTGGCCCTCGTCTTCGCGCGGGGCGTGCCGATCTCGGCCCGCTTCGCTGCCTCCTATCCGGACCGGGAAGAACTGCTGCTCTCACGTGTGCTACCGGCGCGTGGCCGCGGCACCCCGGCTGAGCGCAGCGCCCGGTTCAACCACAAGGCAAAGCAGCGCGAGCGTACGGCGACCACCGCCCTCCCCCACCAGCAGTACGTGGCCGGCCGATACACCATCGACAAACCGTGGAAGAAGGACATGGGTCAACCACATCCCAACTCCTACTCGTTCATGCGCATCCTCCCAGAATGGCCTCCGGTCCCGCGCGAGGGAGGCCCCGGAGTGAACTGGCAGCGCCAGGTTCTCTTCGTGCGCGCCGACGACCCGGCGGGCGCCGGCTACTTCGTGCTGCGAGATCACGTCAGCGGCGGACAGCCCACTATGTGGCAGTGGTGGAGCGTTTCCGAGCGCCTCGGAGGTGCCGCCGAAGCTGCCAACCGCAAGCGATTCCTGCGCGATGCGCCCGGCGAGAAGACCACGCAGGCCACGCAGCTGCCCGACGGCCCGCGCTACACGGCCCTTGGCCCCTACGGCGTAGACATCGAGTTCTACGTCGCGGAGCCCCGCGACACTCCACGCCACACCCTGCGCTTCGGCGTCGCACACGCCTACCAGACACTCCTGGGGTTCAAGGAGTACCAGGACCTGCTCCATCTCCAGCGTCCGGACGACGGGATCTACTTCGTGGCCGTCTTCCCGCGCGACGAGAACGCGGCGGCGCCCCGGTTCGAGACCCTCGGTGGCGGGCGGGTGATCCGCGTCTCGGGCGGCTTCGGGGAAGACCTCGTCTTCCTCAGCGAGGAGCAGGCCTCGGTCGAAGCGGGCGGCGCCCGTTTCCGTGGCACGGCGGCCTCGGTGCAAAACCGTGCAGACGTTCTCGTACTCGCCCTCGGTGCCGCGGGTGAGATCTCGATCGGGGAGGTGTCCCTCGCTAGCGAGGCCGCAGCGGAACTTCGCATCGCACCCGAAACGCTCCTGCTGAGCTTCGACCTGGAGCACGAGGGCGCCACCGCGCGGTTCGCAGTGCCGGGCAGCTGGCAACTCGCCGACGGCGCCAACAACGCACAGCTGCTCGATCGCGGCGCCTGGGTCGCTGTGACCGCACCGGCTGATGTGCGCAGCATGCGACTGGTCCCACGCTGAAGCCGCAAGGTGACCGCACCGGCTGATGTGCGCAGCGTGCGACTGGTCCCACGCTGAAGCCGCATTCGGGCGGTGCTTCCCTTTTTGGCCGGGCTCCTAGCAGGCAGTCGTCTGGTAGAGCACCCCATCGCCGAAGCCAAGGCTGCGGTACCAGGCCCGCGTTCCGACGGCCGAGATCACGGCCAGACGGGCATAGCCCGCCCGGCGGGCAATCGCCGCCGCGTGTTCGACGAGACGGCGCCCGAGTCCCCCGTGTTGGGGCGACACGCCGCGGCTCCCGACTTCGAGACTCGCGCCGTAGATGTGGACCTCGCGGATCAGTGCCGCCCCCTCGAGCTCCGGGTACGGCGCGCCCGCACTGGGCAACGAAAGGCGCAGGAACCCCACGAGCCGGTCCTCCGCCGTCTCGAATGAGAGAAATCGCTCGTCTCCCGTAGACGTGGCGTAGGCCTGCTCGCGCAGAACGAGCATCTCTGCATCGACGGCTTCTCCGCGAATCTCGCGCGCGCGGATATCCCGCGGCGAGGCACCGCGCTCGGCGAGACAACGCTCGGCCACCTCGCGAAGATTTGCGGTGCGTGTGCCTGCCACGATTTCATGGGAGCTGAAATCTCGAATCACCCGGCTGACACGCACGGTTTCGGGAGCACTCTCGAGGCACGCCGCGACGACATCGAGAAGCTGGTCGTCGGCGTAGGGGCGCCACTCACCCGCCTCGAAGTGGCGCATGAGTTCGGCAGTCTCGACGAGCAGCGTGGGATAGAGCTTCAACTCGTCCGGACGGAAGTCCGGAGCACCGACGAGCGCGCGAAAGCCCGCCACGTCCCCTTCGGGTGCTGCACCGAGCAGGTTCAGCATATAGTGCACCTGGATCTTGAATCCAAAGCGCCGCAACAGCGCGAAGGCGCGCCGTGCAGCAGCCACATCGTGGCCCCGGCGGTTCGCGGCAAGCACGGCATCATCGAGGCTCTGCACGCCGAGCTGGACCTTCGTAGCGCCGAGCCTTCGCATGCGGAGCACCTCGGACACGTCGACCTGGTCGGGGCGCGTCTCGAGCGAGAGCCCGACGCAGCGGGCACCGGCCATCTCGTTGCACCGCTGCGCCGTTTCGAGCTCCTCCCAGACGCACGCCTCGCTCGCGTGCAACAACCCGCCCGCGACGGCACGCAGCTCACGCCCCACCACTCGGTTGTAGGAGGAATCCCCGTCGAGCGCGCGCCCCTCGACCCGTGTCGCCAGTTCGTTCCAATGCGCCGGCGCCTCGCCCGCCGCCGGGCGCCCATCGATTCCTGCGCCGAAGTCGTTCAGAGCATCGAAGCAGCGCTTCACGAACCAGCGCTGGTAGGGCTCCGGGTAGTGACTCCAGGTGCCGCCGAGCACGATGAGTTCGACCTTCGAGGTCGGGTGGCCGGTCTCGCGATATGCGCGCAACCGGTTCCAGGTCTGCAGATAGGGATCGAAGCGGTTGTCCTCGGCACGCTGAGCCCCCGGCTCATCGGCGAGGTAGCTCTTCGGCATGCGCACATCGTTCGGGCAGAAGACGCAGCGCCCCGGACACGGGTAGGGCTTTGTCAGCACGGTGACCGGTGTCACGCCCGAGAGCGTGCGCACCGGACGCGGCCGAAGGCGCGCCACGAAGTCCGGCTCGCTGGCGCCAAAGCGCGGTGCCCCACCCAGAGCGCGGTAGCCCGCGATGATTTCGCTCTTGCGGAAGAGGCCGCTGCCACGCTTCGGGTAGCGCCGCACCAGGCGATCGAGTGTGCGGGCGTCGATCGGCCACTGGGCCGCGATCGCAGCCACCAGCGGCGCGAGTTCACCGGCGTGGGCGTCCGGGTCGAACCGAAGCTGGCGTCGCGTCGCGCCCAAGCGTACCCCCGCGAAGTTGCGGGCTACTGTAACGCCCGTTGGATCGAGCCACCGCCCGCACCCTATCTGCCATCAATCGGTGCTTCTACACCGAGCGCGCAGCCGAATTCAGTGCCACCCGCAAGGGAACCTGGCCCGGCTGGCAGCGGCTTGCCGAGGTGCTCGGAGCCGAGGGGCTGCCCAGCGCGGCCCGGGTCCTCGACGTCGCCTGCGGCAACGCGCGTCTCGGCCGCTTCCTGGCTCGGACGCGGCCGGCGCTCCGGTACACGGGCCTAGACGGCAGCGAAGCACTGCTGGCGATCGCGCGGGAAGCCGAGGGGCTGGGTCCGGCGCCCGATTTCATCCGGCTGGACCTGGTCGAAGACGATCTCGCTGCCGCCCTCGGCAATAGCCGCTTCGACCTGGTGGCCTGCTTCGGACTGCTCCACCACATACCGGGCAGCGCCCGCCGCCGCGCGCTGCTCGAGACGCTCCTCGGCCGCCTTGTACCCGGCGGCTTGCTCGCCTTGACCTGCTGGCGCCTGGCCCGATTCGCGCGCTTCCGCGACCGGATCGTCGCCTGGGAGCGCTGGAACGAAACAGCGGCCGAACCCATCGATCCCGCGCACCTCGAGCCCGGTGACCACCTGCTCCCCTTCGGCAGCGAGACGGGCCTGCGCTACGTGCACTTCGCCCACCAGGACGAAACCGCCGAACTGCTGGCAGAGTTACCCTGCGAGACGCTCGCAACCTGGACGGCCGATGGAAAAGGGGGCGGGCAGAACCGCTACTTCGTGGTTCGGCCCAGCGCGGATTGAAGCCGTCGCGACAATGGGACACCCTCCCGTGCGTGGAGGGGGGACGTCGCAAGATCGCGGGCAGCGCCGCCATCGCCGAGGCATTGGTTCGGGGTGACCCGCTTCGCCTCATCGTGGTGGACGGCGAGCACTCCGAGGCCGAAGCTCGGGCGCTCGAGGCACCGGCCCGCGAAGCCGGCGTGCCGTTCCAGACCGTCGGCACCCGCCACTTCGAGCGCCTCCGCCCTCCCGGCGGCCCCGGCGGCGCCGTCGCTCTCATCGGTCCCCGCGCATCCGGCGACGCCGCCGAGGTGCTGGCGCGCGTGGGTCCGGCCTGGCTGCTCCACGGCATCGTCTACCCGGGCAACGCCGGCATGGCGATTCGCTCGGCCGAGGTGAGCGGCGCGGCGGGCATCTTCATCGATGCGGCCTTCGACCACGCGAAACGCCGCGAGGCCCTGCGCGCTTCGATGCGAGCAGACCGCTTCCTGCCCGTTTTGTGGTCCGCGGCCGAAGACACCCTTTCCGCCGCCCGCGAGGCCGGGCGGCGCATCCTGGCGTTGGAAGACGTGGGCGACGTGGCGCCCTGGGAGGCGGACCTCACCGGACGCGTCCTCTTCATCGTGGGCGGCGAGCACTCCGGAGTCCCGCCCACGATACTGGCGCACTGCGACACCGTGGTGCGAATCCCGATGCAGGGCTTCATCCGTTCGTACAACCTCCAGGCAGCGGTCGCGATCGCAGCGGCGGAGCGATTGCGTCAGCAGGCGCTGGCTGGGGCGGGCGCATGAACCGCGAAGCCAGCCTCCTCCCGCCCTTCATTTCGCCCCGCAACTCGGCGCGCTGGCCGACCGGCCTGCTGATCCTGACGGTCGCCGTTGCCTGGGTGGCGGCCGGAATCGACCTCCAGGACGTGTGGCTCCTGGTGAAGGCGCTGCGCGGTGCAAACATCGACGCGGACCTGCGATACGCCCAATTCAAGGCCACTGGCTGGATGTTATGGATCCAGGGCAGCCTCTTCGTGGTAACGAGCATCGCCTTCGTGGGCTGGCTCTACCAGGCGCGCGTCAACGTCCGCGCACTCGGTATGCGGCGCATGCGCTACGGCCGCGGCTGGTGCATCTGGGGCTTCCTGATGCCGGCGGTAAACGTCTTCCGGCCCTACCAGGTCGTGCGCGAAATCTGGAAGGCCAGCGACCCCGCGTCGCTCGACCCCTTCCAGTGGCAGAGCCTGCAGACGCCGTGGCTCGTCTCGCTGTGGTGGGGTGCCTTCCTGGCTGCCGCCAGCCTGCACCTACTGGCGCTGCTCACGAGTCTGGGTACCGACGTCAACCTCCAACAACTCGTACTCTCTCGCTCACTCACGCTTTTCGCCGACGTGGCGCTGGGCCTGGCCGCCGGCGTCTCCATCTTTCTGGTGACCCGCTTGAGCAAGGCCCAGGAAAACAAGTGGGCCCTTCAGTCCAACCCTCCGACCTGATGGTCCGAAGTCCACAGGTGCGGTATACAGACTCCATGGCGCGCTGGCGGTGGTTTTTTGTGTTCGGGTTTACCCGGTATCGGGCCGGGGCCGGAGGGGGTGCGTAAACGCACAGCGAGCCGAGTGCTTACCCGAAGGCCCCGAGAGAGATCTCGGGGCCTTCGCTTTTCTGGAGACGCGACGTGCAAGACGAGACAAACGACCGCATCGAAGACCGAAATCTCACCGGCCTGCGCCCGCTGCTGCCGCCGCGGGCCCTGAAGCAGCAGCTCCCGATCTCCGAACGGGCCGCCAACACCGTGGTGGCGGGGCGCCAGGGCATCCGCGACATGGTCCACGGCCGCGACGCAGACCGGCTCCTGGTGATCGTCGGGCCCTGCTCCATACACGACCCAGAGGCCGCTCTCGAATACGCGGAGCGTCTGCGGCGCACGTCCCAGCCGCTGGCCGAGCGGCTTCACGTGGTGATGCGCACCTATTTCGAAAAGCCGCGCACCACTGTGGGCTGGAAGGGTCTGATCAACGATCCGCACCTGGACGGCAGCTGCGATGTCTCCGCTGGACTGGAGAGAGCGCGCCGCGTGCTCCTGGACATCAATGAACTGGGAATTCCTTGCGCGAGCGAGCTACTCGATCCTTTCACACCCCAGTACGTGGCCGACCTGCTCGCGTGGGCGAGCATCGGAGCGCGAACCACCGAGAGTCAGACTCACCGCGAGCTGGCAAGTGGTCTGTCGATGCCGGTCGGGTTCAAGAACGGAACCGACGGCGACCTGGCTGCGGCTCACCATGCGATGATCGCTGCACGTCACGCCCACAGCTTCCTGGGGATTACCGCCGACGGGCTCTCTGCCGTGGTGAGCAGCAGCGGAAACCCCGACCGACACGTGGTGCTGCGCGGCGGAACGGCCGGACCAAACCACGACGCGGGGAGCGTGGCCGGGGCCGCTGCTCGAGTTGCCGAAGAGGGGCTCGCCCGCCCGGTGATGATCGACTGCTCACACGACAACTCGCGCAAGGACCCGGCACGGCAAGTCGCGGTGTGCCGTGATGTCCTTGCGCAAGTACGGCACGGAACACCCGAGATCCTGGGCGTTATGCTGGAAAGCAACCTCGAATCCGGCAACCAGGGGTGGAGCCCGGAACAGACCCTGCGCTGGGGAGTCTCGATCACGGACGCCTGTCTCGGCTGGGACGACACGGCGGACCTCCTCAACGAAGTCGCGGACGCCGTGAAACTCTCCGTCTGAGCTGCGCCGGCACCCCGCTCCGGTCTCAAGCAGTCGGTAGGATTCGCCGACATTGGGGCTTGAGCTACCCCCACGGCGGGGGTCTCGGCTAGCGGAGCGGTCGCGTATCCCCGATCCTTCCGCCTCGCCCCGCTGGCCGGCCGCTCGACAGGAGACTGTGTGGAGATCGTGCTCGCACGCCATGCCCAACCGGACTGGGAGCCCACCGGACGCGCAGTTGACGATCCCGGACTCACGCAGCTCGGCCATGAGCAGGCAAAGCTCACCGCCGAGTCGCTGTCGGATCAGCGCTTCGATGCGTTCTACACGAGCCCCCTGCGAAGGGCAATCGAGACGGCTCAGCCCATTTCGGACGCCCTCGGCATCAGACCCAAGGTCCGATCTTGGCTGCGGGAACTCGGCCTTCCCTCGATGCAGGGCTTTACCGGGGAGCAGGTACAGGCGTTTTTTCGGGAGGCGAACGCTCGAAACCTCGACCAGTGGTGGGACGCCATGCCGGGCGGCGAGAGCTTCCGTCATTTCTACGAGCGAGTGTCGAGCGGTATCGAGGGAATGCTCAAGGGAGACCATCGCCTCGGCACCCACGAGGTCTTCGGTCATCGCATCTGGCGCCTGCCCGAAAGCCGCGAGCGGATCCTCATCGTCGCCCACGAGGGCACCAACGCCGTGCTAATCTCGCATCTTCTGGGGATCGAGCCGGTTCCCTTTGCCTGGATGCGCTTTTCGCACGCCTGGGCGGGAATCTCGGTGGTGCATACCCTCGAGGTCGCAGGGGGGGCAGTGTTCGGCGTCGAGTCCTTCAACCGCACAAATCACCTCGCTTCGCTTCGCACGCATCCAGGATGGCTGCGGGACGGACGGACCCAGTCGTAAACGCGCTGCTGGAGGGGGAGAACCCGCTCCAGCGAGCTTCAAAATACCAGAAGGAGTTCAACACCTTGTCGGATCGAGCTTCGGGAACCTCATTGATCGTAGCCGCGGTGATCATCGGTGCCGCAATCGTCGCCAGTAGCTGGATGCTCAAGGCATCCATCGACGCTGGCTCCGCGCAAATCACCGCAGCGGCGGGCCAGATGGAGGAGCTGACCGCCAAGCTCAACGCCCCGCCGCCCAAGCCCCAGGCCGCGGCGCGGCCAAGCCGCCCCAATCCCAACAAGAAGTACACAGTGGATATCGGCGGCTCGCCGACCCGTGGGCCGGACTCGGCACCGGTGAAAATCGTCGAGTGGTCTGATTTCCAATGTCCCTTCTGCAGCCGTGTCGGCCCGACGCTCGACCAGATCGAGGAAACGTACGGCGACCAGGTGCAGCTCGTCTTCAAGCACATGCCCCTCGCGTTTCACAAGCAAGCGCTCCCGGCACACGCCGCTGCCGAGGCTGCCGGAATGCAGGGAAAGTTCTGGGAGATGCACGACATGATCTTCGCCAACCAGCGCGAGCTGACCGAAGCCAACTACCTGGCGTACGCCACTGAACTCGGGCTGGACACCGAGAAATTCAAGGAAGACCTGGGTTCGGACACCGTCGGAAAGCGCATCGCCGCAGACAAAGCCCAGGCCGGGAAGCTCGGCGTAACGGGGACTCCGGCCTTTTACGTAAACGGTCGCTTCCTGTCCGGAGCTCAGCCTTTCGCGAGCTTCAAGGCCATGATCGACAAAGAGCTCGCGAACTAGCGGAAAGCCTCAGCCCCGGCCGAATCTCCGGAACCGGCTTCTGGGGCTCACCGGACGGGCCGGGAAGCAACCGGACTCTGTCGGACCCTCCGCAGGGCCGATGAGGCTTGGGAACACCTCCAGCAACTGTTGGAGGCCGCCTCCTGACCGCCTAGCCGAGCCCCGCGGCGTCGCGGGCAGCCGCGAGCACCGGGGCACCGATGGCGCGGGCGCGGCGGGCGCCCCCTTCGAGAATCACCTCGATATCGTCGGGGCGCTTCTCTAGCTCTTCGCGGCGAGCGCGCATCGGGGCGAAGTGGTCGAGGATCCGAGCCAGCAGGTCCTTCTTGACGTCGCCGTAGCCGAGCCCGCCGGCCTTCGCGCGTCCGAACATCTCCTCGCGCTCGTCGGCGCTGGCGAAGACCGACCAGAGCTGGAAGACGGCCTGACTCGTGTCCTTCGGGTCCTCGACCGGCGTCGAGTCGGTTACGATCGCCATCACCGCCTTCTTCAGTTTCTTCTCCGGCCAGAACATGCGCAGCGTATTGTCATAGCTCTTGCTCATCTTGCGGCCATCCACACCGGGTACGACAGCCACATCCTCCAGGATGTGCGGCTCGGGCAGGCGGAAGACCTCCGTGGCGTAGGCGTGATTGAAGCGCGCCGCGATGTCGCGCGTCATCTCGAGGTGCTGCTTCTGGTCCTGGCCGACGGGAACCAGGTCCGAGTTGTAGAGCAGGATGTCCGCTGCCATCAGCACCGGATAGGCAAAAAGCCCGTGGTCCACGGGAATACCGTTGGCAATTTTGTCCTTGTAGGACACCGACCGCTCGAGGAGGCCCATCGGCGTCACAGAGCCCAGGATCCACTGGAGCTCACAGACCTCCGGCACGTCGGACTGCCGGTAGAGAATCGAACGCTCCGGATCGATGCCGCACGCCAGGTAATCGAGGGCCACGTCGCGAACGAGGCGACGGCGCTCGGCGCCATCGCGGACGGAGGTCATCGAATGATAGTCGGCGATGAAATAGAGCCCCTCACCCCTGTCCTGGAATTCCACGTGCTGGCGCAGCGCGCCCAGGTAATTGCCGATATGGAGTTCACCCGAGGGCTGGATTCCGGAAAGGACGCGCACCCCTATACCTCGTCCACGAACGTCAGCCAGTGGTGGAACGCCTCGTCTTCGCCATTCGACACCGCGACGAAGCGGTCGCGCAACCGCGCGGAGACCGGGCCGGGCGCTCCCTCGCCCACCGGCCGCCCGTCGATCGACTCAACGGGCCAGACGCCGGCCGTCGTACCGGTGAGGAAGACCTCGGCAGCCCCGGCCAACTCGTCGGGCCGCACCTGCGACTCGGTGCAGGCCAACCCGTCGTGCTTCGCCAGCTCGAGGATGGAGCGGCGCGTCACGCCCAGCAGCACGTGGCGCTCGGGCGGTGTGCGAAGGGTCCCCGCCGCGTCGACCCAGAAAACGTTCGACGTCGGCGCCTCGGCGATGAAGCCCTCCTCGTCGACAAGCAGGATGTCGTCGAAACCGCGCTTGCGCGCCCGCCACTTCGCAATCATCGGCGAGGCATAATTTGCGGCGACCTTCGCCTGGGGTGGCACGATGTCGTCACGCCGGTTGCGCCGCTCCTTCTCGATCCAGAGCCGCGCCGTGGAACGCGACTTCCACTCGCCGGAATTGTGCTCGACGACATCGCGCACAGGATCGTACGCCGCAATGGCTACCGACACGCGCGGGTCCTGCGGCACCACGTCCACCTCGACCGAGGGCAAGAAGGCGCTCATCTTCACCGCCCGAGCACCCGGGTTCACCCGCACCGTCTCGACGACACCGGCCTCGAGGGCCTCGCGGCCGAGCGTGAGCGGCAAGCCGACCAGCTCGGCAGATTGCAGGAAGCGATCCACGTGTTGGCCGAGGCGAAAGATGGCGGTGCCCCTCGGGGACGGGTGGAGGCTCATATAGTCGAAGACGAGTGACCCCCGCTGGAGGCTGTGCGAGAGGACGTGGACGGTCGCCTCCTGCCACGGGACCAGCCCGCCGTCGATCCAGATCTGCCGGTCAGGCGGGGGCCGGGAGGCCTGCTGCGACACGGCGAGAACATAGCGGGCCCCCGCGGGAAAGGGGTGGCCTCGAGATCTCAAGTTTTTGGGTCAGCTCCCGATTTTCTCGATAAATGAGTGAGATCCAGTGCCACCTGTATGGCCCTGATGCCTACTTACTCTTCAGGAGAGAACAACTGTAATGCCCACCTCCATCCGACGAGTCAGTAGCGCCGTTTTCGAGTTGTACCGCGAAATGACGATCAGCGCGTTGCGGCTGCTTCCCGGCCGCAACTAAGCGCCCCCGCGCCCCGCACCAGCCTCTCCGGCGGCCGCCTCATGGGCGGTCTCCCCTGCTGCGTCCGCCTCCTCGCAGCGATCGGCCGAATAAATGCGGTCATCGGCACGCCTGCGCGCCTCACGGTCGAACTCGGCCCGACGCAGTTCCAGGAGCTTCGGCTCGTTCAGCTTTACCCAGGTCCGCGCGGCGAGAACCAGAGCGAAGAGCCAGACGACCCCGGTCATGAGCAGGAAATCGACGGAGCTGAAGCCCAGGATCGTCGGCTGGTAGCGCGTGACGATATCGACTGCCTTCAGTAGAAAGCCCACGATCAAAGTGCCGCTCCCCACCAGGACGAGCAGATCGATGAGCGGCAGGATCCCCACGCACCCATCCTATGCCCGCTCCGGGCAGGCGGCAACGCAGCGGCTGGGGGCCCGGCAACTGGCGGCGAGCCCCCAGGGGATCGCGCATACTTCACCGCGCCGGCCCCGGCCGATGGGATTCGGCCAAGGAGACACCCCGTGAGTGAATTACACGCCCGGCGCATCGAGATGCTCGAACGCTTCATCGAGGCCAACGACACCGCCAGCCACCTGCACGACTGGACCGGCCTGCGGCCCTTCTATACCGAGGACGCCGACTACCACTATGACACCGGCGCCGTGCGCACCGAGGCCCACGGCCCGGACGAGATCGTCAACCGGGTCTTCGTGCGCGACCAACTCGGCTGGATGAACTGGACCTACCCCTTCGAGAGCTACGCCGTGAACGGCGAACACGCCTTCACCCGCTGGTGGAACCGCGGCCCGGGCACCCGGCCCGATGGGAGCTTCTACCAGGTGATCGGCATGTCCTACATCCGCTTTGCGCCCGAGAGCGCGCTCTTCGCCGAGCAGATCGATCTTTTCGACCTGGGCGTCCTCGTGAAGCTTTGCGACGAGATCCCCGACGAACTGCTGCTTCCCGTCATGAGGGAAAAGCAGCTCCCGGTGATGCGAAAGCTCGTGGCAAACACGCTCGGGTCCTAGCTCCCCGTCGAGAACCCGCTGCAGACCCATCGCCACAACAAGGCTCGGAGCCGATCGTCTGCCGGTGTGCTCTCGCGGATTCATGGAATCCGCTCCCGGCCGCGGGGTACCTTCCGGGCAAAGGAGGGGGTCGCGACGCGGCCCCAGCAAGCGCGCTCCGGCTAGCGCTTGCCTCCGCCGAAGAGGCCCTCGAGCCCCTGGCGCAACAGCTCCCGGCCAACATCTTCGGGCTTGGCCGGAGCAGGCTGCCCGGAAGGGGCGTCTTCCCGCGTCTTGCCACCCAGCGCGCCGCTCAGTGCATCCACGAGCAGTTCGCGCCCCGCCGAGGCCGCGATACTCGAGACGTCCGGCACCACCGCCACCTGGGACATCTCGCCGCGCAACGCGACGGGAATCTCAATTCGCCCTGAAGGTTGCCGCAGGTAACGCAACGGCGGCGCGGCGGCAACGAGTTCCTGGCTCAGCGCCGGCGAAAGCACCATCTGCGTCTTCACGTCGACCACACCGCCGAGTGAAACGCGACCCTCACCCTGCAGGTCGTAATCCGCCGTGCGCAGCGCGAAATCTCGAAGCAGCAGCCAGCCATCGCGAATCCGCAATCGGCCGCTCATCGCCTGGAACGGCGCCTCCTCGGTGCCAAAGAGCCGCGGATGGGAGTTCACGAACTGCACCAACCCGCCGCCGCGAAGGCTCGGGAGGCCCCCGAGAGCGGTGAATAGCTGACGGGCCGGATTGAACTTTCCGAGAGTGCCGTCCTCGATGCGCAGTTCACCCGTACCCGCGAGTGCGCGCTCGATCTCCTTCCAGTTCGAACCCGCGCCGTTCACGGAAAGGTCGCCGGAAAGTGCACCCGAAAGCAGGTCCGCCGCGGGTTTCGACCGCGTTGCCACCAGCTCTTCGATGCGCATCTGCGCAAGCTCCGCCGAGCCGTCGAACGCCGAGCGCTCGAGATCGTAGTGGCCGCGTGCGACGAGCTGGCCCTGGAAGGCGTCCACCGAGAACCGGTCGACCGTGATGCGTCCGCCGGCCACGCCCGCCTCGACGCGGAGGTTCCGGTAGGGCGCCCCGGTGTAGACCCCTTCGGGAGAAGTCAGCGCGAGCGTGCCGTTCACGCCGGACTCCGGGAAGCGAAACTGACCCTTCACGTCGAGATCGCGCAACCGATCGCCGGAATCTCCGGCGCCAAAGGCCTCCGGCGCCACGCTGTCGGCCTTTGCCGTGAAGGCGAGCCGCGGCGCGTCGAAATCCGTGACCGAGCCAGTGACACGTACCGCTGTCTCGCCAACGACGAGTTCTGCCTTGTCGACGACGAGGGCACCGTCCTTCCGGCTACCCCGCAGGCCGAGGTCGAGCGCGACGCCCGCCGGCTTATCGAACGCACCGCCGTAGCGCAGCGCCGCCTTCCGGGCGTCGATGTTCGCGGTGTACGCAAGTGCGTCGAGCGTTCCCTGCGCTTGCGCCTGGACGGACACGGCGCCCGAGCCCGCAAGCGCGGCGGGAGCAAACGACAAGCGAACCAAGTCGCCGATTTCGAGCGGGTCCAACCCGAGCGAGAGGTCCAGACGGACAGAACCCGCTCCCAGCGGTCCCGCCGTACCCGAAAGCACGAGGTTCGGGCTCTTCGCCCCCGCAACAGCCGCAGAAATCTCGAACTCCACGGGCTCGGAAGGCCGGTAGGAAGGGATGCTCACGTCGAGCGCTTTCACCTCGAAGGTCGCGGGTGGCTCGGCCGTGCGGTCGATGAACGTGAGTTCGCCGTCGCGGACGTCCACCAGCGAGATCTGGAATTCGCGCGGCGCCTCTTTTTTTGCACCGAGTTCGGTCGGGGCTCCGGCAGGCCCATCACTGGACGCGCCTCCGGCCAGGCCATCGGTCGAAAGCCCGTTCGCCGTCTGGATCACGGTGATTCGCGGCGAGCGCAGGATGACGCGCGTCACCTCGATCCGGCCAAAGAGCGCGGCCAGCAGGTTCACACGGACATCGACCACCTTCGCAGTGAGCAGGTCCGGCCTGTCTTTCGCAAGCGCTGCGTCTTCACCCACGCGCAGGTCGGCCACCCGCACTCCGAAACCACCCGCCCAGGAAATCCCCACCTCGCCGAACGAAACCGGACGGCCCAGGGCCTGTTCCACACGCTCTTCCACCGCCGTGCGGTTTGCATCCACGAAGGCGTCGAGGTTCGCAATGGCGAGCACAACCGCCCCGATCAGCAGTACCAGCACCCCAGCCACGAGGGTGAGCCCCTTCCGCATGCCGACTCCTTTCCGCTTCGTCCGACGCGGGGCGGACCATAGCTCCTGGATCTGATTTGGACTGCCGCCTCGCGGAGCCGCGAGAGGGCGCGCCCGCGGGGAAATCCAGAAAATCCTTGCCTTAACAAGACAATGGGTGCAAGTTGAAAACACGGAACGTCACGCGCCCACGGCCCCAGAGCCTGCCGTCCTTCCGTGCTACCCGATGGACGCGAGACGTCCCGGGGAGACGAACGCATGAACATTGCCACCCGACTCAAGCAGTACCTCGATGCTTCGGGGATCAGCTACGAGTGCATCCACCACGCCCCCACCACCACGACCCTGGCCGCGGCCCGCGAGGCGCGGGTAGCGGCCAAAGACGTCGCCAAATGCGTCTTGCTCGGCGACGACCGGGGGTACCTGCTGGCCATCCTTCCGGCCTCGCACCGCCTCGACCTGAACGAGATCGAGCGGCAGCTCGACAGGCGCCTTGCCCTCGTCGACGAGGAGGAGACCAAACAGGTCTTCGCCGACTGCGCGCTCGGCGCCGTACCGGCCATGGGCAAGGCCTACGGCGTTCCCACGATCCTCGACCACCGCTTGCTCGACCTGATCCACCTCTACTTCGAGGCGGGCAACCACGAAGACCTGGTGCACCTGAGCGGCTTGGCCTTCCGGGCGCTGCTGGCCGACTCCGAGTTCGGCGAGATCAGCCGGGCGAACTAGCCTCGCGTGCAGAAGCGTGGCGGCCCACACACCCCGGGAGTACGCCTTTTCACCGGACGGGGCGCTACTGCTCCACTCGGCGTTCAGCAATCCGGTGGACGCGCGCGCCCGATCCCAAGGAAAAAGATTGCAGAGCAGAGGCACTCGCGCTGGCAAGAGGAACACGGGGTCTACGAGCCGATCGACCGAGCAGGGGCTCGATATCGCCAGTCTCGAGAAGGCCAGCTCGGAAAAATTGGGAGCAGTTCAGGGGGTTGGGGAGTACCACCCGCGTTCTGGCGCGACCGACGAGCCGGCGTTCCGTCAAGGGGGCCCGGGAAGCCCACAAGAGGCGTCATCGAGGACGAGCCGGACCGTCTTCGTCAGCTCGGCCAGCCGGAAGGGCTTCTGGAGATAGGGGACATCCTTCGGCAACAGGGTTCCCGAACGCCCGGACCAATTCGAATAGCCGGAAATGAAGATGACCTTGATATGGGGGTGACTCCCCCGCAAGCGTGCATACAGCTCCGGCCCGCTCACCATCGGCATCACGACGTCCGAGACCAGTAGATCCACCTCCCCCCGGTGCTCCTCCATTACCGCCAACGCTTCGGCACCGTTCGCGGCCTGCAGAACCTTGTAGCCGGACGCTTCCAAATTGCTGCTCAGGACGTCGAGGATGCTCGTTTCGTCTTCTACGAGCAGGATCGTCTCACAGTTGCCGGGCTGCGCGAGTGGCTCGCCATCGAACTTCGAAACGGCCTCCGGTTCCACCTCGCACTGCGGCAGGAACACCTCGAACGTCGTCCCGCGGCCCAATTCGCTCTCGAACCGGATGAGTCCCCCGGCTTGCTGCACGATTCCGTAGACCGTCGCCAGACCGAGTCCAGTCCCCTGCTCCCTTTCCTTGGTCGTGAAAAACGGTTCGAAGATGCGCTCCTGGATTTCCGGCGCTATTCCCGACCCGTCGTCCGATAGCGCCAGCGTGACATAGCGGCCCGGTCGGAATTCGCCCTTCCAGGCTGGGTCATCGGCCTCCAGCTGCTTTCGGCCAACCCGGATCATGAGGTGCCCGCCCGAGATCATGGCATCCCGGGCGTTCACGGAGAGGTTCACGATCACCTGCTCGACCAGACCCGGGTCGGCTTCCACGAAGCTGAGTTCGTCCGGAAGTTCTACATCCAACAGGATGTGCTCACCGATCAGACGCCTCAGCATCTGCTCCAGATTCGAGACGAGGCCGTTGAGATCAAACACCCGGGGCTGCACGACCTCGCGGCGGCTGAAGGCCAGCAGCTGCCGCGTGAGGTTGCCTGCCCGGTCGGAGGCCTGGATGATCTCGTAGGCCAGATCACGCGGCTGCTGACCGATCTCGGTGCCCAGGAGCAACTCGGTATTGCCGCGAATGACTGTCAGCAGATTGTTGAAGTCGTGGGCGATCCCACCGGCGAGATTTCCCACGGCCTCCATCTTTTGGGCCTGCCGCAACTGCTCGCTCCGCTCCGCCAGCTCCTCCTTGAGCACATTGATGCGGTCAGCCAGTGCGAACGATGACAGGACTCGCTCGCTGGCCATCGCGATCTCGACGCCGACCAACATCTGGAACCAGTCGAGCCCCGTGTATGAGAAGAGCGAGGGGATGAAGAACAGCAGTGGAAAGGGGGCGATGAACACGACGGGCAATGACCAGGAGAGCAGGAAGAGCCGTGCGGGCCGGAACCCCTCCCGCAAGCGTACGACGCCCGCCACGACGAAGAGGAGGACGAGCAGCCCGAGCAGCGCGTTGAGCACCACCTGGCCCACCACCTGGCTTCCGAAGACCATCGCCGGAAAGAGGGCAATGCACAGCCACCCGAGACCGCGCAACAAGGTGTCGAGGGGGCCCGAGCGCCCGCGGGTCTGGAGGAAGTGGCGGGTATATTGTGCTCCCAGGAAGCCGGTAGCCGCCATCCCGCTCCACATGCGCAGCAGCCGGTCACCCCCGAAATGCCACATCTCGAAGTCCACGCCCGTCAGCGCCGCCAGCAGAACGCAAACCGCCACCGTCTGCCCTGCGTAGTAGGCGTAAATCACCTCGCGCGTGGTAAAGACGAGGATCAGGTTGTAGGCGGCTAACGCGGCCAGGATCCCGAAGAGCAGGCCCTGCCACCAGTTCGCCTCCGTGGCGTTGCGGAAGTAGATCTTGTCCGTCGAGAGGTAGACCGGAAAGTCCTGGGTGGCGGGACTCGAGATACGAACGGTGTAGGTCTCGACACTGCGCGATGAAATCGAGAGGAAAAAACTGGGCACGGCCGTGCGCAGCGGACGATCTTCCGGTGCGACGACATTGCCCGAGCGTTCGATGCGTCCCATTGTCGCTGGCGACGATCCAGAAACCAGCTCGACGGAGTGGGTCGCGTCGGTACCCACCGTGAGGATCATATCGGCGCGCTCATCACTCGCGTTTCGCAACGCGAATCGAAACCAGCGCGCCCCATCCGCCATGCCCAGGCGCATTCCATCCCTGGGCGGGTGAAGCCGGTCCGTGTGCCGCCCGGCAACCACCGCTTCGAACTGCAGTGTCGCCTGCGGGTCTTCGAGCACCTCCAGAAACGGTTCGAGCGAGGCCCTATCCAGCGAGGTGGAGACATCAAAGGGCTCGGCCGCGCGTCCTTCCCACCCGAACAACAGGATCAGGACGCTCGTCAAGCCAACACATAGGATGTGCGCGCTCTGTCTCTGCACCAGGCTCCAATCCGGGCTTCCGCGGGATCCGGCACCCAACGATATCACCATCCAGAGCGCCCGGATTCGAACCCTTGACCTGCCCCCCCTCGGACCGATCCAACGCCTGTGTTGGGACCGAGCGGGGGAGAGCAAGCTGCCCAGGAAGCACGCTGACTGCAGGCGCAGGGGCTGAATCGACAGCAGCCGTGTACAGCAGCCGCCCGCCGGACTCGATGAGGTTCCACGCCGGTCTGTCGATGCTGCACCGCGTGGAACCGGTCGGGCAGAGAGCTTCCGATGCTTGTCGCCCGCTGGCTCGAGCTGGCGTTTCGAATGCTGAAACGCGCTCATCCTGCCATCTACCCACGCTCCGCGGATCGCCTCAAACGGTGAATCCAGGCGATGGAAATCGTATTTCTAACTGTTTGAAATTCCGATAACATCGGTATCGCGACAGCGCATCGATACATGGCTCGAGAGAGCGAGAAGGAACGCGGAGACTCACCCTCAGCGGCGTGCCAGAGAAAACCGCCGATCTGTTGCATCGCAAGCCATCAACGGGGCCGCCGATCGCATTTTCGCAGCAAAGGGACCGGAGCACTCCCGCATGCGCAAAATTGCGGACGAGGCCGACATTCCCGCGTATTTGCCGCTGCGATGGCTATCCCTCGGCATCTCACTTCACACACTGGGTCGATCAGAGAATGGAAGCGCCCGGTGAAGCCGTGCCCGATCGGCTGGAAACTCAGCGCCATCGAGCAATATCTTCTCGAGAGAAGGGCAACATCAAGGAGGCCTGACCATGGGAAAGCTCCTCTGGGAAACGATACAGCGATCCCTCACGGGACCGATCATGCCGGAAGAAACATTCGAGACAGAACTCCTTCCGAATGCACTCGAATTCCTCCAGGAAAAACACAAGATCGAATGGAATCCGGATGAACCCGTCATGATCGACCACGACATGGCAGATGCCGTCTTCGAGGCGGGCAAAGAACTGCTCCTGGATGTCGGGCTCTACTGCAAGAACACCAAGCGGATCGTCAAATTCACCCAGGAGGAGATCGAAGAAGCCGTCATCACTGCAAAACACGAGATAACGCTCGGGCAGGAACGTCAGGCCGTCACTCTCTCACCCAGAGCGCCGGGCGATGAGCAGCACCCCTATTGCTTCAATCAAGCCGGCGCCTTTACGACGAATGTCGAGCTCTACAAGCAATACGCCATGACGGTCATGCAAGAGCCGACTTGTGACGGTGTAATTCCAATTCCCCTGTTTTCCGTTGGCGACATGAAAAACATCGCGGATACCCCCGCGCAGACATTCGTCTGTCTCACCGAAGCACGAATCATGAACGAGGCGGCGAGCTGGTCTGGAAAGCCCGGCCTGTTCTTCGGGATCCCCATGAGCGCAACGACGCCGCTCACGCTCATGAACACATTCGTGTCCGGCCTCTACAACAAGAACAACTGCACCTTGCCCATCCAGATCCTTCAGGACATGCGGATCGACTACGATCGCTTGAATCTCGCCTACTTTGCCGACCTGAACGATATCGAGCCGTGGATGAGCTCTTCCCCCACGTTGTACGCCTATCTCACCGGCCCCGAGCAGGGTGCAATGGAGATCATCGCCCACACACTGGGAATGCTCGCCTACTCGGGCGGCACCCTCACGCAGGCGATGTCCCTCTCGGTACATGGCTCCTATACCGGAAACGACATCACCTGGTGCAACTCTGCAGCCGCGCTTGCGGCAGAACGGAATCTGAAGCTGCCCTGGATCTCGTTCGGCAGCACGGGCAGCGCCACCCAATTGAACGGTGAGTCCGGAGCCTTTTGTGAGGACGACTGGTACGACACGGCGATCGCGGTCATCAACGCCTGCATCTCGGGCATGGAGGGGCTGTGGCTGGCGGGTGGTTCATCGGGCATCGAGGCTCGCTGGGCTGGTGAAATCGCACGAGCTGCTGCACATCTCACTCCGAAGGAAGGCGCAGAGATGATCAAGAAAATCACGGCAACCGAGCGAGAACCCGCTCCCCCCGCGGTGCCGCTGCACGAAGTCTATGACTTGAAGACGATGAGACCCAAGCAAGAGATCGTCGATCACTACAAAAAGTTCACGAGAATCTTCATGGACCTGGGCCTCGACTACCCGACCTGGCACTGCTAGCGCATTGCGAACCAGGAATGAGCGGCCGAACCGGGAATGAGCGGCCGAACCGGGGGAAGAATGCAATGGCGGCAATTGCAGATCTGCGACAGCTGGTGAACCTTTGGGATCCAGGAAAATACAGCTTGAACTTCCTATCTGCCCCGGACATTCCAGCGGGAGACGAGGTCCTGAGCATCCCCATTCTTGGCGACGACTCCGAGCTTCAACGACTTTTCGGTGACGGCCTGCGGTTTGCCGTCCATGGGATTGGCGGTGTGGCCAGCCCGGGCGTCCCACAACACATGTTTTTCAGGCTCAAAGGGATCGGCGTCGTCGTTCTCGATGCGCACCGGACACCAGCAGCCAGCATCTGACCTGGAGGCACCCCTGTCTCACCGAAAGATCTCGATCCGATTCGAGGAGCCACCCGCTCGGATCAGTGGCGGCCAAATCGCCAAGCCGCCGCGGTACAATGTCCAGAGCTTGGCGAGTCCGGTATCGGTGTGAGCGCCTCCGGTTCGCCTTCCGCCACACCAACGCCGTGAGGTAGCGGCCGAAAAAAACGCGAATCTTGCATCGAGGCGCAGGGAAAAGCGCTCAAAGAGGACGAGAAGCAGCATGAACGGTCAGGCCGTCGTTGTCGGAGTTGGAGAGTCGACGTACTACAAGCACGGTGAGGCTCCCGACACGGAGTTCCAGCTCGCCTGCACGGCAATCTGCCGTGCGGCGGAGGATGCCGGGCTCGAGCCGAGCCAACTCGATGGCCTGATCTCGTACATGGATTACCGGAACAGCCCTCTGCGCATCGCTGCGGCGCTGGGATTCGACGAGCTGCGCTGGTCGGCAACCCCGTGGGCCGGCGGCGGCAACAACTCCTCTGCCTCGGTCCAGTTCGCTGATGCGGCCGTCTGCGGCGGCTACGCGAACTACGTGGTCGTGTTTCGCGCCCTGGCCCAGGGCCAGTTCCAGCGCCTGGGCTCCGGCGCGGGTCTTCTATCCGGCGCGGCGCCGGAGGGCCTGTCCTGGGGCCTGCCCTACGGCCTGGTGACGCCGGCGCAGGAATGCGCGCTGCAGACAGCGCGCTGGATGCACGACCACGGGGTCTCCCAGGAGGCACTCGCCAGCATCTCGCTCGCCTGCTACGCGAATGCCCAGCTCAACCCACGCGCCGTGCGCTACGGCAGACCGCTCACCCGCGAGACCTACCACGCTTCGCGCTGGATCGTCGAGCCCTTCCACCTATATGACTGCTGCATGGAAAACGACGGCGCCGCCGCACTGATCATCACGTCGCCTGAACGTGCAGCGGATCTGCCGGGCAAGGCGGTGCCGATTCTTGCAACCGCCCAGGGCCTGGGACCGGATATCGGCATCACGGCCTTCCAGCCGCGCTGGTTTCCGAACATGTACTACGAAAACGTGGGCCGCATGATCTGGGAACGTGCCGGTGTCAAACCGACCGACGTCGACGTGCTCCAGCTCTACGAAAACTTCACGGGACCCGTGGTCATGGCGCTCTGCGAAATGGGCTACTGCAAGCCGGAGGAGGTAGACGCTTTCGTAGCCGACGGCGCACTCGAGGGTCCGGATGCACGGCTCCCCTTCAACACGAGCGGTGGCAACATCGCCGAGGCGTACATCCACGGGCTCGAGATGGTCGTCGAGGCCGTCCGCCAGTCGCGTGGCGAATCGACCTGCCAGGCAGCAAACGTCGAGCTGTCGCTCGCGGTCGGCGGTCCGGGCTACGCGCCCGGAAGCGCTGTCCTGTTCGGGGCAGCCTCGTGACCACGCGAAACTTCACTCACGCAGACACCGGAGCCGAAACATGAGCCGCTACCTCGGGGACGACTGGATCCTGCCGACTCTGACACCGAATAACACACCCTTCTTCACATCGGGGAATATTCAGATCCAGTTCTGCGAGGACTGCGGTCACGCCCAACACCCGCCGGACGATCTCTGCTACGCGTGCCAGGGGACGAACCTGGTCTTCGTCGCGTGTCCCGGAACGGGCCGCATCGAGAGCTGTGCACTCGTTCACCACCCGGTCCACCCCGCCCTGAAGGACAAACTTCCCTACGTGATCGCAATCGTCTCCATCGATGGCGCACCGGGCTGCAGCGTACAAGGCAACGTGGTTGGCTGTCCGCCCGAGACCGTGAAGATCGGACAACGCGTGCAGGCGGTCTTCGAGGAGGCTCAGCATCCGGCATCGAAGCAACAGCTCCTGATTCCCCAATGGGAACTCGTGTCCGACCGGCCGGAGGTGTGATGCAGTCGCGTTCACAGCGGGACTGAGAAACACCCGATGCAACTTCGCGTCGATATCCAGCGCCAGGGACCGCGATGCCCGTTCGCGAACGAGACACTCCAGCTGCGCCTCGAATCCGGGGAGTGCTTCTGGCTCAGGGGAAACTCGGGATCGGGAAAATCCTCGATTGCGCTCCACCTGCTTGGATTGCGGACGCTCGCCGATGCCCACTTCGAAGTGGAGTGGACGGGCATCGAACCCGAGCGCGCAGGCTTTGGCATGGTGTTCCAGCAGGGCGTCCTGATCGACAGCCTGAACGTCAGCGAAAATATCGGTCTGGCCCTGCGACGCATCGGTCGTCCCCCGTCGGACCGATCCATACGAAAGTCACTTGCCGAGGTGGGCCTCACCGGGAGCGACGCCTTGAAGATGCCCGGGCAGCTCAGCGGGGGCATGCTGCGCCGCGCTTCGCTCGCCCAGGTGCTGGCCCAGGGTCGGCCCGTGATCATCCTGGACGAGCCCTTCGTTGGGCTGGACGACGCCAACGCCCTGGAGATCGTCGCGCTGATTCGGAATCTGATGGAGCACGGCCAGGGCTTCATCCTCATCTCCCACGACACCCGGTTTTCCAAGCCCCTGGTGACACCGGGTCGCGAGGTCGAGATCAGCGCCCAGCCCGCGAAAGAACCGGCCACGCGAAAGCGAGCGACACCCCACTGGAACTTCGCCGTGCGCACAGGCATCCGGTTCGTCGACTACTTCGCGATCTCCGCACCCATGATTATATTCGCCTTCGTCGCGGCGGGGATGGCGATCAGCATGCTGTTTGCCGACCTGCTCCAGGCCACCAGCGTGGAATCCCTCAAGAAGCAGCTGGTCGAACCCAACCCATCCCTGGTAGACAAGCTGCTGGGAATTCAACTTTTCAAAGAATTCGTGGGCGATGAATTCTCCAAGATTGCCGGGGAACATCTCCCGGCCATTCGCCGCCGCATTTTCGCTCTGGGAATCTCGCGCGGCTTCGTCATCGAACTCGGCCCACTGCTGACGGCCCTTCTCCTCGCCGGGCGCATCGGCGGATCCTACGCGGGAGAGGTGAGCATGATGCAGGCCACCAACCAGAATCAGCTCCTGCGCACCCTCGGAATCTCCCCGCGGCGCTGGTCTCTCGGTCCCGCGGCAATCGCCGCCATGCTGGCGGCTCCGCTGCTCACGGCGATCGGGGTGGGGACCAGCCTCCTGATGGCAGAACTCGTGGCCCTGAACGACGCCAACCAGCTCTTCGAGAGCAGTTCGCAGTACTGGCAGACGCTGGCCGTGAAGACACTCGACTATCAGTCGCTCGGGACGTTTCCGCCCTTCGTCTGCTTCTACCACAGCCTCGTCTTCATGTTCTTGATCCTGGTCGTAGCGGAAATCGCGGGGCGCATGCGCCCGAACATCCAGCCCCGCGACGTTCCAAAAGCAATCACGTGGGCGGTGGTGGGCGCGAGCCTCGCCATCATCGCTGCCGACTGGGGACTTTCCCGGTTGTTTTTCTACCTCTCACCGCTCCAGCAACCCCTGGGCTGAGACAGACTCCAGCCAGCAGAGCGCGGCCGCTTCCCCAGCATCACAGGAGTTCCCCCATGCAGATCCATGGCCAGTGTCACGAACGCTTCGAAACCGTCCGCACAGCCTTCGAATCCAACTTCTGCGAACGCAACGAGATCGGTGCCAGCGTCTTCGTCACGCTCGAGGGTGAGCCGGTGGTCGACCTCTGGTCCGGCGCCGCCGGGCCAGACGGAGAACCCTGGCGGGAAGACACCATCGTCAACGTCTACTCGACGACGAAAACGATGGCGTCGCTCTGCGTGCTGATGCTCGCCGACCGCGGCAAGATCGAGTGGGATGCACCGGTGGCGCGTTACTGGCCGGGCTTCGAGCAGAAGGGGAAGGAGAGCGTGCTCGTGCGCCACGTGATGAGTCACAGTACGGGGCTGTCGGGCTTCGACCCCGCCGTCACCGCCGAAGACCTCTACGACTGGGACGGGATCACCGCGCACGTAGCCGCCCAGGCCCCCTGGTGGGAACCGGGCACCCGATCGGGCTACCACGCGGTCACCCAGGGCGTGCTCCAGGGCGAGATCGTGCGCCGGGTCACCGGAAGAAGCCTCGGCACCTTCTTTCGCGAGGAAGTTGCCGAACCTCTCGGTGCCGATTTCCACATCGGTCTCGACCCGGTCCACGATGCGCGTGTCGGTGAACTGATCCCGCCCGAGTTTGCCGTCGGTGAAAAACTCCCCGGCGGAGGCGAACTCAGCCAGCGCACCCTGGCGAGTTGCCGCTTGACGGGCCGAGAGCCGCTGACGAGCGCCTGGCGGCGCGCCGAGATTCCCTCCGCCGGCGGCATTGCCAGCGCCCGCGGTGTGGGCCGTGTCCACTCGGCGCTGGCCTGCGGGGGCGAAGTCGACGGCGTGCGCCTGCTCTCGCCTCGGGGCGTCGATACGATCTTCGAGGAACAGACGAACGGCACCGATCTCGTCCTGGGCATTCCGGTTCGCTTCGGAATGGGCTTCGGTCTCAAGTCCGACGGATTCCCCCTCGGTCCCAACGAACGCGTGTGCTTCTGGGGGGGCTGGGGCGGTTCCCTCGCAGTGATCGATGCGGATGCGAAGCTCACGGTCTCGTACGTGATGAACCGCATGGAGGCGAACCTGCTGGGGGAGATGCGCGGCGGGGTGCTCGTGATGGCAGCCTACCAAGCCCTCGGCGGCTGAATCGGCGGCATCGGGGCCTGCGCGGCGGCGCAGATTCGATGCCCCCCCTGTCCGTTTGGTGCCACATCCGGCAGCATGGAAGTAGCGTGTTTGCGAAAAGACCTTTCGGGTTTTCCCGCCTCGTCCGGCTGATCCTGCCCGGCGCCTGGACCGGAAGCGCCCCCGCCAAGGCCATTCCCATCGGATCTTTCTCGCTGCTCGTCGGCCTGGCCGCCGCACTCTTGGTAGCTTCCCGCCGATTCGCCGCGCGGAGGCACTCGGCGGCTCCGGGTTCTGGCGCTTGAGTTTCCACACCCCTGAATAGGAGACCCCCGATGTCGACCCTTCCCCCCCAGCGAGGCGCTGCTCCGGTTGGCGTTAGAACCGTGGAGCTTCGCGACGAAACCCGAGAGGGCCGGACCCTGCCCATCGAGGTCTGGTACCCGGCGGACGAGGCGCACCGCGGCCAGGATTTCGAACCGGCGCACATGGACCGTTTCGAAGTGGTTCCCGGTTTTCCCGAAGTCGCACAGCACGCGGTTCGCGACGCACGGCCCGCCGAGGGCCCCTTCCCGCTCGTGGCCTTTTCCCACGGTGCGACGAGCCACCGGCGCTCGGCCAGCCACCTGCTGACGCACCTGGCGAGCCACGGCTACGTCGCCGCCTCTGCCGACCACGTGGGCAACACCCTGCCCGACTTCTTCCACGACCTGACGACCGGCGCCGCATCCGGCGAGGGCCGTCTGGTCAATATGTTCGAGTCCGCCGCCGACCGGCCGCGCGACGTCGTGCAGCTGCTCGACGCGGTGCTCGGCGGAGCCGACCCCGCGCTTGCGGGCCTCGCCGACGCGGAGCGAGTCGGGACCTGCGGTGTCTCCTTCGGCGGCTGGACGAGTCTCCACGTCAACTCGATCGACCCGCGGCCGCGCGCGAGCTTTCCCATCGTGCCCGCCTGGGGTCCGGGCCCCCTCAAGACCGAGCAGCTCTCGAACCTGGTGCGCCTCGACGACTGGGGCCGCGCGGTTCCGACCTGCGTCCTTGCGGCCGAGCGCGACGCGCTGGTCATGCTGCCCGCGCTGCGCGACCTCCACGCCAAGCTGGCCGGACCCAAGCAGCTCGCCGTGCTGCACAACGCTGGCCACGTGCACTTCATCGACAAGCCCGAGGAGCGCCACGAGGAGTTGCGGACCGCTTGGTCGAGCAATCAGCTCCCGATAGACGACCCGGAAATCGACTTCGCCGCCATCGCCGAGGCCTCGCGGCCATTTTCCGAGCTGTGTTCTGCAGACCATGCACACGAAGTGGTGAAGGCGCTCTGCCTGGCACACATGGATGCACATCTCAAGGCAGATGCCGGGGCCGCCGCCTGGTTGGCCGGAGATCCTGCCGCCGACTTCACAGCACGGGGCATCGACGTCGAGATCGTCTAGGCGTGGAAGCAAGTATTTGAATGCCATCTCGGACTCGAGGCGTGCAACGTGCGCACCCGCGCAGAAATGCTCGCCCACCCCGAACGCCGGGTGACGGTTCGGCGTGCGAGCGACCCGCACCGACGAAAAACCCGCCACTTTCCAGTGCCCAGGAAATCGCGATTCCGGGTATGATCCGCGCGCAAAGCACGAACCGGCGTTCGGGCGCCTGTCGAGGTGCCTAAGCTGAGAAAGACAAACCGGATCGCCGGATTCGTGGTGGATCATGCCGGCGCCATGGCCACGCTGCTCGGCCTCGCCACGCTCTTCTTCTTCTATCCCTTGCTGAACGCGGCGCTGTCGGCCTTCGGGCAGCCGCTTCCCGGGCCGATGGTGCGCGTGGACACCAGCGCTCGGGACCTCTTCCCGGACCACCGCTTCATCAATGCCCAGGACAAGTTCGAGGGCTTCTTCGGAAATGCCTCACCCGTGGCACTCGCGCTCATCGTTGAAGAGGGGACGATCTTCGAGCCCGAAACCCTGGCCAAGCTCAAGCGCGTGACCAACGCGCTCGACGGCTGGGGGTTCGAGAGCCACACGAAGGAACGCGACGCCCTGCGCGACGAACTCGAAGACGCCGGAATCGAGGACATCGGCGAGATCCGCAAGAGGCTCGATCTCGCCTACCCGCCCTACCCGGTGAACCACGACCAGACGCGCTCCCTGCTCCACCGCAGCACCACCATGTCCACTACGGACGCCGATGGAGCCACCCATTTCGAGCCTCTCGTAGAGGCTATTCCCACGACGCAGGCCGAAGCAGACGCGCTGCGCGATCGCGCTCTCAGCTATCGGCCGGACCTGCTCGGGCAGCTCCTCACCCCGGACACGAAGGCTGCCCTGGTGAGCGTGCAGTTCGTCACGGACCGGCTCTCGAATACGGAGACCTACCGGGCAATCTTCGACCACGTCCAGGGGATCGTCGAAAGTGAGCAGGATGCCAACCACCGCATCTACGTCGTCGGCCAGCCCATCATCACCGGCTGGCTACTCCACCACGCCTGGGAAATGGGTGCCTCCGTGCTGGGTGCCGGAGTCCTGATCTTCGTTCTCCTATGGGCCTACTTCCGCCGCGCTCACGGAGTGCTGATTCCGCTGGTCGCGGCCAGCGTCACGGTCATCTGGGGCACCGGTTTCACCGGCTGGATGAACATCGCCTTCGATCCACTGGTGCTGGTGATTCCCATGCTGATCACCGCACGCGCCATCTCGCACACCGTACAGATGGCCGAACGCTTCTTCGAAGACTACGAGCGCCTCCAAGGCCAATTCGACGATCTCGAACAGGCCAAGCGCGGGGCGGCTAAGAGCGCCATGGCGGAGCTCATCGTTCCGGGGACACTCGGCATCCTGACCGATGTGGCGGGTCTCCTGGTCATCCTGGTCACCACGATCCCGCAGATGCGCAACCTCGGCATCTTCGGCGCATTCTGGGTCGCGGCCATCGTCTTCACCGTCGAGCTGCTGCACCCGGTCTTGATCACCCTGCTCCCGGCACCGCGCCACAGCGTCCACTACACGCCGCGCTGGATGAACCGTCTCATGGAGGCCCTGGGCCGCGGCGCGACGCACCCCACGGGTCGCTGGCTCATCGCGCTGGGAACGGTGCTGATCTTCGCGTCGGCCACCTACGTCGTGCTCACGCAATCGGTCATCGGAGAGTCTCGCCCGGGCACGTCGCTCTTCTGGCCGGATCACCCTGTGAATGTCTCCGTCGGTGTTCTGAGTGAACGTTTTGGCGGCGCCGACACACTGCTGGTCTACGCGGATGGGGACCGCCGCCAGGCCGTCGAAGACCAACGCGTGCTGGCAACCATGGAGAGCCTCGAACGCAAGCTCCGCGCCGAAACCGGTGCATCCCGGTCTTTTTCGTTGGTGAATCTCATCAAGGCAGTGAACCGGTCTTTCAACTACGGAGATCCGCGTTTCGCCTACATTCCGTCCGGCTCCTTTACGCGTACCTGGATCTTCCAGGTCCGTCAGGGCGCCCCGCCTGGAACACTGCGCCCTCTACTCACCGACGACGGACGTGCGGCGTCTCTCACTCTCTTCTATCCGGACCACAAGGGCGACACGATCCGGCGTGCCATTGCCACGGCCGAGCGCTTTATCGAAGAAAATCCCATCGGTGTGGTAGCGATCCGCCTCGACGAGGACCACGGCATGCCGGACCAACCCGTCTACCACCCGGACCGCCTGACGGACTTCCTCTACTACATGATCGGACCGCTGCTCCCCGTGCGGTCTCATTCGCTCGGGGTTCGCGTCCGCAACAACGGCGAATACGAAGCAGTGGAGATCCGTTCCGTGGCCGAAGACGGTGTGCCCCCTTGGCTCGAAGACTTCCGGGAAGAGGCCCACTATGCCTATGAAGATGCCGAGGACAACGCCATCAACGGCCGCATCTTCACCTGGCCCGAACACCTGAACGACTGGGGGCCCGACGACGTCGACGAGTGGTGGGAGAGCGACAACCTCGGATTGCGCGCCGTGGCGGTGGGGGAAGACGCACTCGTGGTGCACGATCTGCGCCAACCCGACTCCGTTCCCACCTACCAGCCAACACAGGCCTACAGCCGTGGCGTGCAGTTCGTGCTGGCGGGGGGCCTCATGGGCATGCTGGCGGCGGTGAACGAGGAGGTGGAACGGAGCCACCTGGCCAACATTTCCCTCATCTTCGCCGTCATCTTCGTGCTCCACTCGGTCACGTACCGCTCGAGCCTGAGCGGCGGGATCATCCTGCTCCAGATCGCCACGGCCACGCTGCTTTCCTTGGCCTACATGGCGCTTCGCGGCGTGGGCCTCAACGTCCACACGCTCCCGGTACAGGCCGTGGGTGTGGGTATCGGCGTCGACTACGCGATCTACATCGTCGACCGCATCCGGCAGGAGTGCGCCGCTGGTCGAGACGTAGATGAGTCCATCCGCACCGCAATCCGTACCACCGGCATGGCCGTCACGTTCACGGCCACCACCATCGTGGGTGGGATCTTGTTCTGGGTGTTTTCGAACCTGCGCTTCCAGGCCGAGATGGCCCAACTCTTGATCATCCTGATGGTGATCAACATGCTGGGCGCGGTTACGGTGGTGCCGGCCTTCTACGCAATCCTGAAACCGGGCGGTATCGGGCGGCGGGGCGGAGCCGGCTAGCGCCGAGGCTGTCAGCGCACGCATTCGAAGTCCTTCGGCACGCGCTCGATGCGCTCGGCGAAGAATTCGCTCCAGTAGTCGGTGTAGAGGTACGCCGCCAGGTCTGCACCGCCCTCGGTCCAGGCTGCTGAGAAGACCCGGACGAGGTGCGCGCTCCGGCTTCGCTGATCACCGGCCGTTCGGAAGCGCGCCGACCCCCATTCCAAGTGAATCCGCCACGCCCTCGTGGACCAGGGATCCGCACCACACGTTGGCTCCCAGGCCGAGGGATGGACTCCCGCAGACAGCGGCTTCGACACCCTCGGACGCGATCTGCTGGATGAACGGGAGCGTGGTGTTCGCAAGCGCGCGGGTCGATGTCTGGGGTACGGCACCCGGCATGTTGGCCACGCCGTAGTGGATGACGTCATGGACGAGATAAGTGGGATCCGCGTGAGTCGTCGGGCGGATCGTTTCGACACATCCGCCCTGGTCGACCGCCACGTCGACGATGACGGACCCCGGTGTCATCCGGCTTACCATGTCTTCGGTCACGAGAGTCGGTGCGCGACGCCCGTTCACGTAAACCGCACCCACCACGAGATCTGCCTGGGAGACCGAACGTTCGATGCTGGCCGTGTCCGCGTAGAGGGTGCTGAGTTCACCGTGAAAGATGTCGTACAGGTAGGTCAGCCGCTTGAGGTCGATGTCGAAGATGTCGACCTCGGCGCCCAGGGCGTGCGCCACCCGTGCGGCGTTGATCCCCACGGTGCCGGCGCCGATGACTGCGACCCGCCCGCGAGCCACGCCGGGCACTCCGCCGAGCAAGATGCCCTTGCCTCCGCGATCCTTCTGCAGGAGTCCGACACCGATCTGCGTCGCCAGACGGCCCGCGACTTCGCTCATCGGTGCAAGGACGGGAAAGGATCCGTCGGGATTCTGGATGGTTTCGTAGGCAAGCGCAATCACATCGGCGTCACACAGACAAGTGGTGAGATCGCGGTTCGCTGCCAGGTGGAGATAGGTGAAGAGAACCTGCCCGGAACGCATGAGTGCAACCTCGTCAGTGACCGGCTCCTTCACCTTGACGACGAGATCGGGCTCCGACCAGACTTCCTCGCGGCTCGCGATTCGCGCGCCGGCCCGCTCGAAATCCTCATCGCAAAAGCCGCTCCCCACGCCGGCTCCCTGTTCGACCCAGATTTCGTGCCCCGAACGCACGAGGCTCGTGACCGTGTCGGGAACCATTCCGACCCGGTACTCCATTACCTTGGTTTCGCGAGGTACCCCGATGTGCATGCGTTCTCCCTTTGTCTTGGGCAAACCGTCCGGCGTTGAAGCTGCATATGTACACTAGTTGACTCCCCGGCTACATCACATCGACGGAGACGCCATGTCCCGGCCCGCTCCGTGCCCCCTTTTTGGGTGATTCTGCTCACTGGGCTGCTGGCACGCAGCCTCGCGGCCGATCGCGCTTTCTCATCGAGCGCTGGCCCGAGGGCGAGCCTTCAAACCCCCTTCATATCCAGCGCCTGGAAGACGAGCCCGGCAACTGCTCGAACGCCTCGAGTGCAATTGAGTACACCGGAACGCGGGTGCGGCTGCTCGGGGAAGAGGGGTGCGCCATGGCGGCCATCGCGGAGATGGTTCACCACACGCGTCTCGATTGCGTGATCGAGCGTGGAGTTCAGGAGGGGCTCCGGCTCAGTAGACGTGGTCGAAGAGGTCGTAGTACGAGAGGTCGAAGACGCCGGCGGCGATTCCGCGATGCTGGAAGTTCCAGGCGTTGAACCAGTCGTAGATCTCCCAGAACTTCTCGCTGTTGCGCAGCACGGCGTACTTGTCGCGGAAAGCGATGAATTCTCCCAGCGTCGTGACGGCACTCAGCTCCTTCACGAAGTCGGCCGCCTGTGCCAGGTCCATCTCGACAAAAAGGTTTGGAAAGCCGCCCACCACGTCTTCGTACACACTCAGGGTATCGAGGTCGGGCAGCGCCTCCCCGTTTTCGAAGAGGATCGTGTACTGCGTCTTGTAGACGCGGTTCGCAATCAGGCTGTACAGGCGAGACTCCTGGCCAGAGTTGAGCTTCAGCATGCTGACACTCGGCAGGAAGCGCGGGAATTTGTAATCGGTGGTGACCGTGAGGGTGGAAATTGCCTTCCTCCAATCCTCAAAGCTCGAGATTCCCTGCTCGAGCGGGTAGGCAGTTTTCACGGACGGATTCAGCGGGTCGAGCGGGCCGCTGATCACGGGGCCGAGATGCTGGCGAAGCTGCTGCACCACGCTCTGCAGCGGCCGCCTCGAGTCGACCTTCACCCGCGTCGGCAGGCTGCCGTCCGGATCCGGGGCTAGCCAGAGCGCCATGCGACCGATCCCCTGCGACCAGTCCTTGCGCAGCCTCTCGCGCTCCTCGGGCAGAACGAGCAGCAGAAAGCGATCTTCGAACTGCTGGCGCAGGAAGTTGAAGAAACCCACGGTTTCGAGCTTGTCCGCATCCCCGCCCCAATATTCGAAATGGGCGACCGTGTCGTAGTAGATGCGCTCGAAGCCGCTGTATCCCATCAGCCAGAGGGTCCGCGGCATCCCGCCGCCAGCGCCCTGCATCACCCAGGTATTGCTCTCGTGGCGCAGCACCGTGAGCCAAGCGTTCGGATTCTCCTGGTTTCCGTCCCAGACCTCGTCGATCGAATAGCCCTCCGGATAGATGCGCCGCAGAGCCTTCGTATACGCTTCTTCGTAGGTGTGGTTGCCCTCCGGCGAGCGGTCCATGAAGGGCTCCCAACTCGACAGCCCGAGCATCGGGTCGATCACGCTGATGTCCTTGTCGGGATCGACGAAGTAGACCCAGAAGTGGTCCTTGACGGCGTAGGTCGCGGCCTGTCCCAGACAGACCGGACCCGACGTGATGCCACCGACGATCACCGCCGAGTTCTCGATCAGGAACCTGTAGCGGCTCTTCACCGGAATCGCGGCGAAGGTCTCAAAGGGATTCCGGCTGCCCCAGGGCGGGCTCGGGTTCGCACCCTGCTCCCACGCAACGTCGAGGAAGAGTTCTTCCAGGTACTTGCGCTTTTCGCTGGAGAGCTCCCAGATGAAGTGGTTCTTCTGGACGGGCTTCACCGTCTGCTTCTTCAGCCGGTAGAAGAAGGTGTCGACGCCGGCATACGTCTTGGGGTCGTCATAAGGGTGGGGGGTATCGATCACCTCGACCGGCCGGCCGGTCGGTGTCTTCGAGCGCACCAGGCGGAAGCTATCGCCGGGGCTTTCCTTCAGTGCGATGGAGGCCAGGAACGTGTGGTCGAAGATGTAGCGGCTGACGAGCTTCATCCGGTCGTCGTCGCGATTGAAGAAACTCTCCCACGCGGCCACCGCTGCCAGATTCGCGGGCAACGCGGCTGCCGCCAGCTCTTCCGCGAGCGGCCCGGGCGAGCCGCTCGCCACCCAGGCATTGAGCGTGTCGAGCTGGCTCTTTTCCAGTGCGGGCACGCCGTACGGCATGCCCTGGGCGGGGCTCTTGGCAAGATTCGCCGCGAGTTCCTCTGGTGTAGCCGGACAGGTGTACTCGTAGCGGTCCTCGTAGCTGGGCATCAGCGCCTTGCGCGAAAAACCCGGCTGGTTGTGTTCGTAACCGGTATGGACCTGCCGGGACAGGAGCGACCCGGCCAGGCGAGCCTTCGCGTCGCCCCCTCGCGAGACCACGGGCCAGAAGCCAACCTCGCGCCAGGCCTCCGTGGTGGTGTGCACGTTCATCCCGGTTCTCAGGACTGCATCCATTCGGATCGAATAAGGGTTCTTGCCGGAGCCCCCGCGATCCGCACCGGCAAAGGAGGTGAGATTTACGTTGCACGGTGAGCCCAGGCAGCTGTGGCAGGCGATACAGCGCGCATCGAAGATCGGCTGCACGTCTTTCAGATAGGCGGGAAACGTCGCGACCGGCTCCTTGGCAGCAGCAATCGCCTGCGTTGCCTCGGCTTCGGTCCAGTCGTCCCCGCTACCGCAATGCAACGAGGCCAGGCAAGCGGCGAGGACGAGGTATCCGAGGGGCCCGCGGCCAGGGCGACATTTCATGGGCCCATCACCATCACTCGGTCGCAGCCCGCAGCCTCGGCGGCCTTGGCTCGCGCGGCCACGCAGTCGAGAATCTCTTCGGGGCGCGAACCCGGACAGGTGAAGCTGGAGATCTGGTAGCCGAGACGATTCATGGGGGGGCTCTGGTGCAGGCTTTGCGATTTTGTGCTTTCGGAGCCGCACACTCTATGACAATTCCTCGGTCGAGACGACGGTCGGCGGGAAACGCCTCGCACGTGCAAGCGGGGTCGGGTAGGATGCACCGATGTGAACCGACACTAACCTTGTGGGGCGAAACCCGCATTCGTACCCATGACCATGGCGATCTTTCCGACGGAGGGCTCATGATCAAAAAGCGCAGCTTCAAGGCTGGCGAAGTTCTGCTCCAGGAAAAAAGCCTCGGGGAGAACGCGTTCATCATCGACCACGGCCGGGTCGAAGTGACCGAGCGCGTGGGAGACCGCGACGTCCACCTCGCCTACCTGGGCTCCGGCGATACATGCGGAGAGATGAGCATGGTGGACGACAAGCCGCGCAGCGCGACCGTCACCGCGTTAGAGGACACGAAAGTCAGCGAGATGGATCACGACGGTCTGTACGAGGCGCTCCAGACCGATCCGGAAGTTGCAATCGGTCTACTGCGTGCGCTGTTCGAGCGGCTGCGCGAAGCCAATACACGCATCCAACAACTGGAAGCCGCATCCGCCCCGTCTCGAAGCACCGAAGCGAAGCCCGAGGCGCTGCCCACAGTGGTTATCGAGGCGCGGACCGCCGAAGCAAAGACTGCGCTGCCCGGTGGCTCCTGCACGATCGACAGGTTCCCGTTTCGGATTGGACGCGTGAGCCACAACCCCCTGGTCCACAACGACCTGGAACTTTCGGATTCGATCCCCTGGCAGATCTCGCGCCACCACGTGGCCGTCATCGTGCAGGATTCCCGCGTCGGCATCGTCGACCGCGGCAGCCACCTGGGAAGCAAGCTCGACAGTACACGCATCGGTGGGGAACACGCCCCCGGCCCCGTCTTCCCCGAGGGAGCCGAGAGCACGCTCGTGCTGGGAACGAACGATTCGCCGTACGAGTTCAAGCTGGTGATAAAGCGCGGGTAGGGAAATGCGGCGGGCATCTGCGGAGCTGCGCCAGGTCCTCCACCGGGACACCAGCCTGCCTCGAGCGACCTGCAAATCCGCAACAGCCACTGCGGAGGCAATGACATGACTGAAGAGGGGTCGGCTACCAAGAATCTCGCATCTCGATATTTCGGCACCTCTCAGGTGTTGTTGATCCTCATCTTTCTCGTCAGCGGAGTGGGCGTGGCGCTCACGGATATGTCGCCGAACTGGGGACGCTGGTTCTGGCTGGCAGTGGTGCCGTTGCTGGCGGCCACCAGCCTCCACGAGGGCTGGGTTCGGGCGAAGGCCCGGGGTGACAGCTGGTGGTTCATCCTGCGCAAGCAGATCTTCCACTGGGTGGGTCTCCTCGGGGCACTCGAAGTCGTCTTCGTTCTCTACGGGACCAATCGCATCAATGCGCCCGAGGCCGGCCTCTTTTCCCTCTTGTCCGTTGCCCTGGCCAGCTTCCTGGCGGGGATCCACTTCCACTGGCACTTCGGCGTACTCGGTATCCTCTTGGCCGGATCGACCATCCTGGTGGCTTGGATCGAGGCATCGGTGTGGATCGTGATCCCCGTCTCGGTGATCGTGGTCGCCGTGATGATCTTCATCGGCGAAAGGACGGCGCGAAAGCAAGCGGCCTGAAAGAGCGTCGATCTGCAACCTGGGTTCGCTGAATCCGTGCCGATCGAACGCCGCGCGAGGACGTCTTCAGCCAACGACCTTCGACTCCAGGAAGAACGTCCGGAGCGCACCGCGGTTCTTCAGGTCGACCAACCCGCGCTCTTTGAGCTCGTACTTCCCCTCCAGGAGCCGGGGAGTTCAAGCCACTCGACACCACCTCCGTACCCCGCGTCACTGGGGCGACTCACCACCCATCAGGGCTGGCGCCGGCTCCGGGAAACAGCTTCATCGAGCTTCGAGAGGAAGCGCGAACGGTCCTTGCCCGACACGGGTCGCGGACCGCCGGAGTGAATTCCGGCCTCGCGCAGCTGGGAATGGAGTTCGCGGCTCGCCAACGCTCCCCCGATCGAATCCTCGGTAAACGGGCGCCCGTCCGTCCCGACCACCGCCGCACCCACGTCGAGGCAACGCGCGGCGAGCGGAATGTCCGCCGTCACCACGACATCGCCTTCTCCCACCCGCTCGGCGATCCAGTCGTCGGCGGCGTCGGGCCCCGCTTCGACCACGATCATCTCGACGCCGAAGCCGCTCGGCACATACATCGCCGCGTTGGCAACCAGCGCCACCGGTACCCCGTAGCGAGTGGCGACGACGTACACCTCGTCCTTCACGGGGCAGGCATCGGCATCCACATAGATCGTGGGCAATTCGATTGCTCCCTGCGAAGCGGGGCTTCCGACTCCACCCCGCGATTCCACTCACGCTCAGTGGCGCGTCTGACCGCCCGGGGTCGAGGGACGTCCACCGACGAGCGCGGTGACGGCCTCCTGGATTCCGTCGAGGCTGAGCGGGAACATCGGAAACATCGACTGGATCACGCGGGTCGACTGCGTGAGGGGCCAATCGGTCGGCGAGTCGGGGTTCAGCCAGACACAGCGCTCGAAGTGCTCACGGATCCTCAGCAGCCAGTCGACACCGCGCGTGTCGGCCGCGTAGCGCGGGTTGATGTTGCCGCGTTCCCGCATCAGCTCCGCGGGATGCATCGCCGCATCCCCCACGAAGAGCACCTTCCAGCGCTCGTCGAGGCGCCGCAGGATATCGCCGGTCGGCACGGCGTCCTTCGCGTACATGTCGGCGGTCGACCCGACACGTTCGTAGACGCAGTTGTGGAAGTAGTAGGCCTTGAAGTCGCGCAGGCCCCGCTCTTCGTGGAGCGCGGTCAGCAAGCGGCTCACGGGCTCATAATAGGGATCCATGGTCCCGCCCACATCCATGAACAAGACGAGGCGCACGTTGTTGCGCTTTTCTGGCCGGTAGACGAGTTCGATCTCGCCCGCGTTCTTGCACGTTTCGTCCACGCTTTCATCGATATCGAGCTCGTCTTCAGGACCCGAGCGCGTCAGGTGGCGCAACCGCTTGAGCGCCAGTTTCGTATTGCGCAGGTCGAGGGTGAGATCCGTCCGATAGTCCATGAAGCGCCGGTCCTCGGCCACCTTCATCGCCGACCGGTTCTGCGACCGCCCGCCAACGCGGATGCCGGTCGGGTGCTCACCGCCGTGGCCAAAGGGCGAGTGGCCCCCCGTCCCGATCCAACGGCCACCGCCGTCGTGCCGCTCGTCCTGTTCCTCGAGGCGCTCGAAGAACTGCCGCATGAGCTCGTCCGCATCCAGGTGCTCGAGCGCTTCACGCTGCTCTTCGGTCAGGCCGTCAAAATTCTTTGGGTCATTTAGCCACTCGAGCAGCTCCTCGCTCACCGAAAGCTCAGCTTCGACGCCGCGGAAGATGCGGGCGAACACCCGGTCGAATGCATCGAAGTAGGTCTCGCTCTTCACCAGGCATGACTTCGCGAGGTCATAGAACCCGAGCAGGTCGCTGCGATGCAGGCCCTTCTCGAGGCCCGTCATGAAGAGGCGCCACTCCTGCATGGAGACGGGAACACCTTCCTTGCGCAAGCCGTAGAAGAGATCGAGGAACATCGGTACGGTTCCGGCTACTGGTTGTACTTCGGCCCGAGCTCGCTCCAGCTGGACGGCAGGTTGCCCCCGCGTTCCTCGTACTCCTGCACCGCGAGCGTGTCCTGCTCGTTCTTCAGCAACGAGCCCAGGAAGGGAATATGGCTCTCGACCTGATCGGGGGTGATGCCGGAGCGCAGCAACGCCGCGATCCAATCGATGAGCTCGGAAGTCGAGGGCTTCTTGCGCAACTCGTTCTGTCCACGCAGCCAATAGAACTTCACCAGTACCTGGTCGAGCAGTGTCGTGTCGAGGTTCGGGTGGTGAACGTCGATGATCTCCTTCATCAGATCGGGCTCCGGAAACTCGATGAAGTGGAATACGCAGCGCCGCAGGAACGCATCGGGCAGCTCTTTTTCGTTGTTCGACGTGATGATCACGACGGGGCGTTCGCGGGCGACGATTTCGTCGTTCGTCTCCATGATGGTGAAACGCATCTCGTCGAGTTCGCGCAGGATGTCGTTGGGAAACTCGAGATCGGCTTTGTCGATCTCGTCGATCAACAGCACGTGGCGGTTCTCGGCAGCAAAAACACGGCCGAGCGGCCCCAGCTTGATGTAGCTGCGGATGTCGCCCACGTTGCCCTCACCAAAGCGAGCATCATTCAGGCGCTGGAGGGTGTCATAGACGTAGAGGCCCTCCGTTGCCTTCGACGTGGACTTGATATGCCACGACTCGATCGGGAGCCCGACACCCTCGGACACATGCCTTGCCAGCAGGGTCTTGCCCGTGCCGGGCTCGCCCTTGATCAGCAGCGGGCGTTCGAGCGCAATGGCGCAATTGACCGCCTCGATGAGGGGTCGTGAGACGATGTAGCCCTCCGTCCCGGTAAACTGATAGAACTCACTCGCTGCGTTGGGGGGTGCAGGGCTTTTCACGTGGGTGCTCCCTCGGGTCCGGTTTCTACTGGGTCCGGGAGCATAGGGCTTTCTAGCTGCAGAGCCTCCCCTCAGGAACGGAAACGGCTCGCAGTCGCAGCGCAAGCACCCGACGTTGCGCTTCCGGTGCTCGACTACGAGCGCGGCGAGCCCGGGGGCCATGCCGCGTGCGCGGCAGGCGATGCTCCGGAACGGGATCGGGCCTCCCTGGGAACGAGCGCGGTGACGAGCTTCGCCGAGAGCACGGCCGGGATCGAGGAGGGCTCGCGCTCGCAAGCGTCGGCCTCTGCCTCACCACTCACGCGGGCAGGTCAGGCAAACCAATCGAGAGCTGGCTGGACTGGAACGAACCCGCGTCATCGTGATAACTCGAATCGAGCCGGGTGCTATTGCCGTGTCGCCTGCCCACGCGATACACGGTTGCGTCCGGGGCTGGTCAGTCGAAACGAGAGGTCCCTGCTCTTCGCGATGAGCGGCCTCCCAACAGGAGAGCCGGCTCCTGTCCCATCTTGAATGGCCGCGGCGGCATTTCAAGATGGTTCGTGTCGATCGGCACATCTGGGTTCGAGAAAAAGCGCCCCTGCGAACCACTCGAACCGAGGCATCGAATCGAGCCGTCTTGCTCGACTTCCCTCAGCCAAACCGCACACGTTGAATCTCTCGTCCTGCTCTGGTTACATCGATTGGGATCACGATCGCTCTGGAAAAAGGGTTTCGACGATGAGTCTGTCTCCGGGCACCTGCCTTGGTCATTTCGAAATCATTACCCGTATCGGCTCCGGGAGACTCGGCGAGGTTTATCGCGCGCAGGATACCGCGTTGGACCGTGTGGTGGCGATCAAGATTCTGCCAGAGGGCGCGGCACTCGATGCGGAATGGCTTGTTTCGCTCGAGCAGAAAGTACGGACGTTGGCTTCGCTGAGTCACCCGAATGTGGGAGTCCTTTACAGCCTGGAGGAGGAGGACGGCCTTCGGTTTCTGGTTCTCGAATTCGTCGTTGGGATGACCCTCGCCGATAGCGTCAAGGTAGATCCGCTTTCGATCAAGAGAGCACTCATCCTATTCATTCACGTTGCAAGGGCGCTGGTGGCAGCTCATGAAAATCACATCATTCACGGCAACCTGAAGCCGGCCAACATCAAAATCGCAGCGGCAGGAGAATCCAAGGTTCTTGACTTCGGCCTGGCAGAGTCCATCGAAACGCTTCGGGCGAGTGCCTCCACCGCGGCAGAATCCGATGGAACCCATACCTGTGTGAGTCCGGAACAAGCCCAAGGACAGAAAGCTGATGAGCGATCCGATATTTGGGCCTTTGGATGTTGCCTGTATGAGGCGCTCACCGGAACTGCGCCATTCGGTGGGGAGACGGACTCCGATCCGACTTCCGGAAATCTGGAACAGGATCCAAACTGGGATCTCCTCCCCAGCATTCTTCCCGAAGCAGTGGGTGAACTCATTCGAAGCTGTCTGGAAAGTGAACCCGGAAACCGCTTCGGTAGCGCAAGCGAAATGATCCCGCTCCTTGAACAAGCCCAAGAAGCTCTGAAGCAGCATCCAGAACCCGTCCTGCCAAAACAAAAACTTTCAGTCGTCGCCTCGCTACCCATCGTTGCGAGTATTCTCATCGTAGTTGTCGGTTTCGGCAGTGCCTTCTGGCTCGACAGAGCGACTCAGCCCTCACACGAGTCCACACGCGATACAGACGCAGTTTCCATCAGGTCTCTGGCGGTCCTTCCGCTCGAGGCTCTGTCCGAGAGCAGGAACCAGGAGATATTTGCGGATCGAATGACAGATGCCCTGGCGTCAGAACTGTCCAGGATTTCGTCGCTGACCATCAAATCGCTCGATTCGACCACCTCGTATCCCGGCACCGCCAAGACGATCCGACAGATTTCCGAGGAACTTGGCGTAGACGCCGTCGTTACCGGTTCCATATTCCAGAAAGAGGATGAAGTACGAATCGAACTGGTACTCGTCGACGGAAGAACCGGAAGCGAGCTGTGGATGCACAGCTATACGAGCCCAGTTGAAGGCAGCGTTGACCTGCAGAGCGAGATTGCCTTCGCAATAGCCAGCGAGACCAGATCGGCCATCACCCCGTAGCGTAAAGAAAGTCAGCCTGGCGGTGCGTCTCCACCCGTCCAGGAAAAACGCGGGACCCTACTCGATCGCCGAGAGCCAGAGGCGCCCGACGGCCGCTGCTGCTGATCGCGCTGCAGGCCGACGGCGCGGAGCCAGCGGACGGGCGGGCCTTCTGCTTCAGTCCCTTGCCGTCACGAAACCGAGCGAGTCGCATTGGTCCAAATCCACCAGGGCTGAAAAGCCCTCCCAATCCGCAGTCCCCAGCCCGGGCGAATATCGAATGAAAGAGGACCCATACCAGCCGTTTGTTTCTATCATCGCCTGATTCAGATCTTCTCGGCCCTCTACACTTCGCCCATCGAATTCATGGGCCAGTACATAGTAGGCGGTAATGAGAGCTTCGTCCTCGATAGAAATCCATCCCTCATAGGTTACCACCCGTGCCCCATCCTCGATGCTGCTGGCGATGGCATCCATTTCATAGCGTTTGAAAAATCCATCTTTTGGGATGTCGGTTCGCTCTTCCACATAATAACCCTCATCGGGGCTGTAGAGATAACGCTCCCATGGCAAACCGGACTGATTGTTCCGAGTCTTCTGAATCGCCCCGTCCCCCAGCTCTGCGAGCCTCGGAGCCAACAGATATGCGGCATTCGCCGCGCCAAACTCTGTGTAGACATCGGACTCGATTCCCGTGCCGCGAGAGAAGTTTCTGTCGGAGGACCGTGCGACCAACAATCGCGCGCCGAATCCCCGGTAGGTCTGAAGTTTATGAAGGTCTTCCCCGTGAACCAAACCCCAGCCTGTGGGTGGTTCGTAGGGCACATTTTCATTGTCCGTATGGGGCGGATGGACCACCTCCGCCGTGACCCGCAGGCATCGGAATTGCCCGCAGTCTGCCTCCGCGGACTCCATGCGAACGACGATCGATGCGTCATCCTTCAACGCCTGAGCCAGCATGGCATTTCGTTCCGAAGCGGGCTCCGGCGTGTCGTTTTCGTCGTGATCCTGAGAGTCGTAGCCCTCATGACTATTGTGTCCTGTCGGGCCACCCAGATAGCTGTCTCCGTATTCAGTCAGGTAGTGGCGATATGTAGGACCGTGACCCGTGTTGGGAAGATAGGTGGTGCGAATTCGCCAGCTTTCGTCGGGTTTGAGTGCGTCGGTCTGCAACATGTAGGAGTTAGAACCCATGGGGTAGTGAAAGTCGTGGGTACTACTGCGTGCCATAATCAGAGGCCGGTCGGAATGGGGCACCCGCATGAATTGCTGAGGTTCGAAATACGAGAGGATCGCCATCGGAGTCTCATCGTTGCGAGCAGCCTGGACGGCCTTCAGCAAGCTGGCATTGCCGAGGTTGGTGAGATTCTGTGCGTAAAAATGGCGGACCTCATCCTTGTCTTCCCATTGACTTGGAGTTGTTTTTTCAGTGCCGCAGATGCCCAGATCGCTCAATGCACGCTCGTAAAAACCCCACTCTGAACTCATATCCCAGATATCGAAAGCATTGGGGCTCACAACACCGGCTTCCAGCTCCTCGACGCCGTTCAGCATGTCGGAGAGATACAAGGCTGCAGCCCCGGATTTGGACGCACCCACAATCAGGCCTCGGGCCGGTCCGTCCCAGCTTTGGCTTTGATTCGCTTTATGCCAGAGCGCTCTTCCTGCGTACAACGTGGTCAAGAGGGCCTTGGATGTCGCTGCCTGCACGTGCACCCGATAGTCTTCGGGCTCCAGTTCCTCATTGCGAGATATCCTGGAGAACAAGAGACTGGAGCTGTGTGCGATGGAATATTTTCCGCTGGGCCAACCCCATTCGCCCTCTCCGAACTGTCTCGCGTCCAGTCCAACCAGCTCACCATTCTCATGAGAAACACCCTGCATATCTGTGTTCCAATCCTTTGGACTCACAGAGCCGTTGACCACGACGGCCACCTTCCCGCCATCCCGAATGAAATCACTCGCCATCTCCCGGTATACATCGTCGTAGGCTGAGGTCACGAATGAATTGGAGACGCCCAGAAAAAACGTTGGGTGTTCGGATCCCTCACCTTGAAACAACCAGGTATCCCTTCTACACAGAGATACATCGCCTTTCTGGGCGAGGGGTTCGCACACGCCTCTCAGGAAGAAGCGTACCTGTAGCGTTTGTTGGATGGTTGTTGCCTTTCCGGTCAGGATGTCTTCGAGGTGTACCCGTTCCGGTGGATTGCCTTCCTGATTCTTCACGGTTGCCAGATACTTCGTCGTCCGTCTGTTCTCCTCGGCATGGGTGTTCTCGATACCGGGTGACAGTTGGAGCGTTTCGCCTTTGTGATCGTAGGCCTCTATGGTGTATCGATTGTTCGGAATGGCGATATGTCCGAAATTGCGGACGTCCTGCCAGGGCCAGGTGGTGTAGGCACCGGTCTGGAGGAGTCCGGAGACAATCAGCACACCGCTGTCATGAACGGAGAAAACAGCGAGGGGACGAAAGGCCATGCCATAGGGTTCGTCTGCTGTACAGGGTGCCGGCTCTTCATCGCCCGGCATCTGAAGGTACAGGTCGAGTGAGGCGATGGCCTCCCGATCCCAGAGTGCCGAAGGACCCAAGTCTTGGGGGTCCGCTTGCCAATCGGGATTATCGGAGAGGCAATGCGGCGGGTTGGTTTTTGCGGACTGCTCGTATTTTCCTTCCAGTATCAATTCGATTCCTACCGCCGGACCCGTGCCTCCGCTCTGGAAATTTTCGCCCCCACTCGCCCTCCCGGCGAGCGGCTTGCCGCAGACAAGAGCGGCCGCAAAGAGCAAGGCTGTGAACGCCGACGAGAATCGGAATCCTTTTTGAATGAGCATATGCTTTTTCCAATCCGCTCGATGAAAGAGCGATGGAGAACCACGACGATCTTCCGCGCTACACACCAGTCCTACTGGGTTTAACCCGGCCGTTCTCAATGGGTTGCGGGGAGGTCTCCATGAATTGGATCTCCTGGCGATTGCATTAGGTTGTCTAACAGCGCAAAACGCCTGCTTTTGATCACCTCAACAGGCCGGCGACCACCCCCACCTCCCTCCGAAAGGGGATGCCGTGCCCGCTCGAGTTCCTCGGGGCTGTAGTAGTTCTCGAGCCGCACTCAATCCGGGCACGGCACCCGGGACTTCGAACACCGGGTCAGAAACCGGCCCCTGCGTCGTCGAACGGCAACACGCAGCTGCCCTGGATCCATCGACACACCCCATTGGCAGGACCCGGCCACCCCGGGCACTGACCGCCGGTCGGCAAAGAGCACGTGAATGTGCACGGACGGCCGTTGGGGTTCGCGTTGCAACTATTCCCGTTCTGCACGCAATTGTTCTTGACCGACTCCGCGATGCAGATACCGGGACAAGGGTTGATGGCAGGCGGTGTGCAGGTACACCGGGCGCCGCACGTCACATCGGATCGCAGGCTCAGTGGGCCTTCGATCTCACTCATCAGCCCGGAACTCGTCGAAGGCGATCCCGCAGTATCGATTGCCACGGGACGACCTATGGTGGGCCGAATGACACCAGGCCCGGAAACCTTTCCGTCATACCGAATATCGTCTCCCACGGTCGACCATGTGACGGTTCCCATAATGTGAACAGAACTCTTCAGTTCAAACCCCGTGAGCAGGAACCCCGGGAGGAGTTCGGCCTCGTGAGTAGCTTCGAAACGGACACCCTTCGCGTTGATTTCGGCAACGATCCATTCGCCGTTCTCCGGCGCGGCGGCGCTTCCGCCAACCGAGGCCGCGAAGATCCCGACACCCGCGACACGCAGTGAGTCGCCTGGCTCGACGTGGACCATGATGCCCTCGAAGGGAGCATCCTCGCTGCCGTCACCGCCAAAGACCGGGGTCTTCATCTGGAACTCCCACTCGCCGCCTCCCCAGGACACACTGTCGACTGAGACATTGGCCATGGAGACCCCAGGGCACCCCGAACGCGGGCAGGCCCACTCGAGCGGGCGGTTGCGAAAGCGCAACAACTCGCGGCCAACGGGAGCGTGCTCCACCTCGGTATCGATGACCTCGTAGACGTAGACGTCGTAGAAGACGCCGTCCCGAGCCACGACGATCGTTTCGCCCTGGGTCTTTTTCTTCTCGAGGGTCTTCGTCTCGGTATCGAACTCGAAATGCCAGTCCGCACCGGTGTCCGGGTCCCAGTTGTGCCAGTCGACGGTCTTCCACTCGCCCACCTTCCGGCCCTCGGTGTACTGCTCCTTGGAGCGCCGATTGCGGCCACGCGGGAAGAAACAGCCGCCGACGGTATGAGATTCACCGGTTTCCTTGTCGACGTAGACGACGTGGAAACGGTTGGCGGGCTTCGCCAGACAGTAGGTGACGACCTTGTTGCCACCGGCATCCGTCTGGTCAACGTTGGGAAAATGCCAGTCCCGATTTCCATCACCGTCGACGTCGCCGTTAAGTACGGCTCCATCCCCGGGTTGGGGCGGGCAGTGAATGGTGCCGTTGCCTTGCCCGGCAACGGAGGGGGTCGACGCGATCAGCGCCGAAACGGCCCACAGGGTGAAAATCAGCCCCGCTCGCCTCGAGGAGGTCGCGGGATTCGCTTGCATCGAACTCGCCATCGGGTTCTCCCTCTCGTCCCCCCCGGGGCCAAACTAACCGGAGAGGTGACCGGCGTGGGAAGAATTCCCACGTACAAGGCTTATAGTACGTGGGAATTTTTCCCATGTCAAGGGAGATTCTGGGCTCCCAGCGGTTCTCCGCCCTTCTCGGCAGTTCCCTGACGAGCCACTACGGACACCTGGGAACCGGGGGGTCCGCCGGGCCTCGGATCGGGCGAAACCTGACGAGCCACTACGGACACCTGGGAACCGGGGGGTCCGCCGGGCCTCGGATCGGGCGAAACGGCCCGCGCGACTGGAGCCGCCCGTGCGCGGCCCCGATGGCTCTAAAGTGGCGTCGTGTCCAGGAGCAGTTCGCTCGCGTAGCACGAGCGGTAATGCTCGGCAGTCTCGTTCGAGAGACGGCACCAGTTGGCGAGCGCGAAGATTCCAACTGCAAATGCCATGACGATGAACTCGTCCCACGGGTAGGGAAGTAACTCGTGTCCACCGCCAAAACGTCCGGCGTACGACAGCAACCCCAGCCCAGCCGTATACGGTACGAACCACAACGCTCCGCGAAGATCGATTTCACTAAGCGATGAATCGCCCCACCAGAAACGAGCCGTGAAGAGCCCTGCGCCGAACAGCACCGCGACGAAGAGCCGCAAATTCGTATCCCACCCACTCCAATACACGATCAGCGTCGCCACCACGAAAGCAATCGTGGCGTGGACGTTCACCATCGGCAAGCGGAATGGGCGCTGCGCATCGGGAAGCTGACGCCGCAGCGCGACGACAGCGATCGGACCTGCTGCAAACGAAAGCGTGATGGCTGCACCGTTCAGCGCCACGGCCTGTTCGAACGGCACCAGCAACAGGATCACAACACCGCAAGCGAGGTTCAAAGCCAGTGAGCGCAATGGAACATCGCGAGCAGAGAGCTTCTCTAGCCAGCGAGGGAAGAAGCCATTCTGTGCGAGTGCGTATCCGAGCCGAGCATTCGAGCCCGTCGATACGAGACCCCCACCCAGGGGGCCCACCACCGCCCCCGCATACAGCATGACTGTGGCCCAGCCGAGGCCCGCGGCAATCGCAACACCCGCGATGGGACCGAGGTCTTCGCCGAAGTGCAGCTGATCCCAGCCGCTCACGAGCCGCTCCGGGGGCACCGCTCCCACGAACGCAATCTGGAGAACCGCGTATAGGCCGACGCAGATCAATACCGACAGGATCAGAGCCAATGGGATCGTGACCCTTGGCCGCCGCACTTCTCCCGCCATGTCGATCGCATGCCGAAAGCCGATCAGCGCAAAGATGACTCCTCCGCTCGACACGGCCGCAAACACACCCTCCACGCCGAACGGTGCAAAGCCGCCGAACTCACTGAAGTTTTCCGTGTGGAGGTGACCGCCAATCAGCACCACAGCGAGAATCAGCGGGATGCCCAACTTGACCCACGTCAGAGCCACGTTCGTGCCCGCGAACGCACGCACCCCGATTGCGTTGATGACGACAAAAAGCACGAGCACGCCGATGGCCACGGCGGCTCCAGCCGGCGTGAGCGGGCCAGTACCCACGTGCCCGCGGAAGAGCCAGGGAAAGTCGTGGCCGAGATAGTTCAGCATCGCGAGCGTCTCGATAGGCGCAGCGGTGTTGTATCCGATCCACGCAGTCCAGCCGAGCAGCATGCTCGTGACGTCACCGTGGGTGAAGTGCGGGATGCGCGCGATCCCGCCCGCAACCGGAAGAAGCGCCGCCACTTCGGCGAAACAGAGCGCGAGCAGGAGCATGGCGAAGCCGCCGATACCCCAGGAGATCACCGCCGCGGGACCCGCGGCTTGAGCCGCGAGCAACGGCGCGAAGAGCCAACCCGATCCCACGATGCCGCTCACGGCAACGAACGTGAGCCCCATCAGTCCAATCGAGCGGCGCAGTGCCATCTGGATTCCCTTCTAGTGGCAAAGCCCAACCTGGACAATCACGGACTGCCTGACGGCCCGGGGACCCTGGAGCCATGAGGCCCATCGGCCCAGAAATCGGCGGTTCAGGGAATTTACACAGTACAGTCTACACGGGTCGAGGCCCGTGAACCCGCCAAACACACACCTCAGAAAACCGTGCGGGCAGATCCGAAAGAACCCCGGCGACGACCGAGGCAGAGCGCTCGCGGCCCCGGAGGCGACCGTGTCGCAGAGCCCTGAACACGCCGCGCTGAAGCTCTCCCGAAGCCTCCACCCGGCTCTGCCCCAGCAGGGCCCCGTGTCTGGGCTGCCCTCCCCCGCTCCGGTTCGTTCGGATGGACGCCCGTCACCGCCCAGCGTGGGCGGAGATGGCTGCCCGCAACACCGCTTTCGGTCGTGAGTTGGTAGGCTGAAGCGGAGGTCACGAATGCCCCGACCGCGCTCCATTGGATCCGCTGCAGCGATCATCGCGCTCCTCGTCGGCCTCTCGGACCAGGCGATCGCCTACGAAGTCGAGGCCGACAGCAACGCGAACACGGTCTACGTCTTGCTCTGGAACCACAACGCGGGCGCGGCGTACGACTCGATCAGCATCGGCGAGGCTCTGCCGGGCTTCGTCTCCCAGGCCACGGCCACCATCGTCCCGGCCTCGGTGGCGCCGAGTGGCAGTGATCTCGCGGCCATCGAGTTCGACGTCGCGGCGGCGGCCATCCTGGGATCGACGGGCGATCTCACGATCACGGTCTCTGGGACCGCCTCGGACCAGCCGATCGACGTCGTCCTCACGGTTCCGCTCGAGGTCGTCGTGAGCGCCCCCGCGGCGCAGGGCCTCGTCGGCCAAGGCATTCCGGCGCCCGACCCCGGCGGGGCGGATACCGATGGAGACGGGGTCAGCGATGCGCTCGAGATCGCATTCGGAAGCGACCCCAGTGATCCGCTCTCGGTGCCCGGATCGGCGTCGGCCGCTGTCCCGGCGCTGCAGGCCCTCGGCTTGACGTGTCTCGCTGCACTGCTCGTGCTGAGCACCACCCGGCTCGCCAGGCGGCGCCAGCAGAATCGGAGTCGGCGATGAGCGGACGGCGGCACCTCCACGCCCTGGGGCTTGCGGTCGTCATGCTGCTGGCGGCAACCCACGCTCACGGCGGCAGTGCGACACGTATCCAACTGCTTGCAGAGATCCCCGACACGTCGGTGAGCGCCGTCGACGCTTCGGGGGAGATCACTGGAGAGGTCGACGGGGTCGCGACGGACTGGTTGCCGGGTGAAAGCCCGGGAACGACGATCCCGGGGGCGCAGCTGCTCCTTTCGATTCCCTCGGCCGAGGGGACGGTCAGCTGGGGCCACCTGGATGGCACGGGGAGCTTCGTCGGTGGCTTGCCTGGAACCGGCGCCGACGGCAGCTACGCGGACCCGTCTCCGGGTGCGACGCTCGAGAAGCACTACAGCCCGCCCCTCGAATTCGACATCACAGCGCCAAACAACGCGTCACAGCGCCCCGTCACACTGGCAGTCCGCATCGAACAGCCGACGGGGGGCACCATCGTTCTCTCCCGCGAGATCGCTCTCGTAAAGCCGCCGCTCGTCCTCGTGCACGGGATCAACCAGAACTCCGCATCCTGGGTCGACTTCGAACCCGAGTTTCGGAACAACCGGGGCTTCAAGACCTTTGCCGCCGACCACTCCGGAGGCTCCTACACCAGCGGCGCACCGACCTGGGGGGGCAACGGCGACATCCACGACTCGTACGCCTTCGTGCGTGGGGGCATGGCGGGGTCGATGGGGGTGGCGGAGGCGCTGGACCGCTTCCGCACGGGAGACGCGACCGCGCATGCGGGGCAGAAGATCGCGGTGCAGAAAGCAGACGTCGTCGCGAGCAGCTACGGCGGCCTGCTCTCGCGCTGGTACACCGAGAAGGCCGCGGACTACGGCGGCGACGTCCGCAAGTTGATCACCATGGGAACTCCCCACCGCGGCGTACCCGCCACCAACATGAACGCGCAGGCGGCAACGGACGACGTCATCGCCAACGCATCCTCACAGCTCTTGTCGCCGTTCGACACCGTTGCCGGCACGTTGGAGTTCATCGACACCGCCGGCTTCCTCCGCTGGAAGAAGGATTATGCGCCCGGCCAGAACGACGTCGTTCCCTCGCTCCAGGTGATGACCTTCGGCTCCGAAGTCCTGGGACAGCTGAACGATTCCACTGCCTTCAACGACGACGTGGCCTACGGCTCGATCGTGGGCACCGATGACCAGCTCGACTTCGTGGTCTTCACGATCAACACTCACTACGACCTCGACCCCGTCGTCAGCCTGCTCTCCCAGCAGAAATCCTATTTCCCCTGGATGGCGATCCTGGATGCAGGTCCGAACGACAGCGATGCGGTCGTTCCCACCTGGAGCGCAACACTTCCCGCCCGTTCGACGAACGTGCCCCTGGATCATCTCAGCTTCCACGGCAGCACCACGGTCCACGACACGCTCTCGATCTGGCTCCAGGACGCCACGCTGCCTCTCGGGGCGGAACATCGGACTGCGTTCCAGGCGCAGGCGATCGACCAGCACACCTCGCGCGCGAACGCTTACGTGGGCAGCACGCTCGTGGGCACGGACAGCCTGGGCGGTGGCCTGGTGGACGACGCCATCGCGCAGGTGAAGTTCGCGGGACCGACGCTCACCGAGATCGGGGGCCTGCCGACAATCGACTCTTCAGGCGGAATCGTGACGGCCACGATGACGGGCATGGTGCGGGTGGACGTCGAGGGAACACCCCAACTCCAGACCATCACGCTCGTCAACGACGGGACGTTTGGGGATACACCCCTGACTGACGTCACCCAGACCCTGGACCCGGGCGCGACCCCCCTGGGAGAGCTCTTCACGTTCTCGATCGAGGCGAACTTCGGGCGTGGCCAGTCGAGCATCGTGGGGCCAGACGGGAGTGTTTCGGGCAGTGGGACCCGGAGCGTCGGCTACGACATCGCCGCGTCGCCCGACTACACGCAAGCACCCTGGACCGATATCGACTTTCCGTCCTTCTCGTTGCCCACGCCCTTCCTTCCCGGAGAGACAGCCCCGTTCCAGGTCGGCCCGGCGCCGGGGAGCCCCTTCACCCTCGAGGGCGGCGTGCACGCGACGGCGGCCGGCATTGGCGCCGGAACCCAGTCGGTCACCTCCGAACTCTGGGAAGACAACTGGTGGACCGACACGCTCCTCGAGAGTCGCGCCTTTGATGTCTCGATGCCGGCGGGCGCCTTCCCGGACGCGCTCGTGCCGTACTCGGAGTCTGGCTTTTTCCTGTTCGAAAACGGGAGCGGCGAAATCGAAGGCAGCGCAGGCTCGAGCGGCGAGACGACGGCCACCGTCTACCAGCATCTCACCCAGCCGGGTGCCTCGAATCCGAGCTCGGCCAACGTCACGGTCACGGGGGCGCCATGAACAAGCGGCGCACGGCTTCGCCCATCGCGGGCGCCATCGCCTACCTCGTGCTGCTGGCAGCCGGTCTCGACGCGGGCGCCGCGCCTTCCGTCCGGGACCGGTCGCTTCCCGATCTCGACCAGCGCCTGGGTGCCGTGCTCGATCTCGCCTCCGGCGAGCTGGCGCCGGCTCCGCGTCCCGCGGCCTTTGCCGACGTCGAAGCGTACAACGCGGCGCTCGCTCGGCTCGGTGACCTCGCGTACGAGGACGCCCAGGAGGGAATGCTCTTCATCGCATCTGGCTTTGCGCTGCCGCTCGGCACCGACACACCGGGCCCCGCGGCACTGCGCGGTCTCGACCGGCGACTCGAGGCGCGGACGTTCCTGCGCCGATCCGAAATCGGGCCAGGTGCGTGGTTCGCTGTGCGGACGCGTGCCGGCGCGCTCTGCGTGGCACGCGTCGTGGCCCGGACGGGGACGGAGATTCGCCTGGCCTGGTCGCCCCCGCAGAGCGCAACGGCAGCGCTGCCCGCGGCGTGGATCGATGCCATTGCGGCTCTGCACCCACCGCAAGTCGAGAGGGCGCTGTTGCCTCCCATCGGAACCACGCCCGAATCGGTGTTGCGCCTCGCGGACGGAAACTTCCGTGCCGCTCCGGCGTTGGCCGAGCCCCTCGCGACCCAGAGCCGGGAGGCTCTCGTCGAAAGCGTCGGCCGGGCGGGAGACCTGGCCTACTTCCGCCCGCGCGCCGGCTTGCTCGTCGTCCCCGGCGGCAAGGTTGCACGGCTGGGAATGGGCCCCGTCGCGGCACTCTCTGGCCGCGACTTGAGCGAACGGCTGCGCGAGCGTCCATTCGTTTCTACCGACGCGTTGACGCCCGGGAGCGTGCTGTTGATCGGAACCACGAACGGCAAGCACGCGCTCGTGCGCGTCGATGCGATCGAGCCCGCGGGGTTGCGCATCAGCTGGCTCCTGCAACCCGATGGAAGCGCCTTCTTCCCGGACCTCGCGGCCTTCGATGCCAGCTTCGAGATTCCCGGCCCACAGGTGCTCGATCGACTGCTCCTGGCAGCCGCCGCGCGCGGAGACACCTCCGAGATGCAGCGCCTGCTCGCGATGGGCGCGAATCCGAACACGACTCTTGGCAACGGCGCCCGGCCGCCACTCGTCCGCGCCGTCATCGATGGCGATGCCGCTGCCATCGCGCTGTTGCTCGCGGCCGGTGCCGATCCGGCGGGTACCGGAAATAACGGCTGGAACGCATTGCACGTGGCGGCCAAACTCGGGCGCACGGACGTGGTCGAGGCCCTACTCGCGGCCGGGGGCGACTCGATGGCGCATACGTCCGATGGAGCGAATGCCCTGCAGATCGCACTGGATTCGCCCCGGCAGAACCTCGACCTGATCCGCCTGCTGCGCGAACAACCCGGAACGACCGACACGCTGTCCCTTGCGGCGCGTGTCGGCGACGTGGCCGCGATCCGCTCGATGCTCGCGCAGGGCGTCGAGGTCGACTATGCGCAGGATGGCGGGGTGACCGCCCTGGAAGTCGCCGCTGCCACCGGCCAGTCTGGCGCGGTTCGCGCGCTGCTGGCGGCAGGCGCCGACCCGAGCCTCGAATCCGCCGGCCACAGCTCGGCGCTCGTCGCCGCTGCGGCCGCGGGACACGCAGGGACGGTCGCTCTCTTGGTCGAACACGGCGGGAGTACGGGTGCGCAGAAGAGCTCGGCGCTCTACCGCGCGAATATCGAAGGCTCTGCCGAGTTGGCGCGTATCCTGCTGGACGGCGGTGCGAACGCCGAGGAACACGCGGGTGAAAGCCTGACACCGCTCGGTTACGCACTGCAATACGGCGACGACTCCCTGGTCGACGCTTACGTTGCACGCGGCTACGCGCTCGATGTGGCAGCGGCAGCACGTCTCGGGCGTGTCGACCGGCTCGACGCTCTGCTCGCCGAAGGCGGCGACCCGAACCGGGCGGCACCCGATGGCCGCTCACCTCTCCAACTTGCGATCGAAAACGACCGGCGTGAAACGGTGCAAATGCTCCTCGAACACGGAGTCGCCGCCGACGCACCGCTCCCGACCTGGGACTGGCGCACACCGCTCCACGAGGCCGCGGCTCGCGCCGATCCAGCCGTCGTGGGCCTGCTGATCGACCGGGGCGCCGACGCCAATCGGCTCGATCGTGTCGGCCGGAGCCCGCTCTACGACGCCGTCGTTCACGGACGCGAAGAAACCGTGCGGGTGCTGCTCGAAGCCGGCGCCGACCCCAACCTGGCGCCGGCGGGTGAAGCACTCGTCGATATCGCGCGTCGCGACTCGATCCGCACCCTGCTCGCGCGCCACGGTGCGCGCTCTGCGGCCGATTCACCCTCCGACTGATGGGCTCCCCGAACCTCCCCTCACCGGAGGATGAGATCGCCGCGGTGCGGTGTGCCGCGAGCGCGCCGAAAATTGGCAGCGGTCGAACTCGGTGCCGATGACGGTGTGAAAGGCGTCCACCCAGACTGCTTACAGGGGGGGGCAGGCCATTCGTGAGCCGGTAGAAGAGTGAACCGTTCGAAAAAAGACTCCGTCCTGAAAGAATACGCGAAACTCGCGCCTCGCTACGACCTGCGTTGGGATTCCTATATCCGCTCGTCTGTGAAGCGCACCCTTGCCCGCCTTCCGATCCGGGAAGGAGAACGCCTCCTCGACGTCGGTTGCGGTACGGGGCAGCTGCTCCAGGCCCTGCAGACGAGGCCATGCAACGCGGAACTGATGGGTGTCGATACCACCTCGGAAATGCTCGACGTTGCCCGCTCTCGCCTGGCGAAAAGCACCCCCCTCACCGTCGGCCAGGCCGAACAGCTGCCCTTCGAAAGTGCAAGCTTCGATTGGCTGGTCTCAGCCAGTGTCTTCCACCATATCCGAAAACCCGGGGAGGCCCTGAGGGAATTCAGACGTGTCCTGAAGCCCTCCGGCCATCTCGTCATCACCGATTGGTGCCACGACTACTTCGCCTGCAAGATCCTCGATGTCTTTCTGCGTGCATTCAATCCATCCCATTTCCGCACCTATACGACGAGACAATGCGAGGTATTGCTCCGCGAGTCCGCTTTCGAATCCATTGCCTCCGAGCGTTACCGGATCAGCTTCTTCTGGGGACTCATGACCGTCTGGGCCGAGCCCTCCCGCAAGAATGAAACATGAAGCGAAAACGGTGCATGGAGATCCCATGGGTCGGCATTTTCGATCCTGCTGTTCCACCTTCGGGCCTCTGTCTGCTCTTGCTTTTTCCCCGCCATTCTTGCCGACAATCATGCCGGCATGAGGCATGTGCAATAGTGTGAAATGGGATTCCAGGCCTTCTAGTGACCCGCCGTCTTCTCCTGCCGCTCGACAGCGACGACCACGCCGGTCTTGCCCACGCCGCGGCCGTTTCGGCCAGGCCGGTAGCCGCCGATGTAGGTCTCATCGACCTCGACGTCTCCATGAAGCAGGAACAGGGGATTGTGCGCAAGGTTGGAGCGCACCTTGTGCAGCAGCGTCCAGGCCGTCTCGAAGCTGCCCAAGCCCGCATCGCGCTGGAACTGCAGGGCGGAGATCCCCTGCTTGTGGCGTGCCACGAAGAACATGGCCAGGAACCACGTTCGCAGCGGCACGCGCGTGCCGTGGAAGGGCGTGCCGGACTTCCTATCTGCCTTTGGTGGCAGTTCTGGAAATAGCACCGCGATTTCTCGTGTGATCGACCAGACGCGCCGGCGCGGAGGTGCTGTCGGGTCTACATCCAGGAGTCATTTTCAAGGCCGAGTTCGGGCCAGGGACCCGCGGCGATCGGTTGACAGTTGCCGAAACCCGTGGCCTCGTTCGCAGTGTCGACGACCCGCACGGCGGTATCGCGGATCTGGTGGAGGCGGCGCGCCTGCTCGGGTGTCGTGCAGTCCCCGATGCGTTCGCCATCCAAGTGGAACTCGCCGCGCCACTCGCCGTGGTGGTGCCCGTCGAGGCCGAAGTAGAGCCCGGCACCGAGGTGGACGCCAGTGTCGCCGAGAACTTCGATCTCGAGCTTGCGGGTCTTGCCGTCGGCCATCGTACAGCGCAGAGAGCCACCGAGCAGGCGCCGGTTATTCGGGTCGAAGTGCAGGTCGGGGTCGATGTCGGCGATCACCTCTTCGCTACCGTCGGGGTGTTCGACGCGCGCGGTCACCATCTTCTGCTGGAAGCCCGTGGCTTCGAAGCGCGTGAAGTGGAGGTGAAGCGCGTAGCGTGAGCCATCTCTGCGCTCCATCAATACCGGGCACCAGATCATCATGAAGCCGACACCCGGCGGGATGCTCGGGCGGGCTTCCAGGTCGCTGGGAGGAACGCCCACGTCGTAGCGCACGCCCCAGCTGTGATCGCGGGTCGAAACCCAGCTGTCGGGATTTATTTCGTAGCGTTCGCCGTCGAGCTCGATCCAACCCGAGGCCACGCCGGTCTGGTGGTAACGGACCAGTTCACTCATCACGCGGAACTGGGCGCGCAGGTGTGTGCGTTCCTCGAGGAACGGCGGCACTGCGGCCTCGAATAGCCAGTCGAAGGCGATCGGCTGGCAGTCGTTGGGCTCGAGACGGAAGCGCACCTTCTTCAGCGGTTCGACGACCTCGTAGCGGATGGGGCCGATGATCGTGTTCTCGGGGTCGGTCGCGAGGCTGCGGCTCGCACGCACGGTCAGTTGCTCCTTGCCACGGGATAGCGCGCAATAGGCGTCGATCACGTTTCGGTTCGTGTACTTTCCGAGGCCGAGGCCGATCTGCAGGCTGCCGTCGCGCGCCATCGCCATGGCACAGACCTTTTCGGTCCAGGAGGGATCACTCGTGCCGACGGTCGCGAAAGTGTCGGCGACCTGATGGTTGAAGCGCTCGTCTTCGGCGACCAGCTGGCCGATCGGATTGGTCATGCTCGTTCCTTTGTCCACCAGCTACCCTCGAGCATCTGCTCGAGGGTCGGGCGATGGTAGATCACGCTGTCGATGTCTTCTGGCCACTGCGCCTGGCCGAAGTGCACGCTGCGCGCGTGCACACGCGCCATTACGATCGCATGACGCAGGGCCGCGTAGACCTGGTACCAGTCGAGGTGTTGGATCTTCTTGCCGGTGCGTGCCTGGTAGGTTGCCGCGACGTCTTCGGGAAGCATGAAGTCGGGCAGAGCGGGAAGCCCTCCGCTCTTTGCGATCTCCTCGAAGAAGCAGTGAAGGAAGATCATCCAGCCGATGTCGAGCTCACATGGACCACGGGCCGCCATCTCCCAGTCGAGCACGGCCGAGGGTTCGAAACCCTGGTACATCACGTTGCCGATGCGCGCGTCGCCCCAACTCACCACCGTTTCACCTTCGCCTTGCGGCCAGTGGGTTTCGAGCCAGGTGAAGGCCTGCTCGATGATCGGATGGCGGCGTTCGGCGCGGACCCACCGGTAGTAGCGCCTTTGATTCTCGAAGTGGCGCTCTAGGGGCGTGTTGCCCGGGAGATCGAAGTCGAGAAAGTCGAGTTCGGGATCTGAGGCATCGATGGCGTGGAGGTCTGCGAGAATGCCGACACTCGTATCCTGGAGTCGGCGCCGCTGTTCGGGCGTGGCTTCGGTGAGCCAGCTGCCGAACGTGTAGGGCAGCACGTCGGGCGGAACGCGTCCCTCCGCGCGCTCCATCACGAAGAACGGGGCACCGAGATGGCTCGCGTCGAGTTCGAGCCAGCGCACGACGGGCACCGCAACGGCGCTGTGCTCGCGCACATAGGCGAGCAGCTTGTACTGCCCTTCGAGGTCGTAGAATGGGAAGATGGGGCAATCGTCAGGGTCGGGTTCCACGCGCGCGACGAACGAACCTTCGACTCGCTCGCCGTTATCGAGCCAGCGTGCATCGAAGAGCAGGGTCTCACTCGACATGCCGTTTTCGGAGGGATTCGAAACGTCCGAGATCACGGGTTTCGCGTCGGTCGGAAGCCTTTCGGCCAGCCAGGCCTCGAGAGCGCCCCGCAGCGTCTCGAGATCGCGCGTAGATTTCTTGATGTCGTTGGGGTCGGGGGCGTTCTCGATCTGGGGGGACACGCAGTGCTCCTCTCGAACGAGCCGACTATATACGCGGGCTGCGCTGTGCGCTTCAAGCGCGAAAACTTGCGAGTGAATCGCTCAGTCTGCCTGTCTCACTTCGAGTCGTGGCGCCTACCCCATGTCGGAAGCGGCACCGCCGTCGATTTTGAGCACGCTGCCGTCGCGTAGGCCGAGGCCTCGCTCGCAAGGTAGAGCGCCGCACCCACGATTTCGTCGGGTTCGCCACCGCGCCCCAACGGGATCAGGCGTTCGAGCGCCGCTGACCTGCCCCGGTACGGGACTTTCGGACGACAGACCGACAGACAGTCGGTATCAACCATGCCACGCTGATGGCAAACGCGTCGAGGCGCCCGTTCTCGCATCGCGACATGGGCGAGATCGACAAGGATCGAGCGGGCCAAACGCGAGCTCACCCAAAGCACCCGCCGCTTGTTACGCGTAGCCGCGACGTTGGCTTCGCCGAACCGATGCGGATACACGAAGTCTTTAGCCGCGAGTTCGGTGTCACTCCCAGTGACTACCCAAGACGCGTAGAGTGCGCGTCAAATCGCAGGCCGAGCGGAGGGCAGACCCCTGTTCAAGCATCGACTGCAGGCGGCGATGCTAAGCAAGCCAAGTAAGTTCAGGCTCGAGGTGAGAACCTCAGTCCCGTCCGATCATCCCGCGAAGCCCGCTTCGCAACCGACGCACCGGACCGGCAGCCTTGCGAAGCGGCAAGGTGAACCTCCAGCTACGCGACCGTGACATGCTCTCGCAGGACCGCTGATACTCATGAGCTTGTAGTTCGGGCGACCGGGCTCGACGTTCCCAACTATCTCGCTCCAACTCGGACTGTTCCAGTTCAGCCAGTAGCTGCTGGTCGCGGTTCGAACCGTGGGGGATTTCTTTGCCGCTAACCATCGTCTTGCACGAGGCCTGCCTCCGACGACCGCGGCTGCCTATGCGAGGCCCAGCGAGCGGATGGCGACGGCACGCGCCGTGCGCGACACCTGCGACTACCCGCGGGTCGATGCCGAGGGAGGCAGGCGCCTTCTCGAGGTCCTGGGCCGGGTAGCGACCCGCGCTCGGATCGCCCAGGCCAGCGAGCCCACCCGCTTCTGGCAGCGTGCTGTCTGCGACCACTTTCCCGAGCATTCATGCGGACCTGTGGCGCTCACGGGTGCTGCCTTCGGCTCCTCCCGCGCAACTAGTCCTCGCCCCGGGTGTTTGGGCCGGTGAATGCTCGAGGAGGTCAAGACCATGGGGAAGCGAATCGTTTTCGTGGCCGCGATCGCACTGGTGTGGGCTGGCAGCTTCGGCTGCGCACGACACGTGGTGCATCACCATCCGGCGGCAACCAAGCACGTGACGGTGCTCGAAAAAGAGCACGGCAATCAGAAGGTCGTGGTGGTCCACGCAAGGCCCGGGAAGAAGCGGCATTGCTGGAAGCACCTGGCCCACTGGCATTGTCATCGCTGATGCCCGGGGCCGCACGTCCCGGACTGCGTCGTGCTTCGCGCGGGACATCGACGGGTATCTCGATCTCGCTGTGGCCCGAGCCTTCTCTTCGACGAGCCGGCCCTTGGCGAAGCGTGGCTTCTGGCCGAGATCGCGGCCCACTCCACTACCTACGGCGAGTTCCGGGAGCAGGCAAAGACCGGCGATCTCCGCGTCGTCGCGGAGTGTCGCCATCGCGGATAGCAGGTTCAAAGGCCCATGACCTGCCCCCCCCCAGACCGATTCACTCCAGTGTTGATATCGAGTGAGGGAGAGCCGCCCCGCCTCTATTGGACACAATCTCTGCTCATCGGACCCAGGGAAAATGCAGCATGAACTGCCTGTCTGCAGAGGATCAAGACAAGGTCTGCGGATACGGGTGAGGATCAAGACAAGGTCTGCGGATACGGGTGAGGATCAAGACAAGGTCTGCGGATACGGGTGCGAGCCGGAAGTGCGGCCCGGGGGAGACCTCGATCCACGGGATGCTTCGGATTGCTCCGAGTCGAGATTCTTCGTCAGGCAGCTCCGGGGGGAAACTTCTGAATCCCTCGGCGCTGGCCGGGGAAAGCCCTCGGGCTAACGTAGAGCGCGGGAAAACTTCCGGGGACGAAACTTCGGGAGGGAAGAGCTGCGTCTGCGGCTAAAGAAATGGAGGCCCCCCGTGCATGATATTCGAGAGGCTTTTGGACTCGACGCTCGTGTTGCCGTAGTCACCGGAGGGGCGAGCGGAATCGGGCGATCCGTGGCCGAAGTGCTGGCGAGTGCCGGTGCGCGGGTCGTCCTGGGGGATGTGGACGCTCAGGGTGCCAGTGAAGTTGCGGCCGGAATCCAGGCGCAGGGCGGCGAGGCCCTGGCGGTAAAAACGGATATCTCCCAGCGCCCGGAAGTCGAGGCCCTGGTGGAGTGCGCCACAGGGGAATGGGGCGGGCTCGACATCATGTGCAATGTGGCCGGGATTCCGACGAACGGTCCATTGGGCGAATTGGATGAGGCCGAATTCGATCGCGTGGTGGGAATCAACGTCAAGGGAACGCTCTTCGGTTGTCAGGCCGCTATCGCGGCGATGGGCTCGCGGGGCGGCAGCATCATCAACGTCGCCTCGGGGGCGATTGATCTTGCTGTTCCCAATTACGGGCTCTATGCGCTGACGAAGGCCGCCGTGACCCAACTCACCCAGACCCTCGCCGTCGAGGTCGGCTCCCAGGGAATTCGGGTCAACGCTTTGGCTCCGGGTGTCACGCTGACAGAGTTCACGCAGCGGCACCTGAAGCAAGCGGACGGAAGCATCGATCAGCAACGTCTAGACGCTTTCGTGGAGAGCATGCAGAAGATGTCGCCGCTGGGACTCGTGGGGGAAGCGATCGATCAGGCCTGGCTGGTCCTCTACCTGGCTTCGGATGTCTCGCGTTTTTGCACCGGCCAGATCTGGCGTGCGAATGGTGGAGCGACGATTCCGCATTGAGCGGTCGAGCCGCAGCCCCATCCCCTCATTGGCTTTCAGTCCGGGGGCCAGGAGCGGATCGGGGCATTCCGGGGCGTACGAGTTGGCCCGGCAATCCACAATCTTCGAGCAGGTTCCCGTCGATCACGATGGGGACACCGTTGACGATGGTGGCGTGGATGCCCTCCGGCTGAGTCGTCCAGCGCCCCTCGCCGTTGGGAAAGTCATGCACGAAATTCTTGCTTCCCGGCCCGATGGTATCGGGATCGAAGATGAAGAGATCCGCGGCATATCCGGGCAGCAGCAGACCGCGATCCCAGATGCCCAGGAGCGCGGCGGGCCGCTGCGTGAGCTGCCGGATGGCCTCCTCCAGGGGCCACTTGCCCCATTCCCGCACCCAATTGGCGAGGAAGTACGAGCTATAACCCGAACCATCGTCTCGCCCGAGGTGTGCCCCCCCGTCCGAAGTGCCGATGATCATATGGGGATGCAAGGAGGCTTTCAGGGTGCCTTCGCGCCACGCGTCGCTCTCGGTCCGCCAGGCGAATTCAACCTCGAGGTTCTCGGATAGGGCGATTTCGAGCATCAGGTCCATGGGCGCCAGCTTTCGCTCCCGGGCCGCGTCCGCGAGTGAGCGCCCGATATAGACCTTGTTTTCCTCGCGCGAGCAGCGATGAACCTCGAGGCTTTCGAAATGGGGGGGAGGAAGGGTCGAGCCCAGGGAAGCGTCCCGATTGGGATTTTCGACCGCGTGACGGATGGCATCGCGGTAATTCGAATCTCCCAGCATGGCGATCCGTTCCTCCACGCTCCGGGCTTCGCTGAAGAGGCGATCGAATTCGAAGACGCCCTCATAGAGGCTGGTGCCTTCGGCGAGGCTGAAACGACGATTGAAGGGCGCCGCCATCAGCAGCGAATACACCCCGGCACCCTGCTCTCGCGCCTTCTCGAGGTAGATTTCCGAAAGCTCCCAGGTGGCGGTCGGGGCATCGACCTTGCTGCGCGCACCCAGTCCCTGAATGATGACGGGCAATCGGCTTCCCAACGCCAACTGAATCAGGAAGTCGCCGTCTTCTTCATCGAGGCCGCCGATGGCACTATGGGGCAGATAGGAGATCGAGCCCGCATTATATCTTCCGACTTCAGCCACCAGGCTGGCGAGTTCTTCCTTGGAAGACAGACGGCTCGGCACGGGACGCCCCAGGGTGTCCAGATGTGTCGGTGCATGGGTGGATGAGAGTCCGGCTGCCCCCGCCTCCATCGCCTTTCGGAGCATGTCGCGCATTTGCACGATTTCTTCATCTGTCGCCCCGCGCTCGTAGGCGTGTTCACCCATGACCCAGCGCCGAATATTGCAGTGGCCGATATAGGATGCGGCGTTGATGCCAATCTTCCCCCTGAGTGTGTCCAGGTACTCGGGGAAGCTCTCGAATCCCCAGGGAATCCCCTGCAGCGAGCGAGGGCTCATGTCTTCTACGCGTGCGAAGATCCGGGTGATGAATTCGCGATCATCTGCGCGGGTGGGCGCGATCGAGAAGCCGCAGTTTCCCGCTGCCACGGTCGTCACACCGTGATAACAGGAAGAGGTGCCATAGGGTTCGAAGGTCAGCTGGGGATCGTAATGCGTGTGGGGGTCCACGATGCCGGGAGCCACGATTCGCCCCTCGGCATCGATGACATCCCTGGCCTCCCCGCGATCGAAATGGCCCGTGCCGACGATGCGTCCATTCCGGATTGCGAGATCGGCACGTCGACGCGGCAGGCCGGTCCCATCTACGACCAGGCCGTTGATGATCAGCAGGTCGTACATCGCTACTGCGCCGCTGATGAAATCAGATCGGCAGCGATTCGATAGAGGTCCGCCGCGTTGCCGAAGACAATCCGATAGACATCTTCAGCGGATACCTCGGCCAGTTCCATCTGCTCCTCGAGAGATTTCCGGGAATTCGGCCAAGTGCTGTCGGCATGGGGGTAGTCGCTGGCCCACATGATGTTCTGGATGCCGATCAGTTCCCGCTCGCGCAGGCCCACGACATCCTCCATGAAGGTTCCATAGACCTGCCTGTGAAAATAATGGCTCGGCAATTCCTTCAGTGGAGAATTCTGCCATTCGCGATGGCGCTGAAAGATCCGATCCATGAATTCAACCACGAATGCCATCCAGCCGATTCCACCCTCTACGGAAACCAGCTTCAGCTTGGGATGACGCTGTAATGCGCCGGAGAAGATCACGCTGGCGATCGGCTCCGCCATCATCGCCTTATTGCATACGATATGGCTCAGCAGGCTGGATTCCGTCAGCCCCCGGGTGATCGGCCGGGTTCCGAGATGCATATTGGCCGACATCTCCGTTTCCTCGAGGACGGACCAGAGCGGCTCCCAGAAGGGATCCGTATAGGGCCGATCGGCAGGCGTAGACCAGGGCCCTTCGAGGGTGGGAATCGCTGGGATCAATATGCCGCGATGGCCCAATTCCCTTGCGCGAAGAACTTCCGCGACCGCCAGATCCATGTCCCAGCTGGGGATTTCCGCAATGCCGATCAGGCGCTCGGGGCAGTGGGCGCAGAGTTCGGCGAGCCAATCGTTATAGGCTCGGGTGAGCGCGAAGCGAAGCGCGAGATCCGGAGTCTGAAAAGTATAGGTGCCGCCATAGAGCACTTCTGCCACGACGCTATCGCGCTCCATATCCCTGAGGCGCACTTCAGCATCCCAGCCGCCGGCCTTGAATTCCTTCCGGACATCGCGCACCGGATCGTTCATCTTCCCGGGCTTTCTGCCCGCAGCGTCCGAGAGGGCCGATATCTTCTGTTCGCTACCCTCGAAGAGCACGTACTGACCGTCTTTGCGGTCCTCTACTCGCGGAGCCCTGCTGCGCAGGTCCTGGGGCAGTCGGTCGCGCCAGATGGCCGGATCCGGATTGACATGAGAATCCGAGGAAATGAAGGGATGTTCTATCTTCATGCGGTTTCTCCCCATCGTTGCATCAATCACTTCCAGTGAAGGCTCATCCCATCGAATTCTGAACCGGACGCCCCTTCCCCATGGATTCATTTCCCGACGAACCGAGGCCCGCCCCTTCCACGGCGATCATTCTATCAAGCCACTCACGCATACATACGGCTGAATATGTCCCCCAGGCATTTCGATAAGATTCTGATCGACGGTCATTGGCGCGAGGCCGCAAACGGCCACTACCCCATCACCAATCCGGCGACGGAGGAAGTGGCCGGCTTCGCAGCAGAGTGTTCGGCAGAAGAGGTCGGCGAAGCCTCCCGAGCTGCACGGCGCGCTTTCGAGCGGGGCCCATGGCCCCGCATGAAGGGGGAGGAGCGCGCCTCACTATTGTGTCGAGCGGCGCAGAAATTTCGCGAGGAAATCCCCGCCCTATTGGATCTTACAATCGATGAGACCGGCGCCCTCGAAGCGGTCGCGAAAGATCTGCATCTCGCACTGGCCGCCACCCGGATCGAGAATAATTCAAGCCTGGCGAGGCTTTCCATGACGACACCCATGGAGCCCATCGACATCGATCTCGGCGCGGCGGGTCGCGGGGTGGGCGGCGCGGGGGAGGTGCTGCGGGAGCCGGTCGGCGTGGTGGCATGCATTTCGCCCTTCAACAATCCACTCGCCAATTGTGCGGGGAAAGTCGGCCCCGCGCTGGCATTGGGAAATACGGTGGTCGTGAAACCCCCACCTGCCGCACCGATGGCCGTCGCCGAGTTCTGCCGAGTCATTGATTCCGTCCTGCCGCCCGGGGTTCTGAATTTCGTCAGTGGCTCGGAAGCGGATATCGGTCAGGCGCTGGTCGCCTCGCCCGACGTCGACATGGTCTCCTTCACGGGCAGCTCCGCTGTAGGTCGTCGTATTCAGCAGGCTTGTGGAGCGCAGATGAAGCGCAGCCTGATGGAGCTCGGAGGCAAGTCTGCGAATCTCGTATTCGCCGACTCCGATCAGGAGCGAGCCCTGAGGAATTCCATGAGCCCCTGGACTTTCCACTCCGGGCAGATCTGTACCGCGCCGACCCGATTGCTGGTCGAGCAGTCGATCTACCGCGAGTTCACCTCGAAGCTGGCCGAGGCCGCCGCCGCACTCGAGATCGGCGATCCCCGCAAGCAGGGGGTCGTCGTCGGCCCGCTGATCTCGGCGGCCCAGCGAGCCAGCGTAGAGCGTCATGTCGCCACCGGGTGCGAGGAGGGTGCGGTATTGGCCTGCGGGGGCAAGCGGCCCGCTCAGCCCGAGCGCGGCTATTTCTTCGAACCCACGCTCTTCGTCGATGCCGACAATCAGATGAAGATCGCACGCGAGGAGATCTTCGGTCCGGTCATCACCGCTATTCCGTTCCGAGACGAAGAGGAAGCGATCGCCCTGGCCAATGCTTCGGATTATGGGCTTTCGGGCTACGTGTGGAGCCGTGATGGCGCGCGCGCGCGCCGCGTTGCGCGCCGCCTGCACACGGGTGCCGTGCAGATCAATGGTTGTCCCCCGCGGCCCGACGCGCCCTTTGGCGGCTATAAACAGAGCGGTGTCGGGCGCGACGGCGGTCTATACGCGATTCATGCCTACACAGAACTCAAGTTCATCGGCTGGCCCTCGGATTCCTGAAGTATGAATACTTCGATCATTCCATCCGGGCGAATCGTCTACGGCATGCAGCTGCCGGTCCAATCGATTAGCAGTCTCTACGCCGAGCCCTGGGAGTTGGCTGCCGGTACGGATGCCATGGCTGCAATCGCCGCGAAAGCGGATTCGAATGGCTTCTTCTACCTGGGGGTCTGCGATCACACGGCGATCCCGAAATCGCGGCAATCGAGTATGGGAACACGCTGGTACGATACCGTGGCCACGTTGGGCTATCTGGCCGGAATCACCCGGAATGTGCGCCTGCTCTCCCACGTCTACAATCTGACCCACCGCCATCCCCTGCTCACCGCGAAGGCTTTCATGACATTGGATGAATTGTCGGGGGGGCGCGCAATTCTGGGTGTGGGTGTCGGGCACCTGCAGGAGGAGTTCGAATTCCTGGGAGCTGATTTCCAGACCCGCGGACGAGATGCCGACGAGGCCATCGGGCTGATTCGTCGGGCATTCGAGCATGAGTTTCCCCGGCATCGGGGCGAGCGATGGTCGGTTTCCGACGCGGGCCTGGCGCCCCGGCCACGACAGCCTCGGATTCCCATCTGGGTGGGTGGTTCGTCGCGAGCTGCCCTGGGTCGGGCTGCCGAGTTCGGGGATGGCTGGCTTCCCCAGCGAGCGGGCCGAAGGGGGTTGGGGCAGGATATCGCCATCCTGACGGAAAAGCGCAGCCGATTCTTTGCCGATCGTCCACTGGACGTCGGCGCCATCACGGAGCCCCTCTATATCGGCAGGCCGCTGTGGGAGATCGACGGTGAACTGCTGACCGGAAGCCCTGAGTTCATCGCCGAAAGCCTGCGGGAATTTGCCGCGCTGGGTGCTAACCATCTCCAGGTTCGCTTTCGCAACCGTTCACTCGCGGAACTTCTGGATCAGATGCAGGCTTTTGGCAGTCAGGTCGCTCCGCTACTCGACTGATTCCAATGCGACAAAGTGGGCGTCGACAGATCAATCCGGACAGCGAACGGCTTTCGCAAAGAGACGGTTTACAGTTTCAGTCTAGTGTGAAATTGAAAATCCAGTCGGCCACGCTGTCATGATGACTGAGAATAACCGAGGGGATTCTGTCAAATAGATGCAGCCGAGGCGAAGCGGCCCCGGTACGGGGTGATTTCATCGGGTCGGCGGGGCTGGCTGTGGACTCGGCGGCACCGATACTGGAAAGCCGCCTATGCTCAGACGTGATGAAGTTGCTGATCGCCCGCAGCCGCTTCGCTTGCGAAATCTTTGACGCTCCAATGCGCCAGGCCAGCAACGATTGATACTCCAGGAGAATCGAAATGCCCAGCAACACGGAACTCATTGAAGACTTTTGCCGAGCGTGGTCTCGCCTCGATCCAGCGGAACTCGCATCCTACTTCACCGAAGACGGCATCTATCACAACATGCCAGCGGGGCCGATACAGGGCCGCGCTGAAATCGAGAACTTCATTCGAGGCTTCGCAGGGAGTTGGACAAAGACCAATTGGGACATCTTGAACATCGCGGAGACGGGTGACGTCGTCCTGGTCGAGCGGCTCGACCGCACGGTCGCCGGCGACAAGAAGGTCGATCTTCCCTGTACGGGTGTGTTTACGCTCCTCGATGGCAAGATCTCCAGCTGGCGCGACTACTTCGACATCGGGACCTACGCGCGTGCAATGCAGTAGAAATTGCCGGCCATCGAACGCGCCAGGTTCGAGATCTGAGTCGCTGAGCGTCTGCCCGTATTGCGGCCTGATCCCTTCCGCACTCCCTATTTGGCAGAAGGATCGCCAGGGGAGTTCGAACCCAAGCCCAGAAGCCCGACTATTTCTCCTATGCTTGTCTGCTCACGGATCTACCAAGTAAAATGTATTTTCATGAAAACCGATTGAGGAGCACCCGATGGTTTGGACAAGAAAGCCAATCTCTACCTTGGCGTTCGCTCTGCTCATCTTCTCCACTCCCGAGGCCACCCCCTGCACCGGGATAATGTTCAAGGCCCAAGACGGCTCCATTATTTTTGGGCGCTCCATGGAGTGGGGGGCCACCGATCTGGAATCCGAACTCATCATCATTCCAAGAGGCAGGGAATATACGGGGAAGACCGGAACGAAGTTGCAGGGTCTGAATTGGACTACCCGCTACGGGGTCGTCGGAATGAACTCGCTGGACCAGGACGTGGTGCTCGACGGCATCAACGAAAAAGGCCTGTACTCTGGGTTGTTCTACTTCCCCGACATTGCCGAATACCCGGAAATCGTCGAGGCGAACGCCCAGAACACCATCACCTCCTGGCAATTGTCCACCTGGATCCTGAGCAATTTCGCCACAATCAGTGAAGTGCGAAAGGCGCTCTCCAAGATCACACTGAGCAGTGCGGGATTTCCGAGGTTCCCGTCGGGTCCGGAAGGTATTCCACTCCACGCCATTGTCGTGGACAGCAGCGGCAAGAGCATCGTGGTGGAACCCATCGGTGGACGCTTGGTCATCAGCGACAATCCGCTGGGAATCTTGACCAATGCTCCCGAGTTCCAATGGCAAATGGCCAACATAAGGAACTACGTCAAGCTCTCTCCCTTCAATGCCAAAGCCAAGACGGTGAACGGGGTCGAGCTGAAGCCATGGGGACAGGGATCTGGATTCGTCGGACTACCGGGAGATATCACCCCTCCTGCCCGGTTCATTCGGGCACTCTACATGGGGCATGCAGCACTACCCGGGAAGAACGGAGAGGAGGGCCTCCTCCAGGCGGTGCGGGTCATGAATGCGTTCTACATCACCAAGGGATACGTCCGTGAGTCACACAAGGATGAGGTCCTCTACGAATACTCCCAATGGGAGACTTTTACAGACCTTTCCAATCGTGTCTTGATGTTCCGGACTTACGACAATCCAGGTCAATTGCGGAAAGTAATTGTGGACGAGTTCGACTTCGATGCAAAGGAAATCAAAAAGATCTCGATCCACCAGAAACTCGACGTACTGGATGTAACGGACCACGCGAAGTAGGCGATCTGGAGGATTCCCAGACCGGGGCATAATAGAGAATGCCCGGCACTGACCGATACGCGGCCCCAACGAACGGCACAGGAACTAGCACATTGCATATTTCTCGCACTCGCCATTCGAGCCTTGCTACCGGCGACCAGCGGCCCCGAGATGCACCGCCTACCGAGAGCAGCGGCCCCGAGATGCACCGCCTACCGAGAGCAGCGGCCCCGAGATGCACCGCCTACCGAGAGCAGCGGCCGAAACGAAAGGCGTTCATCCGCCTGCGGGTCCAATCCGCTCCCCGTCTCCCCCCTACTGGACATAATGCCCACTATATTGGACCCAAAAAAAACGCAGCTTGAACTTCCTGTCTGCCCGGGAGACCACCCTGGAGGGCGCGCTGGATCCGGACACGTTCTGGCCCCATATAGACACCATTGGGGGTTCGCGCTGGCCCGGAGAGCACGGAGACCCCAGCCGCTGAGCGGCGGGCAAATGCGCTAGAAGACCCGGAAGCGCTTACGCACATGGGCCTCGCGCAGGGCGATCTGCTGCTGGCGCTCCTGGGCGGAAACCGAGCGTGTTCCCTTGTGGAGATATTTTCGAATCTCCGCGAAGGGAACCTTCCTGGCCGAGATTTCGGGCCATTGGTCCCGGGGCGGCGTTTCGCTGTACGCCCAGCGCGGGGTGAGGAAACCCTCGGCATGACCCGTGGTGTCCAGCCAGTTGGGGACGCCCGGGTCGCGGTGAGCCACCACCAGGCGGATCACGCCATCGGGGTCCACCTCGCTCTGGCTTCCGTTGAGGCTGCCGAAAGTGCTTGCGTACTCGATGGATTCTCCCCAGAGATTGGCGAGCTGAAAGCCGTAGTATTGCGGCCGGCAGGGGATCCGGTTCTCGATGACCAGACCCTCGTCTGGCCCGAGTTCGAAGACGCCACCGGCATAGAGGTTCGTGCTCATGCCGCCTCCGGTCGCTCCCGTTGCAGCGTTGATGGTATTGAACCCGTTGCGGGGGAATTCGACACCCGGGATGCTGCCCTCCCGCGGCCCGTAGACACCCATCAAGATCGTCCAGAAGGCATTCCAGAAATGCATCTGGCCCCGGACGAGTTCGCCGCAGCGGCGCAGTTCGACAGCGGCCTGCTCCGGGGTGTACTCGGGGAATGCCAGACGGTCGTCGGCAATGCGGGTCAGGGAGAGATGGATCGGCTCTTCATGCTGCCAGTCATTGAAGAGCTGGCGCCCGCTGATGTAGACAGCGAAGCGATCGTTGGGTGTGTCGGGCTCAAAGGGATGCGGCTTCGCCACGGTCTTGAGCGTGGAGATGAAATTGCCCCGATGGCCGCCCGGGCGCTCAGGGGCCAGAAGAATTTCGAGCTCGCCATCCGGACCCACCTCGAGCTGGCTCGAATCGAGCCGGCCCGTCAGGGTCTTGACCCCAGGTGTGAGTTCCTTCAGGTCGCCGGAGTCTCCGGCAAGCACACCCGCACTGGCCTCGAAGATCAGGTAATGGGGCGCCCGGGGGCCTTTGCCTGCCGGCGCCTCACCCCGCCATTCGCGGTGATCGTGCACGCGTCCGCGAATCACGTAGTGCTCGCGCCCGTCGATGGGGGCGTAGAAGTAGATCGCGTCTGCGTTATCGATGGTGGCGCGGTTGACGATGGAGAGCGCGTTGCGAAACACCGGGCGGGCCGGGTCTTCGTGAAACGCCCGCTCGATGGCGCTATGCGCGAAGCCCATCAGGTAGCGATAGCCCTCGGCCAGGTTGCGCGGGTTCTGAGGGGCGGGCATTAGCTCGGGCTGGTCGATGGCGTCCCGGGCCTTTTCCAGGCTTGCCATCATGTCATCCCAGGCGGCTCGGAGTTCGGTGGCCGTATCGTTGCCGGCCCGTCCTTTGGAATCGTTCTTCATCCGGGTTCTCCGGGTACAGCGGCTTCGACGTGTATCCCACTCTGCGCGTCCCACTGAAAGCGTTCGAAGAGATCACCGAGCTGGTCTCGAATCACGTCACCTTCGAGGCCGAATTCGGCAAGGCTGTAGCTGTGACCAGTTTTGTGTTTCTGCTCGCGCTTGCTCTCACCCTGGAGCAGCTGGCGAAAATTATCGCTCATGGGGAGGCCCAGTTCGCGGTAGACACCCTCGATGGCGGCAGCCGGGTCAGAGACCAACTCGCGGTAATCCACTATGGCCCCGGGCGTATCTGGATTGACCTCCAGGCATTCCAGGGGATGCCGGTAGGAATGCCAGGACTGCTCGGCGAGAATGCGGAGGCAATTGCGCATCTTGCTCTCCTCCCAGCCCATCTGCCCCCAACCCGATCTCACCAGCTTGAGAAGGCTCGGGATGGTTTCGCGGGGATCACGCACGTTTACCACGAAGCGAGCATCCGGGAACGACTCGAGGAGCGACGCCACCCGTCCGGCCCAGAGGGGATTCTTGGCCAGGTGAATCTTGTCCTTTCCGTTGAGGTAGAGCTGCCGCCGGACACATTCACGGTAGAAATCGTTGTAGCGCTGCCGCCGCTTCTCGGGCCAATCGTTCATGTGGTAGAAATCGAGATCTCCCATATAGGGCATCTTGGTGATCCAGAAACCCGAGGCCATGGAGTAATAGAGGCTGATGTCATCTTCTTCGGGGATGGTAAGGCCCATTTCGTGCACATGGCGAAGGGCTCCGTAGCGGCGTTCCTCCCACGCCCGCACCCGCCCTGCCAGGCGCCCACCCAGGATTTTCCTATCCAGGGCGATGCCCCAGCGAATCAACTTCTTCTGGAGGAGGGAGGGGAAATAGCACTCGTAAAGGAGGAACGAGCTGAAGCGCCCCTCGTCCCGGCTCATCAGGCGATGGGTCAGCGTCGTTCCGCTGCGCGCGTGGCCCACCATGAAGACCGGCGCCTCCACCTTGACCCGCCAGAGGCGAGGGAAGAGGATGCCATCGAGAAAGAAACAGATCGCATGGAAACTCGAAACCAGGGGCACGGCGAGGCACAGGACCGCCAAAAAGTAGTAGCGCGCGGCGGGAACACTCTCGTTCCACGCCAGGCTCACCATCTTCCGGTAGTTCGCGAAATCAAAAAAGAAGATCAAGCAGTAGCCTCGAGATCTGCCGCCATGAAGGCGTCGCCGATCACCTTTTTGCCATCCAGGTCATGCACCTTGCCCCCGGTGGCGTGGACGATGTCGCGGCTGTAGATCACCCGGCCCACATGCCGGCCCGTGCAGAGTTCGAGCGCCCCCTCGGCCATCATCTCTACGGGCTCGACCATGTCGGGATTTCGCCTGCCGATATCGCGCACGTAGTCTGCACCCTGGGTGAGTACGATGGCGGTCGGCGCCATGGCATTGACGAAGATGCCGTATTCGGCCACTTCGTCGGCGAGGGCGAGCGTGTAGCGGTCCAGGGCGGCCTTCGTCGCGCCGTAGGGCCCGATGATGAGCGCGGCCTCCTTCGTATCCCTGTAGGGAACGGCGGGCTGGTAAGAAGTGGCGCTGCTGATATTGAGGATCCAGCCGGCACCGCGCTCGCGCATGGAGGGAATCGCCTGCTGGGCGAGGTCTACCGGGGCGTTTACGTTGAGGTCGTACATGAAACTGCGGTCTTCGTGAGTGGCCCGACTGGGAAGTTTCATGCGCGCGCCGGCGGCATTGTTCACCAGGATATCGATGGGACCGAAAGCTTCTGCAGCTCGGGCAACGAGATCGCTCCTCGCGCCGGCATCCGAGAGATCGGCGGCGACAGCGGCGGCCCTGCCACCCGCAGATTCGATTTGCACCACCGAATCCTCGAGGGTGCCCTCGAGGTTTCCGTGGGCACCCATACGCGACGCCGAAAGTACGACCGATGCCCCCTCTGCCGACAGCCGACGCGCGATGGCGCGGCCGATGCCTCGGCTGCCGCCGGTGATGAATGCAACTTTACCGCGACATCTGGCCATGGAGGTTCTCCTTTCTCAAGCTGGATTCCAGCCGGCAATACTCACCCAATGCAGGTTTGCTCGCGACTTCAGAGAAGATGCCCCGATTCGGCGAGAGACAATACCCGGGCCTCATTCCCGTGCCATCACAAGGCGCTCGCCTGGCAGAGTGCCGCCAGATCCTGAACATTGGGGCCTCGAGGGATCGATACCCGTCACCGCGGCGGGTGCGGAAGACGCCTCCATCGATTGTGTCGACCTGGTCGAAGGGACCCTGGAGCGCGGTCGTGCCCTCGCCGACGAATGCGGGCAAGCTCCCGACCCTCATGAGGAAGAATCGATGTCGCACTCCGCATCGATCTTCCCCATGCATTCGCCGCAAACGCCGTGGCTGAGCTGAGGGAGAAGACTCATGCCAAAGAGATCCAAGCGGCTGACGGCGACCTCGACTTCAGCCCACTCACCCCCTGCTAGAAGAATGCGTTTACACCAGCTGCATATCGTAAGAAACTCTCCGCTGCGACTTACCCGCGGATCGAGCAATGCGATGTAGGGACGAATATCCTCTCGAATCGTCTCGGAGGAAACCTCGAGGCCGTTGTATGGGAGCGGAGCGACTGAAAGCCGAGCATACCTCCGGCAGGTTGGCGAGTCGCAGCGAAATGAGAAGCTCACGGTCCGCTGGTTTGCCCGTGCCGTAGCAAAGAGAAGAGAAGAGAGATACCGGGTCTCCTTCCCTGCCACGAAGTCCCACAATGACCTTCCGATCACTATGTCCCCATTCAGGTTCGGTGCGCCATTGCGGTTTGCAAACTTGAGCCAGTTGTGGCTTACGAATAGAATCCGATCTTCGGAGTCGATTCGGTAGCCAACCAGATCCTGTCCCATGGTTTCCCTCACCAAATCAGCCAATCGAGAGCCCTGACCGCTTTTCCCTGCGGCCGAGAACACACACGACTCCTGGGACCGGATAGCTTGGAAGCCCCCGTACCCGCACCAGGACCTGATCCCCTCGCCCGCCTCTATTTGACAGAATGCCTACTTATCGGGCCCAAAAAAAGTGCAGATTGAAGTTCCTGTAGGTACACGCGGGCGGACGGCTGCTCGCAGCGGCAGTTCGAAGGCTCGATTTCGATCTGGTCCTCGCGGAGTCGACCGGCAGCTACGAAAGGACGCTCACGGAGCTACTCTCCAGCCTTGCCATGCCCGCTGCCCTGATCAATCCATGGCGGGTGAGACGGTTCGGAGAAGGCCTCGGTCCGGGCGGAGCTACCCGGCCTTCTTCGTCAGGATGGATTCCGCCTTCCCGTCCGTGGTGATGAGCTGCGTTGGAGCATTCGGGTTGTTCGGTTCCGACAGTTCCACTTCTTGTGAAAAGGTGGTCATAAAGTTCGCCTCGGGTATGAGTTGCTCGAGGTTCAGAGTGATCGAGCCGCTGCTTTCGCTTCCACCGGATTTCAGGTGAGCCACCATTCCCTGAGGGAATTGACCCGCGGTATCGATTTCCTGGCCGGGTGTGGTGCTCTTCTGTGAAACGGCAAGTTTCAGTTCATTGCCTGAACTCTCAGTAATTTCGTAAGTGATCGTCATATCGGTTTTCATTAAGCCAGCCTGAAGTTCTGGGTATCGTATGGACCACTTCGCACCCACACCAAGAGATTGGTCTGGGAAAAACACAAATCCATTCATTAGGCCATTGACCATTTGGTTCACCATCTGTGAAATCTGTGCTGGAAGACTATCGGAAAACTTCATTTGCAAATCCTGAACCTCACCCCGGTTCGAGATTCGAACCGTCCCGCTGAAGTCTTTGAGGGCGGTCATGGACTCCTGTATCTCTTCAACCAGCTTCGGGTCCACTCCAGGGCTCGGCTCGATGACGATATCCCCGTATTTGAAGCTCACGCCGGCAGTTCCAGCGGCATCGACTCCATCAACGTGCATCTCGATGGGGAAACTCATCCCAGGCATTGACATCTGCGGCATTTTTGCCCCCCCCATACCCATCGCCACGCTCATCTTCATTCGAGCGTATCCGCTCTCTCGGAGCCCCTCTTGGAATTTCATCGTGATCTTCCGCCGCGGCTCCTTGCCCGGCTCAATGACTTCAAGGGAAAACTCGGGGTAGGCCTTTTCCTTGGAATCGACGGCCTCGAAGCCGACTGTTCCCATTTCCCCTTGCAGAGCCTGAATCAAAAAGTAGCCCGCAACGCAGATACCAATGAGAATCAAAAGAGTCTTCTTCATGCAATTTCTCCAACGAACCATCAGTCCGGGGACCAGACGTTCAAGGTGTGTTTTCCCCAGGTCCGAGTAGTAGACATTCTGTCAGATCGAGGTGAGCGCGGGCGGAAATCAGACCCTCATGATGCATTCCATACGATTCAATCCGTATCTGCTCCGAAATCAAGCCTTACAAAGGGCCTCTGGAGCAAACCGGGGTTTGTGGGCAGAGAACCCCTTCCTCTTCTTCGTCATCCTGGACCGGGACGTTGCCCGCATCGTCCAATTGAATTTCTGTGCGATGCGATGCGATGCGATGCGATCTTGACCGGCAGCAGCTTCTCTGTCGCCCACGGCTGTTTGGTGACAATTTCCTGGGCCCTTCGAGCTCCGTGCAGAGTTCCGTCTAATTCTGTCCTCTTTCCGGGAAGCTCATGGCTGGATTCACCCGGTGTCTCGCCCGGGAAGAGATGAACTGTCTGAGTCGGAAAGGCGGGAAGTCCCGCGCCGCCTACTCGCTCTAGCCGACTGAGTACGGTGTAAAGCTGGCGCGCGTAGTCGCGCCCCCTGGCAGCTTTATCGGGGGATAAGTCGAGGGTTTGGATTGCCCGGTCCCAGCCCTCGGTCGGATTCTCCCAAAGTTCATCAGTCGCCGTGGAGAAGCTTTGCATCACAGCACGCGGAGAGCCGAGTGCCTTGTTCCCGCCTCGACCTGCTGCTCCTCTGCAGCTTTCTGAATCGTTTCGATGGTGCTCTGGGGGGAGCCCGTCACATCCTGGATCCGGGCCCATGCGGGGCCACAGAAGAGCATCACGACGAGGGTGGGCCAATACACTGGAATTTGAATTCTGATCATGGCTCGGAAGGATATACCTCCAGTACTTGCTCCGCCGTCGATACCACGCCCACCAGAAGACTGGAACAGCAAGGATCATTTAGATGGGATCGGCAATGAAAGCACAGCTTGAACTTACCCATGCCAGGAGCCGAGACGCTGGGGCGCCAGTTGCTCGTAGAGAACCGGAACCCTGGCCCGGACACTCCACAGCTGGGCTAGCTTTCTTGCCCGATACCGGCACCCGACTGAGGAATGGTGATGACAACCTTCCGCTACGAACCCAGCCCCGATCCCGTTCGGGAAGACCTCGCGGCGTCCCATAGGCGCGCGTGGGATCGCATCGCACGCCCCGGCACGTGGCTCACCGGCGAAGAGCGAGTCGCGGTCGCCGAAGAAACGCGCCGCGCCCGCGACTGCGAACTGTGCCGAAGGTGCAAAGAAGCTCTTTCGCCCCTCGCCATCGAAGGCGTACACAACCACGCGGGACGACTCCAAGCACCCATGGTCGACCAGATCCACCGCATCACGACCGATGCCGCTCGCCTGAGCGAGAAGTGGTACCAGTCCCTTCTACAACAGGGCATGAGCCCGGAAGAGTATGTCGAAGCGCTTGGAGTCACTGTCTGCACGATCAGCGTCGACGCATTCCATCACGCCATGGGGCTGGCACTGGAGCCCCTCCCGACGGCGATCGCAGGCGAGCCGAGCCGTGTGCGGCCGCAGGACATCGTCGAAGGCGAAGCCTGGGTTCCGCTTCAAAATTCGAGGTCTTTTGCGGAGCAGATCGGCTTGCCGTCAGGCGCTCCCGCGCCCTACGTCATTCGAGCGCTCAGCCTGGTTCCCAAAGAGGTCCACGCCTGGGACGACCTCAGCCAGGCCCAGTACCTGAGCAAACAACAGATGATGCGCTTCGAAAAGGTGCGGGCGATCGATCGCTCACAGATCGAGTTGGTTGCCGGTCGGGTCTCCGCACTCAACGAGTGCTTCTACTGAACGACCTCCCACGCGGTGATGCTCCGGGCGAGCATCGAGTACTCGGGGAGTCAAGCTGAACTGGGCGGCATCGCCTCCGGTGCCAAGGCGGGTGACGCTGGGATTGAACATGGTGAGCGATTGAGTGCATTCGCTGACGCTGCGGTGCTAGGCGACGCGGAAGAGCTCACAATGGCTCGCGATGCGCTTCGCGAGGTAGCGGGCTTTGAAGTCGTGGTCGATGCAGCGGGTGTGATCGGTAATTTTCAGCGCATGGTGCGCATCGCAGACGGTACCGGGATCCCTCTCGACGGGGTCGTGGGAATGATGTCGGAAGATATCCGCAGAGATCTCGGCCTCGAGGTCTTTCGCAGTCGCAGGCTTCTCGACACCGGACTCGCCGCGAAGTGGTTCGGACCGATCGTGCGCGGTGCCGCGCGAGCGGGTCTTCGCATCGCGGGAAACCGCACGCGCAAGTAGGAGGCTATGATGTTACGACTCAAGCCGGACGAAGTTCGCTGGCGTAGTTTCTCCCACGACACTTCGGACGATATTTTCCCGCTGTGGGTGCCGTGCGGTCGATCGAAATTGTAGAAGCCTTCCCAGGCAGCCAGTTTCTTCCCGAGATTCACAGCGTTGCGATAGGTGAGCAGCCGGGAGAACTCCTCCCTGTCGGTTCGATGGGATCTCTCGACCTTGCCATTGAGTTGAGGCGTGCGCGGTCTGATGTAGACGTGTTCCATGCTGAGTTCCGCCACAGGCACCTGATTCAACTGACCTGACCCCTTCATATCGATCCGAATATACATGCCGGATCGATATGAAGGGGTCAGGTCACTCGCGTACCCACTCAATGCACTCGTTCAGTCGACTCACGCTCTTTCCCGTATCGGAAGTCCAGCCGCGCGGCCCGTTCCTCGCCGGAGCCGAAGTCACCCGACGCCGAGCAGTAACGCGATCAGGACCCCGAAACCAACGGGTGACAGACTGGGAACGTGGGCAGATGCGCCGAACAGGGTTTGATACGTCGTAGCTTCCGGCGTGGTAAACGCCAATCCGGAATTGGTGAAGGCGACCGCGGTCTCATTGGTATAAAGGCCTCCTCCTCCATCTGGGTCATACCCATCGAAGACGAAAGCGGAGGGACTCAACTCCCCGGAAGGGTTGATTGCGATTTCCAACAGGAGGTAGACCTGACCATTCAGGAAGTTCGCATCCGCAGGCGTCAGGTTGACCTCAACGGGGTTTTCCTCATCGGACTCGTTGCTCCAATGAAAGCCCGAGGTGCTGGTGTACCAGAACTCGAAGACCGGAAATTGTTCGCCGGTTGTGTCGTACAAGCCGACAGAGACTTGCTCGCCAGGCCGCAGGGAGTGGGTCTCGAAGATCAGGCCGACTTTTTTATCCTCATCCCTCGAGCTGACCTTAAAATTCGGATCGGTTACCTTGACGGCCTCCTCGTACTCCTCGTAATCGAATGGGACTTCAAACTGCTCGAATACGTCATAGGCACCATTCTTGGCGGGGTCCAATTCCATGCTATGGTCGTTGAAGAACGGTTGCATGGGCGGGCCGTTGCTTGCGGGGGCGCCCCCTGTGTAGGACAGCCCCGCGTCGGACAGGTCAAATCCCGAATCCCCGGCGCTTTCGGTTACTTTCTTCCCGCTCGTCGGCTCGACCGACGCCGTGCCGAACTGCCATTCAAAGCCCGGCTCGGAGCCATTGTTAAAGATTTCGAGCGCGCTTATGTTCACCGCCTGAGCGGCGGCCCCGGCCCAGAGGGACACGGCGAGAGTCAAGCCGAGGAGCGTGCTCAGTCGGAGTAGCTTCGCTTGGGGTCTCTGTGTGCTCATGATTGCTTCGCCCTTCTGTGCGTTGCCCGGTAGATCGCAGGGCTCTTTTGCCCGGTCCTCTACGAAGACCGCTTGTGTATATAGTTCGATGTGTAGGGGTTTCTGCCAAGGCGGGATAAAAGAATATTCAAAAACGGACTCGCGGTGTCTGGTCGGAAAAATGGATATCGATATGTATGACAGGGGTTTGCGGGCGGATTGGGCGCTTGCAGATAGGAAGTTCAAGCTGCGTTTTCCTGCGTAGCCCCGGCGGATCTCGCTCCACGGCTGGCGACCCGGCCGCAAAAGGTCCTTGCGCCAAGGGGATACGGCCAGAAGAGCCGGCGCGAAGCCCGCAGCTGGGACAATGCCGCGAACGCTTCCTAGGCGCGACGGACCCGAATCCGTCCTACGCCGAGTAGCAACGCGATCAGCACCCAGAACGCGACGGGGGAGAAGCTGGGAACGTCGACCACGGTGGGGTCGTTCGGATCGTTGGGGGAGGTCAAGAACGCCCTGTCGAAGACGGTCCCCGACTCGCGCATCGCGAGGACCAACTCGTAGTCCCCCTCCGCCGCAAGCTCCCAGATGCCCGCGTTATACCCATTGATCACATCAGTGGTGGCATTTGAAGTTGAAGAGCTGACCAAGACATAGCCATCATAGGTCCCATAGCCGGTTTGATCGTCCACTAAATTCACTAGGCTTCCAGCGCTGTCTACGATTTTCGCATAGACGGAGTCGGTGGAGGCGGTCGTATGGCCCAGGGCCAAGTCGAGCTGGAAATTCCCTGCTTGGCCCGCGCCCACGGTGAAGCCCATCGTCAAGGTGGGGTTGCCAGCAGGGGCATTGCTGTGCTCCCACCAGCCGTCATGATGCCCGTTGTTGGGGTCGTTGCCGCCGTTGTCGATGACGGCCGCCATGTAGGTGTCGCCGGCGTACCCAGCGGGCGAAGGAATGCCGTTGCTGTGCAGAATCGCCTGGTCAAACTCGCCGGCACCGGGGTTCCCTTGGGTTAGCGTTCGCCAGCCAAGGTTGTGGCCGCTGGCGGTGAAACCGCTGGCGGCATCCGCTTGATCCAAGATCGCGTCCTCCACCGAGAACGCAGTGCTCTCAGGGTCCACGACGATGGTGAAATTCGAGCTGGTTAGGGGAGGGCCAGGTCCTATGAGCAAGTCATACATTTTGCCCAGATCCCTGTAGTTGGTCTGACTGGCGTGGAACTCCCCGTACCGGGGCCTCTTCCCCTCGCCCCCTCTATTTGACAGAATGCCTACTTATCGGACCCAAGGAAAACGCAGCTTGAACTTCCTATCTGCACGGCAATAGCTGGGCCCAGGAACAAAAGCTCGTAGCCTCGGATGCCGCTGCGGGGGACGAGTTCGGGTTCAGTGTTGCGTTCTCATTCCACACGATGGTTATCGGCGCTCGCGGTTCCCAGCCCGGAGCCGCCTATATCTTCCGACACAATGGCAGCGTCTGGGTCGAGGAGGAAAAACTCTCGGCCTCGGACGGCACCGCCTCTGACGAGTTCGGCTACGACGTCGCGATCTTTGGTGACTCGGTCGCGGTCGGCGCACGGAACGGATCTTCCTACGTGTTCATATACAACGGCAGCAACTGGACGGAGGAGGCGAAGCTTACAGCGAGCGCTGGAGCCGCCGAAAACTTCGGTCACGCAGTCGCGATCAGCGGAGACCGCGCTCTTGTTGGCGCTTTCCTCGATGGTGGCACCGGCAGTGCGTTCGTCTTTAAGAGGGATGGGGGAGTTTGGAGCGAAGAGTCCAAGCTTCTGGCGTCGGACGGCGAGGGCGGCGACAAGTTCGGTCACGAAGTCGCATTGTCGGAATACACGGCCGTAGTCGGGGCAACCGGTGATGACCACGGGGGGGACGCTGACGCGGGATCGGCGTACGTTTTCGGATTTGACGGATCGAGCTGGGCGGAGGAAGGGAAGCTGACTGCGTTCGACACGGACCCAGCCGACATTTCCGGGCGTGGAGTGGCGGTTTCCGATTCGGTGATCCTGGTCGGCTCGTACAAGGACGATGACAATGGCGTGGATGCGGGAGCAGCGTACCTCTTTCCCTTGCCTCCGGCTGTGCCGGCCGTTCGAACTCCGCTCTTGGTGGCTCTAGCTGGGTTCTTCCTGGTGTCCGGCGGGATGTACCTTAGGTGGTCAGCGCTTTCGAGAAGAGGGTGAACCTGACGATCCTGTCATCCTGACGAAATATGCCGTCGGCGAGTTCCGGCATAGGATCGGTTGTACGGAGAGATGGTTACTCGCTGGTTACTTCCGGGCGATTGAAGTGCTACAACTATCCGAACTAACAATCGAAACCAAGAACCCAGTTTGGACTTTTAATCCGTCGGTCCTCGGTTCGAGCCCGAGCGGGCCCACCACTCGGTTGCGGTTGGAGCTGGCCGGAGTCACACGCCTTTTCGCCCGGATGCGCCTCGCTCGGAGGCGCTTTGACGCGTCTCTTCTTGTTACCCCACGATAATCACGATTCCCGTGGCCAGACTGGCAAGGAGCCTCCGGCCCGAGAGAATGCAGCCAAGCGATCTTGGAGATCACATATAGCTGAGCACTGCGATCACTACCGTGATCCCAACCAGGAGGAGGGCACCCCCGGTCAGGACGCCGGGAAACGTGGCCCAGAATGACAGGAACCTGTTGAAGCGTGTGGTGCTTGTCGTCAATCTGTCTTCACGAGTCCGCTCGTCTTCAGGATCGGTGCTCACGGTTCGTCCTCACGGCCGGGTGCGGCGCCGGCTGTTGCTCGGGGTCTACTGGGCCGTAACTCTACGGCCCCAGTTGGATCCAGTCGAGATCAAAGGCGGTAATCAATGTCGCTTGGCTACGAGGTCGCGGCCGCTGTCCGGCCAGCTGCGTACCAGATCATTCTGGGGTCCAAGCGTCGCAGTTACAACGCTCGGAAAACGCTGGACATTCTGACTCGCCCCACCTGCCGTCAGCCCTCTTGTCAAATTCGCCGATACGTTGCAGATGCAACCTTCTCAACCTCGGCGGAGCTACGACTATCGGATTCAAGAGGCCATCTGCGAGTCTGGGGACCGAGATCTGTTCCCCGAGTTGAATATTCCCCGCTCGACCATTCGAAGTTGGATTCATCGTGGCATGCCCAATGTGATCACCTGCGATCTCACTGCCCGCGATCGTGCCGACCTGATTGCTGAGATCCGCCAGTATCATCATCGAACGGCTCTACTGGGCGCGGTGGTTGGCTTGTTGATCGCCATCCTTCGGGTATCGAAGGTTCAGCTGAACTATGAGCGAATTCCCCGTACCGGGGCCTCTTCCCCTCGCCCCCTCTATTTGACAGAATGCCTACTTATCGGACCCAAGGAAAACGCAGCTTGAACTTCCTATCTGCTGACGACTTCACTCGCGCTTTCGTTCACTTACGGATGGGTGGCACCCG